>Ga0160428_1000164_pt1 | contig 83882 bp, 76 predicted proteins | sample SolpanmetagenomM_FD_108198 | JGI IMG/M metagenome (GOLD analysis project Ga0160428, IMG submission 108198) | Solar panel surface microbial communities from Lawrence Berkeley National Laboratory, California, USA - M | ecosystem: Engineered > Built environment > Solar panel > Unclassified ...
AAGATGCCCGCGGCCGCCCGACCCTCTGACGCCCGCGGCCTTACGCGTCGCCCTGCGGTTTGGGAAGCAGAAGCGCGAGCAGGATCATGCGGCATTCGGCATCGATCTCGCCATCGATCAATTCCGGGCGGAAACGTCGCTGGAACGCCATGATCGCCGCCATCGCATCGGCGACGTCATAACCGAACCGCTCCAGCGCCAGCAGGAACCCGCCCTGCGTCCACATCGGGTCCATCAGGTTGCGGGTCGGCCGGGGCAGCGCGAGCCGCAGCCGGGCGAGCCGCGCCCAGGGAAACAGCTCCCCCGGATCGCGCTTGCGGGTCGGCGCGATGTCGGAATGGCCGACGACGTTGCCGCGGGTGATGTCGTGCCGTTCCTTGATCGCCGCGACGAGCGGGACCAGCGCATCGATCTGTTCGTCGGTGAACGGGCGATAGCCCCATTCGTGACCGGGATTGACGATCTCGATCCCGACGCTGGCCGAATTGACGTCGGTGATCTCGCGCCAGTGCGACCGGCCGGCGTGCCAGGCGCGCTTCGCCTCGTCGACCAGCCGGTGGACCGTACCGTCCTCCTCGACCAGATAGTGCGCCGACACCTTGGCCTCGGGATCGCGCAACCGCGCAAGGGCCGATGCTCCGTCCGCCATGCCGGTATAATGAAGCACGATCATGCTGATCGGCAGCGTCCTCTCGTCGAAGTTCGGCGAGGGCGTGTCGAGGATGGTCATGCCCTATCCTAGCGCGGCATGCGCGCCGGCGTAAGGGGCGTCAGGCGGCGACCCGCCGTGCCGGAGCGGGTGCGGCGACGCGTTCGTAGAAACCGCGCAGGCGACGGCTCGGCTCGAACAACGGGGTCTGGCCGATCACCGTCTCGCCTGCACCCAGCACCAGCGTGCCGCCCGGACGCATCGCCTTGGCGAAGCGCCCGAAGACGTCGGCTTTGGTGGCGCTCGACAGATAGAGGAGGACGTTGCGGCACAGGACGACGTCGAACGGCCCGGCGGGGGGATTGTCCGCGACCAGATTGTGGCGGCGATACGCGACCAGTTTGGTGAGGTCGGGCTTGGCGAACCAGTCGCTGCCCTCGCCATCGAACCAGCGCATCATGCGACGGATCGGCAGGCCGCGCTGGATCTCGAACTGCGTGTACTTGCCGGCGCGGGCGCGGGCGATCGCGGCATCGGATACGTCGGTGGCGACGATTTCCGGCATCGTGCCGCCCGTCTCGGCGCGCTCCGCGAACAGCATCGCGAGCGACAGCGGCTCCTGCCCCGTCGAACAGCCCGCACACCAGATGCGCGCGCGACGCCCTTCGCCATCCGCAACCGCGACGGCTTCCACGACGAGGTCGAACACCGGCGCGTCGCGAAAGAACGATGTTTCCTGGTTGACCAGGGCATCGACGATCTGGTCGCCGATCCGCGGCTCCTGCCCGTCGAGCAGCAATGCGACGAGCTGGTCGAGCGTGTCCAGGCCGCGTTCGCGCATCAGCGGCTTCAGCGCGGTGTCGATCCGCCACGAGCGATAGCTGGAGATCTGTTGCCCGGTGCGCGCCTCCAGCAGGGCGCTGAACACGTTGAGCGCGACCTGCGATACCGACGTGGGGGCGCCGGTCATGGCCGCTGCCTCGCCGCGGCAAGCCGTCCGATCGCATCCGGCGGCAGCATCGCATCGGCATGGCCGGCGTCGGCCACCGCGCCGGGCATGCCCCAGATCACCGAACTCGCCTGATCCTGCACCACCACGCAGCCACCGGCCGCATGGACCTGGCGTGCGCCGTCGGCGCCGTCGCGGCCCATGCCGCTCAACACGATCGCCAGCATGCGCGGCCCGAAAACCGCGGCCATCGATGCGAACATCGGGTCGACCGACGGCATGCAACCGCTGGCGCTCGCGTCGTTCGACAGGCGGATCGCGGTCGATCCGTCGGCAAGCGGCACGCAACGGATGTGCGCATCGCCGGGCGCGACGACGATCCGGCCGGGCCGCAACCGCAACCGGTCGATCGCCACGTCGCAGGGGCGGCCGCCGATCACCGCGAGCTGCGCGGCGAAATACGGCATGAACGATGTCGGCAGATGCTGGGTAATGAGGATCGGCAGGCGGAATTCGGGCGGAATCGCGCGCAGCAGCTGGCTCAGCGCATGGATGCCACCCGTGGATGCGCCGATCGCCACGACATCGTATTCGTCGCCGCTCGCGAGGGGGCGCGGTGCCGATATGCGCGGCACGGGCGGCGATGCGGACGCCGCCGGTTCCGGCAACGCAGGATGCACCAGCCGGTCGAGCTTGTCGATCAGCGCTTCGGCGAAATGCGTCATCCGGTCCCCGTTGCCCGGCTTGAACAGCGTGTCCGCCGCGCCGAGCGCGAGCGCCTGCACCGTCGTGGACGCGCCTTCGCTGGCCTGGCCCGAGACGATGAGAATCTTTGCGCCCCGCCCGGCGACCAGAAGATCGGGCAGCGCGGTCAGACCGTCGACGCCCGGCATCTGCACGTCGAGCAGAACGAACGCCACCTGCTCGCGCGCCAGGAACGCCAGCGCTCCCGCTGCGGTGCTGACGCTCGCGGCGATCGCGAACCGGTCGGTCGCGGCGATGATGCGTTCCATCACCGCCCGCGCGACCGCCGAATCATCGACGATCAGGATGCGCGACGGTGCGGTGGTGCCATCCGCGACGGTCGACGCGGATCGAAGGGCCGATGCCATCGAGGTTGCTCCCGAGTCAGGCCACGCCGACGATCTGGAGCTTCGATGCGAGGGTGTCGCGGTCGAAGGGCTTCATGACATATTCGTCGGCACCCGCCTCGATCGCGGCACGGATATAGGCCATGCCGTTCTCGGTCGTGCAGAATACGACCTTGGGTCGCGACGGGATCGACGATTCGCGCAGCGCACGCAGGAAATCCATCCCGCTCATCACCGGCATGTTCCAGTCGAGCAGGATGACGTCCGGCGCCGATGCCATGCAGGCGTCCAGCGCTTCGCGGCCGTCGCACGCCTCGGTCACCACGAAGTCGAGCGTCTCCAGGATATGGCGGGCGACCTTCCGGATCACCTTCGAATCGTCGACAACGAGGCAGGTCTTCATGGGGCAGCCTTTTTACGAACGGGTAATCGCCAAGTCCTTGTAACCGCGAAGAGTAAGCGCGGTCTTAAGGCCGGTCATCAGACAGTCGGGCGGTCAGGCGGCCAGCGCCTGCTGCGGCACGAGCGCCGCGAGGTCGACGATCAGCATCGGCTCTCCCTCCCGCTCCACCAGTCCCGTCCCCACCGCGGCCCAGCCACGGTCGAGCGCGAGGCCGGACGACAGCGGCCGACGATCGAACAGCGCGACGTCTTCCAGCGAATCGACCAGGATCGCATAATGATGGCCGTCCAGCCGGGTGATGACGGCGCGGCGCGCGGTATCCGGCATCGGCGGCAGGCCCAGTGCGGTGCCGGTGTCGATCACCGTCACCACCCGGCTGCGCAACGCGACAAGCCCGCGAACCGCGGCATCGGTGCGGGGCACGGCGATGACTTCGGCGATGTCCACGACCGAATCGACCTGCGTGGTGTCGATGGCGACGCCCCGGCCGGCGATGTGCGCGATCAGAAACAAGTCCATCAGCGGCCTCCCCCCGCGCCGACCGCGGACGCGAGCGCGTCGAGCAATGCCGGACGGTCGTAGCGATAGATGCTGGGGTCGCCGCCCGTCGCGGACCGTTCGCGCCGCAGCCGCACGACCGTGCGCGCGCTGTCGGGTGCGACGGCCACATCGTCCATGACCAGCGCGACGTCGGCCTGCTTGTCGGCCGGCGGACGGCTGACGCACCGATAACCTGAGGCTTCGAGCATCGGACGCAGGAATGTTTCCATCCAGCCGGTGCCATCCGTCTGCAACCAGCACAGTCGCTCGCCGTCGTCGGCGCGCCGTTCGCCCGCGAACAAGGCGTGCGCGTCGAGCAGTTCGACCTGTTCGCCGGCGATGATCACCACGCCCGCGATCGGCCCCGCCCCGCGCGGCGGCGCGACCTCGGTCGGCAGCAGGACGATCTCGATCGGCTCGTGGATCGCATAGGCGATCTCGCTCACGCCGTCGGTCAGGCGCAGCACCGGCACCTCGATCCGGTCGCCGATGTCGACGGCCGAATAGAGCGGCACCAGATGCCCGTCGATCGCCAGCCGCAGCTGTCCTCCGGTCAGCCGGATCGCATCGGTCGATACCGGCTCGACCCGGTCGATCGCGGCGAGCGGCAGGACGCGGCGCTGGCCATCCAGGTCCTCGAACAGCAGGGCCGGCACCTGCTCCTCGCGCGGTTCCGCCGCTGCTTCCTCCTCGCCGGTCACCACGCGCTGGAACCGCAGGCCGGCGACGGCCGCGATCCCCGAACCGTCGAGCAACAGCATCGGCAGTCCCGAATCGGGCAGCGTCTGGCCGGCATACAGGCCCGTGGCCATGACCGCGGGCGCCGCGGGTTTGACGACCAGTTCCTCGGTGTCGATGACGTGGTCGATCGCGAGCGCATATTCACCGTCGCGTGTGGACACGATCGCCAGCGTGCGTTCGTCCAGGTTCGCAATGCCCAGCACCCCGCCGAGCGAGACCAGCGGAAGACGCCGGCCGCGCACCGTCGCCACCTCGGCATCGCCGATCGTGTCGATGCGCACCGCTTCCCCGCGCACGCGCAGGATCTCGTCCACCGACTGGCGTGCGATCGCGAAGCGCTGCCCGCCGACGCCGACGACGATGGTCGACATGATCGACAGGGTCAGCGGGACGTGGATGACGATCGTCAGCCCCTTGCCGGGCTGGTTGATCAGGTGAACGCGGCCGCCGATCTGCTCGATGTTCGCCCGGACGACGTCCATGCCGACGCCGCGGCCCGAGATCGCGGTGACCGTGTCGCGGCTCGACAGCCCCGCGTGGAAGATCAGGTCCAGCCGCTCCGCATGGTCCATCCCCGCCAGCACCGCCGGGGTGTACAGTTTCTGGGCGCGCGCCTTCTCGATCAGCCGCTCGACGTCGATGCCGCGCCCGTCGTCCGCGACCTCGATCATGATCTGGTTGCCCGACTGGCGCGCCGAAACGATCAGCCGGCCCGCCTCCGGCTTGCCCGCCGCCCGGCGCTCGGCAGGCGATTCGATGCCATGGTCGACGGCGTTGCGGATGATATGGACCAGCGGATCGCGCATCAGCTCGATCATCTCCCGATCCAGCTCGACATCCGCCCCTTCCACGCTCAACACCACCTGCCTGTTCAGTTCCCCCGCAGTATCCCGAACCATCCGCGGCAATGCCGAGAACAAAGCGTCGATCTTTTGCATGCGGGTGCGCGTGACCGTGTCGCGCATTTCAGCGACCGTCAGCGACAGGCGCTCCAGCGCGGCCTCTACCAGCGGATCGACCTGTTCGTCGCGCAATCGCCGCGCCAGTTCGTTCCGGGCCAGCACCATTTCGGACATGCCGCTCATCATCCGGTCGAGCAGGTCGACGTTCAGCCGTACCGAGCGGCTGTTGGTCCGCATCGGGCTTGCGGCGTGCACCGTCACCGCCGGCTGCGCATCCTCAGCCAGGGCCGCTACCAGCAGGTCCTCACTCGAATCATCCAGTGCGGTCCCCGCGTCGATTGCCTCAACGATTTCGCCGATCCTATCGACGATCGCCAACACCGCGTTGACGAGTGCGGTGCCCGGAACGCGTGCGCCGTCACGGACCGCTGCCAGGACATCCTCTGCCGCATGGCTCAACCGGGCAAGCCGCGGCAGGTCGAGAAAGCCGCAGCTGCCCTTAACCGTGTGCACGAAGCGGAAGATCGCATCCAGTCGCGCGCGATCGGTAGGATCGGCCTCCCACGCCACGATCTCTCCCGAGAGCGCCTCGAGCGTCTCGCGAGTTTCGGCGATGAATTCCTGCAGCAGGTCGTCCATGGGTCCCCGGATGTTGCCGGCGGGTCATGGCGGATAAGGCGTTAAAGGGGCGTTTAATGGCGCAGTACGGCAGGGCGGAGTTAGGCCGCGTTGAACACGGCGCCGAAGATCATGATATTCTCAGCCGGCTCGCTGACCTGCACCGCGCCGCCTGCCTGTGCTGCCAGCGTATGGACCAGATAGGCCGCCGCCGCCCGCGGGGTGACGCCGTCGTCGCGCTCGCCGCTGGTCAGCGTTTCGCGCAATTCGGGATCGAGGATGATGCGCGGCCCCTCGATCTTGACCACGATCTCCAGTTGGCCGCCGTTCTCCTCCCCGCCGACGTCGAGCGTGCCGCCGCGGACCAGTGCCTCGCTGGCGATGAGCGTCAGGTTGAGCATGACCTTCAACGCGGTCTTCGGCAGCGTCTCGGCCTCCACCCACCAATTGAAGGTGGTGCGCTTGTTGTCGACCAGCAGACCCTCGATAGCAGCTTTTGCCTCGCGGCTGTCGACCTGTTCGCCGAAGCCTCCGGCGGCACCGAACGCAAGCCGGAAGAACTTCAGCTTGTTCGCCGACGCCCGTGCGCTCTCGCTGAGCAACTGGAATACGCGCGCGCGCATCTCCGGATCAGTCTCGTCGCCGAGCAATTCCAGCCCGTTGTTGAGCGCCCCTACCGGCGAAAGCAGGTCATGGCACAGCCGCGAACAGAGCAGGCTGGCGAAATCGACCGGGCTGACGGACATGCAAATCCCCTGAATTCCTAGTCCGTTCTGTGGCCGAGGCGAGTCGCGGTGGCAAGGCGTAGGTTCAGTGGGTGTAAGGCGGTGTCATGGCCATAGCGGGATCAGGCGATGAGGGTCAGCGGCTCATGGGCAAAGCGGTCCTCAACAGGCCCATCAATGACGGCACGCCAAGCGCGGACTTCGTCGTGCGTGGCGATGAGCCACAGGCCGCCGTCGGGCGTCGCCGCGATGGCGTCACGCGGCGACGGCAGTGCCCGCCCGCTCGGGTGCGAATGATAGTGGCCGACGATCTGCGGCCCGCCGTTCCGCGCCAGCCGATGGGCCGCGATCAGCGCCGCCGGATCTATCTCGAACCAACGCGACGGATCTGCGGCAACGTTTCGACAAGCCTGCGCATCGGCAATCCGCCCCGGTGTGCCGAACAGCAACCCGCAAACCTCGGCATGCAAGCTGTCCGCCGCCTCGCGCGCAATTCGGGCCAGCACGTCGCTTGATATTTCCACCATTGCACCCACATCCATAGGACATGGACCGGGGGGTTTCCATCATAGACGCGACGATCGCACCAACGGCCGATGGCTGGCGGCTGGATCGTGCGCTCGCGGATGCGGTGCCGACGCTGTCGCGCGAGCGGCTGAAGGTGCTGATCGCCAGCGGCGCGGTGACGCGCGACGGCCAAATGGTGCGCGATCCCGCCAAGCGCGCCGCAGCCGGCGACAGGCTGGCCGTCGCGGTGCCCAACCCGACGTTGCCGCACAACGAAGCGCAGGACATCCCGCTGGTCATCGCCTTCGAGGACGAGCATCTCATCGTGATCGACAAGCCCGCTGGCCTCGTTGTCCACCCGGCGGCAGGCAATCTGGACGGTACGCTCGTCAACGCCCTGCTGCACCATTGCCAGGGCAGTCTCTCGGGCATCGGCGGCGTCGCGCGTCCGGGGATCGTGCATCGGATCGACAAGGACACGTCTGGGCTGATGGTCGCGGCCAAGACCGATCGTGCGCACGAAGGATTGGCTCGCCAGTTCCACGACCACAGCATCGACCGCCGCTATCGCGCAATCGTCGGCGGCATACCGCGCCCGGCCGAGGGCAAGGTGGATGCCCCCCTCGCCCGCTCGTCGACCAATCGCAAGAAGATCGCCATCGTTCAGGGCGGCAAGCGCGCCGTCACGCATTTCCGGACAATGGAGAAGCTCCGCGACGCTGCCTTGGTCGAGTGCCGACTGGAAACCGGGCGGACTCATCAGGTGCGCGTTCACATGGCATCGATCGGCCATGCCTTGCTGGGCGACCCTGTTTATGGTAGAACAAAGGGTGCCCAGAAAGCATTGCTGGAAACCCTCGGTTTCCGTCGGCAGGCATTGCATGCCGCGCACCTCGGGTTCATTCATCCGGTGAAAAGCACCGCTTTGGCATTTGAAAGCGATATGCCTGCTGACATGCAGGAACTGTTCACCGAGCTTCACGTATAGGTTCGAGCCGTTCGTTACCGCCCGACAGCAGGGCGACGCGAATGCCTCCGCAAGATAAGGGAGATCAGATCATGGCAGCACGCAGCAACGTCCCCGCGACGATTCCTGCCCTCGGCGGGGAGCAGAGCCTCAACCGCTACCTGTCCGAGATCAAGAAATTCCCGATCCTGCAACCGGAACAGGAATTTATGCTCGCCAAGCGCTTTCAGGAGCATGGCGACACCGATGCGGCGGCGCAGCTCGTCACCTCTCACCTGCGCCTCGTGGCGAAGATCGCGATGGGCTATCGCGGCTACGGCTTGCCGACGTCGGAGTTGATCAGCGAAGGCAATATCGGCCTGATGCAGGGTGTGAAGAAGTTCGAGCCGGATCGTGGCTTCCGCCTCGCCACCTATGCGATGTGGTGGATCCGCGCTTCGATCCAGGAATATATCCTGCGGTCGTGGAGCCTCGTTAAGATGGGCACCACCGCTGCGCAGAAGAAGCTGTTCTTCAATCTGCGCCGTATGAAGAGCAAGCTCGATGCGTTCGAGGACGGCGATCTGCGCCCCGAGCACATCACCAAGATCGCCACCGATCTTGGCGTTGCCGAGAGCGACGTGGTGTCGATGAACCGGCGCATGGCGATGGGCGGCGATACGTCGCTCAACGTCTCCATGCGGGAGGATGGCGAGGGTCAATGGCAGGATTGGCTGCAGGACGATGCGCCCCTGCAGGACACAGTCGTGGCCGAGGCGCAGGAGGCGGATGTTCGCCACGGCATGCTCGTGTCGGCGATGGACGACCTGAATGATCGCGAAAAGCACATCCTCACGGAGCGGCGCCTGACTGACGATCCCAAGACGCTCGAGGAACTGAGCCAGGTCTATGGGGTTTCGCGCGAACGCGTGCGCCAGATCGAGGTGCGCGCCTTCGAGAAGTTGCAGAAGGCGATGATGCGGATCGCCGGCGAGAAGCGGCTGCTCGCCGCAGCCTGAGATGGTCGGCACCGTCGTCATCGGCGGCGGTGCGGCGGGCATCGCCGCGGCGCGCCGGTTCCGGGACGCGGGGGATGATGTTCTTCTGCTTGAGGCAGGAGAACGCCTCGGCGGACGCGCGTTCAGCCTGTCTCTGTCGGATCTGTATCGGCATCCCGAACGCGCTCCGGGTGGCATGCTCCACAGCGCCGGTAAAAGTCGCTATGATGGTGTCGAGGCAATGGCGGTGCTCGGTTCAGCTTGCGATGCCCGAGTCGATCTTGGCTGCGGCTGGCTTCATTCTGCCGGGCGCAACCCCTGGACTTCGATCGCGGAAGCATCCGGGATGGCCATTGATCGATCGTCACCCAACTGGGGCGTACAGTGGCGGGATCTGGGCTTCCCCGCGGAACGGAAGCGCGCCTTCGCTAAAGCTTATCAGCGGTTCCAGATAGCCGCTCATGCGGCGCTCGACGGGCCGGATCAGCCGCTTTCCGCCTTCGTCGCACGTGACGACCCATGGCGGCCCATGATCGATGCCATCTCTGGTTACGCCAACGGCGCTCCGCTCGATCGCGTGTCGCTGCACGATTGGGCGGCCTATGAAGACGCGGCAACGGACGACAATTGGGCGCTCCCCGGTGGTTACGGGACGCTGATCGCGGATCATGCGGGCGATGTGCAGGTCCTTTTCCGCACTGCCGTGACGCGGATCGATCATAATGGGCGGACCATCCGTCTGACCACGATCGCCGGCACGATCGAAGCGTCGGCGGTTGTTATCGCTGTGCCGACGAGCGCCTATGCCGCCATCGCCTTCGATCCCCCCTTGCCTGCCAAGCATGACGCTGCGGCTGCCCTGCCGCTGGGCTTGGCGGATAAGGTGTTCCTGGCAGTCGACGGCCCCGAATGGCCCGCGCATGCCCATCTGACCGGCAATCCGCACCGTGTCTGCACGGCGAGCCATCGGTTGTCGCCTTTCGGGCTGCCGATCGTCGAAAGCTTCTTCGGCGGCAGCTGTGCCGAGGCGATGACCGATACGCGCGCGGCGATCGATTTCGCGCGTGAAGAGCTCGTCGAGCTGCTCGGCAGTGGCTGGCGAAAGCGGCTGGTGCCGCTGGGCGCGACCCACTGGCGTGGCGCGCCGTTCATTCACGGCAGCTACAGTCATGCGCGTGTCGGCCACGCCTCCGCCCGCGCGGCGCTTGCCACGCCGGTGGATCAGCGGCTGTTCTTCGCGGGCGAGGCGTGCTCGCCGCACGATTTCTCGACCGCGCACGGTGCCTATCAAACGGGTGTGGCCGCAGCGGATGCGATCCTGGCCTTGAAGGCTCCCCCGCACCGCCACTAAGGAGCGGGCATGATCCGCATCCTCCTCATCCTGCTCAAGGCCGGCCTGATCTTCGTCGGCATCAGCGTGCTGTGGGTCGGCATCTTCCGCTTCGTGCCCGTCCCCTTCACCTGGACGATGGCGGGCGACCTGATCAACGGCCATGGCGTCACCAAGCAATGGATGCCGCTCGCCGAGATGGACCCCGACATGCCGCGCGCGGCGATCGCCGGCGAGGATTCCCGCTTCTGCACCCATCACGGTTTCGACTTCCGCGCGATCGCGGGTGCCGCGGTGCGCAATGCCCAGGGCGGCAGGATCCGGGGCGGCTCGACGATCAGCCAGCAGACCGCGAAGAACGTCTTCCTGTTTCAGGGCGGGAGCTATGTCCGCAAGGCGTTCGAGGCCTATTTCACGGTGTTGATCGAGACCCTGTGGGGCAAGCGGCGCATCATGGAGGTCTACCTCAACGTCGCGGAGACCGGCATCGGCACCTATGGCGCGGACGCGGCGGCGATCCGCTATTTTCATCACGATGCCTCCCGCCTGTCGCCGACGGAAGCAGGCCGCATCGCTGCCGTGCTGCCGCTGCCCAAAAAGCGCGCGGCGATCGATCCGCGCGGGTTCGTGCGGCGGCACGGCAACGCCCTGGCTCGCTATGTCGGCGTGGTGAAGCGCGGGGGACTGGACAATTGCCTACGGTGATCGGCGGCTGTTCGGCGAAAGAACAGCAAAGGTCCGTGACACATGCCCTGCCCGGTAGGCGTTACTCGCGCTGATCCGGACGGCCGATCCCCCGCGAAAGGGCAACGGGAGGCTCAGTCCGCTCGGACCATGGCCTTGCGATTCCGTCGCCAGGCGAGGGACTGGCGGTTTAGTGCGGTGAGATCGCCACTGCCATCCACCATCGCCCGCCCAAGCACGACCGCGCGCTCCAGCGCATCGGCTGCAATGAAGCGATAGGCCGGGCGCTGCGCGACGGCATCGTACCATACGCCACCGACAGCGGCGTCGAGCAGAATGCGCTGGAAGCAGTGATCGGCGCTGACGGGCCAATGCCGCTCGATCGCGAGCGCGGGCAAGGTCGCCCGCGTCAACACCAGCCATTCGGCCTCCAGCGCGGCACGGTCCACCGGTTCCGCGCCCGCGGTCATGATGCGTCCTCTGATCTCGGCGACGCAACATAGGACCGCTCGTATCGGACTTGTCGAAGCGCCGCGGCACTCATTTGCGGTTCGACACGCCCGACTGACTGGAGAAACCGGGGCAGCCTCACGTTCCCACTCCAGTCACTCCGCGCGCGCACCTATCAGATGTGGATCGGCTTACCCGTGACCGCCATGGCAGCTTCCTTCATCGCTTCCGAATGCGTCGGATGGGCGTGGCAGGTGTAAGCGATATCCTCGCTGGTCGCGCCGAACTCCATCGCCTGCGCAGCCTGCGCGATCATCGTGCCGGCGACACTGGCGATCGCCCAGACGCCGACGACGCGGTCGGTCTTGGCATCGGCGATGATCTTCACGAAACCGTCGGGCTCATGATTGGTCTTCGCGCGGCTGTTCGCCATCATCGGGAACTTGCCGACCTTGATCTCGCCTTTGGCCTTGGCGGCTTCCTCGGTGAGGCCGACGCCGGCGAATTCGGGCAACGTGTAGACGACGCTCGGTATGATGTCGTGGTTCACGATGCCGGTCAGGCCGGCAATGTTCTCGGCGACCGCAATGCCTTCATCCTCGGCCTTGTGCGCGAGCATCAGGCCGGGCGCGACGTCGCCAATCGCCCAGATGCCGGGCACGCTGGTGGCGAAATCATGGTCGATCTCCACCTGCCCGCGGCCGTTGACCATCAGGCCGGCGGCTTCGAGGTTGAGGCCGTCGGTGTTGGGGCGGCGACCGATCGCGAGCAGCACACAATCCGCCTCGATCGACTGCGCTTCGCCACCGGCCGCAGGCGCCACGGTCACCGTCGCGGTGTCGCCGACGACCGATACGCCGGTGACCTTGGTCGACAGCTTGAACTCGAAGCCCTGCTTCTTGAAGATCTTCTGCGCTTCCTTGCGGACATCGCCGTCGAAGCCGGGCAGGATCTGGTCGAGATATTCGACCACGGTCACCTTGGCACCCAGGCGACGCCAGACGCTACCGAGCTCCAGTCCGATCACGCCGCCCCCGATCACCACCAGATGCTGCGGCACCTTGGCCAGTTCGAGTGCGCCGGTGCTGTCGACGACGACCTTCTGGTCGACCTCCACGCCGGGCAGCGGGGTGACCGACGAACCGGTGGCGATCACGATGTTCTTCGCACGCACGGTCCTGCCGGCAACCTCTACGCTGTCCTTGCCGGTGAAGCTGGCGCGGCCCTTCAGCCAATCCACCTTGTTCTTCTTGAACAGATATTCGATGCCGCCGGTGAGCTGCTTGACCGCGTCGCGGCGCTGGTCATGCATCGTGTCGAGGTCGAGTTCCGCCGTGACCTTGATGCCCATCTTGGCCATCGTGCCGTTCGCGGCAGCGTCGAAGTACTCGGACGCGTGGAGCATCGCCTTCGACGGGATGCAGCCGACGTTCAGACACGTGCCGCCCAGCGTCTCGCGCGCTTCGGCGCACGCGGTCTTCAATCCGAGCTGCGCAGCGCGGATCGCGGCGACATAGCCACCCGGTCCGGCGCCGATCACGAGGACGTCATAGTCGTACTGCTGTTCGTCAGCCATTGTTTTCTCCGTTCCCCGGCGGAGGCCGGGGTCCAGTTGCGAGCCGGCATATGGTGAGCGCCGCGCCCGTTTACATCGGCCTTCCCGACTGGGCCCCGGCCTCCGCCGGGGAACAGGCCTGTTATCAGCGAATTACAGGTCGATCAGGATACGCGTCGGGTCCTCGATCGCGTTCTTCAGCGCGACGAGGAAAGTCACCGCCTCGCGACCGTCGATCAGACGGTGGTCGTAGCTCAAGGCGAGGTACATCATCGGGCGCACCACCACCTGGCCGTTTACCACCACCGGGCGATCCTCGATGCGGTGAAGACCGAGCACCGCCGACTGCGGCGGGTTGATGATCGGCGTCGACATCAGCGAGCCGAACACGCCGCCATTGGAGATGGTGAAGGTGCCCCCCTTCATCTCGTCCATCTTCAGTGTACCGTCCTTGGCGCGCTTGCCGAAGTCGCCGATGGTCTTTTCGATGCCGGCGACGGTCAGGTCCTGCGCGTCGCGGATGACGGGAACGACCAGGCCGCCCGGCGACGACACCGCGACCGAGATATCGGCGTAATCGTGGTAGACGATCTCGTCGCCCTCGATCGAAGCGTTGACCGAGGGGATGTCCTTCAGCGCCATCGTCGCGGCCTTCACGAAGAAGCCCATGAAGCCGAGGCGGACGCCATGCTTCTTCTCGAACAGGTCCTTGTACTTCGCGCGCGCTTCGATCACCGCGGTCATGTCGACGTCGTTGAACGTCGTCAGCATCGCGGCGGTGTTCTGCGCTTCCTTGAGACGCTTGGCAATCGTCTGGCGCAGCCGCGTCATCTTGACGCGCTCTTCCTTGCGACCGCCGGTCACGGCGAGTGCCGGGGCGGCGGCCGCGGGCGTAGGTGCGGCGGCGGCAGGCTTGGACGCGGCAGCGGCGGCGACGTCTTCCTTGGTGATGCGACCATCCTTGCCCGTGCCGGTGATCGACGCGGGATCGAGGCCGTATTCGAGCACCGCGCGGCGCACCGACGGCGACAGCGCGGCGGGCGAATCGCCGGAGACTTCGGGCTGGGACGCGGGCGCTGTGGCGGGAGCCGGAGCCGCAGCGGGTGCAGCCGCCGGGGCCGGGGCAGCGGCGGGCGCAGCGGTGGCCGAGCCGTCACCCGCTTCGATCGTCGCGAGCATCGCGCCGACCTGCACCGTGTCGCCGACCTGAACCGCATGCTGGCCCATCACACCGGCGACCGGCGATGGGACCTCCACCGAAACCTTGTCGGTTTCCAGGCTGGCGATCGGCTCGTCGGCCTTCACCGGATCGCCCGGCTGCTTCAGCCATTCGCCGACGGTCGCTTCGGTGATCGATTCGCCCAACACGGGGACGGTGACTTCGGTTGCCATCTCTTGCATCCTTCTCCCCGGGGAGGCGGGGTCTTCTCAATCGGGGACTAAGTTTAGCTGGTCGGTGCCTGGGCTGGCCTGGCCGTGGTGGTCGATCCCTCGCTGCGCGTGCGGCGGATTTCCTCGCGGACATTGTGACCGAGCGCATCGGCGACCAACGCGCCCTGTTCTGCGGTGTGACGCTTCATCAGCCCGGTGGCGGGCGATGCCGCTGCCTGCCGCCCCGCATAGCGCGCCCGCTTCACCGCACATTTCGCCGCCGTGAGCGATTCCTCGATCAGCGGCTCGACGAAGAACCAGTAACCGTTGTTCTTCGGTTCTTCTTGGGCCCAGACGACGTCCGTGAGCTTCGGCATGCGCGCGATCCGCCGGGCGAGCGCGTCGCCGGGGAAAGGATACAGCTGCTCGATCCGCACGATCTGCGTGCCTGTGTCGCCTGCGGCGTTGCGCGCCTCGATCAGGTCATAGGCGACCTTGCCGGTGCAGAGCACGAGCCGCGTCGTATCCGCGTCCGCCGCGCCGTTCGTGTCGGACAGGATCCGCTTGAAGTGACTGTCGCCCTGGAAGTCCGCCGCGGCCGACACAGCGAGCTTGTGCCGGAGCAGCGACTTCGGCGTCATCACGATCAGGGGCTTACGGAAATTGCGGTGCATCTGCCGGCGCAGCAGGTGGAAGTAGTTCGCCGGCGTGGTGCAGTTCGCCACCTGGATATTGTCCTGCGCACAGCTCTGGAGGAAGCGCTCGGGACGCGCCGAGCTATGCTCTGGCCCCTGCCCTTCATAGCCGTGCGGCAGCAACATCACGAGGCCGTTTGCGCGCAGCCATTTCGATTCGCCCGACGTGATGAACTGATCGATCATGATCTGCGCGCCGTTGACGAAATCGCCGAACTGCGCCTCCCACATCACCAGCGTCTTAGGGTCGGCGAGGGCGTAGCCGTACTCGAAGCCGAGCACGCCATATTCGGACAGCGGGCTGTCGAGAACCTCGAACCGGCCATGTTCCACCGTGGTCAGCGGCACATATTTGTGCTCGTCGGTCTGATCGACCCATACCGCATGGCGCTGGCTGAACGTGCCGCGGCCGGAATCCTGGCCCGACAGGCGGACGCCATAGCCCTCCGACAGCAGCGACCCGAACGCCAGCGCCTCACCGGTCGCCCAGTCGAAATTCGTTCCGGTCGTGAACATCTGGCGCTTGGCGTCGAGCACGCGCGCCAGCGTCTTGTGGATCTGGATACCCTCGGGCACCGTCGTCAGCGTACGGCCGAGCGCGTCGAACAGCTTAAGCTCTATCCCCGTCTCGACGTTGCGACGCTCGGTGCCGCCATCGGTCGGTGCCGACAGGCCCGACCAGCGACCGGCGAACCAGTCCGCCTTGTTCGGCTTGTAGCTTGCGCCCGCCTCGAACTCGCCCTCGAGCAGCGTGGTGAACTGGTGCACCTTCTCGTCCAGCCATGCCTGATCGATCACGCCTTCCTGGATGAGGCGCTTGCCATAAATCTCGCTGACACCCGGATGTTGGCGGATGACGTTGTACATCAGCGGCTGGGTGAAGCCCGGCTCGTCGCCCTCATTGTGGCCGAAGCGGCGGTAGCACCACATGTCGATGACGATGTCGCGATGGAACTTCTGCCGGAATTCGATCGCCATTTTCGTTGCGAAGGTCACCGCCTCGGGATCGTCACCGTTGACGTGGAACACCGGCGCCTGGACGCCCTTGGCGACATCCGACGGATAGGGCGACGAGCGTGCGAACTGGGGACTGGTGGTGAAACCGACCTGATTGTTGATGATGAAGTGGACGCAACCACCGGTGTTATAGCCGCGGATACCCGAGAAGCCGAGGCATTCCCAGACGATCCCCTGCCCCGCGAAGGCCGCGTCGCCGTGGATCAGCACCGGCAGCGACCCCACATGGTCCTTCAGGTCGTTGGCGATCGTCTGGATCGCGCGCGTCTTGCCAAGCACGACGGGGTCGGCCGCCTCGAGGTGCGACGGGTTGGCGACCAGCGACATATGGACCTTGTGCCCATCGAACTCGCGATCGGTGGAGGTGCCGAGGTGATATTTCACGTCGCCCGAACCGCCGATGTCGTCGGGGTTCGCCGACCCGCCGGCGAATTCGTGGAAGATCACGCGCAGCGGCTTCGCCATGACATTGGCGAGCACGTTCAGCCGGCCGCGATGGGCCATGCCGAACACCATCTCGCGCACGCCGGCCTGGCCGCCGTATTTGATCACGCTTTCCAGCGCCGGGATCATGCTCTCGCCGCCGTCGAGGCCGAAGCGCTTCGTGCCGACATACTTCTTGCCGAGGAACTTTTCCCACTGCTCGGCCTCGATGACCTTGCTCAGGATCGCACGCTTGCCGTCGACGCTGAATTCGATCGCCTTGTCCTTGCCCTCCATGCGGTCCTGCAGGAAGCGGCGCTCCGCGACGTCGACGATGTGCATGTATTCGAGGCCGACGTTGCCGCAGTAATTGCGGCGCAACGTATCGACGAGCTCACGTACCGTCGCCCATTCGAAGCCGAGCGTGCCGCCGAGATAGACCGGGCGATCGATGTCGGCATCGGTGAAGCCGTGATATTCGGTACGCAGATCCTCAGGCATGTCGCGATGCGACAGGCCGAGCGGATCGAGGTTGGCAGCAAGGTGGCCACGGACGCGATACGTGCGGATCAGCAGCTGCGCACGGATCGCGTCGCCCGCTGCCTTGATGATGTCGTCCTTCGACGGCGCGGCAGCGGGAGCTGCGGCCGGCTTGCCGCCCTTCGCGGGCTTGGGCGCGGGCTCCATCTGCGTCGGGTCGAGCCCCGCGGTCAGGTCGTCGGTCGTCGTCAGCGGCCAGCGCTTGTTGGTCCAGCTCGGACCGCCGCTGCCCTGCTCAAGCCCTTCGAAGAAACCCCGCCAGCCGAGATCGACCGACGACTGGTCGGCCTGATACCTGGCGTAGAGCGCTTCGATGTACGCGGGCGACACACCGCTTGCGATGTCGCTGAAATCCTGACCTTCGTAGCCCATGGTCTTGTCCTTACGTCCCTCTCCCACCGGGAGAGGGAGGGGCCCGCCGCCCGTAGGGCGGTGGGAGGGTGAGGGTGAAGCAGGAGAGTGCCAATCACCCTCACCCTTCCGCGGCTTCGCCGCTCCCTCCCTCTCCCGCCGGGAGAGGGAATTTACTTGTTCAACACTTCCAGCAGCGTCGAACCAAGCTCGGACGGGCTCGCCGCGACCTTGATCCCGGCCGCTTCCATCGCCGCGATCTTGCTCTCCGCATCGCCCTTGCCACCCGATACGATCGCACCGGCATGGCCCATGCGACGGCCGGGAGGTGCCGTACGGCCCGCGATGAAGCCTGCCATCGGCTTCTTGCGGCCACGCTTGGCCTCGTCGATCAGGAACTGCGCGGCCTGCTCCTCGGCGTCGCCACCGATCTCGCCGATCATGATGATCGACTGCGTCGCTTCGTCGGCGAGGAACAGTTCGAGCACGTCAATGAAGTTGGTGCCGTTGACCGGGTCGCCGCCGATACCGACCGCAGTGGTCTGGCCGAGGCCGGCGTTCGAGGTCTGGAATACCGCTTCATAGGTGAGCGTGCCCGAGCGCGAAACGACGCCGACCGAACCCTGCTTGAAGATGCTGCCCGGCATGATGCCGATCTTGCACTCGCCCGGCGTCAGCACGCCGGGGCAGTTCGGGCCGATCAGCCGCGACTTGGAACCCGACAGCGCGCGCTTAACACGGACCATGTCGAGCACCGGAATGCCCTCGGTGATCGTCACGATCAGCGGGATTTCCGCATCGATCGCCTCGAGGATCGAATCCGCGGCGAAGGGCGGCGGCACGTAGATTACCGACGCATCGGCACCGGTCTTCGACTTCGCCTCGGCGACGGTGTTGTAGACCGGCAGGCCGAGATGCTCGGTGCCGCCCTTGCCCGGCGTCACGCCGGCGACCATCTGCGTGCCGTATTCCAGCGCCGCCTTGGTATGGAAGCTGCCGGTTTCGCCGGTCATGCCCTGGGTGATGACCTTGGTGTTCTTGTTGACGAGGATGCTCATGGAGGCTCCTGGATGTGGCGCCGCTCCCGTCCGTGCGGGAGCGCGAAAAAACGTGGGGCGACCCTAAGGCCACCCCTTGCCGAATTCAGTTCAGCGAACCGTCAATGCCCTTGCAGGCGACGAGCAGTTCCTTGACCGCGTCGACCGACACGGTGAGGTTCGCCTTCGCCTCGTCGTCCAGCGCGATCTCGACGATCTGCTCGACGCCACCGGCCCCGATCACCACGGGCACGCCGACGTAGAGGTCGTTGACGCCGTATTGGCCATCGACATAGGCCGCTGCGGGCAGGACGCGCTTCTGATCGTACAGATAGGCCTCCGCCATCGCGATACCGCTGGTCGCGGGTGCGTAATAAGCGGAGCCGGTCTTGAGCAGTGCGACGATCTCACCGCCGCCGCCGCGGGTGCGCTTGACGATCGCGTCGATCTTGTCCTGCGTCGAACGACCCATCTTGATGAGGTCGGGAACCGGGATACCCGAAACCGTGGAATAGCTGATGACCGGCACCATCGTGTCGCCGTGTCCGCCGAGCACGAAGCTGGTGACGTCCTTCACCGACACCTTGAACTCGTCGGCGAGGAAGTGGCTGAAGCGGGCGCTGTCGAGCACGCCGGCCATCCCAACGACCATGTGGTGCGGCAAGCCGGAAAATTCGCGCAGCGCCCAAACCATCGCGTCGAGCGGGTTGGTGATGCAGATCACGAAGGCGTTGGGGGCGTTGTTCTTGATGCCCTCGCCGACCGCCTTCATCACCTTGAGGTTGATGCCGAGCAGATCGTCACGGCTCATGCCGGGCTTGCGTGCGACGCCGGCGGTAACGATGATGACGTCGGCGTTCGCGATGTCGGCATAATCATTCGAGCCGGTGATCGTCGCGTCGAAACCCTCGACCGGACCGCACTGGCTGAGGTCGAGCGCCTTGCCCTGGGGAACGCCTTCGGCGACGTCGAACAGGACGATGTCGCCCAAGCCCTTGAGCGCCGCGAGGTGCGCGAGCGTGCCGCCGATATTGCCGGCGCCGATCAGCGCGATCTTCTTGCGAGCCATTCAATCCATCTCCGTCAAGGCAGGTCGTGATTGGCCACGCCGCCTACGCCCCTTTTGCGCGCCCGGCAACCGTTAAAGCATAGCCGTTAACAGTTTAGTTGATAACGGTTCGCAAGTGCATTAAGCGCTGCCATGGCCCTGCGTCAGATAGTCCTCCGAGCGCATTTCTTCCAGTCGGCTGACCGTCCGCTGGAACTCGAAGCGTCCGTCACCCTGTGGATAGAGCGCGTCCGGCTCTGCGTCGGCGGCGGCGAGCAACTTGACCTTATGCTCGTAGAGCGCGTCGATGAGAGCGACGAACCGCGCCGCCTCGTTCCGGTTTTCCGGACCCAGTCGCGGAATGCCCACCAGGATGACGGTATGGTAGCGGCGTGCGACGGCAAGGTAGTCGGCCGCCCCCCGCGCCTCACCGCACAGCTTCTTGAACGAAAAGACCGCCACACCCTTCAGTGTCTTGGGAACGTGAAGCGTCCGCCCCTGCACGAACAGGTCTTCGGCCGGGATCGGTTCGGTCACCTCGTGATCGGTCAGACGGAAAAAGGCCGCGGAAAGGTTGGCGGTCGCGTCCGGCCCATTCGGAACGAGCCAGGTGTTCTGCTGCCCCAGTCGATCGCGGCGGTAGTCGATCGGGCCGTTGAGCGTGACGACGTCGAGGCGCCATTCGATCAGGGCGATGAACGGCAGGAAGTGTTCGCGATTGAGGCCGTTCCTGTAGAGATCGGCAGGCGCCCGGTTCGATGTGGTCACCATCGTCACCCCCGCCTCGATCAGCGCGGTGAACAGGCGACTGAGGATCATCGCATCGGGCGAGTTGGTCACCATCATTTCATCGAACGCGAGCAGCCGCGTCTCCTCGCCCAGCGCGGCGGCGACGGGAGCGATCGGATCGCCCGCTTCCTTGCGCCGCTCGATCGCGATGCGACCGTGCACTTCGAGCATGAACTCCGAGAAGTGGACGCGCCGCTTGCGTGCGATGCCGACGTTGGCGAAGAACAGGTCCATCAGCATCGACTTGCCGCGACCGACGTCGCCGAACATGTAGACACCGCACGGCGCGGTGGCGGACCGGCGGGTCAGGCGGGCGAGCAGACCCTGCTTCTTCGGCGCTTCCAATTCGACGGCGAGTGCGTCCAGGCGGATCGCAGCGGCGCGTTGTTCGGCATCGGGGCGGAGTTCACCCGCAGCGACGAGGGCGTCATAGGCGGCGAGGACCTTGGTCATTCCCGTTCTTTCCTGATGTCGGAAGCACTCGAAGCGCGCGTTCGGGCCCCGGTAAATGTCTCTGAGCCCGTTAGGCCAGAAACGAAGGCCAAGAGCCGGGGCACCTAAACATCCGCCGCGCAATGACCTCTGGAGCGCGGCTCTAGACGACGACGATTGCGGTGACGTTTATGATTACCGCAGAGATGGCGGCGGCGTCGACTTGCGCAGCGTGCCGGTGAAGCTCGCGATCGTGGGGACGCCTTCCTGCACCACCAAACCACGCAGGAACAGCATCCGGCTGGTCTCGCGCAGCAATTCGATCCGGGCCTCCAGCGGCTCTCCGATCATCCCGCCGCCGATGAATTGCGCCGACAGGTCGAGCGTCACCGCGCCACCGGCTCCCAGCACGCCGAAGCCCCGCGCTGCGGCAAATAGGGCGACGTCCATGAACCCGAGCAATGCACCCCCATGCACATTGTCGCGCATGTTGGAATGCTCATGCCGGGGCAACATCCGCACGCGGGCGATATCGCCTTCCACACGAACATGAAGCGGTTCGATGAAGGTGTTGTAGCGCGTCGCATCCCGGAACTGCCAACGCTTCCAGCCCGGCAGGTCTGCATCGTCCTCGTAACTGAAGACCGGCGAGGAAGCGTCCGTCACGATCCTTACAATATGCGCTCGGCTTCCATCTTCTTGACCTCGGCAATCGCCTTCGCCGGGTTAAGTCCCTTGGGACAGGTGTTCGCACAATTCATGATCGTGTGGCAGCGATACAGGCGGAACGGATCCTCGAGCTGGTCGAGCCGCTCTCCGGTCATCTCGTCGCGGCTGTCGGCCAACCAGCGATAGGCCTGCAGCAGAATCGCGGGCCCGAGAAACTTGTCGGCGTTCCACCAATAGCTGGGGCACGACGTCGAACAGCAAGCGCACAGGATGCATTCGTACAGGCCGTCGAGCTTGGCGCGATCCTCCGGCGACTGGAGCCGCTCCTTGCCCGAAGGCGGCGGACTGACCGTCTGCATCCATGGCTTGATCGAGCTGTATTGCGCATAGAAATGCGTGAAGTCCGGGACCAGATCCTTGATCACGTCCATTGCCGGCAACGGGGTGATCTTCACCTCACCCTTCACGTCCTCGATCGCGGTGGTGCAGGCGAGGCCGTTGCGTCCGTCGATGTTCATCGAGCAGGACCCACAGATACCCTCGCGGCACGACCGGCGGAAGGTCAGCGAGCTGTCCTGCTCCGCCTTCATCTTGATAAGCGCGTCGAGCACCATCGGCCCGCATTCGTCGAGGTTGATCTCGAACGTATCGTAGCGCGGATTTTCCGCGGTGTCGGGGTCGTAGCGATAGACCTTGAAGGTCTTGATCCGCTTGGCGTCCCCAACCGCCTTGTGGACCTTGCCCTTCGCCTTGACCTTGCTGTTCTTGGGCAGGGTGAACTCGGCCATGGCCGCTACGCTCCTCTTGAATGCTGCGTTGCGGCTATGCCTTTCGGGGGCGGCACGCAACCCCCGAGAGATAGGCGACGATCAGATCACATCAAGAACGAGGCCGCGCTGACGTGCCTCTTCGGCCTCAAGATACCAATTGGACGGCGCCTTGCGCTGCAGTTCGTCGAACGGCACGCCGGAACCCGCAACGATGTCGCGAAACCCCTCTTCCTGGATCTTGATCGATTCCTCGATTTCGTGAAGCTTCGCCTTCAGCACCGCGGGAAGCGTCGTCAGCGGGCCCGACAGCTGGATCGAGCTGTTCATCAGCCGCTCGTGAAGCATCAGGCGCGTGCCGCGCGTCAGGAAGCGCTTCTCGACCGGAAAGGCGGCCATGAAGGTGGCACCGGCGGAATAGACCGCCACCTTGCCCAGGAACAGCGTCTCGCGCCCGGTATAGTCGCGCAGCAGACGGATATCGTCCCCCATCGCGCGCCCCATTTCCGGATCGCCACCCAATGTCGTGATCGACACGACCAGCGGTCCGTCCTGTGGCGCTTCGGCCAGCTGGGTCTTGAAGCGGGCGTACATCATGTCGTCCACCGTCCCGTGGAGCTGGATGTGCGGGAAGGCGAGCAAGGGGTATTTGCTGGCGACGTTGGTGCGGCTGGTGTCGGTCATGGCGGCGCGAACCGTTGCGGCGCAGCAAGGTTCCCGACGGGATCGCCGCGCGAATGATTACGGTTCCGTGCGCGCGGCATCGCCGGCACGGAACTGCGGGGGCGTTGAGGCGCTTGGTGCCGGTCCGTCACTGGAGCGAATCTCTCATGAAACCAGCACTTAAGCCGTTATCAGAACAGGTGATCGTGATCACCGGCGCCAGTTCGGGCATCGGGCTCGCGACGGCACGCATGGCCGCGGCGCGCGGCGCCAGGGTCCTGCTCGTCGCCCGTGACGAAACCGCTTTGCGCGCGACGGTGGCGGAGATCACGGCGGCGGGCGGCACTGCCGATGCCTGTGCCGCGGACGTCGGCGATGCCGACGCGGTACGTGCCGCGGCGGCCCACGCCAACCAGCGTTTCGGGCGCATCGATACGTGGGTGAACAATGCCGGCAGCGCGATATACGGCAAGTTGGTCGACGTGCCAGACGACGAACATCGTCAGTTGTTCCGAACCAATTACTTCGGTATGGTGCACGGTTGCCTTGCGGCGGTCCCGTATCTGACGGAGTCGAGGGGCGCGCTGATCACCGTCGGATCGATCGCATCCGACATGCCGAGCCCGCTGATGGGCGCCTATGCCGCGACCAAGCATGCGGTGAAGGCCTATGTCGAGGCGCTGCGCATGGAGCTGGCCGATGATGCGGTTCCGGTCGTGGTGACGCTGGTAAAGCCATCGGGCATCGACACGCCGATCGCGCAGCATGCGGTCAACCACGCGGAGGGCGAGGCGCAGATCCCGCCGCCGGTCTACGATCCGGAGCTGGTGGCGGACGCGATCCTGTTCTGCGCAACGCACCCGAAGCGGGACATCACGGTCGGCGGCGCGGGTCGCGCGCAGGCGCTGTTCGCCGCCCATTTCCCGCGCCTGTTCGAGGCGCTCGCACCAAAGGCGGCGGCGGGCTTCGCCGATCCCGCAAAGGAACAGCCGCAGCCGAGCAACCTGTTCGCCAGCACCGCGACAGGCCGGGTCCATTCCGGTGAACATCCGGCAGCCCGCGGCACCAGCCTGTACACGGCCGCAGCCAAGCACTCCGGCCTCACCACGATCGTGGCCGCCGCGGTCGCGGCGGGAGTCGGCGCATTCATCTACGGCCGCAGCGGCGACCGCGCATGAGCATCGACTGGACGATGAGCGCGGCGCTGGCGAATGTCGAGCGGGGCGGCAACGAGCTGCCCGAGGTGACGAGCCTGGAGCGCGCCGTCCGGGCGTGGCTGACGCTGGACAATGCGCTGCAGAACGAAGCGGTGTTGCGACCGGAACATGGCGTCGTGATCGACGGCGAAACCATCGCGGTGTTCGCCGGGCAGGCGATCCGCGGACTGGCGGACCGCCTGGAATGAGCGGGCGCGGACGACTGCGGTGAAATTCCGCAGTCTTCCGGCGCAAGGATCGACGTAGCCAAACCTGCGCGGCGTTACCGCCGACGCAGGTCGGATCGACGCTCAGGCCGCGCGGAACATTTCCGGGGGCAGCGCCATCAGCGACTCCGCGCCGCCTTCGATCTTGCGGCGCAGGGCACCCGCGTCCGGTACGATCCGCTCGGCGAAGAAGCGCGCGGTCACCAGCTTGGCGTCGAGGAAGGCTGCATCGCCCTCGCCCGCCGCCTTCAGCTCGGCGGCGGCCTTCGCCATGCGCAGCCACATCAGGCCGGTGGCGACGATACCCATCAGGTGCATATACGACACCGCGCCCGCACCGACGTTTTCGGGATTCTTCATGCCGTTGGCCATGAACCACATGGTCGCGGCCTGAAGCTCGCCCAGCGCCTTCTTCAGGGCGCCGGCGATCTGCGCGGTGGCTTCGACGCTCTCGGCGGCCGCGGTTTCCTCGGTCACGATCTTGAACAGCGCCTGCACCGCGCGGCCACCCTTGGTGGCGAGCTTGCGGCCGACGAGGTCCATCGCCTGCACGCCGTTGGTGCCCTCGTAGATCATCGCGATCCGTGCATCGCGGACATATTGCTCCATGCCCCATTCGGCGATGTAGCCATGACCGCCGTAGACCTGCTGCGCGTTCGTCGCGATCTCGTATCCCTTGTCGGTGCCGACGCCCTTGATGACCGGGGTCAGCAGGCCGATCAGGTCGCCCGCCATCTCGCGCTCTTCCTCGGTCGCGCCATGATGCTCCAGATCGACCTGCAAAGCGCCCCACAGGCATAGAGCGCGCAGGCCCTCGGTCCACGCCTTGCCCTCCATCAGCATGCGGCGGATGTCGGGGTGGACGAACAGCGTGTCCGCCTTCTCGCCCGGCTCCTTCGCGCCGGTGAGCGCACGACCCTGACGGCGATCCTCGGCATATTGGACGGCGTTCTGGTAGGCGACCTCGGCGATACCGAGACCTTGGAGACCGACGCCGAGGCGCGCGGCGTTCATCATGATGAACATCGCGGCGAGGCCCTTCAGCTCCTCGCCGACCAGCCAGCCCTTGGCGCCGTCATAGTTCATGACGCAGGTCGAATTGGCATGGATGCCCATCTTATGCTCGATGGAGCCACAGGTCACCGCGTTGCGCTCGCCGAGGCTGCCGTCGCCGTTGACCATCACCTTCGGCACGACGAACAGCGAAATGCCCTTCGAACTGTCCGGCGCGCCCGGCGTCTTCGCCAGGACAAGGTGGATGATATTGTCGGTCAGGTCGTGCTCGCCTGCCGAGATGAAGATCTTCGTGCCGGTGATTGCGTAGGATCCGTCCGCCTGCGGCTCCGCCTTGGTGCGGATCAGGCCCAGATCGGTGCCGCATTGCGGCTCGGTGAGGTTCATCGTGCCGCCCCACTCGCCCGACACCATCTTGGGGACGTACATCGCCTGCTGCTCGGGGCTGCCCTTGGCGACCAGCGCGGCGATCGCGCCGTGCGTCAGGCCGGGGTACATGGCGAACGCCATGTTCGACGAGATCATGAACTCCTGGAACGCGATCGAGACGACATGCGGCATGCCCTGCCCGCCGTATTCCGGTGCGTTGCCCAGCGTCGCCCAGCCGCTTTCGACATATTGGGTGTACGCTTCCTTGAAGCCCTTCGGCGTGGTGACGGTGCCGTCCTCGTGCCGGGTGCAGCCTTCCTGGTCGCCCGACTGGTTGATCGGGAACAGGACCTCGGCGACGAAGCGGCCGCCCTCTTCCAGCACCGCCTCGACTACGTCGGGGGTCGCGGCGTCGAAACCGGGCAGGTTGCTGTAGTTCTGCAGGCCGACGACATGCTCGAGGATGAAGCGCGTATCGCGGACGGGGGGCGTGTACTGGGGCATCCGGTTATCCTTGTGTGTCAGCGGTGTGGACGGCCTCGACGACCGTCACGAATTCGGTGAGCTCGGCGATCGCGGCATCGATGTCGTGCTTCTGCCGTTCCAGCAGGGCGATGCGTGAGCGGCAGCGGTCGATCGAGACCTGGCGCTGCACGCGTCGACCGTCGTCCAGATCGTAGAGGTCGATCATCTCGCGGATCTCGCCGAGCGAGAAGCCGACGCGCTTGCCTCGCAGGATCCACGCGAGGCGGGCGCGGTCGCGGTGCGAGTAGATACGTTGCGTGCCACGCCGCTCCGGCGCGATCAGGCCTTCGTCCTCGTAGAAGCGAAGCGCCCGCGCGGTGACGCCGAACTCCTCCGACAGGTCCGAGATGGTGAAATGCTCGCGATCGTGACGATGCTCGATCAGGGCATAAGCAGGTGACGAGGCCATGGCGCGGCAATTACATCACGTTTACGTCAACGTCAATCTAATCGGGCGCTGCGCAGAGCATCCTGCCCGAGGGGGTGCGGAGCGTCTCCGCCTCCGATACCGCAGCGCTGACATGTTCGACCGTCAGCGAGGCGAGCGACGCGCGGCCCGTGCACAAGTTGTCGCAGCCGCCCGGTAGCTCGGCGGGGAAGACGATGCGCTCGCCATCGAAGCGCGCATCGAAGCGGCATCCCGGGAAGGTTACCGCAATACGGTCGCCCCGGCGTCGCGCCGTGCCGGACGCGGCACAGCCCTGCCCTTCGCCATAGTCGATCAGCGCGCCGAGCCGGAAGGTGTCACGCGCGGCAGGCACGACGCACAAACGGTCGGTATCGAGCGACCAGGAGCCGGCAAGACTCGCCTTGGCGGGATCGATCACCAGCCCGGCGCTCACCGCCGCCCTCTCCAACCGGTTGCCGGGCGTCTCGCGCGTCGCGGTTGCAGTGTCGTTCGAACCGCAGGCGCCGAGCGCCAGTGCGGAGAACGAAAGGACAAACCGCGCCACCGCCCCCCGCGTCATTCGATCGCCTGCAACCGGTCGCCGTTCACGCGGCGGTAGAAACAGCTCGTCGCGCCGGTGTGGCAGGCCGGACCGGCGGGGTCGGCGATCACCCATAGTGCATCCTGGTCGCAGTCGATGCGCATCTCGACCACCCGCAGCACATGGCCGGAGGTCTCGCCCTTTTTCCAGAGGCGATTGCGACTGCGCGACCAGAAGGTCGCCTCACCGCTGGCCTGCGTCGCCGCGAGTGCCTCGGCGTTCATGTGCGCGACCATCAGCAGTGCGCCGTCGCGGGCGGTGACGACCGCGGTGATCAGGCCCGCGGCGTCATATTTTGGATCGAGCGTCAGTTCGGTTTCGCGAGGATCGGACATAGGGTGGCTTTACAGAGGGAAGACGCGACAACCAAGCAGATGCCCGTCACGCATGTGTCGGCGCAGGCCGGGGCCAGCGGGGAACCGCGGTGTCCCTCTCACCGACGGCATTGCAACCGGCCCCCGGTCCGCGCCGGCGGAAAAGGCTTGCCCACCCGTCAGGCCGCCGCGTGCTTCACCGCCGGTTCGTGGGCATGGACGCGGGCGAGTGCCTCGCCCTCGAGCTTTTCGAGGTCCGTCAGCGTCTGGTCGAGCGCGTCGCGCTGCGCCTCCAGTTCGACGATCCGCATCCGCACGCGCTCGGCGAGCGCGCGCATCTGTTCCAGGTGCTGCGGGTCGGCATCGTACAGGTCGAGAAATTCGGCGATGTCGGTCAGCGAAAATCCCAGCCGCTTGCCACGCAGGATCAGCTGCATTCGCGCGATCTCGCGCCGCCGATAGACCCGCGTGGTGCCGATCCGACACGGCTCGATCAGCCCCTTGTCCTCGTAGAAGCGCAACGTCCGCGGTGTGATGCCGAGCATGTCGGCCACTTCCTGGATCCCCTGCAGGTCCCCTCTATCGTCCATCATCGCTCCCCCGCGGCTGCTTAGCGCGCCGCCTTTTGCGACTCCTCCTCGACGAGCTCCTTTTTGGAAAGCTTGCCGATCAGGGTCTTGGGGAGAGTGTCGCGGATTTCGACCTCGCGGGGAAGCTCGATCTTGCTGATCTTGTCGCGCAGGAAATCGCGCAATTCGGTCGGTGTCGCCGAACCCGGCGGGTTGAGCACGACAAAGGCCTTGGGCGCCTGCCCCCGATGCGCGTCGGGCACGCCGATCACGACCGCTTCGATGACGGAGGGATGTTCGTACAGCGCCTCCTCGATGACCCGCGGGTAGACGTTGTAGCCACCGCACAGGATCATGTCCTTGATCCGGTCCACGATGAACAGATAGCCGTCGTCGTCGAGATAGCCGACGTCGCCGGTGCGCAAGCTGCGGTCGGCGAACGCGGCCTCGGTGGCGGCCGGATTGTGCCAATAGCCCGCCATCACCTGCGGCCCGCGGGCGCAGATCTCGCCTTTCTCGCCCGCCGCTACGATGCGTGACGGATCCTCGCGGTCGCGGATCTCGATCGTCGTGCCGGGGAACGGCAAGCCCGCCGAGCCTTCCTTGTTCAACCCTTCGAACGGGTTGCAGGTGATGATCGGCGACGCTTCGGACAGGCCATAGCCCTCGACCAGCTTGGCGCCGGTGTTCGCCTCGAACGCGTGGCGCACCTCCTGCGGCAGCGGCGCGCCGCCCGAGATGCAGACCTTGATCGACGACAGGTCCGGCCGCTGCGCCGCACCCAGATTGGCGAGCGCGTTATAGATCGTCGGCACCGCCGGGAAATATGTCGGCCGGGTCCGCTTCAGCGTCGTCAGCACCTGCTTGAGGTCGAAGCGCGGCAACAGGATCATTTCCGCGCCGACGAGGGTGGAGAAGGTCAGCACGTTGGTAAGCGCGAAGACGTGGAACAGCGGCAGCACGCCCAGCACGCGGTCCTGGTCCGCACTCTCGCCGCCGACGTGGACGAGCATCGCGTCCGTATTGGCGACGATATTGGCGTGGGACAGCATCGCCGCCTTCGGCACGCCGGTGGTGCCACCGGTATATTGCAGCACCGCCACGTCCCCGGGCGCCACCGGCACGGGGCGGGGCGCAGAGGTGCCGGCGACGAGGTCGGCGAAGAACAGATGCTGCGGCGTCCGTCCGGCGCGACCGATTTCCTTGCGCTTCACGAGCTTGTACGCGAGCTTCTTCAAGGTCGGCAGCGCGTCCGCGATCGGGCAGCTGACGACGTGGCGGATGCCGGTCCGGCTCGCGACGGTGAGCACGCGCGCCTGGATTTCGGCCACGTCCGGCGTGACGATGATCTCCGCCCCCGAATCTTCGATCAGGTGCGTCAGCTCGCGCTCGACGTACAGCGGGTTGACGTTGACGACGATTCCGCCCGCCTTCAGCGTCGCGTAGAACAGGATCGGGTAATAAGGCGTGTTGGGCAGGCACAGCGCGACGCGCGTCCCCTTCATCACCCCCAGCCGCTGCAACCCTGCGGTCGCGCGATCCACCGCCGCGCCCAGTTCACCCCAGGTGGTGACGCGGCCCATGAAATCGATCGCCGCGCGACCGGGAAAGCGCGCCACGGACCGGTCCAGCAGGTCGCCCAGCAGGCGCGGATCGGCCGCGAGCGGCAGGCCGTGCTTGATCGCCAGTGCGGCCGTAGCGCCCGCCCCAACGTTCGCGATCTCGCTCATCCGTATGTCCTCTCAAACTCTACCATCGAGCATATTGTCCGCTCGCGCCACTTGACGTAATGGGAAGGTATCGCACCTATACGGCATACCGCAAGCTCGAATGCCTATTCCAGAGAGGATCCCATGACCAACGTCGTCATCGCCGGTTACGCGCGCTCGCCGTTCCACCTTGCCGGCAAGGGCGCCCTCGCCCGTGTCCGCCCGGACGATCTCGCCGCACAGACCATCCGCGGGCTGATCGAGAAGACCGGCGTCGATGCCGCCGAAATCGAGGACATCATCCTCGGCTGCGCCTTTCCGGAAGGCGAACAAGGGCTCAACGTCGCACGCCTGATCGGGTTGCTCGCCGACCTGCCGCTGTCGGTCGGCGGCATGACGGTGAACCGCTTCTGCGGATCGTCGATGAGCGCGATCCACATCGCCATGGGCCAGATCCAGATCGGCGCGGGCGAAGCGTTCATCTGCGCGGGCCTCGAATCGATGAGCCGCATTCCGATGGGCGGCTACAATCCCCTGCCCAACCCGGTGCTCGCAAAGGCCAATCCCGGCGCGTACATGGGCATGGGCGACACGGCGGAGAACGTGGCGACCAAATATCAGATCACGCGCGGCGAGCAGGATGCCTTTGCGGTGAAGAGCCAGCACAAGGCTGCCGCGGCGCGTGCCGACGGCCGCCTGACCGATGAGATCGTTCCGATCACCACCAAGGCCGGCACCGTGAGCGAGGACGGCACGATCCGCCCCGACACGACGGTCGAGGCGCTCGGCGGCCTGAAGCCCGCGTTCAGCCAGGACGGTTCGGTCACCGCCGGCACGTCGTCGCCGTTGACCGATGGCGCGTCTGCGGTGCTCGTCACCTCCGAAGAGTTCGCCACCAGGCACGGCCTCAAAGTCCTCGCCCGGATCAAGGCGGTCGGCGTATCGGGCATCGAGCCCGAGACGATGGGCCTCGGCCCGATCAGCGCCTCGCAAAAGGCGCTGAGCCGCGCCGGCATCTCGGTCGCCGACCTCGACGTGGTCGAGATCAACGAGGCCTTCGCCAGCCAGGCGATCGCCTGCATCCGCAACCTCGGGCTGAAGGAAGGCACGATCAATCTCGACGGCGGCGCGATCGCGATCGGCCATCCGCTCGGCGCGACCGGCGCGCGGATCGTCGGCAAGGCAGCCGCGCTGCTGGAGCGCGAGGGCGGCCGCTATGCGCTGGCCACCCAGTGCATCGGCGGCGGCCAGGGCATCGCCACGGTGCTGGAGCGCGCATAACATGAGCGAACCCATCAAAAAGGTATGTGTGATCGGTGCGGGCGTCATGGGCGCCGGCATCGCCGCACAGGTCGCCAACGCCGGCATTCCGGTTTTGCTGCTCGATATCGTGCCCCGTGAGGGCGACGATCGCGACGCGGTCGCCAAGGGCGCCGTCGCCAGGATGCTCAAGACCGAACCCGCCCCCTTCATGTCGAAGGGCGCGGCGAAGCTGGTCGAGACGGGCAATATCGACGACCATCTGGACCGGGTCGCCGAATGCGACTGGATCGTCGAGGCGATCGTCGAGCGACTCGACATCAAACAGGCGCTGTATGCGAAGCTTGAGGCGCTGAAGCGTCCCGGCACTGCGGTATCCTCGAACACCTCGACGATCCCGCTCGGCCATCTGGTCGAGGGGCGTTCGGAACAGTTCAAGGCGGACTTCCTCATCACCCACTTCTTCAATCCGCCGCGCTACATGCGGCTGATCGAGATCGTGCGGGGCGAACATACCGACGCTGCCGTAGCTGCAAAGGTCGAGGGTTTCGTCGATCGCTTCATGGGCAAGCGCATCGTCCGCGCCAAGGACACGCCGGGCTTCATCGCCAACCGCATCGGCACCTATTGGCTGGCGGTCGCGATCAACGCGGCGATGGACCAGGGGCTGACCGTCGAGGAAGCCGACCAGGTCGGCGGCCGGCCGATGGGCGTGCCGAAGACCGGCATCTTCGGCCTCGTCGATCTCGTCGGCGTCGACCTGATGCCGCTCCTGTCGAAGAGCCTGTCGTCGACGCTGCCGCAGGGCGATCCCTATTTCGACACCGTCCGCCCGATGCCGCTGATCGACAGGATGATTGCGGAGGGTTTCACCGGCCGCAAGGGCAAGGGCGGCTTCTACCGCTTCGACAAGGCGACCAAGACCAAGCTCGCGCTCGATCTGGCCACCGGCGACTATCGCGAGGGGCAGAAGCCCGCCGCGCTGCCGCCCAAGGCGGAAAAGGATCTTGCCGCGCTGATCGCGACGCCGGGCAAGGTCGGTGATTACGCCTGGGAGATCCTCGGCAAGACGCTATCCTACGCCGCCATGCTGGTCGGTGAAGCGGCCGACGATATCGTCGGAATCGATGATGCGATGAAGCTCGGCTACAATTGGAAATACGGGCCGTTCGAATTGCTCGACCGGATCGGCGCCGCTACCTTTGCCGCGCGCCTGCGCGATGAGGGCCGCAGCGTTCCGGCGATCGTCGACACCGTCGGCGATCGCAGCTTCTATCGCATCGTGGACGGCAAGCGCCAGTTCCTCACCGTCTCCGGCGAATATCGGGACGTGGTGCGCGGCGAAGGCGTCCTCCTGCTGGAGGACATCAAGCTCGCGGCGGAACCCGTGCTCAAGAACGCCTCCGCCGCGCTATGGGATATCGGCGACGGTGTCGTCGCACTCGAATTCACCACGAAGATGAACGCCCTCGACGGCGAGATCATGGGCCTGATCCAACAGGCGATCCCGTTGGTGCAGGAGCGCTTCAAGGCGCTGGTGATCTATAACGAGGGCTCGAACTTTTCGGCCGGCGCCAACCTCGGCATGGCGATGTTCGCGGTCGCTGCGGGCATGTGGGGCGAGATCGAGAAGCTGATCAGCGGCGGGCAGCAGGCGCTGAAGGCGCTGAAATACGCCCCCTTCCCGGTCGTTGCGGCGCCGGCCGGCATGGCGTTGGGCGGCGGGTGCGAGGTGCTGCTCCATTCCGATGCGGTCCAGGCGCATGCGGAAAGCTACATCGGTCTGGTCGAATGCGGCGTCGGGCTCTTGCCCGGCTGGGGCGGCAACGGCGAGATGCTCGATCGCTTGGCCAAGGCCCCGATGATGCCGCGCGGTCCGATGCCGGCCGTCGCCAAGGCATTCGAGACGATCTCGACCGCGCAGGTGTCCAAATCGGCGGCGCTGGCGAAGGAGATGATGTTCCTGCGCCCCTCCGACGGGATCACGATGAACCGCGACCGGCTGCTGGCGGACGCCAAGGCCAAGGCTCTCGCGCTCGTGGACGGCTATGTCGCGCCCGAAAAGCCGACGTTCCGACTGCCCGGCGAAAGCGGGCGGGTCGGCATCGCCGGCGTGGTCGATGGCTTTCGCAAGAAGGGCGTCGCTACGGAATATGACGAGGTCGTCTCGGGCCGGCTCGCGAACATGCTGACCGGCGGCGAGGCCGATCTTGTCGATATCGTGCAGGAGGACGACCTGCTCACGCTGGAGCGGGACGCCTTCATGGAAGCGGTGAGGGATCCGCGGACCCAGGCGCGGGTGCAGCAGATGCTGACGACGGGCAAGCCGCTGCGCAATTAAACGCGGCCATTCGGCTCCACGGCACCCCGGCGGTCCCTGGGGTGCCGTGGTTCGACTGTGGCCAGCGCGGTGGGTGCCCACGAGCATGTGGGCAGATTGCCACACCGGCGGCAAATGCGTCGGGACGGCGGCACCTGATGGCGCATCGGACGTTATCCAGCGAACGTCACCAAACGGCACCTTACGCTTGACACTTGCCCGCAAAACCTTAGGCGAGCCGCCAACTGCCGTATACGGCAGCGGGTTCGCCATTAGGTTACCGTTCATCTTGCGACGGTAAGGGTCCGATCCCGACGCGACCGTACGGATACGGCGCGGGACGTACACGGCTTGATCGATGTCCGCGGCTGTTAGCGGGTGTCACGGAGAGGAGATTACCGCATGTCCCTGCTTCTGCTCGGCGCCCTGCTCGCTGCCGCACCGGCGCCCGCCCCCGACACGGCCGTCGGCCGGTGGAAGACCGAAACCAAGAACGGCATCGTCGAAATCCAGCGCTGCGGCGCATCGATCTGCGGTCGTCTGCTCACCTCCGACCTGCTGCGCCAGCAGCCCGACCTGAGGGACGGCAACAACCAGAATGCCGCGCAGCGCAACCGCCCGCTGAAGGGCCTGCTGCTGATCAGCGGCTTCACCGCCGATGGCGACGCCTGGTCCGGCGGCCAGATCTACAATCCCGACGACGGCAAGACCTACAAGGCGAAGGTCACGCCGGTCGACGGCAACACGCTGAAGGTTCGCGGCTGCGTGTTCGTACCGCTCTGCAAGACGCAGACCTGGACGCGCGTCCGCTAACCTTTCTCCTCCCTTCCTACCCCCAGTAAGCTTCAGGAAATCTCTATGTCCCTGCGTTTCAAAGCTCCCCTTCTCGCCACCGCCGTCCTCGGCTCGATCGGCTTCGCCACCGTCGCGCACGCCCAGGCCTTCTACCTTCAGGAACAGTCGGCGCGTGGTGCAGGCCGCGCCTTCTCGGGTGAAGTCGCGGACACCGGTCCGCAGTCGCTGTGGTGGAACCCCGCCTCGATCGCCGGCATGGAAAATGGCGAAGCCGCGATCAATGCCGCAGGGATCCTGCCCAAGGGCAAGGTCGTCAACAACGGCACGGTGATCCGCCGCCCGGGTGGTCAGTTCGCCCCCGTGGGTGGCGATCAGGTCGCCAACAACCCGATCAACAACGGCGTCCTGCCCTCGGGCGCCATAGCGATGCCGTTCGGTCCGGTCGCGATCGGCCTAGCCGTCACCTCGCCGTACAGCTTCACCACCGACTACGACAACACCAGCTGGACCCGCTACAGCGCGACCCGTACGAAGCTGCAGACGATCGACATCCAGCCGTCGATCGCGATCGCGCTGACCGACTGGCTGCGCGTCGGTGGTGCCGCCAACGTCGAACACGTCTATGCCAGCCTGGGCAACGCGCTGCCGAACCTCTCGGCGGCCCTGCCGGACGGCCGCCAGCGGCTGGAAGGCGACGGCTGGGATCTCGGCTGGACCGCGGGCGTCCAGATGCACAACGACTGGGCGACGGTAGGCATCAGCTACAAGTCGCGCATCGAGCACACGCTGAAGGGCGACCTGCTGGTCGAGGGGCTCCAGGGTCCGCTCGCGACGCAGAACCGCACGCTCAACGACGTCGAGGCGAGCTTCTACACGCCGGCGCAGACGATCGTCGGCGCGCGCATCCGCGCGACAAACGCACTGACGCTGAACGGCCAGGCGGTGCGCTACAATTGGAGCAAGTTCGACGCGATCCGCCTCGGTGCACCGCTCAACACCGCGCTGCCCGAGAACTATCGTGACAGCTACAGCCTCGCCGGCGGCGTGGATTATGCCGTATCGCCAGCCTTGACGCTGCGTGCCGGCGTGCAGCGCGCCACCACGCCGACACAGAACGGCCTGCGCGACGCGCGCGTGCCGGACGCGAACCGCTGGAACTATGGTGCCGGCGGCACCTTCCAGCTGACGCCGAAGATCGGCATCGACCTTGCGGCGAACTATGTGGACTTCAAGGACACGACCATCGATCGCGTGACCGCAGCCTATGCCGGCACCGCCGTGCAGACGCCTATCGTCACCAACGGCTTCCTTCAGGACGCGCATGCCGTCGTGATCTCGGCCGGCGCCCACATCGGGTTCTGAACTCCGCCGCCCTCTCCGGGAACGCAGAGGGCGCGCAGGAACGAGAGATTGGGATCGAAGGGGGCGGGCGCCACGGCGCCTGCCCCCTTTGTCGTCGGCCCTTAGCGGTTCCGGCGCGGGCTCGCACCCAGTCCTGCAGCCGACTTTTCTGCGGCGATCACCGATAGGTGGAACCCGGACCTATCTTCCCGCGTACGGTCTTGCGTGTTTGCTTTGGGTCAGTGTCCTGTGTGAGGACGTGACCAAAGCCAGTGAGAACGTTCCCCGCCGCTCGGCCGGGAATGTCCCGATCAGCATCAGGGGGGCCATTGATGAGCCAGAATGAATTTCAGCTATCCCGCCGCGGCGTGATCGCGAGCGGGGCAGCCGGGGTCGCGGCGACCGCAATGCCCGGCGTATCCGAAGCAGCGCCGTTGCCGCTGCCCGAACGTGACGCACCGCCGACGATGCCGGTGACGCTCAAGGTCAATGGTCGCAGCAACCGGCTCGATCTCGACACGCGGACCACCTTGCTCGACGCACTGCGCGAGCATTGGAAGCTGACCGGAACCAAGAAGGGCTGCGATCATGGGCAGTGCGGCGCCTGCACCGTGCTGGTCGATGGTCGTCGGATCAATTCCTGCCTGACGCTTGCGGTCATGCACGACGGCGATGAGATCACGACGATCGAGGGGCTGGGCAAGCCCGACGATCTGCATCCGATGCAGGCCGCTTTCATCAAGCACGACGGTTATCAGTGCGGCTATTGCACGCCCGGCCAGATCTGCTCGGCGGTCGCGGTTCTCGACGAGATCAAGCGTGGCGTGCCCAGCCATGTCCAGGCCGACATCGTCGGGCAGCCGTCCGCGACCGCGGCCGAAATGCGCGAGCGGATGAGCGGCAACATCTGCCGTTGCGGCGCTTATTCCAACATCATCGAAGCGATGACCGAAGTGGCGGGAACCAGGGCATGAAGGCCTTCACCTACGAACGTGCCGACACACCGGCCGCGGCCGCCCAGGCCGTCGCGGCGCGGCCCGGCGCGAAGTTCATCGCGGGCGGCACCAACCTGCTCGACCTGATGAAGCTGCAGATCGAAACGCCGGTCCACCTCGTCGACGTCAACCCCCTGAAGCTCGACCGGATCGAAGCGACGCCGGAGGGCGGGCTGCGCATCGGCGCGCTGGTCCGCAACACCGATCTTGCCAGCGATGCGCGCGTCCGCCGCGACTATGGCGTGCTCAGCCGTGCGATCGTCGCCGGTGCGAGCGGCCAGCTGCGCAACAAGGCGACCACGGCGGGCAATCTGCTCCAGCGCACGAGATGCCCGTATTTCTATGACACCAATCAGCCGTGCAACAAGCGCAAGCCCGGTTCGGGCTGCGCGGCGATCGGCGGCTACAGCCGGCAGCTGGGCATCATCGGCACCAGCAGCGCCTGCATCGCCACCTACCCCGGCGACATGGCGGTCGCGATGCGCGTGCTCGACGCGAGCGTGGAGACGGTGCAGCCGTCGGGCCAGACCCGGCGCATCCCGATCGCCGACTTCCATCGGTTGTGGGGCGACACCCCGCACATCGAAACGAACCTGCAACCGGGCGAGCTGATCACGGCGGTGACGCTGCCGAAGCCGGTCGGTGGCACGCACATCTACCACAAGGTGCGCGATCGTGCCTCCTATGCCTATGCGCTGGTTTCGGTCGCCGCGATCCTGAAGCCGGACGGCAGCGGCCATGTCGCCATCGGCGGGATCGCGCCCAAACCATGGCGGGTAGAAGCGGCGGAAGCCGCGCTGCCGCAGGGCGCGAAAGCGGTCAGCGCCCGGCTGCTGGCCGGCGCCCGACCGACGCAGGACAATGCCTTCAAGGTCCCCCTGGTAGAGCGTACGCTCGCCGCGGTGATGGCCGAAGCCAAGAGTGGGAATGCCGCATGAAGTTCGACACGCCTGCGGGCACCAATCCCATCGACCAGCTGAAGGTCATCGGCAAGCCGACGGACCGGATCGACGGCAAGTTCAAGACGACCGGCACCGCGCCCTACGCCTATGAGCGTCATGACGTCGTCGCCGACCCCGCCTACGGCTATGTCGTCGGCGCGGGCATCGCCAAGGGCCGCATCGCCGGCATGGACCTGAGCGCCGCAAAGGCGGCTCCGGGCGTGTTGACGATCGTCACCGCCGACACCGCCGGCCCGCTGACCAAGGGCGACTTCAACACCGCGAAGCTGCTCGGCGGGCCGCAGGTCGATCATTATCACCAGGCGATCGCACTGGTGGTGGCGGAGACGTTCGAACAGGCACGCGCCGCCGCCGCGTTGATCCGCGTCGATTACGCGCGCGAAAAAGGTCGCTTCGATCTCGACACCGCGCTGAAGACCGCACCACTCAAGGGCGACAGCAGCGGCGAAGGCAGCTCGGCGCCGCCCGTCGATCGCGTCGGCAATTTCGAAAAGGCCTTCGCCGCCGCCCCGGTCAAGCTCGACGCTTTGTACGAAACGCCCGACCAGAGCCATGCGATGATGGAGCCGCATGCCAGCATGGCACGCTGGGATGGCGACAAGCTCACCTTGTGGACGTCGAACCAGATGATCGCCTGGGGCAAGGGCGATGTCGCCAAAACGCTCAGCATTCCAAAGGACAATGTCCGGCTCATCTCGCCCTATATCGGCGGCGGTTTCGGCGGAAAGCTGTTCGTGCGGGCGGACGCCATCCTCGCCGCGCTCGGCGCCAGGCAGGCCGGACGCCCGGTCAAGGTGACGTTCCAGCGACCGCTGATGATCAACAACGCCACGCACCGCCCCGCCACGCGTCAAAGGATCCGTCTGGGCGCGGGCAAGGACGGCAGGCTCGTCGCGATCGCGCACGAAAGCGGATCGGGCGATCTGCCCGGCGGCGGACCGGAAACGGCGGTGTCGCAGACCAAGCTTCTGTATGCGGGCGCAAATCGCCTGACCTCGATGCGACTTGCCGTGCTCGATCTACCCGAAGGCAATGCCATGCGTGCGCCTGGCGAAGCGCCGGGGCTGATGGCGCTCGAGGTCGCGATGGACGAAATGGCGGAGAGACTGGGCATGGACCCGGTGCAGTTCCGCATCGTCAACGACACGCAGGTCGATCCCGAAAAACCGGAGCGCAAGTTTTCGCAGCGTCAGCTCGTCGAATGCCTGCGGACGGGCGCCGACCGGTTCGGATGGTCGCGCCGCAGCGCCAAGCCGCGTGCGGTCCGGGACGGCCGCTGGCTCGTCGGCATGGGGGTCGCCTCCGGTTTCCGCAACAACATCACGATGAAGTCCGCGGCGCGGGTCGGGATCGACAGGAAGGGCGTCGTCACCGTCGCCACCGACATGACCGACATCGGCACCGGCACCTACACGATCATCGCGCAGACCGCGGCCGAGGTGATGGGCGTGCCGCTCGACAAGGTGGTCGTGCTGCTCGGCGATAGCAGCTTCCCGGCCGCTGCCGGATCGGGTGGCCAATGGGGCGCGAACAGCTCGACGGCAGGCGTCTATGCGGCCTGCATGAAACTGCGCGAGAGTGTTGCGCAGAAGCTCGGCTTCAACTCCGCAGACGTGGAGTTCGCCGACGGCAAGGTCCGCGCCGGTAATCGCAGTGTCTCGCTTGCCGATGCGGCCGGCGAGCAGGGCCTGTCGGTGGAGGACGGCATCGAATTCGGCGATCTGGCGAAGAAGGAACAGCAATCGACCTTCGCCGGGCACTTCGTCGAAGTCGGCGTGGATGCGTACACCGGTGAAATCCGCATCCGGCGCATGCTCGCGGTGTGTGCTGCGGGGCGCATCCTCAATCCCAAATCGGCACGCAGCCAGGTGATCGGTGCGATGACGATGGGCGTCGGCGCCGCGCTGATGGAGGAACTCGCGGTCGACAAGCGCTTCGGCTTCTTCGTCAACCACGATCTCGCCAGCTACGAAGTGCCGGTCCATGCGGACATTCCGCACCAGGAGGTGATCTTCCTCGACGAGGTCGACCCGATGTCGTCGCCGATGAAGGCGAAGGGCGTCGGTGAGCTGGGCCTGTGCGGTGTCGGCGCGGCGATCGCCAATGCGATCTACAACGCCAGCGGCGTGCGCGTCCGCGAATATCCGATCACGCTCGACAAGATCATCGCCGGCGCCGCGATGCTGGCCTGATCCTGGCTGCGAAGGCGGTCTTTCCCTCGCGAACGAGGGTGAGACCGCCTCGCGGTCACAGCGAGTGCCGCGACCGGTTCGGGGACGCGGTCGACGACGATCGCGCGAGCCCGCTTCACCGCGTGATCGTCACCTCGGCGATGTGCAGCGGATAATCGCGATCGTCCTCCGCCAACCATGTCTTCCCCTTCGCATCGGTGAGGTAGAAGCGGCAGAAGATGCTCCGCTCGTCTGCGAAGCGCAGGCACACCCGGTCGGGCGTGATCCGATAATGTCCCGTCGTGTCCGGGCGCTCATAGGCGAGCGTGTAGCCGTCCCCTGTTGCCGCGAAGCGCTCGACCGGCGGCGCACCGCTTACGGCTTCCCGGGTCTGCACGCTTCCCCGAACGAGTGTCTCGAGCGCCGCGCCGCGCACCAAAGTCATGGCGTCCGCGCCGCGGATGGGCACCGGCAGCCGCGGGGGTGCGGCGGGTTGCGGCTGGGACGGCGAACAGCCGGCCAGTAGCGCTGCCAGCATCGACAATCGTTTCACCCGTTTCTTCCCCTCGATCGAACCGGCCCTCGCCGGTGAGTCCCTTTACGCCATGGTTCGCCAGCGGCATGCGATCCTTCACCGCCGCCACCGCCGACGACCGACTCGCTGGGCGCCGCCGACGCCGTAACAGGAACCATCCCATCCGCCGATCTTTGGATCGTGCGATGACACGACCGACCCTGCTGTGGTTCCGCCAGGATCTGCGCCTCCACGACCAGCCCGCGCTCGTCGCCGCCGCTCATGACGATGCGGTAATCCCCGTCTATATCCTCGACGACGAGGCGCCCGGCCAGTGGGCGATCGGCGGTGCCCAGCGCTGGTGGCTGCATCACAGCCTCGGCGCGCTTGCCGAGGCCTTGAAGGCGAAGGGTAGCCGCCTGATCCTGCGCCGCGGCAACGCGGTCGATATCCTGCGCCGATTGCTAAAGCAAACCGGCGCCGAACGCATTCACGCGACCCGCCGTTACGAGCCTTGGTGGCGCAAGGCGGAAGACGCGCTGGGTGCTGCGATCGACCTGCACGACGGCAACCGCCTGGTCCGGGTCGAAGACGTCACGACAGGGTCGGGAACGCCGTTCAGGATGTTCTCGTCATTCTGGAAGGCGCTTCAGCCGCGCCTGCCACCGGCGGCTCCGTTGCCGGCGCCGAAGGTCATTCCCGCGCCCCACGTCTGGCCGGAGAGTGACGCCCTTGCCGATTGGCACCTGCTCCCGACCAAGCCGGACTGGTCCATCGCCTTCGCCGAAGACTGGACGCCCGGCGAGGCCGAGGCACTTGCCAAGGCCAAGGCGTGGCCGGACGACGTCGCCGCCTATGAGCGGCGACGGAACCTGCCGGCGGACGAGGGCACGTCCCGGCTGTCGCCGCATCTGCATCATGGCGAGATCTCGCCGGCGACGATCTACCACGCCCTCGGCTCTTCGGCCGACGCTGCATCCTTTCTCCGCGAACTCGCCTGGCGCGACTTCACCGCCGGCGTCCTGCTCGCGCTGCCCGATTATGGTTCGGCGAACGGCCGTCCGAAATACGATGCGCTGCCATGGCGCAAGGGCGCGGCTGCCGAGCGTGACCTCGCCGCATGGCAGCAGGGTCGCACCGGCTACCCCATCGTCGATGCCGGCATGCGGCAGCTGTGGACGACCGGCTGGATGCACAACCGCGTCCGCATGATCACGGCCAGCTTTCTGGTGAAGCATCTGCTGATCGACTGGCGCGAGGGTGAACGCTGGTTCTGGGACTGCCTGGTCGATGCCGATTACGGCAACAATGCCGTCAACTGGCAGTGGATCGCCGGCACCGGCGTCGACGCCAATATGTTCGGCCGCATCATGGCGCCGCTGAGCCAGTCGGAGAAGTTCGATGCGGCCGATTACATCCGCCGCTGGGTGCCCGAACTCGCCGGACTGTCCGACGCGGCGATCCACGATCCGGACGATCACGGCGCCCGCCCCGCCAGCTATCCGGCGAAGATCATCGGGCACCGCGAGGCGCGCGAGCGCGCGCTGGCCGCCGCGCGCTCGCTGCCCTGATCGCTTACTGCCCCGATGCCAGCCAGGTCTGCACCGCGGGGCGCAGGCGCTCCACCGCCGCCTTGCGCACGGCGATACCCGCGACGACCCGGCGCGCCGCACCGCGCGAAGCTTCGGGCAGGGTCTGCGCAAAGGCATTGATCTTCGCCGGCATCGCCGGATCGACCGAGCCGGCGCCCAACCCGACGATGAAGCTCGAACGGTTGCTTTCTTCCAGCAACCCTTCGACCAGCGCGCGATTGGCGACCGCCCAGTCGAACGCCATGTCGGGATGACCGCCCGACACCGCGCGCAATAGCGCCGCCTTCTGGGGGGCCGTGAACGTGTCGGTCTTGAGCAATGCCAGCGCACGCGTCGCCAGCGCATCGTCTTCCGCCGCGCCGAGCAGCGATACGAAGCGGTTCTTGGCGACCGGATTGGTTTCGGCCTGGGTCAGCTTGAGCAGCAATTCCCAGTCCGCCGGCGTGGCGTTGCCGGCGAAGGTCGACAGGATCGGCGTGCGGATCGACGGCGGGATCGCCGTCGGGTTGGTGGCGAGTTGACCGACATAGGTGCGCGCCATCCGCAGCACCTCGGGATCGCCATTGTCGCCCAGGCGATCGACAAGGCTTTCGCGCAGGTTACCGACCAGGGGGGATTCGCCGTTCCGCTGGGTGTAGCCGATGCGCTTCAGCACCGGATCGAGAATGGCGACGGTACGCGCGCGCAGCGGCGCAGCGAGCGGCGTACCCCGGACGATATTGCGCAACGAGCCGAGCCGGCCGGACACGAGCGACCATTCGAGCGGATCGGCATCGACACCCACCCTGCCCATCAGCGCGAAGAAGCGCGACAGATCCTGATATCCGCCGGCAGCGAGCGCATAATCGTCCGCGAGCGTTCCCAGCCGGTCTTCGAGCGGCAGGCGGGTGTAGTCGCGGACCAGCGCGTCGTGGCCCGCCTGATCGTACATCACGCGGGTGTAGCTGCCCTTGCCCTTGTTGAGCAGCAGCGTGCCGCAGCCCTTCACCGACACGTCGGTCGATGCGCCGCTGACGATCGTCCGGGTATCGCCACCGCCCAGCGTTCCGACGACCAGCGGCACCTGCCAGGTCTGCGGCGTCTTCGATGGCGCGTCCATGCCGAACCGACCCTGCGCGATCGTCGCTGTGGTCGAACCGCCGACGCAGCGCGCGGCGGTGAGCGTCACGAGCGGCACGCCGCCCTGCAGGGTGAAACCGTGTGCGATCTCCGCCACCGGCTGGCCGGCCGCGGCCGACAGTTCCGACCACAATTGGTCGGTGACCGTGTTGCCGTACTTATATTTGGCCATGTAGCGGCGGATGCCGTCACGGAAGTTGTCCGCTCCCAACGTGGATTCGAGCATACCGATCACGGCCTGCCCCTTCGAATAGGTGATGCCGTCGAACGCCTCGCCGATCTGGTCGACCGTCTCGATCTTGCGGATGATCGGGTGGGTCGCGGCGGTCGAATCGACCCCCATCGCGCCTTCGCGGTCGAATGCCACCGCCGATGCGCGCGCCTTCCAATCGGGATTGAGGTCGGCCGCGGATTTGTTCTCCATCCACGATGCGAAGCCCTCGTTCAGCCACAGATCGTCCCACCATTGCATGGTGACCAGATCGCCGAACCATTGGTGCGCCATCTCGTGCGCCACGACGGTGAAGATCCGCTGACGGCCGCTTTCCGTGGCGCGCTTGGGGTCGAACAGCAGCTCGGGTTCGAAGTAGAAGATCGCGCCCCAATTCTCCATCGCGCCGAAGAACTGGCTGGAACCGGGACCCGCGATCATGTCGAGCTTGGGCAGCGGATAAGGCTGGCCGAAGTAATTGTTGTAATATGGCAGCAGCCGCTTCGCTTCGGCGAGTGCGTAATCTCCCTGATCGACCACGCCGCGGCGCGTGATGACGCCGATCTCGACCTTGCCGGCCATCACCGTCTTCCGCTCCAGGTCACCCATGCCGAGGTACAGCAGGTAGCTCGACATCACCGGCGTCTCGGCAAAGCTGTATAGCTGCGTGCCGTCGGACTGCTTGGCGACCGACATGCTGGGCATGTTGGAAAACGCGAGCTGGCCCGCGGGGGCGATCGCCTTCAGCCGGAACCTGGCCTTGAATGCCGGCTCGTCCCACATCGGCGCGAACCGGCGCGCGTCCGGCGCCTCGAACTGGGTCGCGAGCATGCGGGACTTCGACCCGTCCTGATTCGTATAGTCGATCGCGAACAGCCCGGCGGCGGACTGGTTGATCTTGCCGCTCCAGGCGAAGCCGACGGTGTGGCGGCCGACGTTCGCGACGGCGGGCAGCGTCAGCGTGAGAAGCTGCCTGTCGGCATCCAGCGTATGGCGGACGGGCTTGCCGTCCACCGTCGCCGATGAGATGGCAAGGCCCGCCGCGTTGAGCGTGATGGTGCGCGTGGCCGCCTTCACGTCGATCTGCACGGTTTCGCTGCCGGTGAAGGTCATCGCCTGCGCATTCGGCGTCACCGAGATGTCGTAGAGCACCGGTACGACGGTCGTGGGCAGGGTGCCGGCGGCGAGAGCGGGCGTGGAGACAGTCAGCGCGAGCGCTGCGGCAACGGCAATCTTCATGGGATCGAACGACTCCGGATAACAGTGTATGGTGCGGGTCATACGCCAATGATTTCCCGGAGCAAGACGGGGCTCGCTGGACAGGCAGATCGGTTTCGGTAAACAACCTATCGGAAAGAGGATGCCGCCGCTTATGACACCGCCCGTTTTCGACCGCCTGCGCCTGCCCGTGATCGGTTCGCCGCTGTTCATCATCTCCGGCCCGGATCTGGTGATCGCCCAGTGCAAGGCGGGGATCGTCGGGTCCTTCCCCGCCCTCAACGCGCGTCCGCAGGGCGTGCTCGACGAATGGCTGCACCGGATTACCGAAGAACTGGCGGCGCACAATCGCGACCATCCCGACGCGCCAGCGGCACCGTTCGCGGTCAACCAGATCGTCCACCGGTCGAACGATCGGCTGGAGGCGGATCTGGAAACCTGTGCCAAATGGCAGGTACCGATCGTGATCACCTCGCTGGGCGCGCGCGAGGACCTCAACACCGCCGTTCACGGCTGGGGCGGCATCACGCTGCACGACGTCATCGACGATCGGTTCGCGCGCAAGGCGGTGGAAAAGGGCGCGGACGGCCTGATCGCGGTAGCGGCGGGCGCGGGCGGCCATGCCGGCAAGCTGTCGCCCTTCGCCATCATCCAGGAAATCCGCCAGTGGTTCGACGGGCCGCTCGCATTGTCCGGATCGATCGCCACGGGTGGTGCGGTGCTCGCCGCCCAGGCGATGGGCGCGGACTTCGCCTATATCGGCTCACCCTTCATCGCGACCAGCGAAGCCAATGCCGCACCCGAATACAAGGACTCGATCGTCGCCAGCCGCGCGGCCGACATCGTCTATTCGAACCTGTTTACCGGCGTGCACGGCAATTACCTGCGCAGCTCGATCGAGGCGTCGGGCCTCGATCCGGACAATCTGCCGGCGGGCGACCTCAAGACGATGAACTTCGGCGGCGGCAACGGCAGCAAGGCCAAGGCCTGGCGCGACATCTGGGGCTCGGGCCAGGGTATCGGCGTCGTCGACAAGGTCGAGAGCGTCGCCGATCGCGTCGCCCGGCTCGCGGAGGAATATGCCGCCGCCAGGATGCGCCTCGCGATCGGTGGCTAAGCGCGTCCGGTCCGGACGGCTTGCCGGCGGATCAAGGGTACGATCCGCCCGCGACCTGGTGGCAGCCGACGTCAGAACGCCATGGCGAGCCGGTCATGCATCTGCTGCACCGGACTTGCTGACTGTCCCTGTTCCTGCGCGCCGTCGAGCAGTCCGACGCGGCGATGGAGGTTGGCGCTCGCCGCGATCAGCGCCTGCGCGCGCTTCGGCAGGGCCCGCACCAGATCGGCGTCGAACAGCGGTGCATCGCCAAGCCGCCGCGCCGGATCCAGCGCGTCGCCCGGCATGAGCTCGCCCGCATCGACCGCACGCTGGGTCAGCAGCCACGCGATCACGTGCATCAGCCGCGTCGTCACCTTGAGCGATTCGCATGAAAAGCCGACGCGGATCAGCGGATCGAGCGATTCGCGCTCCGTCCGCCCGGCTTCATCGAAATAGCCGCGCGCCTCGTCGGCCAGCAGCATCGCCTCGGTGTAAAGCGAATCGATCAGGCGGCGGTGTATGCGCGATTCGGTGGTGCGGGCGATCATGTTCCGATGGTGACACACCGCACCCGGGCTGCACAGCGCCACGTGGACGTGAAGTGTGTCAAAGCGCGTCGATCCCCGCTGTGCATCGATGCGTCAGGCGATGATATCGGGGATCAACTGATCCTCGCAATTGGCGATTTCGTCGCGCAGCCGCAGCTTACGCTTCTTCAGCCGCGCCATCTGCAACTGATCGGGGATACCGGTGGCGGCGAGCGCGGCGATCGCGGCATCCATGTCACGATGCTCGGTGCGCAGCAGGTCGAGCCGGGCGGTGATCTGCGCTTCATCCATGCGTGTTTCCCCTGCCTCGACGGTGCCCCCTACCCCAGTGGCGCCAAGTCACCAAGTCGTCGCACGATGCCCCTCGGTCAATCGCATTCCGCAGATTTGCGTGAGGACTTTTTAGCGCTTTGGTGGTTTATTCGGTCCCCCCAACATGCATGCATCAGGAGGTACACCGAAATGCAGACGACGCATCAGCAGGCCCTGGAAACCAAGCACGCCGCGCTCGACCGCCGCATCGCCGACGAAATCCATCGCCCGATGCCCAATTCGGCAATTCTCACCGACCTGAAGCGCAAGAAATTGAAGCTCAAGGAAGAGCTTAGCGGCCTCTAGGCGACAACCGGCCCCTCCCTTCGCGGAGGGGCTTTTCGTAACGGGATCAGCGCTTCTGCGGGCCGATCGGCTTGCGGGCCTTGCGTGGGTCGATCTGGCGATCGAGCGCAATGCCGATTCGCCCCTCGGTGCACCAGGCAACCTTGCCGCCCACTTCGCCGATGCCGCGAACGTCGAGCGTCACGGCCGTGCCCGCATCCCTGACCCGATCGCAATCGACCATAAGTCCGCCTTCGGACAGGTTGCGCACGCGCACTTCCCGCACCGCCTCTTCGCCGCCGAAGCGCAATTGCGCCATCAGGAACAGGCTGTCGCGCGAACGGCTGCGCTGCGACCCACTAATGTCGTCCGCCGAAAAAGCAGGGTCGTAGGAAAAGCTGTCCATATCCGTGGCGACTCTCGATTGGCGGGCGATGTGCTACGCCTGCGGGTAAACCCCAAGCGTAGCCAAAGCTTTAACCCCGGCCCCGGATCGGCACTCAATCCTCGCGCGAAATCTTCTCGTTGCGCTCGTGCCGCTCCTGCGCCTCGAGCGTCATCGTCGCGATCGGTCTCGCCTCCAATCGCCCCAGGCTGATCGGTTCGCCGGTCACTTCGCAATAACCATATTCGCCTTCGTCGATACGGCGGATCGCCGCGTCGATCTTGGCGACCAGCTTGCGCTGGCGATCGCGGGTGCGCAATTCGATCGACCAGTCGGTCTCGCTCGACGCGCGATCGGTCAGGTCCGATTCCCGCAGCGAATCCAGCTGCAACTGGTTGAGCGTCCCTGCGGCATCCTGCAGGATCGCATCCTTCCAGCGTTGCAGCTTGTCCCGGAAATAGGCCTGCTGCTTCAGGCTCATGAACGGCTCGTCGGCGTTCGGCCGATAGCCAGCGTCGGCATCGTTGGCCGGCAGCGGATTGGAACTCACATCGTGTACGCGACTGACTTGCGTTGCCATACCACTCTCCCTCCGGCCCCATGATGACCTCGGGGCCGCCCCCAAATGGTGAAGGCGCCTATAAGCGCGCCGCGGGGGAACCACAAGCGATCACAGTTGCCGAATCGTACATGTTTCCGAATGTTTATTGCGAATTCGGCGTTCTATGTTCCAAACCGGCGGAGCTGGCGGCGGCGCACCGGATTTTACGCCGGTCGTTAACATCGTGTCAGCCTTGTGTTCCGTTCTGGCACGTTAACGCCGATCCCCGCCGCGGACGGTGAAGAAAACCGGTTCCGGCACGGAAGTTCGTGCTTAACGACCTTGTACTTAAGCCTTTGTTTTGCACTTGGTTGCATAGCGGCGGTGGTCAGCTGCAACCGGGGATCCGGTGCGGAAGCGCCGGCAACGAAAGAGAGACGTTATGTCCGTACGGATGGCTTTGGCGAAATTGTGCGCTTGCGCATGTGGGGGTGCCCTGATCGGCGGCGGCGCCGTTCACGTGGCCGAACGCCCGACGCGACCCGCTAACGTCAAGCAGATCAAGAAGCGCGTGGTGGTTCGGCAACAGGTCGCCGCCGTGCATCGCAGCGGCGCTCGCCGCCGGATCGTCACCACGACCACGACCAGCTGTGCACCCGCCGTGGTCACCGTCGCGAGCCAGGCAGCGCCGGTCCCGGTGCCCCTGCCCGCGCAGGAAGGCTTCGTAAGCGGCGGCGGCGGTGTTCCCGTCGTGGTCGGCGGTAGCGGCGGCTTCGGCGGCGGTGGCGGCGGCGGCTTCGGCGGGGGCTTCTTCGGCGGCGGTTCGTCGGGGTCGAGCGGCAGCATCGTAATCTCGTCGACCTCCAGCGGCGGCTCGACGTCGAGCAGCTCGTCCAGCAGTTCCTCGAGCAGCTCCTCGACCGGCGGCGCCAAGGTGGACGTCGCCATCGACAACAAGAACAACAATACGAACAACAACGAAAATACCAACAACAACAGCAACACGAACAACAACAGCAATCATCAGAGCCAGAATCAGGATCAGAGCCAGCACCAGAACCAAAACCAGAACAACTACGGTTCCAGTTCGAAGGGCTGGAGCACGAGCGGTGGCTGGTCTTCCAACGGCGGCTGGACGTCGAGCGGCCACCACGTGCCGCCGTCCAGCACGGGCTCTTCGGGCGGCCCGCCGGCGCCCGTCCCGGCCCCGCCGATGGTGTTGCTGTTCGGCGCCGCGGCGGCCGCATTGGTCGCCCGCAGGCGCTTCGCCAAGCCGGTCGCCGCCTGACCGGTCACATCGCGGCATTCGTGAAAAAAAGGCTGCCGGACTTTACGTCCGGCAGCCTTTTTCGTGTGCGATGCCGTTCGCCGATCAGGCGGAACGAAGCGCCTGTTCGATGTCCGGTACGGAATGACCGGTCAGGTCCTTCGCCAGTTCGCCGGTGAGGCGCGCACTCACTTCCTTGTGATAATGCTTCCGCAACTCGCCCAGCGTCTTGGGCGGAGCGACGATGATCAGCGATTCGAAGCCGTTGGACAGCGCCCGCTTCTTCAGCATCTCGGCGGTTTCTGCCGCGAAGCGATCCTCTTCCTGCTGATGATAATCGGTTTCGTCCATCGATCCGCGCGACTCGGCGAATTGCGCGCCGCCGCCCGAGGCATGGTTGCTGCCGCCCTGCGCGACGGCGGGAGCGCCGGACCCGCTCTGCGTCGAGCGCGATGCGCCGGCCGCATCCGTCTTCTGGTCGCGATCCGCCGGGTTCACATGCTCCTCGGCGTGCTCGACCTGAAGGTTCAGGAATTCGGCGTCGCCTTCGTTGCGGAAGAACAAGGCTTTGCGCCCATCGGCTACCAGTACGAACGCGTTATGGGGCACCTGCATCGTCATCGACTCCTGATCGTTGCCATCGGGTCTTCAACGCAAGGGAGCGGCAGAGGGTTGCCCGCTTGCGCGCCCCTGCACGCGCCGTCATAGCCACGCCACCATGCACGACATCCGTATCATCCGGGACGATCCCGCCGCTTTCGACGCCGCCCTCGCCCGCCGTGGCGTCGCTCCACGATCGGCGGACCTGCTGGCGCTCGACGATGCGCGCCGGACGACGATCGCCGCGGCACAGGACGCGCAGACGCGCCGCAACGACCTGTCGAAACAGATCGGCCAGGCCAAGGCGCAGAAGGACGAAGCACGCGCGCAGGCATTGATGGCGGAGGTCGCTGCGTTGAAGGACGCGCTCCCGACGCTCGAAGCCGCCGAAGCGCATGCCGCCGCCGGCCTCGATGCCGCGCTCGCCGCGCTGCCCAACCTGCCCGCCGCCGACGTTCCCGAAGGCGTGGACGAAACGGGTAATGTGATCGTCCACGAACGCGGCACCCGCACCGCCTTCGACTTCGCGCCGAAGGAGCATGACGCGATCGGACCGGCGATCGGCCTCGATTTCGAAACCGGCGTCGCGATCGCCGGCACCCGGTTCACGCTGGTGCGCGGTCCCGCCGCTCGCCTGCAGCGCGCGCTCGGCCAGTTCATGCTCGACACCCTGACACAGGCGCACGGCTATGAAGAGGTTGCGCCGCCGCTGCTGGTGAAGGACGAAGCGGTGTTCGGCACCGGTCAGTTGCCCAAGTTCGCCGAGGACCTTTTCCGCACCACGGACGGGCGCTGGCTGATCCCCACCGCCGAAGTGTCGCTGACCAATATCGTGCGCGACGGCATCCTGCCCGTCGGCGACCTGCCGCTGCGCTTTGCCGCGCTGACGCCGTGCTTCCGTTCGGAAGCGGGGGCCGCCGGTCGCGACACCCGCGGCTACATCCGCCAGCACCAGTTCGACAAGGTCGAAATGGTGTCGATCGTGCCCGAGGATGCATCGGAAGCGGAGCATGAGCGCATGACCGCCTGTGCCGAGGGCATTCTGGACGCCCTGAAGCTGCCTTACCGTCGCATGCTGCTCTGCGCCGGCGACATGGGGTTCACCGCGCGCCGGACCTTCGACCTGGAGGTCTGGCTGCCTGGCCAGAACGCCTATCGGGAAATTTCCAGCTGTTCGACCTGCGGCGACTTCCAGGCCCGGCGCATGAATGCACGCTACCGAGCGGATGGCGAAAAGGCGACGCGCTTCGTCCACACGCTCAATGGCTCGGGCCTGGCGGTCGGCCGAACGCTGGTGGCGGTGCTCGAGAATTACCAGCAGGCGAACGGATCGGTCGCGGTGCCGGATGTGCTACAGCCTTACCTCAAGGGGCTGACGCGGCTCGAACCGCGCGGGTAGGAGTGGCAGGCATGACACGCTGGCGGTTGGTGAGCATGGTGGCGCTGGCCGGACTGACCGTGTCCGCCTGCATCCCGAGCGTCGACGGCGGCATGTCGGACGACGCGCCGGCGCAGATGCCGGGCGCGGCCGCCCGGCCGCGTGATGATCGCCCGCCACGCTACGATCCGCCGCAGCGCTACGACGCTCGCCCCGAGCCCACGCGCGACGACGTGCCCAGCCGCCAGAGCGGCGACGTAGCGATGCCGCGAACCGCGCGCCCGGCGTGGGAGGCGCGGCCGGTCACGCCCGATGCTCGGGTGGTCGCCACGCAAAGCTACACCGTGGCGCCCGGCGATTCGCTGCGCGGCGTGGCGGAGCGGACCGGTGCCGCATCGGAAGCGATCGCCCGCGCCAACGGGCTGACGCCCCCGTTCACGATCCGCACCGGACAGGTGCTGACCATCCCCGGTGGCCGCTATCACCTTGTCCGTCAGGGTGAGAGCGGTATTGCGATCGCGCGGGCCTATGGCGTCGAATGGTCGCGGATCGTCGCCGCGAACCAGCTCGACGAACCCTATGTGTTGCGCGCCGGCCAGCGCGTGCTGATCCCGGGCGACCCCGATCGTGCGCCCAGCCGAGCCGACCGCGCCGCGGCGTTCAAGCTCGACATCGACGACATCCTGACCGGTGGCGAGCCCGCCCCCGCGCCCCGCCAGGCGCCCGCGAAGCCTGTCGCGACGCCGCGCCGCGTGCTCCCGCCGACTGCCGTCGTCGCCGCTCCGGCACGATTGGAGGGTGGGTTCATCTGGCCGGTCGACGGCACGGTCGTCCGTCGCTTCGGCCCGGGCAAGAGCGGCGAGCGCAACGACGGGATCAAGATCGCCGTGCCGGTTTCCACCCCGATCCGCGCGACCGCCGACGGCGTTGTCGCCTATGCCGGCGACGGCATCGCGGCATTGGGCGGTCTGGTCATCGTCCGCCACGGCAACGGCTGGACCAGCGTTTACGGCCACGCCTCAAAGCTGCTCGTCCAGCGTGGGCAAAGCGTCAGGCGGGGCCAGACCGTCGCCTTGTCCGGCGACACCGGCTTTGCCGACCGGCCCGAATTGCACTTCGAATTGCGCAAGGGGCGCACCCCGGTCGATCCGCAAAGCCAGCTGCCGCGGCAGTGACGCCGTCGCGGCATCGTGCGCGCGACAATAACGCAGATGACGCACCGCGCGCCGGTTGCTAGTCGCGCCGCATGACCTACCAGTCCGACCTGCTCAGCACGCTCGCCTCGCGCGGCTATATCCACCAGCTGACCGACGCGGGCGCGCTGGACGCGCTCGCCGCCAAGCAGGTCGTGCCCGGCTATATCGGTTTCGATCCCACCGCACCCTCGCTCCACGTCGGCAGCCTCGTGCAGATCATGCTGCTCCGCCGGCTTCAGCAGACCGGGCACAAGCCGATCGTGCTGATGGGCGGCGGCACCGGCAAGATCGGCGACCCCAGCTTCAAGGACGAAGCGCGCAAGCTGCTCGGCGAGGACGGGATCAAGGCCAATGTCGCCTCGATCCGGCGCATCTTCGAACGGTTCCTCACCTTCGGGGATGGCCCGACCGATGCGGTGATGCTCGACAACGCCGACTGGCTCGACGCGCTCGAATATATTCCGTTCCTGCGCGACGTCGGCCAGCATTTCAGCGTCAATCGCATGCTGAGCTTCGATTCGGTCAAGCTGCGGCTGGATCGCGAACAGTCGCTCAGCTTCCTCGAATTCAACTATATGATCCTGCAAGCCTACGACTTTCTTGAACTTTCCCGGCGTGCGGACTGCCGGCTCCAGATGGGCGGCAGCGATCAATGGGGCAATATCGTCAACGGTATCGAACTGGCGCGGCGGATGGACGGATCGGAAGTCTACGGCGTCACGACCCCGCTGATCACCACCGCGGACGGCGGCAAGATGGGCAAGACTATGGCCGGCGCCGTCTGGCTGCACGAAGACCAGCTGCCGCACTTCGACTATTGGCAGTTCTGGCGCAACACCGACGACCGCGACGTCGGCCGCTTCCTGCGCCTGTTCACCGACCTGCCGCTCGACGAGATCGCGCGTCTGGAGGCGCTGGAAGGCGCTGGGATCAACGAGGCGAAGAAGATTCTCGCCAACGCCGCCACTGCGATGTGCCGTGGCCCGGCCGCCGCGGAACAGGCGGCCGAAACCGCCCGTCGCACGTTCGAGGAGGGCAGCAGCGGCGATGCGCTGCCCAGCGTGGCGGTGTCCGGCGACTCGATCGCGGTGATCGACGCGCTGATCGCGATCGGTTTCGCCAACTCGAAGGGCGAGGCGCGGCGGCTGATCGCGGGCGGCGGCGCGCGAATCGACGGCGAAAAGGTGACCGACGAAGCGGCGACGATCCCGCTCGACACCGCGAACATCCGGATTTCGGCCGGAAAGAAGCTTCATGGGCTGCTAACCGTCACCCGGTAAGCCTCTGTAAACGATCCGTAACGTACATCATGTCCGAAATGGTTCGGCATGCGGACCGTGAGGAGCCGCCCGTTGTCCTTTGGAGCGTTACCCCAATCGCCTGAGGAGCGCGCGGAACCGCGCGACGAAGTCCATCATCGCAGCCGTGCGGTCCTGACCGACCGCCGCAGCGTTCCGGTGCTGATCGTCAATCTTTCGCCCCACGGCCTGATGATCCGCAGCGATGCGCCGGTCAGCGTCGGTGAATGGATGCGGGTGCAATTGCCCGTCGTCGGCGAGGTACAGGCGGCGGTTCGCTGGGCGCTCGGCGGCCGGATCGGCTGCCAGCTGGAGCACGCGATACCGGCAAATCGCTATCATGCGGTACTGGGCGCCATGACCGGCTGACCTTCCGGCCGTTGTCCGCCCTGAGCGCGGAAGAATGGCCGCACGATTATCCCGACCGCAGCAGCGCCACCCCGGCATCGCGGTCGAACAGGTAGAGCGCCACCCGCGCCGCCTGACCACGCGGCGCCTCCAGCCCACCGTCGCGGTCGATCAGCAAGCGCGCATCGTCCTGCGCGCATTGCAACAGATCGGCGAGCATCTCGGGCAATGCGAGCCGGAACGTCACCTCGCCCGATTGCCGCGTGCCCAGCAATTCGCCGCCGCCGCGCAGCCGCAAATCCTCTTCGGCGATGCGGAACCCGTCGTTGCTCTCGCGCATCAGCGCAAGCCGCGCACGCGACGTCTCGCTCAGCGCGGCGCCTCGCAGCAACAGACAGCGAGACAGCCCGCCGCCCCGGCCGACCCGCCCGCGCAACTGGTGCAGCTGCGCCAATCCGAACCGGTCGGCATGCTCGATCACGATCAGAGTCGCGTTCGGCACGTCGACCCCGACCTCGATCACCGTCGTCGCGACGAGCACGCTCAGCCGGTTGCCCGCGAACGCCTCCATGACCGCGTCCTTCTCGGCCGGCTTCATCCGTCCGTGGACGACGCCGATCCGCTCGCCGAACCGCGCGCGCAGCGTCTCGGCGCGCATCTCGGCCGCGGCCAGATCGCTCTTCTCGCTTTCCTCGACCAGCGGGCAGACCCAATAGGCCTGACCGCCGTCCGCCATGTGTCGCCCGATCGCGTTGACCACCTCGTCCAGCCGGTCCTCCGACACCACGCGCGTCTCGATCGGCACGCGCCCCGGCGGCATTTCATCGAGGCGACTGACATCCATCTCGCCATATTGCGCCAATGTCAGCGTCCGCGGGATCGGCGTCGCGGTCATCGCGAGCAGGTGCGGCGGGGCCTTGCCCTTCGCCTGCAACATCATCCGCTCGGCGACGCCGAAGCGATGCTGTTCGTCGACCACGACCAGCGCGAGATCGCGATAGCCGACCGCCTCCTGAAAGATCGCATGCGTGCCGACGAGGATATCGATCTCGCCGCTCGCGAGCGCCATCAGCGTCGCTTCGCGCGCCTTGCCCTTGTCGCGCCCGGTCAGCACCGCGATGTTGAGCGGCAGGCCGGACAGCAGCTTGCGCAGCGTCTCGAAATGCTGGCGCGCCAGGATCTCGGTCGGCGCGAGCATCGCGCCTTGCGCGCCCGCCTCCACCGCGATCAGCAGCGCCATGGCCGCGACCAGCGTCTTGCCCGAGCCGACATCGCCTTGCAGCAACCGCAGCATCGGCGCGGTCTGGGCCAGATCGCCCTCGATCTCGCCGATCGTCCGCGCTTGCGCACCGGTCGGCGCATAGGGCAGCCGCAGCATGTCGCGGAGCCGGCGATCGCCGACCAACGCCCTGCCCCGCCGCTTGCGCGTGTCGGCGCGGACCAACGTCATCGCCAGCTGGTTCGCGAAGATCTCGTCATATGCCAGTCGTTCGCGGGCGATCCTGTCGGCCGGATCGTCGTGCACACGCTGCAATGCCTCGCGCCAGTCGGGCCAACCGCGCTTCGCCTTCAGCCCCGGTTCGATCCACTCCGGCAAAGCCGGCGCGCGTTCCAGCGCCTGCGCCGCGAAGCCGGCGAGCCGGCGCGACGTCAGCCCCTCCGACAATGGATAGATCGCCTCGCGCTCACGGAACGGCTCGTCGGGCTCGCCCAGATCGGGGTGGATGATCTGGAGCGTCTCGCCATAGCTTTCCAGCTTGCCCGACACGCGCCGCGGCTCGTCGAGCGGCAGCAGCTTCTTCACCCAGCCCGACGAGCCCCCGAAATAGACGAGCGACACGACGTTACCGCGTCCGTCGGTCGCCTGCACCCGGGTCGGGCCACGGCCGCTGCTGGTGCGGTAGTCGCGCGGGGTGAGCGTGATCGCGATCACGCGCCCCGCGTCGGCGACGTCCAGCTCCTCGCGAGGCAGGCGGTCGATCCATCCGCTCGGCAGGTGAAAGGCGACGTCGACGACGCGCTCCAGCCCCAGCCGGTCGAGCGGCTTGGCGAGTGCCGGGCCGACACCCTTGAGGGCCGTGACCTCGGCGAACAGCGGATTGAGGATATCGGGGCGCATGACTACATGGCTGCTATACCGCACCCGACCGATGCCGCCAGCATCCGCCGGGCTATTCGCATGGGATACATCATGGACCACGCCACTCGCCTGAAGCGCCTGAAGTTCCGCAGCTGGCACCGCGGCACCAAGGAAGCCGACCTGATGATCGGCGGCTTCTTCGACACGCACGGCGGCACCTGGACGCCGGAGCAGCTCGACTGGTTCGAGGCGCTGCTGGAGGAACAGGACGTCGATATCATGGGGTGGGCGATCGGCTCGCTGCCCTGCCCCCCGGCATGGGAAGGCCCGATGATGCAGGCGATGCGTTCGCTGAGCTATGTGCCGGTGGCACAGCGCTAGCTCGTCCTGCGTCGCTCGCTGCCCATCACGCCTGCCCATCCTGCCTGCCCAATCCGCCTGCCCATCCCACCCTGCGCTGCGCAGGAGAATACCCGAAAGCGCCATCTTGCCCGATCTGAAGACGATCCTTTCCGCCGCCGCCCCGCTGACCCTGTCGGGCGTGCCTACGGGCTTTCAGCCGTCCCTGCTCGCGGACATCGCACGCGCGGCGGCGCATAGCGGCAAGGGCGGGCGTGCGATCTTCATCGCCCCCGACGATGCGGCGATGCGTGCCGTCGCCGCCACCGCGCCCTTCTTCGCGCCCGAACTGGAGGTCGTCAGCTTTCCCGCCTGGGACTGCCTCCCCTATGACCGCGCGTCCCCGACGCTCCGCATCATGGCCGAGCGGATCGCGGCGCTCTACCGCCTCCAGCGCACGTCGAAGACGCCTCAGCTCATCCTCACCACCGCCAATGCGGCGACGCAGCGCGTGCTGACGCCGTTCCGCATCCGCCAGCTCGTCGCGACGCTGGAACCCGGTGCCCGTATCGACCGCGACGATCTCGCCCGCCTGTTGCAGGCCAACGGCTACGTCCGCACGGAGACCGTGCACGATCAGGGCGAATATGCCGTGCGCGGCGGCATCGTCGACCTGTACCCGAGCGGCGAGGATCAGGCGTTTCGCCTCGATTTCTTCGGCGACGAGATCGAAACCGTCCGCACCTTCAGTCCCGAAGACCAGCGGACCACCGGCCGCATCGACGGCTTCACGCTGCTGCCCGCCTCCGAAGCCCTGCTCGACGAGGAATCGATCAAACGCTTCCGCACCCGCTATCGGGACAAGTTCGGCGCGACCGCGACCGGCGATCCGCTGTACCAGGCGATCAGCGACGGTCGCCGCCTCGCGGGCATGGAGCATTGGCTGCCGCTGTTCGAAGAGAAGCTGGCGACGCTGTTCGACCACCTTGCCGCCGACGATGTGATCGTCCGCGATTTCGGCGTGACGGGTGCGGCGGACGCACGCATGGAATCGATCGCCGATTATTACGAGAACCGCCAGCGGGCCGAGGCCGCGCAGCCGGGCAGCTATCGTCCGCTCGCCGCGAAGACGCTGTATCTCGATGCGAAGGAATGGACCGCCGGGTTGGATGCGACGCACGCGCACCTGACGACGCCGTTCCACGAACCCGAAAGCGCCACCGTCCTCGACTTCGCGGTCGATGGTCCGCGCGATTTCGGGCCCGAACGGTCCGCCGCCGCCAACGTCTACGAAGCGGTGGTCAAGCACCTCGGCGCGCTGCGCAAGGCGGGCAAGAAACCGATCCTCGCCAGCTATTCGGTCGGCGCACGCGAACGGCTCGGCAATCTGCTGAAAGACCACGGCCTCCACGGTGCCAAGCCGGCGGACGGGTGGAACGAGGCGCTCGGCATCGCCGACACCGGCAAGAGCGCGGGCGTGGCGCTCGTCGTCCTGCCGCTCGACCATGGCTTCACCGCGCCCGACGTCGCGGTGCTGACCGAACAGGACATGCTGGGCGACCGGCTGGTGCGGCGTGCGAAGCGGAAGAAGTCCGCCGATGCGTTCCTCGCCGAACTGGCGACGCTGACGCCCGGCGATCTGGTCGTCCATTCCGATCACGGCATCGGCAAGTATCTCGGCCTCACCTCGATCCCCGTGGGTCAGAGCCCGCACGATTGCGTCGCGGTCGAATATGCCGGCGGCGACAAGCTGTTCGTGCCGGTGGAGAATCTCGAAGTCCTCTCGCGCTACGGTTCCAGCGAGGAGGGCGCGTCGCTCGACCGTCTGGGCGGCGAGGCGTGGCAGCGCCGCAAGTCGAAGATGAAGGAGCGCATCCGCGAAATCGCGGGCGAACTCATCCGCACGGCCGCGGAACGCGCGCTGCACCCTGGCGACGTGCTCGAGCCCGACGCCAGCGGCTATCCGAGCTTCGTCGACCGCTTCCCCTATGCCGAGACGGACGATCAGGATCGCGCGATCGACGACGTGCTCGGCGATCTGTCGGCAGGCAAGCCGATGGACCGGCTGATCGTCGGCGACGTCGGCTTCGGCAAGACCGAGATCGCGCTGCGCGCCGCCTTCGTCGCGGCGATGGCCGGCAAGCAGGTCGCCGTCGTCTGTCCGACGACGCTGCTCGCCCGCCAGCATTACAACAACTTCACCGCGCGATTCGAAGGCTTTCCGATGAACATGGGCCGCCTGTCGCGGCTCGTCCCCGCCGGTGAGGCGAAGGCGACCAGGGAAGGGCTTGCGGGCGGCACGGTCGATGTCGTCATCGGCACCCATGCGCTGCTGGCGAAGAACATCGATTTCAAACGATTGGGCCTCGTCATCGTCGATGAGGAGCAACGCTTCGGGGTCACGCACAAGGAACGGTTGAAGGCGCTGCGGGCCGATGTCCACATGCTGACGCTGACCGCGACGCCGATCCCGCGCACGCTCCAGATGGCGATGAGCGGCATCCGCGAACTGTCGGTCATCCAGACGCCGCCGGTCGATCGCCTCGCGGTCCGCACCTATGTCATCCCCTGGGACCCGGTCGTGCTGCGCGAGGCGCTGCTGCGCGAACATTACCGCGGCGGACAGAGCTTCATCGTCACCCCGCGCATCGCCGATCTGCCCGATCTGGAGGAGTATCTGCGCAACGAGGTGCCGGAGATCCGCTACGTCGTCGCGCATGGCCAGATGAGCCCGACCGAGGTCGAGGAACGGATGAGCGCCTTCTACGACAAGAAGTTCGAGGTGCTCGTCTCCACCACGATCATCGAGAGCGGGATCGACATCGCCTCCGCCAACACGATCATCGTCAACCGTGCCGATCGCTTCGGCCTCGCCCAGCTCTACCAGCTGCGCGGCCGCGTCGGCCGGTCGAAGACGCGCGCCTATGCCTATCTGGTGACGCCGCCCGAACGCATGATGACGGACACCGCGGAAAAGCGGCTGAAGGTCCTGTCCGACCTCGATTCGCTCGGTGCCGGGTTCCAGCTCGCGAGCCACGACCTCGACATCCGCGGCGCCGGAAACCTGCTCGGCGACGAACAATCCGGTCACATCAAGGAGGTCGGCTACGAACTCTACCAGTCGATGCTGGAAGAGGCGATCATGGATGCCAAGGCCGGGGGCATGGCAAGCAACCGCCCGCGCGACTTCTCGCCGCAGATCACCGTCGATGCGCCGATCCTGATCCCGGACGATTACGTGCCCGATCTCGACCTGCGGATGGGCCTGTACCGCCGCCTCAACGAACTCGACGAAAGCCGCGATATCGAAGCCTTTGCTGCGGAGATGATCGACCGTTTCGGCGCCCTGCCGGATGCGACCGAAAACCTGATCCGGGTCATCGAGATCAAGCTGAACGCCCGCAAGGCCTGCATCGCCAAGATGGATGTCGGCCCGCGTGGCGTCCTGGTCGCGTTCCATGACGATACGCCGCCGAACGTCGCCGGTCTGCTCGCCTATGTCGAGCGGCTCAACGGCGTCGCCAAGCTGCGCCCGGACAGCAAGCTCGTCCTCCAGCGTGCCTGGCCCGACGCCAAGTCGCGGCTGCACGGCGCGCTGCAATTGTCGAAGGGGCTGGCAAAGGCGGCGGGCTGATCCGGCGCGGTCGCCGCCGCGCCACCTCAACTGCTGTGGTCGGAGACGATCTTCCATCCGCCGGCTTGCCATTCGAACAGCAGCGACGTCATCCCGCTCGCCGGCTTCGCGGCGGGATAGTCGAGCATCCAGCGTGCCCATAGCATCTGGTGCGTCGCGTCGATCCGGCGGAAGCCCAGCATGCGAAATGACAGGCAACCGCGCTTGGCGGCATCGCTGCCGTAGCTCTTGTCATAGCGCGCCGCGATCGCCGCCTTGCCGCGCACCAGCCCGTCCTTGGTCACGAACACCGCATCGTCCGCATAGACGCCGAGGAAGCGGGCCATGTCGCCCGCGCTCCAGCCTGCGGCGCTGTCCTCCATCGCCGCGACGATCGCCGCCTGCGGATCGGCGGCGGGCGTCGCGACCGTCACGGCCGCCGCCAGTGTCCAGATGATCATCGTGCATCCTCCATCATCGCGACCAGCGCCGCCTCATCCAACGGTTCGGCGAGCAGATAGCCCTGGTAGAAGGCGCATCCCTCCGCCGCGAGCAGCGCGCGCTGCGCCTCCGTCTCGATCCCCTCGGCGATGACCGAAAGGCCCAGCGACCGCGCCAGCGTCATCACCGCGCGGACGACCCCCCGGTGGCGCGCGGTCCGCTCGATCCCCAAGGCCAGCGCTTTGTCGAGCTTCAGATAATCGAGCGGCAGCGCAGTGAGATAGGCGAGGCTGGAATAGCCCGTGCCGAAATCGTCCAGCGCGACGCGAACGCCCGCGTCCCGCATCTCGGTCAACACCGCGGCGGCATCCTCGAAATTGCGGATCGCACCGCTTTCGGTCACCTCGATGGTCAGCCGGTCGACCGGAAACCCGCTCGCGGCGACGCGCGCCATGAACAGGGCGCCGAAGCCCGGCCGGCCCAGATCGCCGGCGGTCAGGTTGAGCGACACGCGCAGGCCGGCAAGCGCCGCAGGCCAGGCCGCGACGCGGTCGAGCACGAGCCCCTGGATATGATCCGACAAGGCCAGCCCCAGGTCGGCGCGGTCGGCCGCGGCGAACAGCGCGTCCGCACCGAGCGGCCCCAGACGCCCATGGTTCCAGCGGGCCAGCGCCTCCACCCCGGTCGGAACGCTGCCGTCGATCGGCGCCTGCGGCTGGAACAGCACATCGATCTCGCCCCGCTCGATCGCCAGATGCAGGTCGATCGCCAGCGAATCGAGCGGGGCCGCGCCCTCCGGCCCGGCAATGCGGATCATCGCCCCGTCGCTGGCCTTGGCGGCGACCAGCGCCTCGCCGGCGCGGCGCAACAGCCTGGCGGCATCGTCCGTGGCGCCGCTTTCCGCCATGCCCCAGCGGCTGCCGAGCACCGCCTGCCGCCCGCGCACGGCGAGGGGGCGCGCCAAAGCGGCGTTCAGCGCCCGCGCCAGCCGCTGCAGGACGTCGGATCCGGCCGCCGCGGCGACCACGATATCGCCGCCTCCCGGCGCGACCACGCGGGCCATCGGGCCGAGCAGACCGAAGCTGATCGCCTCCACCTGCGCCAACGCCTCGGCGATCAGTGCATCGCCGGTCGCCCGTCCCCGCGCCGCGTTGAGGATATCGAGGCGCGACAATGCGATCATCAGCACACCGACGTGTGCGCCGTCGGCAAGCCGGTTCGCGATCCACGTCCGCAACCCGGCGGGATCGATCGCCTCTCCGAAGCCGGGACTGCGGCGCTCGCCCTGTTCCGACGTCGCGCTTCGCTCGGCGTAGCGCAACGCCAGCGTCAACTCGGCGGGATCGTGGCGGTCGATCAGGAAATGCGTCGCGCCGGCAGCCAGCAGGTCGGTGACGGCCGCCGTGTCGCCGGTCAGCGCAAGCAGCGCGCCGCCCGTCGCCGCGACGAGCCCGCCGAGGGCACGCACAACGGCCAGCCCCTCCGCCGCATCGCCGCGGCAGTCGACCAGGATGACCCGCGCCCGGCTCGCCAGCACGCGTGCCGCGATATCGAAGTCGCCGTCGCCGGCCCCGCCATGGATCGCTGTCGGCCAACCGTCGGCCTCGGCGAGCGCCGACAGCGCATCGGCGCCGCGCGACGATACGATGAACAGCGGCGCGCGATCGGTATTTGTCCCCATCGCGAACAGCCTAGGCGGACGACCGTTAACCGGCAATGGAGACGGCATCGCATCGTCGCGGGTGGAACCGTCTTGTCGCAGCGTTGTTGACGTCCTAGCTCCCGAACATGATCAGCGCCCCTTCCCTTTCCGATCAGCCGCTGGTCGCCCCCCCGGCCGGCCGTCTGGTCGATCCGCAGGGCCGCGTGATCCGCTACCTCCGTATATCCGTGACCGATCGCTGCGACCTGCGCTGCCGCTATTGCATGGCCGAGCAGATGACGTTCCTGCCGCGCGCCAAGCTGCTGAGCCTCGAAGAAATCGCGATCATCGCCGAACGCTTCATGGCGCGGGGCGTGACCAAGATCCGGCTGTCCGGCGGCGAGCCCCTCGTCCGGCGCGACGTGGGCGATCTGGTCCGCCGGCTCGGCCGCCATGTGGGCGCGGGCCTCGACGAACTGACGATGACCACGAATGCAACGCGGCTCGATCGCTACGCGCAAGAGATGGTGGACGCCGGCATTCGCCGCATCAACGTCAGCCTCGACAGCCTCGACGCGGACCGGTTCCGATACATCACGCGCCAGGGCGACCTGGCGCAGGTGCTCGGCGGGATCGCGGCGGCCAAGGCAGCGGGGCTTGCTGTCAAGATCAACATGGTCGCGCTTGCTGGACTGAACGAGGACGAGATCCCCCGGATGCTGCAATGGTGCGTCGATCAGGGGCACGACCTGTCGCTGATCGAAACCATGCCGCTGGGCGCGATCGACGAGGATCGCACCGACCGGTTCGTGCCGCTCACCCGTGTGTTCGACGATCTGCAATCGCGCTTCCCGCTGGCCCGCGATGCCCATCGCACCGGTGGACCCGCCCGCTATTGGCGGGTCGGCGACAGCGCGACGCGGCTCGGCTTGATCTCGCCGCTCACCGCGAACTTCTGCGACGGCTGCAACCGCGTTCGCCTGACGACGGAGGGCAAGCTCTACATGTGCCTCGGCCATGACGATCAGGTCGATCTGAAGGCGGCACTGCGCGACGACGGTATCGCCGGGCTGGACGCGGCGATCGACCGCGGCTTGCTCCGCAAACCCGCCCGCCACGATTTCCGCATCGAATCCGGCGCAGCCCCGGCCGTGGCGCGCCACATGAGCGTGACCGGCGGATGAACCAGTATGAGCGGCGGGCGCTCGTCGCGTCGCCGACCGCCCCTGCCCAGGCGGCCGCCGCGGAGCTCGCCGACAGCGCCGACTGGGTCGATCCCGCGGACGCGGACGTGATCATCGCGCTCGGCGGCGATGGCTTCATGCTCCAGACCCTGCACGGTCTGCTCGATCGCCGCCGTCCGCCCGTGCCGGTGTTCGGCATGAACCTCGGCACCGTCGGCTTCATGATGAACGAATGGCGCCGTCACGGGATCGACGAACGGTTGGCGCGGGCCAAACCGTTCAAGGTCACGCCCTTGCTCGCGACCGTCACCGGCATGGACGGCCGCGTGCATCAGGCGCCCGCGATCAACGAGGTGTCGCTACTCCGCGAGACCCGCCAGACCGCGAAGCTGGAGGTTGCGGTGAACGATCGGGTGGTCCTGCCCGAACTCGCCTGCGACGGGATCCTCGTCGCGACGCCGGCGGGCTCCACGGCATATAATCTGTCGGCGCAGGGCCCTATCCTGCCGCTGGGATCGAACATGCTGGCACTGACCCCGATCAGCCCGTTCCGCCCGCGCCGCTGGCGTGGCGCGATCCTGCCGGACAAGGCGCGCATCGCGCTCCGGGTGCTCGACGCGGCCAAGCGCCCGGTATCCGCCGTCGCCGACCAGCGCGAATTCCGCGACGTGGCCGAGGTGACGATCGGCATGGACCGGGCGCGCGAACTGACGCTGCTGTTCGACCCGGAACATGCGCTGGACGACCGCATCACGATGGAACAGTTCGTCGCCTGATCGCGCTGCGGCGAAAAACTCCCGGTACGGGGTTGCATCGCCGTTTTTGCCGGGTATAGACGCGCTCCACGACGACGTTCCCTGATAGCTCAGCGGTAGAGCTCTCGACTGTTAATCGAGCGGCCGTAGGTTCGAATCCTACTCAGGGAGCCATTCTTCTCACATTGCCAGCGCCTTGGCCCGCAGTTGCCGCCATGCAACTTTGCGCTTGCCGTCCTTGCCGCGGGCCGACATCATCGCTGGCAGACGAGGAGCGACAACGCTCCCGCGGAGAGGGCTTGACGATGATTATTCTGGAAGTAGCGATCGGCGCGATGGCGGCGGCGATGTTGGCGGTGCCGGTGCTGATGGCGGTGACCGGCAAGGCGAAGCGCGATCCGGTCGAGCGATAAGCGCCACGGTCGCGGCGTTCGACCATGCTTATCGATCAACGTTAACGCAGTGGTGGCAAATTGAGGCTAGGCGGGCGGTTCCGACCGCTCGATCGCACTGGACCGACCACGTGGACACGCCGTCCCACACCGACACCGCCCAACTCGTCGCATCGATCCATCAACCGTGGCGTGCCTCCGTGCACGAATGCCTGGATCGATGGCGGCGGCTGGATGCAGCGGCGCGCGCCTCGGCCTATCTGGTCCTCGAAGGTCCGGAACCCAGCCTGCGCCGAACGCTCAACGCCGCGGAGATCGCCAAGCTCGTGCCCGGCGCCTGACCGGCTTTATCGGCCCAGCGCAAACCAGGCCATGATGGCGATGGCGATCACGACGATCGCGCCGATAAACATCAACATGCGGGGGATCGCCTGCCGCTGCGGCCCGCGGTGAAATGCGTCGTGATCGCCCATCGTCTTGCGTCCTTCTCTGCCGATCGTCTGAACGCAGCGCGCCCTGGTTGGTTGAGCCCCAGGCGACAAAAAGGGAAAGCGCATGCGTCAGGCGACAGGCCTTCTGGATATCTCCACACGGCGGCGGGGGATGCTCGACGTGACCGCCGACGTGCTGCGATGGGTGGCGCAGCAGGACGTGCAGCAAGGCCTGCTGACCATCTTCTGCCGGCACACGTCCGCATCTCTGGTCATTCAGGAAAATGCCGCCCCCGCCGTACGGCGCGACATGGAAGCCTTCTTCGACCGCCTGGCTCCCGAAGGCGATACCTACGAACATGATGACGAAGGGCCGGACGACATGCCCGCACATCTCAGGACGGCACTGACCGGCGTGCAGCTGTCCATACCCATCATCGGCGGTCGGCCGGCCCTGGGCACATGGCAAGGGATCTACCTGTTCGAACACCGCACCCGCCCGCATCGGCGAAGCCTGGCGTTGCACCTCATCGGCGACTGATCCGCGACGTACCGTCGTTATGCGGAGCCAAGTCGTTCATCGCTCGTTCCACTCCGGTAAGCTACATGCGGCGTTGTTCGCCGCTCCCGCGAGCGAATGGAGACATGGAGTCATGATGCATCTTGGCCGCAAGGCTCTGGTCGCGGCACTGGCCGCTTCCACATTGATGGTCGCCGGCTGCGCGACCGAAACCACCTACCGCCCCGCCACCGGGCAGGGCTTCAACCGGACCGGCTATAGCGAACGCCAGGTCGAACCGGGCCGCTTCCTGGTCAGTTTCGCCGGCAACAGCGTCACGTCGCGTGATACCGTCGAACGTTATCTGCTATTCCGATCGGCCGAACTGACCTTGCAGAACGGCTATGACTATTTCGTCATGGCCAACCGCGATACCGATCTGCAATCGCGCACCTATACGACGCCGGGATTTGGCGCCGGCGGCTTCGGCTATGGCGGCCTGGGCGGCTATTGGGGTCCGTCGTGGCGCTATTACGGCCGTGGGTTCGGCTGGCGCAGCTGGGACCCATGGTATGGCGGCGGCTTTGGTCCCTGGGGTAACGACTTCGACGTCCGCACCATCGACCGCTACGAAGCGGCGGCGGAGATCGTGATGCGCAAGGGTCCGATCCCCAAGGACAATCTGCGCGCGTTCAATGCCCGTGCGGTCGTCGACAGCATCGGGCCGAGCGTGGTCCTGCCGAAGTAAGCCAGGCGTTCCGACACGAAAAAGGCCGGGTCACCATCGTGACCCGGCCCTTTTTCATATCCATCGCCCGGAGGCTGGCGATCCGGCGAACATGGCGAGCCCTCGCCGCCATGGTCGCCCCCTAAGCACCCTGCCGGTCAGGCGGTCACCGCGCCATGGCAATGCTTGTACTTGCGACCCGATCCGCACGGACAGGGCGCATTGCGGTTGACCTGCGCGTCCCACAGCTCGGGATTGTCGCCCAGCATCGGGGCATCCGGCTGCATCATCTGCATCGGCGGGATCTGCGTCGTGATCCGCCCCAGCGTACCTCCATCCACATCGTTCGAATTGTCTTCGCCGGTGAACGGGTCGAAATGCGTGGTGATGAAGTCCGGCAGTTCGGGCAGCTCCGGCGGCGCCTGCAGCTGGAACTGGGCGTGCGCGATCGTCCGGGTCACGTCCTCGCGGATCGAATCGAGCATTCGCTGGAACAGCGAAAACGCCTCCTGCTTATATTCGTTGATCGGCGTCTTCTGCGCATAGGCGCGCAGATGCACGACCTGCCGCAGCGCATCCAGCGTCGCCAGATGCTCCTTCCAGTGGTGGTCGAGGTTCTGCAACAGGATGGATTTTTCCACCTGCGTCCAGGTGTCCGGCTCCAGCTCGGCCGCCTTGGCGGCGATCGCCGCATCGGCCGCGGCCTGAACGCGTTCCTCGACGATCTCGGGATCGATCGCCTCTTCCGACAACCAGTCGTCGATCGGCACTTCGAGGTTGAGCACCTCGGCCAGGCCGGTCTTCATGCTGCCGATGTCCCATTGTTCCGGATAGGAATTGGGCGGGCAGGCACCGCCGACGATCACGTTCACCGTTTCGGCGCGCATATCCGACACGACATCGCCGACCGCATCGGCATCCATGATGTCGGCGCGCTGTTCGTAGATGACCTTGCGCTGGTCGTTCATGACGTCATCGTATTCGACGACCTGCTTGCGGATGTCGTAGTTGCGTGCCTCGACCTTCTTCTGTGCGGTCTCGATGGCCTTCGACAGCCATTTGCTGCCGATCGCCTCGCCGTCCTCGATGTTGTTGCGCATCATCTTGGCGAACAGCGTGTCCGGCCCGAAAATTCGCAGCAGATCGTCGTCGAGGCTCAGGTAGAAGCGTGACAGGCCCGGATCGCCCTGGCGCCCCGAACGGCCGCGCAGCTGGTTGTCGATGCGGCGGCTCTCGTGCCGCTCGGTGCCGAGCACGAACAGGCCGCCGGCGCCGAGCACCTCCTGCTTTTCCGCCTCGATCTCGTCACGGATCCTCGCCGCCTCGACCTCATATTCGGGCGTCCCTTCAACAAGGTCGGGATGCTCGTCGAGCATGCGGAATTCCAGGTTGCCGCCCAGTTTGATGTCGGTGCCGCGACCCGCCATGTTGGTCGCGATCGTCACCGCGGACTTGCGTCCAGCCTGCGCGACGATGTGCGCCTCCATCTCATGGTAGCGGGCGTTCAGGACCTTGTGGTCGACACCTTCCTGCGAAAGGAACTGGCTGAGCAGTTCGGACTTCTCGATCGATACCGTGCCGACCAGCACCGGCTGGCCCTGCGCGGCATGCTCGCGGATCTTCTTCGCGATGGCGCGGAACTTGTCGTTCGTATCCTTGTAGAATTCGTCTTCCTCGTCGACGCGCCGCACACCGACGTTGGTGGGGATCGTCACCACGTTCATCTTGTAGATGTCGAAGAACTCCGCCGCTTCCGTCGCCGCGGTGCCGGTCATGCCCGACAATTTGGGATACATGCGGAAATAATTCTGGAAGGTGATCGAGGCCATGGTCTGGTTCTCGGGCTCGATATTCACGCCCTCCTTCGCCTCGACCGCCTGGTGAAGCCCGTCCGACCAACGACGCCCGTCCATCATGCGGCCGGTGAATTCGTCGATGATGATGACCTTGTCGTCCTTGACGATATAGTCGGTGTCGGCCTTGAACATCATGTTGGCGCGCAGCGCCTGGTTGACGTGATGGACGACCTGCGTGTTCTCGAAATCGTACAGGTTCGCGCCCTCGAGCAGGCCCGCCGCCTCAAGCATGCGCTCGATCCGCTCGGTGCCGGACTCGGTCAGGATGATCGACTTCTGCTTCTCGTCCTTCTCGTAATCGTCGGGGTTGAGCTGCTTCACGATCGCATCCACGCTCAGGTACAGCTCCGACTTGTCGTCGGTGGGGCCGGAGATGATCAGCGGCGTGCGCGCCTCGTCGATCAGCACCGAATCGACCTCGTCGACGATCGCCATCGCGAATGCGCGCTGCGTCATCGAACTGCGCTCGTACTTCATGTTGTCGCGCAGGTAATCGAAGCCGAACTCGTTGTTCGTGCCATAGGTGATGTCGCTGTTATACGCATCGCGGCGCTGCTGGTCGGTCAGGTTGGGGATGATCGTGCCCACGGTCAGGCCGAGGAAGCGATAGACCTGCCCCATCCATTCCGCGTCGCGCGCGGCGAGATAGTCGTTCACCGTGATGACGTGGACGCCGTCGCCGGGCAGCGCGTTGAGGTAGGTGGCGAGCGTCGCGACCAGCGTCTTGCCCTCGCCGGTGCGCATCTCTGCGATCTCGCCGCGATGCAGGACGATGCCGCCGATCATCTGCACGTCGAAGTGACGCATGCCGAGCACGCGGACCGCCGCCTCGCGCACCGTCGCGAACGCCTCGGGCAGCAGGTCGTCCAGCTTGGCGCCGTTCGCCAGCTGCTCGCGGAACTTGGTCGTCTGCGCGGACAGCTCCTCGTCCGACAGCGCCTGCAACGTCGGTTCGAATGCGGCGATCTTCGCGACGATCGGGTTGAGGGACTTGACGTACCGGTCGTTGGACGAACCGAACAGGGACTTGGCAATGCCGCCGAACATAAGAATAATCCTGGATGTGCGCGCGCGCCGGCTAGGGGCGCGCTGCGTCTGATGGTCACGAAGATGGGATCGGCCGCAGCCGGTGCAACGTCGCGGACGCGCTATTCGCGCCGGCGGCTCGCGTAGAGCGGCGTCGCGGGCACGAGCGACAAGGCCGCGACGATCGCGACCGTGCGCGCCGATACCGCCAACGGGGCTACCGCCTGCTGCGGACGCGTGGCGATTCGCGCGGTGCGAACCTGCGCCTGCACCGCGGTGACGGCGCTCGCCACCGCATGCGCCGCCGACGCCGGACGCACGGCGGATGCCCCGCCGGTAAGGGCGGACAGCAGCGCAGACAGGAGCAACAGCAAATTCACTGCGCCGGCCATAAGGTGCGCAAGCCCCGGCGTCCACTGCGCGTCACGCGGCGACCCGCCCCATGCTCACGATCAATCGGGTATCTTCCAGACGACGCGGCGGCTGTAGATCCGCGGCTTCTCCCCTTCCGCCGCCCGGGGGTAGCGCGCGCGCAGCGTGATCGCCCCGCAAGCCGCCCGATCGAGGTCGGCCGAACCGCTGCTCGTCGTCACCACGCAATCGGTCACGCGGCCGGAGGCGCCGACGACCCAGGATATCGTGACGATGCCCTGCACGTTCGCCCGCAACGCCGCGGCAGGATAGTCGTCCACAGTGATCCAGTCGGCAGGATCGGTGCTGCCGGACGCCGCAGCGTCCGCCGCGCGTGCGCGTGCCGCGTCCTGCCGGGCCATGGTCGCGAGCGCGTCCCGACGCCGCGCGGCCTCGATCGCCGCCGTCGATGCCTCCGCCGCCCGGCGCGCGGCGATCTCCCGCCCGGCGGCGTCGAGTCCCGATCGTACCGCGATGGTGCCGAGGATGGCGACGGCCAGCGACAGCAGCGCCGCCAGCGCGAGCACGCCGAAGCGCAGGCCCTTGCCGTCGCCGGCCAGACGCGACGATCCGGTCGTCGACGGACGCGGGTCCGCTTGCAATACGGCCGGGCGTACCGGTCGGTGTTCGTCGATCATGCGTCTTTGCCCTGTCTTGGAAGCAGCCTATGGCACGGCCATGTCTTCGTCCATCTCGCCGCTCGCCACCCCCTTCCCCGCCCTGCCCGCGATCGCCGGTGTCGTACCGCACGTCGCGCGGGCGCAGTACAAGAGCTGGGATCGCTGCGACCTCACCTTCGTCACGCTCGCCGCGGGCACGACGGTCGCCGGTGTGCTGACCCAGAGCAAATGCCCTTCGCCTGAAGTCGAATGGTGTCGCGCGGCGCTGACGCTCGGCACGGCCCGCGCGCTGGTGGTCAACGCGGGCAATTCGAACGCCTTCACCGGACACCGGGGACGAACCGCGGTGGAGGCGATCGCCGCCCGCACCGCGCAGCACCTCGGCTGCCAGCCGTCGGACGTGTTCGTCGCCTCGACCGGGGTGATCGGCGTACCGCTGCCGATCGACAAGGCGGAGGCGGGGCTGGACGCCGCCTATGCCGCGCAGCCCTGCGACTGGCGGGCGGCCGCGGAAACGATCGGCACCACCGACACCTATCCCAAGGGCGCGATGACCACCGCGATCGTCGACGGACGCACCGTGACGCTCGTCGGCGTCATCAAGGGGTCGGGCATGATCGCTCCCGACATGGCGACGATGCTGGGCTTCGTCTTTACCGACGCCGCGGTCGATGCCGGCTTCCTGCAGGCGGCGATGAACGCCGCCAATCGCAACACCTTCTCGTGCATCACGGTCGATGGCGACACCTCGACCAGCGACACCGTGCTCGCCTTCGCCACGGGCGCGGCGGGCAACGCCCCGCTCAGCGGCCCCGACAGCCCCGGCGCGGACGCCTTCGCGGCCGCGCTCGCCGACCTGTGCGCGCAGCTCGCGCTCCTCGTCGTGCGCGACGGCGAAGGCGCGACCAAGCTGATCGAGATCGCGGTCACCGGCGCCGAGAGCGACCGCAGCGCCCATCGCATCGCCATGTCGATCGCCAACTCGCCGCTGGTGAAGACCGCCATCGCCGGCGAGGACGCCAATTGGGGCCGGGTCGTCATGGCGGTCGGCAAGGCGGGCGAGCCGGCCGAACGCGACATGCTGTCGATCCGCTTCGGCGAGACGCAGGTCGCGCACGCCGGGCTTGCGGTCGACGGCTATGACGAAGCCCCGGTCGCCGCGCATCTGAAGGGGCAGCAGGTCGAGATCGGCGTCGACCTCGGCCTCGGCGACGGCAGCGCGACGGTTTGGACCTGCGACCTCACCCACGGCTACATCTCGATCAACGCCGATTACCGGAGCTAGCATGCACCACATTCACCACGACGCGGTCGTCACGCTGATGCGCCGGGTGGCGGCGGAGATCGTCATGCCCCGCTTCCGCAACCTCGCCGCCGACGAGGTCGAGGAGAAGGCGGCCGACGACATGGTGACGGTGGCGGATCGCGAGAGCGAGGCGGCGCTGACTGAAGGGCTCGCGGCACTCGATCCCGCCATCCGCGTGGTCGGCGAAGAGGCGGTGGCCGCCGATCCGTCGATCGTGGAAGGGATCGACCGCGGCCAGGTGTGGATCATCGATCCGATCGACGGCACCAACAATTACGCCAGCGGCATCGCGACGTTCGGCATCATGATCGCGCTGGTCGCGGATGGCGAGACGCAGGCGGGGTGGATCCTCGATCCGGTGACCGGGCGGCTATGCCACGCGGTGCTGGGCGGCGGCGCCTATATCGATGACGAACGCGTCCACACGCGTCCGAGCGGGGCGGCCCGGCCCTCGGTCGTGCTCGCGACCTATTTCATGACCGAGGACGAGCGCGCGGCGCTGTACGCGCGCGCCGAAACGGCGTTCGTGCCATCGCCGATGCCGCGCTGCGCCGCCGAGCAATATCCCCGGCTGGTGCTGGGGACCAACGACGTGGCGCTGTTCCAGAAGACCCTGCCATGGGACCATGCCCCGGGATCGCTGTTCCTCCGCGAAGCGGGCGGCGTGGTCCGGCGCCCGAACGGCGAGGATTATCGCGTCTGCGATCAGCGGCGCGGCATGATCGCCGCGGCCTCGCCGGAACTGTGGGATCAGGCCACCGCAATATTGTTCGGCTGACATGGAAAGCCCCTCCACTTTACGAGGAGGGGCTCGGGTGTAGCGATGTCAGACGCAGGGCCTTACCCGATCGCTCCACGCCTCCCCCCGAGGGGGAGACGTCCTGACGGCTCTCAGGCCAATGCACCTTCCAGCCATGCCTTCAGCCGGCCCTTGGGCTCGGCACCGACCTTGGTCGCCGCAGGCGCACCCGCCTTGAACAGGATCATCGTCGGGATACCGCGCACGCCATAACGGCCCGGCGCATCCGGATTTTCGTCGATGTTGAGCTTGGCGATCGTCACCTGCTCGCCCAGTTCCTCGGACAGTTCCTCCAGGCTCGGCCCGATCATCTTACACGGACCGCACCATTCCGCCCAGAAATCGACGAGCACGGGGCCATCGGCCTTCAGCACGTCGGTGTCGAAGCTGGCGTCGGTGATTGCCTTGGTAGCCATGATATTCTCCTTTGCAGCCCATCTAGGATGGGGCGGACCGCGTCTCAACCGCCCACGGCCTAGCTTTGCTCCCGCGCCCGAAAGCGCGGCTTGTGCGTATCGAGCATTGCGGAATCGAGAACGAACAGGTTCGGCCCGGCCGTGTAGAGCAAGGCCGCCTCGATCCGCCGCCCGGGAAAGATGACGCCCAGCGCCGCAGCATAGGCCGCCATCTGGTCGAGATGATAGGGTGGCACGTCGTCCACGCTTCGGGGCGCGCGCCGTCCGGTCTTGAAATCCACCACCCGCACGTGGTCCGGCCCGATCAACAGGCGATCGACCGTGCCCGACACCACCAGCCCGTTGGCGAGCGTCGCGGCGATCGGCGCCTCGGCCAGGCTGTCGGGCCCGAACAGGTCGGCGAACCGCGGATCGTCGAGGATCGCGAGCACGCGCTCGACGATCGCGCCGCGCCCGGCGGCATCCGCAACGCCGCCCGCGGTCGCCAGCCAGCGATCGGCGCTCGCCGCGCGGTTCGCGTCGGGAACCGCGGGCAGGCGCTCGAACAGCGCGTGGAACAGCCGTCCACGTTCCGCCGCGGCGCGCATCGCCGGACCGGGCGGCGGATCGCTGACCTCGTCCTCGCCCAGCGCGGACGGCGCCAGCGGCCGCGACGGACGGCTCTCCACCCGCGCCGGTCGGTGCGCCCATTCGGGCAACGCCACCCGCTCGACGACGTACGGCTTGCCCGCTGGCCGCGGCCGGGCCGGTGTGGCGGGGGCGACGCCGGTGAAGCGACGCACGCCGTCTTCGGTCAGGCCCAGCGCGTCGAACGCGCACGCGGCGGCGGCGTACCAGCTCGATTCGGGCGGCACGCCCTGCGCTCGCGCACCCAGCGCGCCGCCGATCACCAGCCGTTCCTCGGCGCGGGTCGCGGCCACGTAGAACAGCCGCCAATGCTCCTCCAGTTCGCGGCGTTCGACCGCGGTGATCGCGTCGTCCAGCGGCCCGCCGCGCTCGGCGGATCGCGGGCGAAAGATCGGGATCGGTTGCGCGCCCGGTTCCGGCGACCAGCGTACCAGCGTCCGCGGCGCGGCGGTCGGATCGACCGTCGCATCGGCCAGGATCACCAACGGTGCCTGCAACCCCTTGGCGCCATGCGCGGTCATCACGCGCACCGCGTCCAGCGGCGCGGACGGGTCGCGGACGATCTCGACATCGCCCCGATCGAACCAGTCGAGGAAACGCTGCATCGACGGGGTCGAGGTGGTTTCGAACGCGAGCGCGGCGTTGAGCAATTCCTCGATCGGGTCGCGCGCCTCCGCCCCCAGCCGCCGCAGCAGCTTGCGCCGTCCCTCCAGCGGGCCGGACAGCAGCTCCTCGATGAACTGATACGGCGTGGCGATATCCGCGCGCAGCAGCATATTGCGCAGCGGCGCCAGCCGCTCGTCGGGCAGCGTCCGCGTCAGATGCCGCCACAGGCTGCCATGCTCACGCGGTGCGGCGTGCATCAGCTCGTCCTGCGTCCAGCCGATCAGCGGCGATACCAGCAGCGCCGCGAGCGACAGGTCGTCCTCCGGCTGCAACGCGAACCGGACCGCGGCGAGCAGGTCCTGCACCGCCAGCGGCGCGTTGAGCCGCAACCGATCGACGCCCGCCACGGGCACGCCCTCGGCATACAGGCGCGCGACGATCAGCGAGGCGAGGTCGCCGCGCCGCTTGACCAGGATCATCACATCCTCGGGCCGCAGTGCGCGCCCCTTGCTCTCCAGCCGCAGCCCGCCGTCGATCCACTCGCGCACCGCCCGCGCGATCCGGATCGCCTGTTCGCGGACCGCATCGTCGATCCACGCCTCTTCGTCGACATCGCTTCCGCCTGCGATCACCGGCGGCCACAATTCGACGACGCCGGGGCCCGGCACCTCGCTCGCATGGTCTTCCAGCGCACCGATCGCGCCCAGCCCCGGCGCGTCGATCGCGCCGACCGCGGCGTCCACGAATTCCAGGATCGGGCGGGTAGACCGGAACGAATGGGTCAGCGACAGCCGCTGGAACGGCAGCCCGCGCTCCTCCTCGGGCCAGTCCTCGCTGCCTTCGACCTCGGCCGCCCGGCCCGCGAAATGGCCCTCGGCCCAGCGGAAATTGATCGGGTCGGTGCCCTGGAAACCGAAGATCGCCTGCTTGAAGTCGCCGACCGTGAACAGGGTACGGGTCGAGGGCGCATGCACGCCGCGACCGACGAAGAACTCCCCGGCCAGCGCGGTGACGATCCGCCATTGGTTGAGGTTGGTGTCCTGCGCCTCGTCGATAAGGACATGCTCGGTGCCCTGGTCGAGCTTGTAGCGCACCCATTCGCCGATGCCGGGCTGTTCGAGCAGCCGCACGGTGACGCCGATCAGATCGTCGAAATCGACCGCACCCGCCCGCCGCTTCGCTGCCGCATAGGCGCGCGCATAATCCCGGCCGACGTCGAGCGCGTCGGCGAGCAGATCGGCGTAGGCCGCACGCTGGGTCAGCGACAGCAGGTCGAGGCAGTGATCGCCCAATGCGACCGCCAGTTCCTGATAATCGGGTTCGGCATCGACCAGCTTCTTCGACGCCTTGCGCGGTTCGTTCTTGCCGGTCAGCACGACGCTGGCGAGGTCCTTCAGGCCCAGCGCGCGCCCCTCCGGCGCCGATGCCAGCCAGCGGTTCAGCGTCTCGGCATGACCGATCCCGGTCGCGGTCGCCCAGGCGCTGTTCGCCGCCGCCAGCCGCTCGATCAGGCTTTCGTCGATACAGTCGCAGCCCGACGCCAGCGCCTCGCCGATGTCGCCCTGCGGCAAATCCAGCGCGCGCCGCAACCACGGGCCAATGCCCGATGGCAGCGCCTCCAGCGCGGCGAACGACCGGGCGCAGGCGAGCAGGAAGCTCTCGGCACCCCCCTCGCCCATGCGCAGCGACAGCGCGCCGATCGTCTCGACCGGGCGCAGCCGTCCGTCGCGCTCGGCCTCGACCAGCAGCGTCGCCAGCGTCTCGCGCGCCAGCACCGCCTCCTCGCGCGCCTCCAGCGGCCGAAATCCGGGCGTGAGCCCCGCCTCGACCGGAAAGGCGGCGAGCAGGCTCTGGCAGAAGCCATGGATCGTCTGGATGCGCAGGCCGCCACCCGGCGCGTCGAGCACGCCCGCAAACAGCGTCCGCGCGCGCGCCTGCAATTCGGGGGTGGCACGCTCGCCCAGCGCCTCCAGGTCGGCGGCGAGCTGCGGTCCGGGCATCCGCACCCAGGCGGCCAGCCGGTTGCTGATCCGCTGCGCCATCTCGGCCGCGCCCGCCTTGGTGAAGGTCAGGCACAGGATCGCGGCGGGATCGGTCCCGCCGAGCAGCAGGCGGAACACGCGGGCGGCGAGCACCTGCGTCTTGCCCGTGCCCGCCGACGCGGACAGCCAGACATGCGCGCGCGGATCGCTCGCCGCCGCCTGCGCGCCCTTCAGCCGCGGCAGGGTCGCAAGGTCAGTCCCGGCCATACCATTCGTCCCGGCGCATCAATTGGTCGTATTCGGCATAAGGCGCATATTCCGGCACCAGCTTGGCCGTGAACGGCGCGTCGCCGGTCAGCCAGGCGCCGACCGCCTCCATGAAATTGGCGACGGCGATGGTGGTGAATTCGCCCGTGACGATCTTGTCGCGCTTGCCCTCGGCATCGACCGGGCTTTCGATATAGCCGAACTGGTCGCGCTTCTTGCCCAGCGACCAATATTCGAACCCGCCCGCACGGCCCGCGACATCGGCAAAACCGCCGCGCTCCGCGATCGCGCCCAGCAGGCCCAGCTGCAGGCTGTATCCCGCCCGCACCGCGGCGGCGGACGGCGGCTTGCCGGTCTTGTAATCGACGATCGCGAGCGTGCCGTCGGGCAATCGGTCGACCCGGTCGTAACGCCCCGTCAGGGTGACCCCGGCGACCTCGATATGCCCCTTGCCCTCGGCGGAGGCCACCTTGCGCCCCTCGCCGTCCTGCGCCGCGACGGTCTGCGCGATCCAGTCGATCGCCTCGACCAGCCGCGGCCGCCACAGCGCGCGCATCATCGGATGCGTACGCTCGTCGTCCAGCATCGCCGTCGCCCGCGCCATCAATGCGTCCGGAGCGCACGCGTCCAGCTTCCACCATTGCTCCAGGATGTCGTGGACCGCCGTCCCGCGCCATGCGGCACTGGGGTCGGCATCGACCGGATCGAGCGGCATCAGGGCGAGCACGCGTCGCGCGTAGAAAGCGTAGGGATCGGCCTTCAACCGATCGATTTCGGTGACCGAGATCGCCTTGGGACGCAACGTTGCGGACGGCATCGGCCCGGGACGCCCGACGGGCTCGTGCGCGCCCGGATCGTCGATCGCCAGCGCCCATCCTTCCAGATCGCGCGCGCGGGTGAAGCGGTCGCCGGCCATCGCCTGCAACCGCAGCCACAGCCGCGATGCGAGCGCCGGCGACGCCGCATCCCGCCGCGCGCGCGTCACGATCGCGCGCGGCGCGCCGAGCGCCTGGCCGAATTCGTGCGCCGCCGCCCCGACCGCCCGCTCCAGCCCGGGCAGCCCCAGCGTCGCGCGGATCCGCGGCGCGAGCCACGGATCGGGCGCGGGACGCCCCGGCCACACCCCTTCGTTCAGGCCGCCCAGCACCATCAGGTCGGCGGTCTGCAACCGCGCTTCGATCAGGCCATAGATGGCGATGCGGGGATGGCCGACGCCCGATCCCTCGCGCACCGCGATCTCGTCCATCAGCCCACGCAGCAGCGGGACCAGTCCGTCGGGCGCGATCCGGGGCGGGCCGAGCGCCGCCTCCGCCTCCAGCGCGTCGAGGAATTCCGCCGCCGCGCGACCGGCGGGCTTCGACCACAGATCGTCGCCGCACAGCGCCTGCGCCGTCTCGCGCAGCACCGCCAGCAACGTCGGCAGCGGCTGCATCCCCTGTTCGAACACCAGCTCGATCGGCTTCAGCAGCATCGCCGCCTCCGCGAACCAGGCCGCCGCCCGGTCGCGGCGGTGGGTCAACAGGTGGCCGGTAATGCCGTCGAGCCCCGCCGCCGGTCGCGGCCCGCGCAGGCCGCGGTCCACGCCGCGCGTTCCGTCCAGCCACGCGCCGCGCTTCGCCCGATCCTCGGCATCGTTGCTGACCAGCGGATGCTTCAGCAGCGCCAGCAACGCCATCGGCGCAAAGCGCTGCGCCGCCGCTTCGGCCAGCGCGAGCAGCAACGTGCCCGGCGGCAGGATCGACAGCGGCCGGCCCGCGGTGTCGTTCGCCTCGATATTCCAACGGCGCAGGTGCACCGCCACGCGCCGCGCGAGCGCGCGATCCGGCGTGACCAGCGCCGCGGTCCGCCCCTCCTCCTCGATCGCTCCACGAAGGGCGAGCGCGATCGCCTGCGCCTCCTCGGCCGGGGTCGCGACTTCGGCCGCGGCGACGCCGGTCAACCGCCGGTCCTCCGCCTTCAGCTCGGTCCATTTGCCGGTGAAGGCGGCGGGCGCCAGCGCGTTGGCGATCGCCCGGCCGCGCACCGCACCCGCATCCGGCCCCGCCGTGCCGGGCCAGTTCGCCACCTCGCTCCGCCCGACGCTCATCCGCTCCAGCATCAGCTTCAGGTGGAATTGCGGATGCGTCTCGATCGATCGGCGGGTGCGCCCGCTCACCGGATCGGGTCGATGCGGACCCAGCGCGTCCCATTCCTCGCCCGGCATCGCCAGATCCAGCCCGGCGAACACCGCCATACCCTGCGGCGCTTCGGCCACGCAGCGCAGCAGCCGGCATACCGCCGGCGCGGGGTCGGTGACCCCCGCGGCACAGACGAAGCCGGTGGGCGGCGCCGAGCGCCAGCGTTCGACGAGCCGATCGAGCACCATCCGCCGCCGCGTCGCCGCGTCGATCCGGCCCAGCGTCGCAAGTTCCGCCGGCCATCGCTCCAGCACGATCGCGAACGTCGACAGCGCGCGCTGCCAATGTTCGGTCAACTCGGGCGCAAGGTCGATCTCGCGCAGCCGCTCCGGCGCGATCTCCTCGACCAGCAGCTGGTCGAGCGTGTGGCACAATTCGCCAGCCAGCCGCACCGACTCCGCGGCATCGATCGGAACCCCCGCCCGCGCCCGCTCCTCGAAGACCAGTCGCGCCAGGATCATCCGCCGCCGCATCGGTTCGACCGCGGGTGGCGGTGGGTCGACGTCGTCGACCGGATCGAGCGCCGCGCCGACCGCTTCGCCCAGGTCGGGGCTGCCCAGCGCCACCAGCCGGGGCAGCAACAGCCCGCCGCCGCTCGCCCGCACGAACGCATCGGTGATAGCCCGCACCGCGCGGTTGTTGGGCAGCAGCACCAGCCCGCGGGCGAGCGCCATCGGATCGCCTGCCGCCCGCCGCATCAGCCCGGCGACGAGTGTGTCGGCGAACGCCTTGTGCGAAGGGATGGTGAACAGCTGCGGCTTGCGCCCGTCAGCCATTGGCGATCATCGCCTCGGTCTTCGGGATCGCGGCGGGCGTGCCGACGTCGAACCACAATCCCTGATGCACCTGCGCATAGGCGCGCCCCGCCTCGATCGCGCGACTCCAGAACAGGTTGGTGGAGAACGGCCCCTCCGGCCAGTCGCGGATGATCCGCGGGTGCAGGATCTGGATACCGGTATAGACGAAGGGCGCGGTCGCCCCCTCCTTGCGCCTGCCGATGATCCGTCCGTCGGCGGCGACGCGGAAATCGCCCTGCCCATTGTGGTTGTTGGCCCGCGCATAGGGCACCACCAGCAGCAGCGCGTCCATGATCGCATCGTCCCAGCGGTGGCTGAGCAACTTGATCGCATCCACCGGCCCGTCGAGCCACAGGTTGTCGCTGTTGATCACCAGCACCGGATCGTCGCCCAGCAGCGCCCGCGCCTGCACCAGCCCGCCGCCGGTTTCCATCAACCGCGCCCGCTCGTCGCTCACCACCACCTCGATCCCGTCGATCCGGTTGGTGACATGCGCCTCCAGCGTGTCGGCGAGATAATGGACGTTGACCACCGCACGCTTGACCCCGGCGCTGCGCAGGCGATCGAAGACGTGATCGATCAGCGGTTTGCCCGCGACCTCCACCAACGGCTTGGGTCGGGTCGCGGTCAATGGCCGCATCCGCTTGCCCAGCCCCGCAGCCATCACCATCGCCGTGGCGGGCACGTGCGCGTGCGGGTCGGGGCGGATCGTCTTCTGCCTGGTCACGCGGTCATCGCCGCCGGATCGCCGCGCAATTCGGGAGGGACGTTGTCGTCGAACCAGCGTGCGACGGGCGCCAGCTCCGGCTGCGACAGGTCGCGCTCCAGATAGGCCCAGACGCGCGGGCACAATGCCGGATAGCGCGGCTTGCCGTCGCGTTTCCACAGGCGCGTGAAGATGCCGATGATCTTGGCGTTCCGCTGCGCGCCCAGCACGTGATAGGCCGCCATGAAGTCGTCGCCCGCCCCCGTCGCCGCACGATACCGTGCCAGCATCGCCTCCTCCAGATTGGGATCGACGTCGCGCCGCGCGTCCTGCAACAGCGACACGAGATCATAGGCCGGGTGTCCGGCCAACGCGTCCTGAAAGTCGAGCAGGCCGAGCGCCTTGTCGTCGCCGACCAGCATCAGGTTCTCGGCATGGTAATCGCGCAGCACCGTCACCGGCGCATCGGTCAGCGCGCGGTCGATCACCGCCTCCCATGCGGCGCGATAGCCCTCCACATCGACGTCGAGGCCGACCGCCGGGCAATACCATTCGACGAACAGCCCGGCTTCGCGTTGCAGCACCGCACGGTCGTATGGCTCGAGCCCGGCCGCCGGATGCGCACGCAAGGCGACCAGCAGGTCGATCGCGGCGGCATAATGCGGCGCGGCCGCATCCTCGTCCGCATCCGCGGTCTCGCGCAACCGGACGTCGCCGAAATCCTCCAGCAGCACCAGTCCCTGGTCGAGGTCCGCGGCATGGATCGCCGGTGCGGCAAAGCCGCGCTGCGTCAGCCATTCGGCGATCGCGATGAACGGCCGGGGGTCCTCGTGCGGCGGCGGCGCATCCATCAGGATCGCACTGCGCCCCTCGCCCGCGACGCGGAAATAGCGGCGGAACGACGCGTCGCCGGCAACGGGCGTGATCGCCCCCGACCAGCCATGGGCGGCGAGGAACGCCGGGGCACCGGCGGGCGGGGTCATATCGGCCATCGCGGCTTCCAAGACGCCGGCACGTCCGCTGTCAAGATTCGTCCGCCGTCCGGTGCCGCGGTCAGGGTGAGCGACAGCGCGTGCGGCCAGTAACCCGGCGCCCGGTCGGGCCATTCGACGATCAGCAGCGCATCCGACAATGCCTCGTCGAGGCCCAGTTCCGCCATCTCCGCCGGATCCTCGATCCGATACAGATCGACATGCAGCACCGGCAGCGTCACTTCGGGAGGGTCGTAGGGCTGGACGATCGGGAAGCTTGGGCTCGGCGCCTCCCCCGCAAGACCCAGCGCCGCGAGCAACCCGCGCGCGATGCTCGTCTTGCCCATGCCAAGGTCGCCCGTCAGGGTCACGACGTCGCCGGGTCGCATGATCGCCGCGAGCGACGCGCCGAAGGCTTCGGTCGCCGCGGCATCGGGCAGGTGGATGGGCGAAGCGGTCACGCGCGCTCGCGCGTTCCCCGTCGGACGGGACCCGATCGGGTAAACGCCCATGACGACGTGCCCCGCCTCACCGGCGCGGCAGTTCGACGGTCACCAGCGTGCCTTCACCCGGCTCCGACACCAGGTCGATCGTGCCGCCGTGCGCCTCGACGAACTGGCGCGCCAGCGGCAGGCCCAGCCCCAGCGCCCGTTCTCCGGTCGGCTGCGAACCCGGTTCGCCGAACCGGTCGAACGCCTTTGCGACGCTTTCGGCATCCATGCCGAAGCCGTCGTCCGACACCACGATCCGTGCGCCCGTCGCGCTGCCGTCGCTGTGCAGCAGGATACGGCCGCCCTCCGGCGTGGAGGCGACCGCGTGCCGCAGCAGGTGTTCGATCACTTCCTTCAATCGCTTCGGATCGCCGCTGACCCGCCCGGTCGATCGCGCGAGTTCGACCGCGAAGTCCAGCTTGCGCCGCTTCGCCGCCGGCATGATCGTTTCGGCCGCCGCCCGCGCCGTCGCGGCCAGGTCGACGTCGATCCGCTCGATTTCGGCATCGTCACCGCCCTGCGTCAGGTCGAGCACGTCGTCGATCAGCAGCCCCAGCCGCTCGACGGATTGCAGGATCGCCTCGACATAGCCATCCGCCTCGCGAGTCAGCTTGCCCGCATAGCCGCCGTGCAGCATCTCGGCGAAGCCGCTGATCGACGTCAGCGGCGTGCGCAATTCATAGCTCATGTTGGCGACGAACTGCGTCTTGACCCGATCCGCCGCCTCCAGCGCGTTGGCGCGGTCGCGCAGCGCCTGTTCGGCGCGTCGGCTGTCGGAAATGTCGAGCATGGTGAGAAGCGCGTTGCCGTCGGGCAGCGGCACCGCGGCGAATTCGAAATGCCGCCCGTCCGCGAAGGCGACCCGGCCCCCGCGCTGCTGGCGCTCGACCGTCGCCGATCGCACCAGCTCGGGGATCAACGCGGCGCGGTTCGGCGTCGCGAGCTTCGGCGCCGCGGCCTCGGCAAAGGTATCGACGCGCGGATGGCCCGCCAGGAACTCCTCCTCGAAGCCCCAGATCGCGCCCATGCGGTTGTTCCATAACTGCAACTTGCCGTCCGCGGCGAACACGGCCAACGCCTCGAACAGATTGTCGAAGGTCGCGGTGCGCACCCGCAGCAGCGTGTCGCGCGCGCTCGCCAGCTGCACCTGTTCGGTGCGATCCTCGAAGATCGTCAACAGGCCGCCATCGGGCAGCGGCTGCGCCACAACGCGCAGGTGCGTGCCGCCCGGCAGGTGCCAATTCTCCTCGATCGCGGCCTCGCCCGGCACGAACCATTCGCGGCGCTCCGACTTCCAACCCGGGAAGTCGCGCACCTCGGGCAGCCGGTTGGCCTCGCGCATCCGCTCCAGCACCCGCTCGAATTCGGGACGGTCGGCCAGCCATTCGGCGCGCATCGCGAACATCCGCCGGAACGGCTGGTTGCAGAACACCAGCCCGCGATCGGCGCCGAATTGCGCCACGCCGGCGGACAGCCGATCCAGCATCGCCCGCTGCGCCTCGGCGAAGCGCTTGGCGCCCGCACGCGACTGTTCCAGATCCTCGATATCGACCGCGAAGCCCGCGACCCCGCCGCTCGACAAGGGAACGTCGTGCACTTGCAGCGAACGGCGCTCGCCATTGATCGTCGCGGGCAGGATCTCATGCTGCGGCTTGCCCGTAGCGCGTGCCGCCTTGGCGCCCGCGCGCGGTCCGCCGCGGCCCGATCCCTCGACCAGTTCCAGCTCGCGCGCGATCACGTCGGCGGCGTCCACCCCCTCGACGGCGCGGACATAGGCGGTGTTGACCATCGCCAGCCGCATGTCGGACCCGCGATACCACATCGGCAGCGGCGCCGCCTCGATCAGCCCGGTGAGCGCGTCGAAGGCGGCGGACAGTTCGGCCACCTCGTCGCGCAGCCGGACGATCTCCGTTTCGCTGTCGGTCGCATCGAGCGTCCACACCACCACCGCGCCGGTCGCGCCGAGGTCGCCGGGCGCGCGGCTGCCCCGCACCGTGATCGCCCGGCCCGACCCTTGCGGATGCAGCGCGCGGACGAAGCCGCGCCCGGCGCGCTGCGCCGCGCCGATGTCGCTGGCGAGTCCCTGCGCCTCGGCCGCCGGCAGGCCGGATCCATCGCCGGCCAGATCCTGCAAAAAGCGCGGCGCGACGCTCAGGCCCAGCCAGTCGACCAGCCTCGGCGGCATTTCGACGCGCCCGTCCGCCCGCACCAGCATCGCCATCGCCGGCGACACGCTGCGCAGCGTCTCCGCCTCGCTGGCGCGCGCCAGCGCGTCCTGCGCCGCGCCGCGCATCCGCCAGCCGACGAACAGCGCATAGCCGGCGCCGCCGACCAGCAGCGCGAGTATCGCGCCGCTCACGACCGCCGCCATCACCGAAAGCTGGATCAACGCCTACCCCTCGTCACGCCTCCCGGCGGCGTGCTCGGGCAAGCTGTAGAACGGAACATACGGCAGCGGCAATGTCGTTGCGCAACACGCATTCTGACCGGTTACGCGAAGGGAGCGGCGCAATCATCATTCCTCCCCGGCACGGGGAGGGGGACCGCCCGGCGCAGCCGGGTGGTGGCGGGGCAGCCGCAGGCCGTGGCGCTGCCTGGTTGCCCCTCTGCATGGGCTTCGCCGCGCCACCTCCCCGCGCCGGACGAAAGACAAAAGGGCGGCACCTTTCGGCACCGCCCTTTCGATCGCGACGATCCGCAAGGGATCAGTAGCGATAATGATCCGGCTTGAACGGCCCCTCGACCGGCACGCCGATATAGCCCGCCTGCTTCGGGGTCAGCTGCGACAGCTTCACGCCCAGCTTTTCGAGGTGCAGCGCCGCGACCTTCTCGTCGAGGTGCTTCGGCAGCACATAGACGTCGTTCTTGTAGTTCTCACCCTTGGTCCACAGCTCGATCTGCGCCAGCGTCTGGTTGGTGAACGACGCCGACATCACGAACGACGGGTGACCGGTCGCGCAGCCCAGGTTCACCAGGCGGCCCTTGGCCAGCACGATGATCTGCTTGCCGTCCGGGAACTCGACCAGGTCGGTGCCGGGCTTCACTTCGGTCCACTTGTAGTTCGACAGGGCGGCGATCTGGATCTCGCTGTCGAAATGGCCGATGTTGCAGACGATCGACATCGGCTTCATCGCCTTCATGTGATCGGCGGTGATGACGTCGGC
>Ga0160428_1000165_pt1 | contig 83632 bp, 61 predicted proteins | sample SolpanmetagenomM_FD_108198 | JGI IMG/M metagenome (GOLD analysis project Ga0160428, IMG submission 108198) | Solar panel surface microbial communities from Lawrence Berkeley National Laboratory, California, USA - M | ecosystem: Engineered > Built environment > Solar panel > Unclassified ...
AATAAATTAATAATAAATTAATAATAAATTAATAATAAATTAATAATAAATTAATAATAAATTAATAATAAATTAATAATAAAAATAATAATTAATTAATGTATATACATTTGATATTAGCATAGCACTTATCAGCAAAACATCCCTCCTTGACAATGTATTTGAGCTATCTGATACTGTCATGTAGTCGTCACGTACGGTTTCTAGTGTGCGATGTTAAGTAGGTCCCAGTGGTCTCATTTCAGAGGTTGTCGCTAATTTCTTATCATCTTCTCTTCTTTTCTGGTCGTTTAGTCTTTTGCTTACATGTTTGTTATCATCACTCCTCTCCTCCTTCCCTATCTGCAGCAGCATCTATACATTCAAAGCAACGATCATGGTTTCATGAGATCGAGTGACTCTTCAATAAGAGAACCAGCTATAGAGGGGTCATCGAATGTACAAAGATACGAGCTGTGTACCTCTTTCCGAAGATGAAATTAGTACAGAAAAGGATCAAAGTAAGTTCACAATACATCAATTGTTGTGATCAAGTACTGACCTCGACGCTTGTAGCAATCATATCTACTTCGAATACGAAGTCACGTAGCTGCAAACTACCTACATCATCACGTATCGAGCAACTACCACGTGGACAAATACATGGATATATACGCAAACATGAGATGGGAAAATGGAGATGGATACAGTAAAATACATCGGGTGGCTGTTATAGGATGATTAGAGATACCTCTACCACAATCGATATGGTTTGATCAATCCTATACCTTCCATATGTCACGAGGGTTATCAAGGCCAGGTGGTGTAGAGAGGTACTAGTATCGCCTGTCGATGATTGGCTATACTAGATTAGCACATATATAGAGTCTCAACTTTGACGAGTTATATCTAGTTATAATCCCGCCTCAGTAGTTAAGGACTTTTGATCGTGCGGACAAAGCTTTTGATGTATCTATATAATAGTTATTATCCGATCTTTGATGATTTACATGGCGGAATCTTTATAAACTCGAGTTTGGCATATTGCTCCCAAGATGGATTTATTTTTTGTATACTACATAGGATATCAAAGGACAGGACTACTTTGATGTAACACCGTTAATATATCATGAATTGCACAGTAGGCAAACCCGGCTTCAATACCTAGATGATAGCAAACATGATCGATGTGAGAATAAACTATAAAAGCCAGACTATGATAATTATCTTCTACCTTTACATCTAAGAAAGAGTGTATTTAAGTATTATATAAAGCAGAAAGGAACCATCTATAAATCATAGTCTACTGCGTTGGAGTCAACGACAGCTTTGTTGTTAGACTTACCTTCTTTAAGTACAGTGCACATAGTTGAGGTAGGTGATGTATCTCGCTCAACCGATGGCCTGAGTTTCGCGACTTTGATGAATATCACAGACGAGTGTGCTTCGCGACTAAGCAACCTATGTGTTGATAGTGTGAAGAGTAATGTATCCTTATTCAACAGAGATGCAGGCATCATTCATGTATTTACTTACTGGTAGACGTAACATGCTTTTTATATTAGCATATAAGTGTCGCATATTTACAAAATGCGATGCATAATTTATGACTGATCAATCCCATAGTTCAGTTGTATCATCATTCAGATATGGCCAATAAAAAAGATTTCCTGTCTAGAATTGCTGCATATAACCAGGCTCGAATATCAAACGAGACCAGATGTGGAGATTATATCATATGACCATGTCGATTTTAATATATTATTATTGACTTTCATGCTGTAAATGAATTTAGTTATGCTGATTGAACTTCTGTAATTTGATAAAGCTTGCTGCTCGACAGGAGTTCAGAAATTATGCCCCGAAGAATCCGTGATATTTGAGACGAGGTAGGCAAAGTCTCATGAGTACACTCGGAGATGTCGAAGCTGTCAAACTCTACCAATTGCCGTCTTATTCACCATATAATTGTTTGCCTACGACAAAGTCTTTAGATGAAGCTATGATAGTCATACCAGGCCCAAACCGTAAAGTAAAACAGCCGTGGAACTGGTATCATAGTCAGAGGGGTATCATATAAGTCCCGGTCACAGTATCAGGGACGGCTTAACTTGTCATACTCTGTACTTTGATGAATCCTTCAACCTCGACTAGACCAAACCTTTCTCCTAGTTTCTTGTCCATTTGCCTTTCATTATTATGCATCTCTTGACTTGATTTCCCTCACTTGGTTTTGTGGAACACGAATATGGATCCATGTCGGGATTGCGAATGAGAGGTAAGTCGATCAGTGTAGTTCGATATGATGGGATAGATATCTAGCTTAAGCAATTAGCATCTAGCAAATCTCGTGAAAATGATATAATGTATACCTCTTTCAACGCTTGTATTAACCACTATACGCATCGATACTAGCGTCAAAACTACAAATCCAACTGTATGGATTCGGTCCCACTTGATCTTGTGGTGTAAATCCATGACCGAAACATTTGAAAAGTTGAAAGTTTTGAAAGTAAATAGAGTATCCTTTAAACGAGGTTTTCATGATGTTGCTAATAGACGCATCACAACAATCTAGTTCGACAATTACGCCATTCGATCGGTCTTGACTTGATTAATCTCGTTTGTTGTATCTTCTTATTTCTCGGAAAAGATTGGCGTTACGTTACATGACCCGAGGAAAGGCTCAGGTCTCGAATGCACGGGTTGGTGCAAGTATATGGAAATCCGCCCCGAAACAGAGATCCGACAGATGACATAATAAAGGAACGATGGTACGGTATTAATGCTAAAGGAAGTGCGGACAATCGTTTCGCTAAGGACAGAAATTTGGCTTGAGATAGCTGGAGCCAAAGTTTGTTTATTTGTGTAACGGCTCCGCAAACGGGACGGGCCCGAGCCTTATTTATCTTCATTTTTTGCGAAGTTATCGCAATAAGGCAAATAAGCAAACGCGTAAGCATTCCCTTTTTGCCACGACGCGCGCAAGCATATCATCAAATGACAAGTAATTGTTATAGACAATGGCATTACGCTGTTTCATCAGTGTCATCAAATAACAACATCCTCCTGATGTATTAAGACTGTAGGTGTTGCTATTTTAGCAACAAAGAATAATAATAACATATCTCATCAAGCGTGTCTGATTTACTGTTCTGTTCTTGTTTATTACTAATAAAAGACTTACAAAGATGATCCGAGATTATCCTCGAATCCAACAAAATCAGACGAATTCACATAATTCACGACCGTGATTGTGTCCTAACTATCACGCTTTCACAAAAGTGATCGATTTCACGATTCACAATCACCTTTAAAAATGGGATTTTATCCCTATCATGGATGTTTCTTGACATCTATCATATTTCGACAATCATCTTATATGTTACAACGCGCGACGTATACAAGACTATATATTTCATTCCATATTCAATTTGAATCCATCAACCTCATCTGGAAATTACAATAAATACAACTATAAACTTCATCTACTGCTTTACCAATTATTACTGTCGGACCATGTCTTTTGCGATGTCACGTAAGATTGGATCTACATATTCTACAGAAGAATTGGTGAATGTATACGCTTCAATTGAAGGCTCAGAAGACAGCGTCAATTTCATCGGACAATTTAGATCAGATAAAGGCTCAGCTGTCTTGAAATCAAAGCAACAATTCTTTCACGCCACTACGATCCACAATCAGCAGACTGATCTGATCCTACCTCTGAAACTACCAGGCCGCATATGTCATAGTGCACCGCCATCTTCCTATCAATCTAAACAGATTTCAGCTCAACAATCCCCTCTGCATCCCAATGCACAATTTACACATTCGCTACCAAGCGTTCGTATTGGATATAAATCATTCTTGAAACAGTGGAGAGTTATACTTGCTCTTACTACACTTGTCATTCTAGCCGGTATCTATCAAGCAAATGTCACGTCGCGAACAAATACTCTTGACTGTGTACACAACAACAAAGCAACCATCAATTATTCTCAGAATGTCATCAACTATAATACTCTTCAAGATTCAGAACATGGTACAAATATCGATCTTCTCCTTGTTTCTTTGGACGACATGCTCAACAAGACAGAAGAGTGTTTACACAATACCGGAATTAATCGTTTTCATTCGGTTCAAAAGGCTTTCTCATACATGTTGCATATCGCTCAAGGTCTATTATCAAAACTACAACTGCCAGTCGTTGGTTTGTCGACAATCTCCAACCTTATGAGAGCTAACATCAACATTTTTTTGCAAAATCTACAAGACGTTATATGGAAATGCACAAGAGATGTTTGGAGTTTTCTATTGTTGATTGTTAGTGTAGCTACAAAGAGTCTTGCTTGGATTGATGCATACGGTGACCAAATGGAGGCTTGGATTTTGACCAAATTGCCATGATACTTATAACATTAAGATGACAAATATTATAAATGAATAGTATAGTCGTAGAAGTAGTTTATCTCATTATCATAGATACACGTATGTAGTACTATAAGCACATTTGACACCATGTCCCTTCTTGATACTCATGTTTTGTTTGATGATAATATGCTGCCTTGATATAAAAGCGACTGCCGATTCGAGAGATGAAAATGCGAGATGTGACTTTGCCGAATTGCCAATCGGCGGCACGTGACTTATTTCCGCAATATAAAAGTCAATCCTCACGATTACAGCCACCGATCGTAAAGTCTAGCCTAATTTACCTTGAACTAGAGCTTGCTTTGATACTACCAACAGTGCTCATGTCATACGGAGATCAAGTGACGATTCCAATACTATCAACACCTACCGTAGCAATATTACGTACTTCAAGACGTGGAACCGGCCTTTGACAGACGACGATAATGTAGATACCACACCGCGCTGCACCAGAGGTATTAGGGTGTTTGGTTCAAAGAAGATGAGATCCTGACCTTGCTTGAATCTCAATGTGATCTCGAGGTTAGACGAGACCACGAGAGTAGACTGTCTGCTTGATGTATTCTTGTTCTAAACAACCTCTTCCTTGCTCCTCTTAGTACCAGGCCTTTATGAAGCAATCTGTCTTTCGATATAACATATCTTTCATTCACCTGTACGGAATGTATATATTGAAACATGTCTAGCTGCTCTTCTTCATATAATTGTGATCAACTAGAGGGTTGGGATCTCATAGGCTCAGAGGGAATGTTGTGGATGTCCCAAATGACAGAGACTGTCGGGTGTATAGCTTTGTCTAGTTCGCTTGATATATATAGACCGTGGAATTGTTCTTATACTCTACTTCCAAGTTAGCTAGAGGTCCCATGACTATAGCAGCTCCTAATCGAAGCTTGGTACATACCGCGCGTACAAGAGCTCGAGGGTTTGAGCTTCCATCAGGATAGTATCCGTACAGGAAGCCCATCGACTATACCTATATCAAACATACTGGATTGTAGAGTGATGTTCGACGCGCTGATTGTAGCATACTGTTTGGTTCTTTGACCGGGAGCGATATCAATACAGTAAAGTCTTCGACCTACGCCATATTGTCAAAAGCTTATCTTTGAAACCTGGACCACATCTAGCAGCAAGTCACGTGTATCATACATTTTGCGCTATTCGGCAGCCACATCAACACCTTCAAATACTGCTCGTTTGATCTTCATCTAGTACGCGGGCAATCACCGAGTTGTCAGGATGATACATGCTAAATTTCAACGTTATACGTCTGGTATCGCGATCTAGAGAGTGATCGGTATTTTGATAAATTTGTATGAGGCCCCACCAAATTTTGACGACACAATATCTCGCTTGTTTTACGTCCGTTCGATAAGCTGATAGCGTGAGTCGATTCGCATACCTTCACGCATGCCGTACGGCGCGTGACAAGTCCAATATCTCTACTATGTAAAAAGTTGGGAAGGGCGAGATTGGTCATTTTTGTTAGCAAATTGGGGGGAAAAAGGCTTAGTCAGCAGATTTTCGACTTTGCCGAAATGCGACCACGCGATTTATGCCAAGAGCTGTCACAATGTTATCATATCGCTGTCCAGATCGACCATTAACAGACTGTTCTAGCTAATCTTTGGCTCTACTATTCTGTGCCATGTCGTACATTGGCATTGTATATGAAGAAGTTATGCAAACTCTCGGCAGGATCTAGAGATGGACCTCAAATCGCGAGCAACAAATGGTAATTATCGTCATATACTATATTCGAAGTGAGATGATTCTAATCTTGTTTCAGTATCAAGCATATGAATAAGAGCTTTATAGCCTGCAGCTCCTTATACGTCCCTTCATCGACAACAATCTGCATATAATCCTACTATACAACAACGTTTCGATGCCAGTAGTTGACCAACCCGATGAGCTAGCCTCAGTTATCGTCCAAATGAATGCTGGACAAACGGCCATTTATTGTTATGTGGTGTTCGGTCCGAAGCATAAATCGAACATGTCCGACACAAGTGTTATATTGGGTCCAGGTATCAGAACGATGACTTGATGATCAACCATATTCATCATGTTCAGCTTCGGCTTCGAGAATTGACAAATGCGACCAGTCAAAGGGACATGAACCAAAACAGAAACGAGAAAGGTTTGTAAAGAAAGATAAGATGTACAGTTCTGGTCGATGCGAAAAGAAAACATGGCGGCGATTTCATGGACTTGAATAGCTGGTTCACCATTGCTTGATTATGATACAAGGAATCGATATGGACGGTGGTGTTATAGGAAATAGCAGGAGTCCAAGAGGGAGAACAAACATACAAGTATTGAATGTAGGTAATCATTATGGCCGAGTAGGAAATGTTGACGATACAGATACTCAGTTGATCGTGACTAGAAAAGAACTACAAATGGCAGAACAGATATGCAAAAGCAAAGAGACTCAAAGAGATCATTATGAAGGCGCATGGCAATATTTAAAGTCCTAGTCGAGGTGTTGGAATACGCAAAGACAGCGCCATCCTTGTGGGTCGCCCAAATCATGCCAGATTGTACATCCACCATTTATAGGTTGTATAGATGAATACATGATAACAGGCACGAGTTGTCGAATGGTCATATTGTCGTCAACGGTATAGTAAGCATTTCAAATATTACAGTCTAGCAAGCAAGTTACACTGTCATAATTGGATACAATTGACGTGATATTATATACCAATCAAAGAATAAAAATTAACTTTTCATCCATTAAATACGCATTTGCCGCTTTCATAACGATTCTACCACTACTGTACTTTAATTCGTGAATAGTATAGTCTATACATTTATACTCTACAGCACATACTGACGATATGGCGTATGCTAATTATAATGGAAAAATACACGAGGCCGTGACCAATATCAGGTGTCGGATCCTCGGCTGATCAATCAATTTGATGTAGTGATATTGATCAAATGGTCAGTTAATGTAATCTAGGATAATTGTGTGGCGCTTAAATGATTGATGTTATGTGTCACGATTTTATGTATTTCATTGAGCTATGTGTTATACTATAAGAATTTGCTGCCAAGACTACTGGAGTTTACATCAGGGCAGCGATCAAAGCTGATAAAAAACAGTGGAAACATAATTTCCAGAGAGGAACGAGAGAAACCCTGAAAAGTGTCGCGGGTAAACAGATATGGTTCGTTGAGCTCAACCGAATTTATTCTTGGCCGTACTCGGAATTATCACCTGCAAGTTTTGCCTGGCTTTCGAAATCCAAAAATAAAGTGTTTCCAAATTTTCGCCTACGGTTTTCAACTGTCACACAACTCTAGCCGAATTTTCGCCCCTGGCGTCAAAAATCGAGGAGAACCTCAATTCGGCACATTGCTCATTCTACGTCAAGCCTGCGTATGAGGTTGCTATCAAACATCTCAATTCTATCATAATCGATGAAATATATATTATCACCTTATCAAAAATGTTTTATCTCGAGCCCGTTGGTGTAAATCAACATTACCGGATTTTTGGTATGTGACGTAAATATATTTATGATACAATTTTGACAGAATGGTCGAAATTAGCATCAATACAGATTGAATTGTCGTGTTTGACCATCAAAGAACGTGTCAAGTTCTATTGTAAATGGAGTTGACCCGGTTCTGACTAGCGAAAGTTGAATTTCAGTGGCCAAATACGAGAAGTCGTTCAAAATCGGGTCGCAAACACCCCTTTTTTGTACGGCCCCACAATTCCACCAATTTTTTGCTAACCAATTTTGAGCCATGCAATAACAAGTTATCGCGTCAAAAATCGCTTGTTCGATTATTAGATTACAAAAGAAACTTGAGCAGATTGATAAGTCAAAACAATCATGACCTCGTAACCATGCCGTGATCCATACCATGGAGGTTACTCTTCTGATTTAATGCAACTTTTGTCGGATCATCTCGATTTTTGCATTGTCGTCTTTGTGAATTTCATTTATCTACCGCCATTTCCGTGATGACACGTCTTCGAATGCGGACGCAAAATTACAGGGCGTGGCGGGTTTTCCCTTGGGTTTTTTTGAAGCAGTAAAAATCCAATTCAAGCTTTCGGGATTTCGGTTAGGCCCGTCGTCCGTGTGGAGTTCCCGTGTGAAGACCCGCAGTCTGGAAGCCCTTGTTTATTGTTTGTTAATCCAACTCTCCTCTTCTTCGTTCTCCATGACCGAGTAGTCAAGAAGATGATGCTTGTTGTTTCGCTATGTACGCGTCACGAGTCTGAATATAACATCTTGGATCGCACATCTTACTCCCCTGAATTACCTGTAGGTCCGTTCAATCAGTGGCAAACTGGCTATGATCCATATTACAGGCAGAGTTGACACAATCTCCAGGCATATCAGTTCCGGTTCACACATTGTCTTCAATTACCTTTTCCCTGAACAAAACTTGCGGCAAGATCCTTTGATCATAGTTCAACATCTATCAGATAGCTTACATGTAGTCTACAGAACAAAGCACAAAATACTATACATTAGATCGTGTAAGAACTTTGTACGTCTCGAACACACATGGGATACAATCCAATGTCATATCAGTACATGTATAACTGTTATGCGGACATGAAGAAATAATAGGATCGTATCAGAGAATGATATTAAGAGTGCCGGAGCTACGATACTACTAGATATCGTGCTCTTGCTCGCTATAATGGGTATCTTGACCGGATATACAATGCGATGACGCACAAGGTCCTCTCGGCAAGAATACCCTTCCAAGCTCCTATCAACATGAGGGCATTTGGAGACAACGCCGGAACCTGTATAGTAGAACCACGCTCGACGACAAACACAGTAACACTTTTATCACCGACAATCCTGAGTCTGTATATGCTCGATCTGACGACGTATGATAGTTTGTTCTGACAAGACCGCGAAACACACGTCCGGATCCTCTCTTTACTCAAAGTTCGACATGCTGAATCATCATGTGGTTTTCCATTTGATATGACAGGATATGGGACATGGATCATTGAACATCCCAGTCGGCCCGTCGATATGCAACATTTGAAAAATATGCAAGAAAGGGCTGGTTGACGCAGCTTCAATATCTTGATGCTGACTGAAAGGTTGCCTATGCTGGTTCGATGCACCTATACAAGTCCGGACGCTTGATGCTAGTCAAAATCATAAATCATCAAGAGCTAAAAGATTGTATTGAGGGTTTCAACACCGGATTCAAGTTATATAATACATTGACTACTACTGTATCGATGAATGATATATACATAGTAGAAACCTCCTTTCCTAATACGACATCGTCAAGGCATGAAATGGAAACCACAATTGCGCAACAAAAGTATGAATATATGATTATACAACATGGCATTAGAAGCGGGGCTTCCTCTGTTTTTAGTGCTTACGACTCTTTCCGGTGAAGATGGTAAAGGGCAGCATAATATGTCATCAACCTGATCTTCTGTCGTCAAAAGTAGGACGCTATGATGTGGTGTGTCAATATTTATACAGATATTCATGTCGCATATCTGTATCCATCTCTCTTGAGTAAAGTATCACTTACAAATCGACCAACTACTCTATATCTCTCCACTACACCTTCGAGATCTCTTGGTTAATATCACTTCTATCTATCTATAAAGTCAAGTAATATATACTCTTGCTACTCATACTACAGATATTGTTACCTAATTACTGTCTAACATGCCGAAAAAGGATGAACCCTTACATGTGAAAGACAGGGAAGCACTCGACAGGGAAGCAGCCGACAAGCTCCAATCCTATTTAGTTTTTGTTCCTGTGTTGATATGTAACTTGTCAAGTTACCAAGTCTTACTCAATAACACAGATCATACTCTTTGAATACAGTTTCGCATTCATGCCATGGGAATGGTAATGTTGTAACAACTATCGACATGGTTTGGTAAGAACAAGTCTATAACATTGTATCGATGATCGAATATGTCACATCTCTACACTAGCGGAATGAGCTACATCTAACCTATCTATATGGGGTGACACTTTATCGTAGCAAACTCTCCGACATCCCGGATAGGATGGATTGTCCTCTCAACTATGAAATGCGTCTCCAGTTTCTCTTGCAGGGCCTTCCATCCTGAGCTTTTGCTATCTTTATAGTACTTTTTCTGCATGGTTGTGATTAGAAGTAATCCGTCTTGTTTGAGTAGTTTATGGCAACCCTTAGCAAACCCTATTTGTAACGCATATTCTGGTACTTCCAGTAGAGTAATCGTGGCAAACCTCATACCAGATGATTCTTTGCTGTTGCTAAAATCTACCAAATCCTTGTTATAATGCGTATCGAAGTATTCCGCACGTTGCAGTTCACGGATAGGAACTGTAGCTTTATGAGTAGTCATAACGAAAGTGGTGAAATTACTCTCATCCAATTCGTTAAGTAGCGGATGGATGCGAAAGATACGTTGTTTAGGGTGTACTATTGCCTGAAGCAGGTTCAGACGACTTCCAACATCGAACAGACTACCTCTGGCGATCAAATTACCTCTAGAGATCATAGGCTCCACCACCCCTCGAAAGACGTCCATGTACTTTTTATTACGCTCAAGTCGATCCTCTCCTATGTGCATTTCGGGGACCTAGATCTCTGAATTAGCCATGTTGCTACATACTAGTAGAAAGGTGGATACCTACTTGGTCGATGCCGTATAAAAAAGTTCTTCCACAGTGTCCACGTTTCTTACAACTGTCACACGTATCTTTGACTGTTATTCTCGGGCTATTTAGGAATACATCGTCCTTGGCGTAAATTGCCTGGGTTGTGTTGAACATGAATGTGGTCGCATTCCCATTGAAGTTGAGGTACCCAATATCGCAAGGGCGGGTATCCATCCTATTGCATTGGATATAATTGCTAATGCTGTCACGAACATATTCACGGCGCTTTTTGGCCGCAATTTCCAGCGTGTCCTCTTCTAGCGTATGTGACATGTTGACAATCTACAAATTCTATTTAGAGGCGCGCTTGGAAAACAGAAGTAGAAATTCATTCATTCCTTTTTACGTCGCGGAATCCCCCTAGCCTTGTGACCTCCTCTCTCATTATGATAAGGTTTATTTACTGAAGTTCCATAGTCGTACTACAAAGTATCATATTAACCTTTTCAGTAGTTTTGACATTGATACAATGGTAGTTGAATTAATGTTATATCAGAATCATTGGTCGATACAGCGAAATAATTGGTAGTATAATACATGATACAAGTCTCAATTTGACGACGATGAATATAATCAGTATACTCGTAGTGTACCTTTATAATAACAGAATATCACTGTAAAAGACGCATGCATGCTACGCAATACTCGGATAATAAACATAACACGACACATGCTAATAATACGTCCTAGTAAAAACTTAGCATGTTGGATAATTCCAATTGGCTGGATTGCGAAATCGGAATTACTATCAAAAAAACCTTATTCTAATAATAACATTGACCAAATTGTTGGATCAATTATCTTGGGCCTGATTCCGTGGATTACCACATCATGCTGTTAATTATACTTTAAAGCTAACTGTGCTGACGCAATCAATTCTTATTATATCGGTTGGATCGTGCTGGACCATATTGTTGGGTGGCAGGTCATTTCAATGGTCAAGCCTCAATGAAGCCCTTTTTCCAACAAATACTCGACTTTCAGGTCAAGCCGAAGTCGCAGTCCGTCAATCAAGGAAACAAGCATGTGCGGACGGACCAAGTAAGCAAAGCTTTGAACATCCTCGCGAACTCGGTACCAACAGCCAAAACTCTCGCGAACTCGTGCTGAGCAGAAGAAGCAGGCAATGAATTTCGTAATAATGACGGTCATCAATCAATTCTGGCATATATTTGGCATGGATTATCAAATAATCCAAATCGATAGGAAAGGTCTATCCACCTTCATCCGCCTGTTCCAGAGGCCAAGACTTTTCAACCGTGCTCGAGTCCGGACGTTTCGTTCATGGTCAAATCGAGTGGTTGAGTTTATACACCTTGCACGGTTTCTTCATGGCGAAACACTTCTTTGGAGAAGAGGTTGGCTCTACCTTAGACTCAATCGTTGCGGATTCACGCGAGATGTTGTAGTATTACAAAAGATATAGTCCGTAACGGGTTTGCTAGGGGGTCATGCAATTGACATGATACATTCTGCGGCAAACGGATATGTACAAGGCACATGGATAGTTTTATGGATGCTTTTGAGCGCGGCACAGCGATAGCTGCCCTGTAGTACCTGAGTCCAGATGGCTCACTCAAGTTCAGTGTCCACCTTTCATGGATTTGTTCCCAATCCTGACGACGGAATATCGTTGTCGGCAGCGATGCCGCAATTTGCGATACCCGTAATACAGTTGGCATCATTACAGTCGTGCTTGCTGTTCAAATACTATTCCTGACCGTCAATCTGGTCGATTACGTTGTTTATCTCGAGAGCGTGAATTGCTCGAGATCTCGAGACTCGCATCGTAGACAACGTGTGATTTCATGGCGGTCTACTTTGCCGTCTGACGTGCGCATTCGGCGCATTATATGGATTATGGTAACACAGAATTGATCGGATTCGGTGGTCTTCATACCCGACGGCAATTCTCGGCAATTTGCTATTGCTGAAATCAATCAGTACCACGAGTTTTCCTTCTGCATAATTAAACAAGATCTAGTTGGTTGAAGATCATCTTGCTACTCTTTATTTTTGTAAAGGATCCCACGACTCACTACTGTCGATGTACCGAACTTCCTTGCTTTCTCGCATCGAGATGCGACATGGATCTTTGTTCAATATTGCCTTAGATGTCGAATTCTCGAAAAGTTCTGTTCCGTCTCGCCAACAAGGAGGATACTTTCGACTTTGACTTGGCGCATCATTCACAATGATTCCCATGTCTTATCAGTATTAATACCTATCCCAAGACCGGTCTAGAGAGGAAGTTCGACTAGGTGTGGATTCAATGCTGATAATATTTGTGCAATAATTGAGTTGACGCAAAGGGATATTCTGACTACGAATCATTATACTGGGAACATCGTTAGCATGAATTGGCTTGTCATGTGGCACTTATTGGCGTGGCAATATACGAAATCTCGAGGAGTTGGACATGTTAAGTCTTCCTTGACACAGGTCCCTTAGAGTCGACAGTATGTATAGACTAAGCAAAACCGGGCTGATATAGTGCATTACTGATCTTAAGCGTATTAGGCTCTATTCAACAGCTTAGGATCAGCATATAAACCTTGTAAGTACATGCTCGATTCAATGTCAAGGGACTAGATATAACGACTATCTATCTCCGTCAATGATTTGTAAAAGGGTCAGCAGATCGATATACATCTAGGTGACATTCATCTACGTGCTCATCTGTCTACAACATCGCAAGCTTCCATCTTTGGATTGGTAGTTCCTTCTCCTCTATGCCCTAATACACGGCTTTTCATTTTATCTCTACACTTATTACCGCTTCTACTCAATATCGCTGCCGGTCCAAATACACACTATATCGGGTTTCCCTGAATTTACTGTTACAGTATGGACACAAGTTCGCCCGACTTTGCTAATGTCCTTTAGATATCATTATTCAAGTAAGCGCTGTCTGTTCCTAAACATTGTCATATCGACATTCACCTCGATTATCTACCCTACCTCCTCTCACTATTCCTGTCGCCGTCTCGAATCTAGTATAGGGCAACGACGTGTCAACGACGTTAAACCAAATCTTCGAAGTGTTCCGTCCTAATAAGCAAGTCCTACCAAACGATCAACAAAAGACGGCACGTTTTTTGTTCGGAGCAGAGGAAACAAACATCAACACGAGCTAGTATGGTATTGTTCTGACGATCCGCCTTTTATCAATCGGTTAGAGTGAGTTGGAATTCCTACGGGGATTATCTCCGACTTCTTCTGGTTTAGATATCGACATGCTATTCCGTATCTAGACTGGTCGCTATTACATGGAGTTGCATTGCGTCTCATGGCTTCGGTCTATTATAACTTCTTAATTCCATGCTTGGTTGGTCTTTTGCAGTGACCTGCATCGAGTAGATACGATCTCCTATCAACACAAGGTGTATCAAAAAGAGGGTAACGTTGTGCCAAGCGTTTTTGCGTCTCAAATGCTTGTCTCCCGGCTTCAATATATACTACTCAGGGGTTGAAAACCAAAAGGGACTATATACAGTACACTTCCCCTTTTAAAGACCAGGTATCAATCAGCGTACACTAAGATGTTATGTCATCTGCGCTACCTTTGTCTTTTCATTTCTTTTCGTCCATCCATCTCTTCTCTTCTTTCATCTCGTCTTCCTATCGTCTGTTCTGTCCTCTCGTCTAGTCTGTCCTGTCATCTCTTCCGTCCTCTGATCCTTTCATTCCTTCTGTGATTCCATTTTCTCATTCTTGCATCCATTCTGGACTTCCGTTTACTCCGTTGTTTCGCCTTCTCGATCTCACCATCCATCCTATGATTCTATTCGTTCGATTCATTTTCATCACTTGCGCAAGACCCAAAGGTATGAACGTGATCGAGAAGTGCATTCTTACAAATTCTACGATCTAAAATCTTTCTAGGCATTGTGAACAGCGAAATTTCTGACTTTTGATACTAGCAGTGCCGGTAATACAAGTTGCTGGTCTGTTAATCCACAGCATAATGATACATCTTCGTTCTGGAGTTGCAATGAAGAAGATTGATGCCGGCAGAGTTCACAACTCCAGTCGCTTCTCTGATCGGTTACACACCAGCCTGTGGAAGACGGACATTGCGTTGGTGATTATCCCCGTTCATGATAATTTTGCGATTCATCTGTTATCACTCGAAAGTCGAGATACTATGTGTAAAGGAAGTCTCTCAGGATCGAAGCCTTACGATTTACCTGGGCAGCTAGCGGTAGCTGTGACGCCCGCCGATGCATCCAAGCAATAATTACATGGTAATATCGAGATACATGCATGAAAAAGACCATCAATTGTTTCGTTATACCGTGGACCAGTTGTCATGATCAGCCTGCGGTTGAACGACAAGAGGGCAGATATTACCTCTGTCATTCTTTTTATAGAAGGTATCAATTTGCAGGTGGGTCATGCACCTCCGTGTGAACACGTCGATACGATGTATTGATTGCTTTTGGGTTTGAGAGTCTTTCATGGTCTTATTGAATGCCCCACAAAGAAACTTGACCTAGTAGCCTCGTACAACATTACTGAAGTCGTGGTCTTTGCCGCTTTCATCGCATTGAATCATTCAAGAATAACAGAGGCGACACGATTGATGGAGAATGGGTACGGGGCGTAGCAGATCGAAGATCTTCCCGAACTGACGACAATCTCGCAAACCAATCTGCCACCCTGGTATGTTACAGAAGGTTGGAAAGTAGTGTGGCAGAACATATAATCTTGTATATATCGACCCCAAAATGCTCCGAGGCGATGCACAGCTTTGCGGCATTGAAAGCTTCGGCATGCCATGCTATTAAAACTAGTTTGGATTGCGGATATCGTGCTCTGCTCGTTCATTCAAGTGAGTTATGATAGCGTGGATTATATCTCATGCGCCAAGGTAAACAATGAAATGATCATTACTCGCTGTTACCACCCACATAATTGACTTTGACTTCTAATATTCTTGATCACATTACCACACAATATGGGATAAATCAACTAATATCGGCATTAGCCCGGTGCTTGAAGTACACAATAGCTAGCACATAATGTTTAGCGAAGTTAATTATGCAAGGCTACTACATTCCTGGGAGTTATATATTTGTTTGTCATTCGACAAAGATAGGGAATGTAATTTTGGCAGCATTGTAGGTGTGATTTCGGCAAAGTTGTATAATGTGATTTCGGCAAAATTCTTGGAAGAAGTTTCGGCAAAATTGTAGAATACGATAATTTCGGCAAAGTTTGGGGATGCGATAATTTCGGCAAAATTGTTAGCATGTAATTTCGGCAAAACTTTGGGTTGTAATTTTAGCACAAATGTAGCGTATCATTTCGGCAACATCGTCACACGCAATTTCGGCAAAGTTTTGGGTGTGAGTTTGGAAATTTTGCAATGTAATTATGGCTGCATTCCGCGCTGTAAGTCCGGCAATATTGCAAAATGTTGATTTCGGCAAAAACGCAATATGTATGAGCTCATCAAGATTGAAGAATTAAAGTGGACTAGTGGCTTATCGAATTAGGCATAATGAAGTAGGTCGAGCGAGCTCTATCACATGTATGAAAGGAGCAGTCTTTTTTAAACTTGTTGACTGAGAAACAGGCCACATGTATCACTTTGCAATCCAATTTCTGTTTCATATGCTATCATCTTGAACCGAACGGTGGTAGTATAGACACTTGATCAATATAAAGATCGACAGATAAAGTTGAAGGAAAAGAACCATCGCGATTCTCGGGGTACATTCAGCTGCCCATACCATATGGAACAATCTTCTGGATCGTCTGTCTATGCTATGGATTCTGTCACTCAGATCTGTGCTCACACGGCATGACCAACCTGATCGAGAGTCGAAGCTTTCCATTGGAACACATTATAGCAAGTCCGTCATGTGACAAGTCATAGCTCGTGCTGTTCTTTGACCTATCCTTCGGCTTCGTCTTTATTTTGTTCCGAGACGATGGAACTATGATACCATGATCTGTTAACACCTTTCAACTGTTCCCTCAATTACCCAATAACAGAAGTCCATGTTCTGTAGGCTTATAAACAGCAGTGCTCGATATCTTCTGATCGATCAAAAGTGCCATGTGGCTTATAAGTCTTTGCACACTTAGCTAGACAAAGCTTCCTAGACTCCGCCGAGGTGGGATTGCTCTAGGGGGATTGTACCATTTCTCAGACCTGCTTTTGAGAGCTGTTAGATTAGTGTATTAATATATCGCTACGAAATAGCATCGGTCAAGATGATCAAAAGGATTTAATTTGTCTATTGACCACAAGTATAAAGATCATGACAGACCCAGTCTCCGGAGTTTATCGTAAAGGCCATGCTGACCATTGCATATCAGATATAACAAACACGAATGATGGGTCGCTCGATGGTAGCCTCGCGCTGATGAATCAGATCATTAGTCCGGTCGACCGCTACTCTCGGTGTCTACGAGCTTACTTGATCGTCCTTACGACCAACGCCTTACTTGTTGTTCTGATATGATCCCACACTAATAAGTTCGTGATCTGCCTAAATATTGAAGATTCGTAGGACATTTTGAGGCTTCACGTTTTTGATGGTATAAAACGCGTATCAGAGTAGTCAACCGGTGTTGAGTCGGTAGCTTTCTGCCTTTCGAAGCAATGTTCTCAAAGCCAGATTTATGACTTCGGCCAAAGCTCCGACGAAGGTAGACTTCGGCAAACATATTCTCTGCAAAAGCAATCATAGGCGAAGGGGATGTCGGACTAAAGAGCGTTTCGGCGACCAAAGCATTCGGCAAAACCAAATTCCGGCAAAATGAAGTTTCGGCAAAAGCCTGTCGCAAAAGTGGTTTTTAACAAAGGTAGCCTTTATCGAAATGTATCTCTTCCCAGGCACGGTGTGTGTCAAGAAGCATCTACTATTGTGCAAAACCTTGTTCGGCAACGGAGCCTTCGGCAAAAAAGTCTTCAGCAGAAAAGTCGGCCAGAGAAAATCTTCGGCAAAAAAGTCGTTCGTAGGAAATCTTCGGCAAAAAAAGCCTTCAGCAAAGAAAATCTTCGGCAAAAGGAGCATATGACAAACCAAGTCTTCGATGAGAAAGGAACTTCGGCTAGCGACTTCTTTGGGGATAACGCTTTCGACAAGGCTAGTATCAGGAGAATAGGTTCGACAAAAGTGGATTTCGACGGTGACCTTCGGCAAAACATTTTACGTAACCAAGAGGTTTGTCGTGAAATTCTGAGCAACGACATGTTCCATCAGGTAGTCAGCAGAGAAATCAAAGTGATAGGGTCTCCAGCAAGGATCTCTGTTGAATGAGGCTCCGGAACTTGGCTTTTGGCTGGAAGTTCGGTAGAATGATGTTGTTGAAAAAAGAACTAGGAAGGCTTGAACTTCGAGAGAGGGATTTTCGGCACACGTACAGTGAAAGTGATACTCTGATCGAACGTATCAGGGCAATGATTACCGCGAAGAAGTCTTCGGCAAGGGGTTCTGTAGGGAAAACGTTTCAGCAGAGGATTTTGGCAAGAACTCCAGCACGATCTAAGCTTTCGGCAAAAGCTTCGGCGAAGTCTTCGGCAGAGAATTTCGGCAAAGAATTTCGGCAAAATCTTCGACGGGAGATTTCGGTAGCAGTCTTCGGCAAATGTCTTCGGCAGAACTGTTCCGCAGGAAAGGTAGTATGATAATCTTTGACAAGTAACTTTGGGGTACAATTTCCGCAGGGAACCTCTGCATAGCTTTTGGCAACAAGCTTCAGCAGAAGTCCTCGACAAAAGCTTTCGGCAAAGATGTTCGGCAGGAGACTTCGTCGAAGATCGCGGCAGAATATTGCAGCAAACGATTTCAGTAAAGGATATCGGCAAAACTCTTCAGCACCAATGGTCGACAAAATCTCCAACGGTCATCTGCGGCAAAGACGATCGGCAGGAGTCTACGCGAACAATAATTGGCAAAAGAGTTCCACTCGAATCTTCGGCAGATGACTTCGGTAGGCAAATTCGGCAAAGAACTTCGGCAAAGGACTCGGCAAAGAAATGTTTTCTGCAACATATTCTGCGACAATATGAATTGCCACCAAAGCATCCTTAGTACAGAAGTTTCTTTCGCCGATTTATTGTTAGGACGATGGCCTAGCTAACAACACTATGACGAATTACGTTCCGCAAGTGGTTCCTCCGGCAAAACAATCAATGTGAACGAGCTCTTCTTCGGTAAACAGCCCACAGTGAAGATGTTCCGGCTTAGAGCCTTGCTATAGCACTGTTCATAATACGTATATATCTGGTACAATGATTTCGCGAGAGGGGTTATCAGCGAAGCAGTCTCCGGCAAGGCCATTCATTCACAAAACAAATTCCGAGAAGACACGCTTGAGGATAATGAGTTCATGTAAAGCGCTTCATGCCGACACGATTGTAGGCTCAAAGTGCTGCGGTAATTTTAATCTTCGCCGAAACCATTCGGCATAATCTTTCGGCAAAATCGTTCGGCGAAACCTCTCGGCAAGATCTTTTCGGCAAAATCTTTCGGCAAACCCGTTCGGCGAACCTCTTTGGCGAAATCTGTCGGCTAGGTTTTCGGCGATTCTGCAAAGGCTTTTGGCAAAATGACATCCGGGTTGACGATCCTTGACACCCACATTTTAGCGAGCTAAATATAGATAATAATGTCGAGAAGATTGGGTGTTTATACAATGGCCCATACTGACCGATATTTGACCAAAGCTCGGCAGAATCATTCTTGGAAAGAATTTGTCTCATTAACATCGGGCAGTACTGAATTGGTCAATTCAATTCTAGGCAAAGAAAATTCAACCCAAACATTCCCAAGCACACTCACGTATGAAATAGCTCTCAGCACCTACCTCGAAGGTAAGCACCGGCAAAACAGTCTTTGGGTAGTAAAGCGTTTGGCAAAATGACCTCTGCAGACATTACTTTGTGTAGGAGGATACCTCGTCAGGCCTGTTGTCGGAGAGCATGTTCCAGGCAGCGGAATTGGGCATTCCTGCTTTTTGACCTTTTGTATAACATTTCTCAAAATCAGAAGCATAGTATTGTCAGACGAATTTTCGACAGGACCATTCCTCGACGAAAATCATTCAGCGAGTATTCTTTAGCAAGTTTTTCTTCGGCATTGAATTGTTCTGCCAAATGTTCCTAGGACTTTGTCCAACAAAACGCTCATTCAGCAACACAACCTCCAGAATGAGAGATTTCGCTACAGGGACTTTTAGCAGCGCTATTTTGGGCGAACAAAGTCTCTAACACGATAATCTCCATCTCGACGATCTTGCGCAAAGCAAAAGTTTAATAAGCCTCTACTCGGCATAATAGCCTTTGGTAGCCAATCTTTCGCAGGGCCATGATGTCTTGCTGTCTGCAACATTGTTCTCGACTAGAAACCTTGTAATATACAGACTTTGCGGCACATGTATACTTCGGCAAGATAGCTTCCGCGGTATAAATCGTTCGGCAGAAAACTTTCCAGAAGCCGCTTAAGGCAAAAGGTCTCTTACAAGATGACTCGCTGTCAGATCAATTTAGGAATCCGATGTTTGATTCAAAAGTCCCCTGCGGCATATCTTTCGGCGTACCACCTGCAGCTAGGTTAGTTCCCGAGCATAGACAGAACTTCGCTGGAAAAATCCTTATTAGTATTTCATCAAAATGACTTGTAGTGCAACAGCCTTTCTGGAACAATCCTTGGCGACAGGACCTTTCGCAACATGGCTTTCGGCAAAATAGTCGGCAGAGCAATCTTCGAAAGATTTTCCTGACATTTCGGCAAGAACACCAACAACTAAGAAGTTTGCTCAAATACAACTTTCGTCTATGCTATTCTCGAAAAATCCGATTCTGGAACAACAGTGTCGAATGTGGTGTTCTTCAGTAGTGGTTTCGGCATAACCAAGTCAGGCAGAATTGATCTTCTGCAAGACAGTTCTGACACAAAGGTGTGGCCATAAAACTCTTGCCTACATTGATCCGGACCCGATAGCTTAGTATTCGGCACAGCAACCTTGGCAAGTTACCTTTCGCAGAACAATTCCTGACAAGACAATATTGAGGCAATATGTTCTCGATAACGCACTGTTGCGGGAGAACTGATTACGGCAATACAATCTTCGGCAAGTTGAGTGTTAGCAGAAGAATGTTCATAATATCAGCTGCGGCAAAATATCTCCCGCGAAAGAAGCTGGACTGGACTTAAACCGCGAGGACAATTCCCGGCGCGAGCGTTTCCGCAGCAGAATTCCCTTTTGTAAGCAACGCAGCTTTCGGCAAAACAGACTCTATGATTTTAGAGCACAGAGAAACCACCAAAACAAATTTCGGCAAAAGTAGTATCAGCAGAGCCTTTCCGGCGGGCTGGTTGTCGGCAAACTCGTTGTTGGCAAGGATTCTCTGGCATGACAATTCGAGACAAATGTTCCGAGAAACCAGTTTCGGCTAGAACGTTCCTAGCAATGCAGTTCCCGGGATGATTGCGTTAGCATAGCTATCTTCGTCGTCGTGAACAATCTTCGCCAGTGAAGTCGTTGTAAGACCGTTTTCGGCAAAATGATTCTCAACAACGTGATATTTCGGCAAAATCGACCACAGCAAAGTTGACATTGTCTTCGGTAATTATGATTCCAGACTTTCGGCAGAATTGACTGGTTTCGGCAAAAAACTTCTCGGCAAAAAGGATTATTTTCGGCAAAGAGTTCTTCGGCAAAGCGGATTTCGGCAAAAATGGATGTTTTCGGCAAAAATAATTTCGGCGAAAACAATGCTTTTCGGCAAAAGGACTTTGGGCGAATTGTTTTCAGCAGATCTGCTTTTCGGCGAAACGAATTTTGACAAGAATAAGTTTCGGCAAAGAAATAGATTTTTCCCCGATGATTCTTCTCGGCAAAAACGCATTCCGACAAAATTGATCCTTTTGGGCAAAAAGGACTTCGGCAGAAACGCATTTCAGCAAAATGTGTTTCGGCAAAAATGGTTTTGACAAAAATGATTCTTCTTTCCTTCTCGCCGAATTTGGTTCTGGCAAAGATGATTTCGGCAAAATCGGTTTCGGCAAATTATTTTCGGCAAAGCTGTCTTCGGCAAAATTATTTCCCACGTTTGCGAACTTTCGGCAAAGGTGGTTTCAACAAAAATGAGTTGCCTAACATGATTTTGGCAATACGATTTGTTGTAAACGCATCAAAGCAGACGCATTCTCAGCAAACAACCCCAGATTTGACTAGTCTGACCTCTATACGATGGTAGTGGGAAAAGCAGTCGGCGAGCGGCTTCATTAAAGTGAGTGATATAGTCATGGAAAGGTCGTCTGGTACAGTATTGCTGCAAACACCAGAGGAACCCGCCACCAGGACAGGACGGAGATGACAGACATAGGGCCCAGATCTAGAACCGTTATAAGTTCGACAACTTCCAGACTTCATATGTCGATCTCTAATCGCGTGCTTATAGCATTGCTGGCCAAAATGATCCCTGGAATAAGACTGCCTGCCGTGGACTGGATACACAGTAACATCTCCTGACGTAAAGCATATACTGAAAAACATACGTTCATGAAATCCGTGACCATTCGCGATGTAATGTCCATCTCTTTCTTGAAACTTGACTCATTTTCTAAGCATCAGAAGTGTTTGACTTACTCGCAAGGGCACCGCTAACAATGACACTGCTACCATACAGTTGGTATTGGCAGATCCAGCGTGATACAGAATGCTACGTGAGTAATGTATACCGCCGTAGACTCTGACAGACTCTGCTTTTACGACTCGTCTGAGACAAGCTGTGTATACACAACGAGAACCCAGAACCTTGTTGACATTTTTCAGATTCGAGGGTCTCTTTGGACGCAACACAAAGTCTACTTTTGAAAGCGTGTCAAACTTCTGGACCGTGATTGCAAACAAATACTCTAGGCAAAGATCGTGATCACGTCCAGAACAGCCGTGTCATTGTGCCTAGTCGAAAAAGGACTGGTTGACAAGGGTTCATGACCGGAAGTACACCAAATCGGGAAGATTCCGAGAATCTTGAAGTGGTTCAACAGTTATTATACATGTTTGGCTTACATGATAAACGAATAACAATGAACTCTAGGCTCACTCCCTTGAAGCACTTTTGGGGATTCCGAACATATAAATATCAGCTCTGCAAAAGCGAAGTAGTTATCTCCTCCCAATCAGTATTGTCGTCTCAAGCAGCGTTGCTACATTTAATTATGGCAAGACATCATTCCGATAGTATGGTTAATCTACTGACGGTCCCACATGAGAATATGAAGTAGCGGTGTGTAAGGTTTGAGTGAAAGTTACGAAACATCTTGTTCTTTCGACATCATGAGACAAAATTATCATATGTTATGGAAATAAATTTCCAATTGGATTGGACTTGATGGAAAGGTAACTCATTTACGAGGATTGGAAAAAGAATATAGAAAGGTAGAAAGGTAGAAAGGTTAAAAGGTAGAAAGGTTAAAAGGTAGAAAGGTTAAAAGGTAGAAAGGTAGAAAGGTAGAAAGGTAGAAAGGTAGAAAGGTAGAAGGGCAGAAAAGTAGAAAAAGAAAGGTAATATAATAATAAAGTAGTAAAATAGGTAATGTGTAAAGCAGAATATGAAAAGTAGGAGAATAGAAGAAAGCTCAAACCATAACCAAACATATCACATATAACAGGATGTGAAGTATAAACGAAGTAGACGTAGGTTTTGAGTAACAGTTTGAAAGCAAGCCAGACTGATCGAAGATATTATAAATTACTGAACAAGCGTTACTTTTGTATAAACAATCAAGATTGTGCGCTTGATTGATGTGCATAGGGCGGCGAAATCGCTTTTTGTAGCTATTATTGAGTTATTAATCGAAGCTCATGATAATCAAAAATGTAACGACATACATCTACGGCAGTGCCCAAGGTGACCATTGATTTATCCTCGTCCTCTTGTAGAGAACTGACATTAGCAATGTATATGACGATCGAATGAGGCTTTCCTAGCGATCCATGCAAGTATTTTGTAAACTACCAGACACAGATTAGCAGACATCATTGTCGGAAGTGGTATTTCATGTTAAATAGCACTTACCAATGAATTAGGAACCAAATTCTCAACTTTACTCCCAGGCTGCTTGTATTCGGCGTAAAGCTTCAAATACGTCGAAAGATTACCGCGACAAATGTTGTTGAATTTCTTCTCTTCGAACGATAGATTTGTTGGATCTTTGGTAGCCAAGAGATCATCGTCTCGTTCGGCGCCGACGAGATCAACAAGGGTGATTTCTCGTGATTCGAAATCATCAGATTCTAATCTTACTTTAAACACAAGTTGACCTCTAGAGCTAGAACTGTTTCGTTTGGTTTCGCGAGTGTGTCTTCTCTTCGTTGCCATTTGGGCATACTTGACTAGCTCGTGAGGACTACTTACTTCCACAAATTTCACATCCTTGAGCGCGAATTTGGTAGTTCTATGTGAGACCAGCTCCAACTCGACAGGGTACTTTTTAGGGTACTTTTTAGTTGTGTCACCGAGATTCAATAGGTCCCAAAATTTATCGAGATATAGCTCGACAGCAGAACAACTGACTTTGACATTATCATGTTTAGACAAAAAGATGTCTGTAGCTAAGCTAGGCAGTAGGCTATCCTCGACAGCAAAGAGAGTGTGAGATTTGCCGGTATTTGAATATCCATCGGCAATGATGCAGACATCAATCTCGTGCCAATAAGCAAGTCTGTCCCGCAAATGTGTATAAAAATCGGTATTTGAGATTCCTGGCTGTGGTGCACAAGACAATTTATAGCTATGCTTCAAGACTCTTTGTATATCGCCATGGGATTCTTCTATTGTCAAGTGGACATCACCATGTGGACCAGGATCACACTGAAAATTGGCAAGTCTGGTAGCAGGGATGTTGATCGTTTCCTCTGGAGTTATAGCTCGAATTCTTGGTATAACAAACACCCGACTAGACTCAAGGCTGCTTCGCTTCTTCAAACTGTCAATAATAGAGTCTGCTCTACCAATGGAAACTCTCGGTTTGTGGATTATAGAACGCGGCGTAGAAGGCGATGTTGAGGGTCGAGCGGAGGTGTTATTTACGGACGACGATAGCAGACTGAGTGAAGTCCTTGCAGATGTAGAGGAAATTGGTCGTGACTGTTGTACATGAACTGATGTTTGGGAAACAGGTAGTTGCAAGTAAGATGGATTCCATTCGAGGGGAACTTGTGCAAATGGAGTTGGTATATGATAATTGATTATTGCTGTTGACATTTGTTGTTTGATTCCGGATAAAGGGGATATCGAATCGTCGTGCTTGGGATTTTGGCATTGTGACAAAGCTCGACAGCATTGGTGCACATCGTGTTTGCATGTATCCACCGCATTCTCTTTCTGTAAACCCTCCTTCTGAGTATTCCCTTTCTTTAACTCCCCCTTGTATAATTCCTGCAACTCTGCCACCTCTTTCTCAAGCCTACCTTGATGTTCTTTATAAATGGATGGAATGTCGATGTAAGTTTTGGCTGCTTGTAAAGACAATATTGGTGTGGAGGATAGATCGGTTGATGCAACGTCTGTACTGCGTGCAAGGCTGAGGTTGTGTTCTTGAGAATCGGGAAAACAAAGACGATAAAGTAAGCGCGTCGAAATGCTAAATACATAACAATAATTAGTACGATATTTTGCAAGACTGAGCAATGTAATAAGACTAACCTAGTGACCTCTTTCACAAAATAGACAGTTGAAACCACGATAAAAGGTACTACATCAACAACATCTTGCCACCGATCACGCCATTGTCTATGTCGCTCAATAACTTCGAGTGAAGCGCTAGGTAAAGGAGGTGGCGGCTCCAATAGAACAGAGAGGACGGGACTGTAAGCATTCCATACAAAATGAATGATGGAAAAGACGATGAGATATTGTATAAGAGGAAGTAGGTAGATCCGCCACGGAGACCCAGACTTTGACAACATGACAAATCCAGTTTGATTCCCGTCCGGATGCGACAACAGATGAACTGCGACAATGCTATCAAATCATGCGACAGCGTTTCCAGGCCATCTTTTCAGACCTTCTTCGCTGATTCAAGGACAGCATTGGCGGAGGCTTGACACCATCTGAGGCAGTGACATTGTGAATTGTCAAACGCTACTTCGTTCCATAAAATGGCAAATGCTGATTGCTTCCATCACGGATGCAGCGGCTGATGCAAGATGATGCAAGTAGCGAGCGCTAATGCAGTACCTCCAATACCGATTGTCCAAGTTCTGGGGCTGCTTCTTGTTACGGAGGCAGCCTATGAAAGGATTCTGCAATCATCGGCACCATACATTCAATCGAAAAGGCTTGACAAGACTATGACTCTCGTTAAGTCGAATCATGTTATATCAAGCTCTCATCATATTTACCATTACATTTACCATTACCTTTACAATCCCCTGGTTTCGAGCCAAGCTTTACGATCCATGACGTCAATTCTGCATCCTGCCAAGGTCAAACCTCCCGTGCCACTGCTTATGTAATCACACAACCACCCAAAGTTGATTTTAAAGAGGCTATTTTGCGAGATTTTCGGCAGGTTTTCGTTACAGGATAGAAGCGATATAATATATTATAATACTTTATTAGTTTTTGTTGTTATACTAGAATTTCTTGTAAAGGTTGATTATATTTGCAATGCTCCATCTTTTGATGTAAGCTATACAATTCTGTTGTACCTAAATAGCTACGTGATTTATGCACCTTCTATTTCGTCAGCGATAAACTTGATTTGCTATATGAATCAGATTCTTCATTCCGGTTCCGGCTGGTGACTTATCGTTCAATTGAGAGCAACTTGTAGCGTAAGTCCCGGCTGATTTCGCGGGATTGCCCGTTGGGCCGCTGATCTAGATTCGTGGATCTTCTGGACCCGAGATGTTCTGTATGAATGCATGGGTTTGAGTGTAATCAATAACAATGGTAAACACAAAGTCCTTTCACGATGTGTCTCCCAGCAGTGATGCGCGTGTAAAGGCATCATGAGAAGAGACTTACACACGTCCTTGTTGTTCGATTCTGGCATTAACACGAGATGGTGTATAGAATAAAAAAACTTGTATGTACGTCAAACAGCTCGAAAAAGCCATCAAGACCCGGGATGTTTCATTGATATAATCGTAGGAGCTTTCAAGAAAAGCCATTTGTCCACATCATAACGACTACACTCGAGACAGCGCACCAGACGTTATTTCGCCGATAGAAAGAAAGAAAATATTCAGGATATTCAGCAACAAGGAGTCAATTGGCTATATACACTTGCGAAATGTCATAAACGAGGCGAGGCTCACGTTTGACGATCGACATATATGCGGCGTATCAATGGATGGACTGTCAAAACTTGGAGTAGTTGCTAAAAATACACAACAATCATTTTCAAAATATATATGATAGCAATGAGATTGGATTTTCTATTAGTAAGAGACGTGATTTATATGAATATGGAGATGCAGAGGAGCAAGGTTATCGAAAGAGCGATTGGATAGAGCATGCAATGATTGGATGGATCAGCGCGGATGGCAACGTCATCCCAATCAACAGGCTGTTATCTACAAAGGAGTTCAAATCAACAACAATGATTCATCGATAAAACACGAGATCGATTGCATACTCGATTAACTGATGCATAACTGTGAAGGGGAGGATGATGCTGCTATAACTACCGAGCTTTTCTGAGTCCCAGAATCAAGTCCCATCGACGCGACATGCCTACAATCGCGGTGTAAATCGAAAATCAAAGACTGATTTCCCGCCGCCACCTGTAAAGAACGTGAATATTGACCGTTGTGGTACACGTCGGTGAGCACTTAGGCTGACGATCTATTCAGACAAATCTTTCGCCACGATCCTTCAGGAATAAGCAATTTATCCGCCGGGATTGGTGCTATGCTTCAACTCGCGCTCTCGTACATCAACTGTCATCGCATGTTGATGGTGACAACTTGTTTTGATGAGGTCTGAGAGTCGCAACGAGCTTAGCGTACTCGTCACTGTATGATGAATCAGTCGGGTGGTCCTATTGCGCACTTCGGTCGCTAAAACACAACTGCGCAAATCGATTACTGAAATGTTGAAACTACATCATATCACAGAATGAACGTATCGGCACGGATCGGCAACTTCGATGCTTTTTCAATGTCCATAACGTTCAGATACATCGTTTCAGCTCTTAGTTGTAACTTACATGATTAATCTTGTTGTGGATGATCAGCATTCATTTGTAACTCTTAACAAGTACAACTGACTAGCCTCGGAAAAATCCATCACAGATTGTAGGTACAAAGAACTGAAGCTCAAATATGCAAGTGTAAATTCTCGTCAATATAAGTCTGATGTCGCTCTTTGACTCCCACCAAGTCCATCCTTTATTGTTGCTGGCCGGTCTTGCAATAACTGTACTATTCTACATGGCTATACAATTGAAGCGAATAAATAAATCAAGCCATAGCTTGAACACGGAAATCGACCATTTGAGTCAACTTTTACAACCTGCAATTGAAATTTTACGCGTTGAATCGTACGCCTTCTTCCTTTACGACGGGCTTGCTATCCACATATTCTTCACCTCTTGCAATATCTCTGTATGGGTCAGTCAACTACCTTTTTAGTCCTACACACCGCTGCCGAGAACTGCATTTCAAAGTAGGCCAAATGAGCATCTCTTGCCTTTATATCTCCTTTACCACGATTGATTCCAAAGCGACTTACCTGTCCACACTTACATGTAACTTCTCACTTGTTTCTTTGACATCGAGGTTATCCGCCGTCTCCTTCTGCGCCCCTTCCTGTTCACCAAGCTACTGAGGATCAACCCCGTCCATGTCTCTCTCATATCGCTTCGTCGACTTCAACCAACTTTTCACGTCTCCGGTGATACGTTACCTATGCCACTCCATGTAAAGCGTTCTGCTACTGCAAATGTTGCTTCAAAAACAGACTCTACCCCAGCCATCACCTACAGATTTCCTGCCGCAGATTGTCGATGAAAGTTCGCAAAATAGCTCGTGCGAATTCAGCATCACTGTAGCTGAGATGGTCCGTCAGAAAGGTCAGGCTTCTGTATATTGAAAGATGGTTTATAGATCATTGAAGCATGTACTGGTCGAGATCCCAGTAATTGGTCAGAAATCAAGCACCCATCATGTATTGCCTTGATCTAAGAGCAACATCTGAGTTCAGACGCCCGTTGCTGATCCCGTGAGTTCATATTGTAGATGTGGCAAGGATATAGCCTCATTTCTTTTGCCTGGCCCGATATACTGCACCAATGGCTTTTGACATCTCTCGACCCATCAAAGCGAGGTTGAACTTGATAACTTCTGAGACCAGGTCGCCGTGCAATACTGCCCGCGAGCTTGATCTGCCCGTCCATGATCGGAGATAGTTTAACGTCCCTAGATCTATCACCGTACATTTCATGTTATCCTCAACGTCGGCGCTCACCTTTTTTGGGCGCGACTGCAAACATGTCTGCGTGTGTAGTTCCAGTAGTGAAGATACTCGTATTATCGTGTTTCATTATGTATTTCCTTTGATGAGAAAGCGGTATGACGCGGTGTACTTTGTCCATGCGGTAGGCGGCGTAGAGTTCACATTACAGGCGGTCCTGGAGGCGTGATCGCTGCGCCAGAGGGTATGCCATGTCTCGAGGCCAGTCAAGGGGGTTGAATCCATCCGGCGTCATACACTGCTGGTTGTGCATCTTGATCCTTTCCCGAAACATGCGTAGAAGACTATCTTGATTCCATGAAACATCAAAGCCATCTGGGATAATGATCCATATTTGTCAATGGTCTCGTTCAGACCTTGCTTAGATACTTCAATCAAGCACTCCTTGCATCCAGGCCTGAATCAGACTAGTATGCCTTCAACGCGTCGAAGCATATTCAAGCATAGTCTGCAAGCCGTAAATTCTATGGGATTTTCACATTATAGCTCCGCCTGACTTGCTTGCTCGGCAGACCCCAAGCGTTCCGTTCAGAAAGTGTGGTAACCAAAAGGTGGTGCTCTCGCCTACTATCCCAGATCCAGTATGTAGATGTACATTCTACTGACCAAGCATCCGGTGTGCATATGCCAGACCTTCGCGAATCTTGCCGTGTTCAGCTTCATTGGTGCTCCTGTGAGCCGGTCAGTTGTTGGTGCCTTTGACGTAGATGCAATGTAAACTTGTCATTCAATGCTGGTAATATGCTGATACACCATTCTTCGTAGGACTGGACCCTATCAAAGGCGCTCTGATAACACCGTAGTCTTGGAGCGTCTTCATCAATGATGTTCTCACCCGCGCTTTATCCAGCATATCTGCACCATCCAACATAGCCGCATCCTTCAAAACCTCGTCTCTTCCTGTTCTTGTAGTTCCTCTCCTCCTCTTCTCATGCTCGTCTGTCCCGTTCTCGTTGCTTACGTTGTATATTCGTCATACTATCCCGAATTGCCCGATGTCTGATCATCGATGTGAAGTGCACACTGAACAAGATTGCGACGGGTTCCTCCCTTCGCGTCCGTCATGGACAGAGCCGTGAAAAAGCCGTTAGTCAGACTCATCTCTGTCAGACTCATCGTATAAGGGCGCCGGTGGCTGCTGTCCTTTCCTTGAAGAAAATTCCCAGCGTGACTACCGTTTATATCTGACATGCCTCTCCTCTGCTGATTTTTCTGGGCACAGTGTCAGAGTCGACTGTCCCGGAGTTGTCCTTTGTACACGCGTTTGGCAAAGAGCCTTCAGAATCAAGATTTGAGTGTACTTCCAGATCAAAGGCGGCATCGGGGCTGATTTCTTGCTCACGCCGCATCTGCATCACATATCGTAGTGACAACCAAGATATATCTTCCGTAATGCTCGAAATCAACGAATCGTCCTCGTCAGCGGCGATACCTGCAGTACCGTAATTCAACACCAACTTCATGCCAGAATCTTTCAAGATATCCTCACTACCGACTGCACGGTTCAAGGTCCTATCTTCAGCGGCTTCCTTTGCGGAAAGCCACGTGTGTATTGACATATTCAAAGCTTCAAAAGTCGGAGAATGACTTTGTAGTATCGCAGGTATCATCGACTGTACAATTCATTCCATACTCTGCACGCAACTGCCATATATCTGCTCCACCCTCTGACCCGCGTATCTTGTCTTCAGAGTATCTCACGTCGGATATGTTGCACCACCTCTCGAAGTTCTGCTCTTAGACCATTTATTATTGATATATCAACTACAAGTCCACCACGACTCCCAATTATTTATCTCGGACAATATAATTTCCTGTTGTCGCGTATGGCCAAAGTCAAATATTGCGTTCCTCATCTCTTGCGATCGCATTTCTTTGTCATATCTTCGTGTATATGGCGGCGCGACTTCAGTAAATCATAAATGTCGGACCAGTGTGATATGAATATGTACTGATGCCCCATCTCTTGCCAAATATCCAATGTCCATCCACTTGCTCTTTCATTGTATTGCGCTTGTAGAAGATGTCTTCCGACCATGGCCTACAGGCTTGTAGTCAGCAGGAGTATTTACGACGTATTTACCTTGGAAATTTTACTGCCCTTGACATTCACGGTGGATCGATCGCCCGTCACATTGGAGTTGAAGGTGTCCGTCCTCTTGACTTGATTAGGTGGAGTATTGTCGCGCGGAGCATGGCTCGGAGCAATTGACGGAATGGTGCGTAAATTGTGATTATCCAAGCGTGGCTCGTACTCTGTTATTGTTTATGGCGTATGTATTTACAAGGTCTGGAGCAACAACACCGTGGCATCGCGTATTAAACTCATGAATGGCGTGATATTTTCGAGTTCGCCTTAGTTTAGACTTTCGGGAACAACCGTGTCTGCCCATAAATCAGCGGGATCGTCCGGAGCTTTCCGGAAAACCCGTCGTTATTCCCGAACTCTAACCCGGATCGGAGATAAAAACAAACTTCCGAAGTTTCGGCAATCCGGCGTCGATATTTTCGGCAAAATCGAAATTACATATTTTTGCCGAAATCATCGACGACTTTCGGCAAAACAACATCCATATCTAAAGTTAATGAAATTAAGAACTTCGATCATTGGGAGTTATCAAGTCGAGGACCTCGACAAAAAGGAATCATATTCCAGAGGATTGAGGCATCGGTATTTTTGTTTTTGCCTAAATCATAACCTGCCGAAAACATAATTGCCGAACTTATGGTTGCCGAAAGTTTCGGCAAAATGGAATTTACATCACTGAGCTTTCAGTACTAGGCAGAGACTGTCATCACGTTGAACTCCGAGCAATTCATTACCGACGTGGTTGACAATAGGCATCACAGGCAAAATTAATCGTACTTGGATATATATTTATCAAATGAGAATCGAAAAAAAGTACATAATATATTAAAAATGGTAATAATAATAATGATAATTACTCCTACACCAAAAACTCCACATCTTATTAGCTGGCCAGAACAAATAAAAACAAGTTCCCAACCAAAACTGTGTATGTAGCGATATCCATCCGCCGAAACATCCTTCACCGATTTCATTCCTGTAACCAGCGAACTTGTAAAGCCTCTTCGGCAGTATACCTTTTATCAATATCAAAAGTAATCATATGCGATATCATATCCAACACATCATAATGTCTTTCAAAACTTTCATCAGTTCCCCCAAGTACTTTGTGCACACTTGCATTCAATTTGTCCATTACGATTGTCGAATAATCTCTTCTTGGATCTGCCGCGAGTTCTTCTTCTGTATATAGTAGATCATCTGTACAAGCCAACATATCCAACATTACGACACCCATTGCATAAACATCTACAGTTTCGTCGTGAAACGGATTGTTGTGGTCCGGCGCAACATAGACTGGAGTTCCATATTGAGTGTCTCTGGAAATACATTGTCTCTTTCTGGTATTATTGGTCTTTAGAGCCATCTCCTTGATGCGAGAACTGCGTCGAAGATTGGGTTGAGATACTGTTGGTAGGAAAGTATGATATAGCGAAGTTACATTCTGACTCTTGGCAGAAGTTGCCGTCGGCAGAGCAGGACAATATTCTGATCCACCAAAGTCGGTGAGGATGGCCTTTTCATCAGGAGATGTAATGTCGGCGAGAATGTTTGACGATTTAATGTCGTGGTGGATGATATGTTGCGCATGACAATAAGAAATTGCAGAAAGCATTTGCAATGTGATTGATTTAACAATAGGCAATGGTACAGGCTCTTCTGGTTTGTCGCGTTCTTGCAAGATGGTCATGAGATTCAGTTGATGTATTTTGGGAGTAAAGATGAATGATGCCATGGTATATTGTTCAAATGCAACAAGGGAAAGGATGGAAGGCTTAATGTTGATCAGGAGTTAGTATATTTCTATTTCAGGATTGGAAACGGAGTATATTACTTACATGTTGAAGCCGTGCTAACAGTCCCGCTTCAAGCTGAGCATCTTTGATGGTCTCGGCGTCGTCATGTCTCATGACCTTGACAGCAAGGAGTTTATTCTGTCGTGTGGATGATATTTTCTGCCGACCGGACTCAGGAAGACCTGCCAAAGCAGTAGATGATTTTCTTTTTCTCCGACCCGGCTGGATAATCTCGACAGCATTATATATCGAGCACGATCCACCGCCCTCAATTTCACCTTCAAATATGACAAGACCAGCGGGTACAAAAGGACGAAAAGGTTTCTGATACAAGTCTGGTGGAGAAAGTTGCTGTATCACGTCTGCACGAGTAGCTCTTCTTGAAATTGCCATTGCCAAGCCTGGATCATGATACTCTGGTATCGTTTCCTTCAGATAGTTTGTCCAATCTTTTGTATCATGCGCCTTGATCTGTAATCGAAGTATTATCCTGCCTTTTACCGACTCGTAGTCCGTACTGTATATTGTAGATTCTTCAGTGATCCAGGCCGGAACACGACCGTCACGTGAAGCTCTTCCTGACCGCCCATGAAGTAATGCGTCGCATATACCAGATGATTGTCCATTCGGAACAACAGGCAATGCAATGCTTAACCATCCAGGAAAACATTGGACTGCCCATCGAGTATTTGGTTGGATGATTGTTGGCGAAAAGGTAGGACAACATTCTTTCAGAGGAAACATCTCATGTCGGGGTATGATATCATCTCCGTCTCTTTCATACCAGGCAAAGTATTTCTCCGACTGACTTTTGCGTCGCTGAGTAGATTTGCTGGTCTTGTCAAGTGCCGATGGATTTGGATGTAAAGTCGAAAGTACGACGAGACCGGTCTGGGCGTCGATACTCAGTTGAACTTTCCATTGCCATTTTGTAAGATTTTGGTAATGAAATTTGACGTGTATGGAACTGTTTGATGTCGTGCCGATGCTGAAACTTGGAGTCGCATCGCTGGAAGATTGAAGGTCGGAGTAGAGAATCGGTGTTGACAAAACTGTCGCGCGAGAGTTGTGCGTATCGATGACTTGAACGGTGCCGAGTTGATTGTTGTTGTCAACAACAACTCCAGTTTGCGACATTTGAAATAAAAGTATAAAATTCTTGATGATATGCAATGTATGCCGAGTCAAAACAAAAGGTGCATGACGGAAAGAAGAAGAGGAAGGGCATGTTTGGAGACAAAAAGGACTTGATCGGATGTTGAGACGAAAGCGGCATGGTAGGTGGAATGTATAAGAAGAAACAAAAACAAAAATAACAAAAATAAACAAACTACATTCCTGGAATTTCCATTGGTTGACGTGTGTTGCCGTGATGAATTTTATTGGTTTTTGGTGTTTACGGTACAGTTTGTTCATTCATTTGGATGATTTCGGACTTTACGATTGTCTGCGACGTCTTTGAATGTCATCAAGTTGTATATGAAGGAATATATAGATATATACAACAACGTTATTCATACCAAACGTAATTTTTATTGCCATGATGATGACGGGTTAATTATCCATCCTCCAATCAGCATATATCTCAATCTACCGTGTAGCCAACGCTTGATCATCGCCTTGTATCCATGTCAATACTTCTTCCATCAACGGTCGTCGCTTTCGTCGAGGTCTTGTTATCCAAAACCATGTCGGGTTTGATGTATAACGGTTTTTATAACGGTCCTCCGATTTGAAACTCTAATGATTTGATTTTCATCGCCGAACCCATGATACACGTTCCAAGCGGTGACAACGTACTGTTCTTCTCATATCATACTCTACTCATACCACCAGAGTCCATGACGATAACAAATAAACAAACCAGTAACAACAAGACTAAAAATTGGAGGAATATAATCCAAAAAATCGTCCCATTGCGCTCTTTTTTCTCGAACTTCTTCCTGAGCTATAATTCCCAGTTGAGTGATTGATGGATGATTCGGTGATGTTGTAAGTAGGTTTAGGATCCAATTCCGTGGAATCATCCACAATGTTGATGCAACAACGATGAGCAGGATTATGGAGATAAAGGCAAGACGCCATAATCTTGGTTGGTGAACGTTATTTTGTAAGGGGACTTCTATAGCCATAATTTGATACGCGTGGAGGATTGCTGATGAAATGGTAGAATAAAGACCATATTATGATGATTGGTTATATGGATTATGGCTAGATAGTGAATTGTATCCCCTCGTTTGAACATTATTAATTATCATTTATTTTCAGTTATTATTTAATCAATTAATTATCGATACATCCTTTTTTATTACATCAGTGTTACGTCATTTCTGGGACAAACCAGTTCGGCAAAAGGTGATGCCATATGATAACAAACCGAGGAGTAATCAGTATTGTCCAATCATGACAGTCGTGTTGCGATGATCTCACCGCTCTTTCAGATCCTTTTCACAAGGACGATCCTGATGCTCCCTCGTAGAAAATACATGACATATGGACAACAATGACAGAACCAAGAGAGTTGAAGAAACGAAAATCTGCATTCTTTGAAGCCCTTGGTAATGTCACGGAAAGTGTTGATGATGCCATGATGGCTGTTGCGGCAAGAGTAGCGGATGGAGCAAATTATATCATATCACCTTTGATTGCAGCTTCAAGTCCGACCATAAATTCATCCTCAACGTCAATCAATTCACCATCATCATTATCACCATTATCATCTCCGCAACAATATCAACAACAGCAAGAACGGTTGACTACACCTACGACTTTACGGGCTTCTGATGATTCTTTGTATACTCCAATCACAAACATGACGAGAATGAACCCTGGATTGTATGTTAACCATGTTGATCTGTCATTAATTATGTGATATTCGATATTGACGTTGTGACGTAGTTTTCCAAATACACCCTCTCCATCTTTTTCATCTACATCTTCTTCAGCATTCCCAGCCCCTCCACCGATACCACAGTCAAGTCCTACTGCGTTACGAAAGTGTAGTTACTTTATCAGTCCCGACGTACGCTGTAAAAGCTGGATTACCACAAAGACAAGAGTAACTAGATCGGATAGATGTTGGCAACACCAGAATAAAGATTGAATGGAATGGGATATGATATCATCGATGGATACATGTGTATGAATAAAAAGTGTCAATCATGTAATACAATCTCTCCAATTATCTCACCTTGATAAAGCCTTGCCAATTCCTTTTCATCCGATTGATGTTGTTGCTGTTGTTGATGATGAATAGTAACCATGAAACCTTCTATAAATCTTGCCACGGTTGTTAATACATCGTCCGTTACCCAATTCCTTTCACAACGAGGTGTATCTACATTGACATTTCTCCTTTCTGTGTTTACTGTATCATTATCAACAAAAGTAGACAATGACAACCCCTCTTCCCTCTCTTTGATTGCTATTCTGACTTCTGCCAGACCTTCCAAGTTTCCTCTAAAAGTCAACACTTCATCTCTGACCTTCATCCATCTATTCTTTTCCAACCGCGTGATATTCTTCCATTCATCCAATTTATTATCAATGATCCAACTCGTGAAATTCAAAAATTGCGACTGAGTAATGTATTCATCCGAAGAACTCATCTTGATCATTCTTCCATTTTTATCCTGCGTTTCTACAGTTTCCCATACGCCTTTTACAAAATACCAATCGACCGGACGGAAAAAGATTTTGGAAAAGTATCGAAAGGCGCCGTCTTCTAGAGAAGGTGGGAGGAGTTTGGTTGTGGCGCGAAGGCCTTGTTGAATTTTGAACGAGTCGGATAGATGAATTTGGGATTGATGAAGAGATTGGGATAAATTTGAGATTGCCGACAAGGATTGACCAAGTAAAAGGTTGAGATGTGATAGATTCTTTGATAAATTAGGTAGAATGGTGTTACTTAACCGTAATAATGCTTGACAGGCATAAATTGGGATATGATCATTAAGATTGTCGTTATTGATGTTTGTCTTTACCGTAAAGGAATTCGAATCCGAATCAGATAACAAGACTGGAAGTTGATAAAGATCGCCCCGTATTAAATCATGGATACTTTCGAGCGAATTAAATATAATATCGGCAGTATTGATGGAGAACGAGATTTGTGTGGAGATGGCCTTGATCAATTGATTTTTTGTTGTTTCTAGCCTTTTAAAAGCTTCAACGCCACGACTGTTGTTGAACGAGACATTGTCAAAATCAATGATTAATTGCTTTAGGGTGACAGGTTGTCCGAGCCATTCATGTACTTCAGGCCATTGTCGAGACGGCGGGATCCAATGCGACACTTTGTTTGATGTAATACCGGTTGTATTATTAATTAAATCCACATTGTTTGGAGTTGTAACAAGGGTTGAGATCCATATCAGTACAAGCATTACCAGATTCAAGAGACAGTCTAATAAATAACGAACCATGGTAGTAATCGGTTCGTTCTGAGAGTATTGAGACCATGCGCGATGTAAACGATATGCAGACCAGAGCATGACAATGACCAATGTTGCCATGGCTATTCTTTTGGTGAATATAAACAGTTTAATGCAGAACTCGTGGCATTTGGACAACAATCCGCCGAGATATGTGGTGACTGATGGTGTTACAACTTTGTTGTGCCGTCCATCCTGCCCATCATTTACTTGGTAGTCCTCTAATCTCTTTTCTTTCATAACAGGTACAGATTGTCCAGCATTATCCACCACGTCAATCATATCTTCATCCTCTTGACTATCAGATATCACATCCTTTTCTTTTCTTTTGCCGAGATTGGTGTTGATCTTTAATGGCTGACGGGCTCGATTTTTGTCTGTGGATTCTGTTGATACAGCCTATTATATTGTTAGGAAAATATCCTGTTATGATAGATTATAACTTACCATATCCGCTCTTCCATTATAACTTTCCACATTCAAATCTACTATATTCGCACCAACATTGGCTTCATCCGCGTCATGGCCTTCTTCTTGTATCGTATCAATACCCAACCGCGATGCCCCAGCCTGATGAAACTCAGCTCCATCCCTTTTCTGCTTCCGAAAGCTTTTCTGTGGTGCAACATCTCCAAATCCAGGTGGAAGTGTTTGTTTCGCGGGCGGTAGACTTATTGGACTGATTCCAAGGTCAATACTTCCGACAGAAGCTCGTAAACTCTCTGTATGTGGTGAGATTTCAGTGGTGACCATTCCAAAAGGAGATTCTGGTATGCTGCTGCTAGATTGCAGACTAAAACTTGAAGTGCGACGACCATCATGATTCTGATCAATTTCATCGGACGGTGCGATGAGACTGTAGCTTTGAGGGTCCCAATATGATGAGTAGGCCATGGAAATATAGACAAATACCGCCAGAGAATGAAGAATAAAGGTGTCGAGACATCTTGAGATGAAATGCGCCCAAGCTATCACAGTAATGCGTCGTTTGTTTGTGCCATTTTCCAGCTTTGCTGCAGGATTTTTGCCGAAATTATGCACGTGTCGAGCCGTGGCACTTTAATCTCTTTCTCGTTCATCTTCAGTAGATAATAATCCATCCATCGCGATAGATATCTTACACATCCATTGAATGGAACATCGCATCTTGAATGGTCTGATGAAATAGCAGTGTCTTTTGAGCTCCAATCCCGTGGAGTAGTTGTATCCGGTTGCGCCCGGAAACCTACCGGTCTTGGCATTATTTCTCTATTATTGGTGAGTTATTATCTACTTTTGAGCACCAACTGTGTACACATCGCAGCTTCTAGCTGATGATTATTCATTCGATGATTCAATTATCTGATTGCTCGGTAGGGTCTGACGTATCGAGGATAAACAGCGATGACAATCTCGTCCGAGGAACCTCTTTTCAACGGCGACAAGACTACGAGCGATCATGAAGAAGATAGTAGTATCAATGAGGAATCCTTTTCAGAACTCTTTCATCGCGTCGACGGTGTCATTAAAACATGTCCTGACAGTCGCTTGACTACCTCACAAGACGATGGCGACGTCGATAGCGATGACAATGTCGATAACAATGGCGATGTCAACGATGAAGAAAACATGGATAATAATAATCTGTTCAATGGCTCGACTCTTCTAGTAGCCCCTAAATATAATTGGTCATCTACTCATCCAAAACTGGATCCCAACGAGGCTGTAAAAGAAGATCAAAACACTCGTCTCAAGAATGAAGTAATGCACTTTATCGCCCAAGCACGTGACGTTCTAACGATGGATATTACGGCCGATGCACCATTGCCGAAGAAAAAAAAGAGAAAAACGACCAATACTGAAGATGATGAAGTACCGGAAAAGACAGTGACAGAGTTACAATGGGGATTTATTCAAGGATGGGCAATACAGTTTGAGGCAGTCATCAAGAGTGATGGATGGTTGAGGGAAGCTAGATTTATGCAAAGAAAACGAGAGAGAGAGACGGAGTGAATATTCATGTATACAATAAAGAAACTTGTAAGAAAGTAGTAGGATTAATGGTAGTGTCAGTAGTAATTATATGTTCCATTACTTTACTTGTGTTTGTTTTGTAAAAGGTCGCATCAACTCGGACATGATTGCTTTTCCAAGGCCGTTTAGTCCTGATGACTCTGCCTTTTGTGCTATATTAAGATTATCGAGATGATTGATAGCATGATCATATGCTGTACCACTCGAACTGAGTCTACGCGAAAGCCTACATGATCAATATGATTAGCATCTATTACACTCGCCACATAACATGGAAATTGGTCAACTTACACTTCTAGTGACAATGCTTCCCACAAATAAAACAAACATCCTTCACCAAACCTTTGCACGAGTCCATTCAGACGCATACCACATTTAATCCATCGACCTAGAAGCGGAATATCCTTTTTAATCATATTATGCTTGTCACTTTTTCTCTGACTCTCGCTCGCTTTCTCGTCACAAGCAGACTCCAAAAGCCTCGCGAGCATCGCATTGATCTGTCGAGAACCAATTCGTCGTCCGGTCGATCGTGGGAATTGCATTTGTAGCAACGCAAAAAGAAACAACATGATGAAAAGTTGACGACATCTATCAAGTGCCTGACGAGTTTCAAGTTGACGTGCATATGCTAGATAAGAATAATAAACATCTCCAGTAGTCCCAGTCTTGTTATAAAAATCATGGCGAAGGACTTTAAAATCGCACAGGAATGAGGTCGCCTGATTCTCCATTCCAATCAGTCTCTCGATTTCAGGGACAAGCTGTAATGAATGCATATTCAAAATGGTGTTCCAACGACCGCGGTAGGTGACAGCTTCGACAACCTTTGCTATCATGGCGTCAGGGATCTGGGACGTTGAGATTATTGGTTGACTCTTGATACGTTTTTGTAAATTATCGGGTTGATCCAAGGAAGCAAGATCAGCACAACGTTTGGAGCCAGGCTTTGCCATTGTTGCAGACTCTGCCTGGACGCCGACTTGCTTTTGTTTCTGCTTTTGTTGCGTGTTTCTTATCAACACCTCATCCTGAATAATGTCAGCATAGTTGTCATGATGAATGAGACAGGTCATGTCATACCTCGCTGTTGTTTGCTTCTTCATCGCCAACGTCATCATCATCTTGCTCTTCCCCTTCTCCATCTCCTTCACTCGCAGCATCAGAGGCATCAGAAGCATCATCCATGCTTTCATTGCCGTCACCACCGTCTTGATCCTCCGCATCATTCCCTGCAACGTCCGTAACATCTTCTACATTGTCCGCATCATCTTCCGTATTGTCCGCATCATCGTCCGTACTGTCCGCATCATCTTCCGTATCATCCGAATTTTCTTGATCACTCGCACGTCGTGTGATTTTTCTCTCTCGACGAGACGACAACGTCCTTTTACCTTTACTCAATTCATGGCCAGTCTCCTTCAGTTTTGGAGTGAGACCGGCTCTATAGGAAATGTCGGGCTTTGTGCTTTTGATGGTCTTTTTATTGATATTTGGACTTGGTGTCTGTGTGGACGCTGGTGTGGGTTGTTGTCGTGGAGGAAGCTTTATAAAGTGATTGACAATGGCTTGCAAGGATGACAGAGCCTTGCGCGATAGGTTAGATGCATTGGATTCAAGTATATCTTGCATCATCTGTTATTAACGAGCTGTCAGGATATAATAATTCAGACAAAATACCAAAGTTCTTTCTACTCACATCATCATCTTCAAGAATGTCAAGCAGATCATCCAGGGCTGAACTCAATCCTGTACTCGTAGCCCGTGATACTCCCTTTGAGCTCGCCGCTGCCATTTATGTGGATTGTGTTACTTGATGATCCAGATAATCAACAAAGATGCTGTAATTAATCATATAGAACCAAATATCTTGATCGCAAACAGAAGATACATTGTCCAGATGCGGAATTCTTATGCGACAATAATCCAATCATGCAGCAAGGTCAGCTTGCAGGTCAACTGCGTCATGCATGCAATCGATTTCGTTTATATAAGTCAAATATTGGTTCTTGAAGCTTTGGTAATTGGGCTGATCGCGCCTTCTAGCCAGTCTCGAGCGCAAACTTCATCGGCATATCCACATATATGATAGATATGGTGACAACCGATAGGATAATCAAATTACGAGGTGGCGGTGATGATTGACATATCGTAATCTAGAATGAATTATGCGACGATAGGCAGAAGCTTTCCATTCCGTGCGGTCTTGGCGTTAGATCCAATAATTTGGGTTTGCCGAAAGTCTTGGCATTTCGGCATCAAGAGGCAGACTAGGAAAATGGGCGCATCCGAAGGATAACGAAAGCCACTACAGGTGAGGATGGACATTGCGAAATATGGTGACCAAGTGACAGCAGTTACTATACTAATGATACATTCATAAGCGAAATATTGAAGTGGTAGACTAACGCAATACATGAGGTCTGGTAGAGTGACGGGAAATTGGGATCAGCGATTATTAGATGTATTTACAAAGTCAACTTAGGATCAATATGCAATGGTAGCATCGGTTCCAAAGAATTGCCAAAGAAGTGACAATGCTGTTTTCGCAGGGCATTTTCGGCAATGATTTCGGCAATAAATCTAGCTGCAACTTCGGCATTAAGCCCGCCGATGATTTCGGCAATAATTTCCACTGCCACTTCGGCAATGATTCCAGCGATAGATTTTAACAACAATATTGATAATGACTTCGGCAGAGAATGTGAGTATATTTTCAAGAACAGTTTATAGCGGTAGTCTCAACACTCGATTCAACAATCTTTTAGTAATAACTTCCTTAATATTTTGATAATTACCTCGCCCGCAATAATTCCAACGATAATGTCGAGGAAGAGCTCACCAATGATTCGTAATTGACTCCAATGTTATCCCTTCGCAAAAGACTTCGGCCACCATGCTAGCCATAGCTTTGGCAATAATTATCGATAATCAGGTCGATACTCACGTCAATGACAAACTCGAGCAGGAGATTGATAATTTGGTTTGGCAATAGTTTTAATGGTCGACTCAATAGTTTCTTAATAATGCCTTAGCAACAATTTCATCGAAAGATTGGGCATTGCCTTCGGCAACAAGCTCGGCAACAACTTCAGCAAAGGTTTGGCAGAAAGCTTAGCGATTAATATAACAAAGCCTTTAGCAATAACTTTGATATCAATCGCGGTAAAGCTGCAGCAAAGACGTCTACAAAAAGCTCCTCGAAAATCTTAGCAAGAATCTTCGGCAAAATATTCCGGCAAAAGCTGCAACGATGATTTCGGCAAGGGTTTCGGCAATAGTTTGGTAATGATTTGAATAACAATTTCAACACGATTCTAGAAACGACTTTGGCGATAGTTCTAGCAACTACTTCGGCGGGCAGTTCGACGTTGATGAGACTGGCAATACGCTCATTGATAACTTCGGCAATAATACGCTCGATAATGACTTTGGCAACAGCTTTGAAGGTAATTTTTCCAGTATTCTCGACAATAGCATCAGCGATGATTCCGGTAACAATGGACAAAGGGTCGATCAATAATCACAGCGAAACTCCCGCATGAACGTCGGCAGAAATGTCAACGAAAATTCGGCATCAACTTCGGCAACAACTTCTGCAATGATCCAGACAATTGCCTAGGCAATGATTTTGATGATAATCTTACCAAGGTCCGTCAGTGATGACCTTGGCAAAAACCTTGACAATGAATCAGTGATCATCTCAGCAATATATTTTGTGAAAGTTTCGGCAGGTATTTCGTTAAGATCTCGGCAACAATCTCGGCAACAATCTCGGCAACAATCTCGGCAACAATCTCGGCAACAATCTCGGCAGAGATCTCGGCAACAATCTCGGCAATAATTTTGGCGATGATTCTGGCGATAAGGCCGGCGGAGAGCTCGGCAGTAATCTCATCGTATCTTGGCAATGATATTGGCGATGATCTCGGCGATGATCTCAGGTATGGTTTCGGCAATAATCTCGGCGATAATCTCGGCGATAATATCGGCAATAACATCGGCGATAATCTCGGCAATAATCCCGGCAATAATCTCGGCAATAATGTCAACCAACTTCGGCAATGACCTCGGCGGAGATTTCGGCAATTAAGTTTAGCGAAAGTCTCAGCAGCAATCTCGCCAGATAAATCTGAAATACTCTCAGCACAGCCTTTACGAAGGTCTAGGAATATCTATAGTAACTATCTCGAAATTAACTTCCCGAACAATTCCGCCAATAGTGAGCAATATTTGACGAAAGTGTTCGCTAATGACTTCGCCAATAGTGTTGGCAATAGGTTGATAGAAAATTTGTAATATTATTAGCGACGTTGAGTCATTGACCTCACACTGATTTTGAGAACTAGTTCGGCAAGAATCTCGAGTACAAATTCAGCGATAAATTCGGCAATAATCCCGATCGTACTTTCGGCAATAGTGGCGACAACGGATTAAACAACATTTTTGCACAATATCCTAGCCATAATTTGAAAAAGAGCTTAGATAGTCATGCTGACAAATGTCTTCAATGATTTGAGCGCAAGTCTGGCAAACGCAAAACCTTCGGCAGAAATTCCGGCAAACCTTTCGAGGATGAATTTCGCACTAGTTTCGCAACTAAAGTCGGCAATAATTCCAACAATAGCTTCGATAACACCCTCAGTAGTTATGCTGGCAACATCACCAGCGGAAACCTTGGCAAAAACGCCAGCACGAACTCCGACAAAGTCTTCGTCCAAAATACTTCAGCAAAGATTACACATACAATTTCGGCAACAAGCTGAACGGTGAGTTCGGCAAATAGTTTGCCAATAATTCGTAGTATTTTTAGTAATAACATTGTTGCTCCATTCCTTTTCACTATCAGGAGTAGTATTGCTTCAAGTCTTCTTCGTCTTTCACATCACATCAATCTGGTAGAGATCTATCAAAGGATCTCTAAGCGATTTCATCTAAATCTAACCACTCATGAATTTATAACGATTTAGTGAGAGATAACAGTTTCAATGTACGAAGACAGTCTTGAAAGTACGGTATGAGGTCCATGTTGAGAAGGTATAATGCTGATTTGCGCCATGTGTAATTTACGCCGTACTCTCATAAACTACGCTTGATCGTCTGCATGAGCATAAAATGAAACATCTAGAAGCACGGAAGACTTTCGGTTGTGTAATTGTTAGACATTGACAGATCATAATCGTTCTGGTGAATCCTTCGGTAATCCCTGAGGAATGATAACATCGATAACTTCGGCACAACCATTAGTGAGGAGTTCGATGATAATTGCGGTAACAAACTAACCAAGGACTTTGATAGGTCCTCCTGCAATTACTTCGACTATAATTTTAGCAATAACCGCAAGTGCTTTGGCAAATGCCTGCGGAATCTTCGGCAAAACGATCGGCAAAATCTTCGGCAACATCTTCGGCAAAACCTTCGACAAAAGCTTGGGCAAAAACTTCGGCTTCGGCAAGGACTTCGGCACAAACTTCGGCAAGAACTTCGGCAAAATCTTCGGCAAGGACTTCGGCAAAGTTTTCGGAATAATCTTCGGCGAAGATTTCGGCAAATATTTCAGCAGTTTTCTGGCGTTCGTTTCGACACTGATTCCAAGCATGAGTTTGGCAATAATCTCGAGACTATTTCACCAATACTCTTGTCAGAAACTGCGGCAAAAATGTTGGCGGAACTCGTCGGCAAAGTCTTTTGCACGATTTTGGCAGACTCTTCGGCAAATTCTCGAAGTTTTTGGCAAAAGATTCAGCAATCATCTAGTTTACTTCGACCCTGATTCCACGCGTGACTTCGATGGTAATTTAGGCAACAATTTAATAACATCTCTAGCGCTGTTGTTCGCGAAGGTTATCGCGAACAACCTGGCACGATCTTCGGCAAGACCCATGCTACCGAGATCTTCGGCAAAAACCTCGGCGAAATCTTTCCGCAAAACCTTTCGGCAAAAGCTTTGGCAGTAATTTGGTAACAGTTTGGCGATACTTCCGACCAAGTTCGGGTATGACTTTGGCAATAACTCTGATGATATCTTTGGGAATAACGATGAGGTTTGAAATCGTTGACAAAATTCGACCAAACCTTTGGCAGAACCCTTCGACAGAAATCCTCTGCAGAAACTTCGGCAAAAAGCTCGGCAAGACTTTGGCAATCACTCCAATTTTCCACCTCCAGTAACAGCATCTACAGACTCCTCAGCGTTGTCCTTGAGGTCCAGTCTGTATATTGTACCAGCATCGTTACGTTCACACCTGGTTTCCCTTTTCATTTCCCTGCAATATGCAAGCATACTTTGATGTAACAGCAATATAAAATGGTTCATGATCAGTCGTGTGAAGGTCTTTCATATTTTGGAAGCTGAACATGTAGGTAAAACTCAAGGCGGAAGCTGATAGACCACGTGGAAAAATGAGGCAGAAATTCATCAGTTGAGAACTGATAAAAAATAATGGATTTGATATAAATAACTATTTCATATTTCAATCAGAGATCTACAGTACATTTCATGACTTTACCTTGTGATACTAATTCCGAATGACTATTACACCACGAGAGACAGACTCTCTGAGCCATTATACAAGGACACCGGGATGAACAGGATCCAGCCTTACATTTACATCCCAAACCTTTCAAGTCAAGAATTGCATTTTCGAATTCCTCGAGACCAGTCGAGCCTTTCAATTTAAAATGTGTCGGAAAATCGTGAACCATGTTTGACAACAGTTCCACCACGGCCGGAAGCTGTTTACACATTGGTTCATTTGTGTCCAGCCGATTCTCACCAAGCCACAACAGGCTTTTCAGAATATTGGTCACATTCAAGTTATCCCAAAACATTCCACCTTGCATATAACACAAATCCAAAGATGTAGCGCCGTGGACAATGACATTTCCAGGCGACATGACGATGACATCGTTTTTGACGAGACCAATGATTCGAATTTTATCCTTTGGATTCCAATATTGACCTTCCTCGGTAAAAGCAGTCCAATCAGCGTCTGTCATGGACCGTAGAATGAACCACAATTTGTGGCCGTGGAGTAATCGAATCCAGGTACCGGTCAAAGCATCGGCATGAAGACCTGACCAAGAACCGGGAAAACCCATGATACTGAAATCAAGGCAGCCAAACATGTCACTTGGCACAGAAACCGGCTTACCGGGAGGATGATGAACATGTTGTCCAATCAGTAATTCCATAAGGAGAAACCTTTGAAGATTTGTAAAGCGAGGCTTTTGTGGAGAAATCAATTTGGTGATACTCAAGGCGTTATAACCCCTCTTTGGATTGTTGATAAGATCCACTATCCTGTCAACAGGAACATCGGTAGGATGAGGCAAGTTTGGATCCCTAAGTCCAATTACTGCATTTTTGCCGAAACCATGTTTTAAACTGTAGGCCACATGACTCATATCAAAATCATTTTCATCTGAAAATCCTTCCTTTAGCACGACAGGTTTGCGTGTCTTCCATCCTGCCTTGCAATACTTATAATATCTTTCACCAGACATGTAATGAACATCGAATTTTGACTCGTCCACATCATCCATCTTGAAGCGTTTATTCACCGACTCTTCATGATCAAATATATTTGCAAATTTTGGGTTTTCCATCCATTGGATTTGCATGTCAAGTTCCATCTTTCTTAATTTATTTTCCTTGTTATTTTTGAGACCTTTGTTCTCCTCCTTTATTGTTGTGACCAATTTGGTAATGAGAGGCTTGAATGTCGATTCGATTTGAGTCTGAATTACTGATTTGGGTCGAAAAACAGGTTGTTGGGGTTTTGTGGGTTTCAAAGTGAAGATATCATCTTCATCTTCATCATCTTCTATATTAGATATTTGTGGTCGACTTGAACGTTTTTGTCGCTTGTTATTCCCATGTGACGTGTCTGTCGGTCTTTTCCTGCTGGATGCGTCGAGTATTTTTGGGTTGTCATTGTCATTGCCTTTGGAATGATCATTATATTCCTCGTCATTTTCATTTTTATTTTCATTTTTATCATCAATATCATCACCATCATCATCACCATCATTATCACCATCATCATCATCATCATCATCACCATCATCATCATCATCATCGTCAGAGTTATTATCATCATCTTTTGCTTTTTCATTTTGCTTTTTCATATTTTTATCCATATTTTTATCCATATTTTTATCCATATTTTGTCCAGGTCTTTTGAACAGTATACTACTCCTTTTTGAACCACTCCGAGGTTCTATACTCATTCTTACTGTATTACTTCTGCTCGACATTCGTTTAAAAGGTATCGATGGATCGATAGGCGTGCTTGTGGGTATTGTGGGTTCAGGAGAGGCGGATAACGTGGCGTCGGACGGAAATGTATTCGAAGATGATGAATGTTGATTTTTTTGTGCCGAGGATAGCGATGATAATCTTCGGTTGTTGTGACAAATTGTATCACATATTTGTATCAGATTTGCAACTGACAAGGTCGACAAATCAGGTTCAATTTGATGATCTGGATCCGGAATAGTTTTTTTCTTCGTCATATTCTCCAACAATATCTTTGTCGCAACCTTTTCAAAAGACTCCAGATTTGTAATTCCACAACATTGTTGAAGCAGAACAATAAATCTGCGACACTTGTGGTGCCATTCGTAGTGTTTTATATTATCAATTCCCCATTTGAGAGTGACTTTTGCGAGAATTTGGATATTTTCAAGGGCGTTTAATTGGTCCGATCCGAGTCGCGTGTCTTTCAGATCGGCTGGTTTGATAAGAGGCGTGGCATTTGATGTCGTGTCTTGATTTTGATTCTGATTCAATAGATCAATGGTGAATTGTGTGACTAATTTATCATAAACAGTATCGCCACTATCTTCGGCAGAAATGGGGGCGGGATTTGACGCGATCGAACCGATATCTTGACGCATTCGGTCGATATAATCCAGCGCAATAAATATAAGAAGAGCGACGCGACGTGGAGGTGTTTGAAGTGTCGCATCATCGGCGACTTTGTTTGATGGTTGCTGCCGAGTTCGTGCCATGATATTGATGAATGATGAGGATATTTCGGCAAAAAAAAAAGATAACAAGAGAGATGAAAAGCAAAAGTCAAAATTACTGGGAAAAAAGGGTCGGACGCAAGCCAAAAGATATGGCTGACATAAGCAAGCCACCGGATTTTTAAACCTCGCTCCTGCACGCCAAGTAGGTTTGCCGAAGAATTTTGCGGGGTAAATTGCCTAGAACTAGCTTAATCCGACTCCCCCCATTTTTCTCCCACCCTTTTTTTACCTTTCCCTTTTTTTTTCCCCGAATCATAATCATAACTATTACACCACAATTTGTGCTTTATAATTTCTTTTCTTTTTCCAGCATGACGCTGCCTACACCTTTGAATCTGGTAGAACTCTGCGACAGTGAGGACGGTGTGGAACGACTACAAAACTACGTCGATAACCTCCCCGACAGTCTCATCGAAATCACGGTCAAAGAATGGTTTGCCGAAGTTTTCAACAAGAAAAATGATTACATGGAAGATCGAAAAAACAAGGCTTTGCTACTGGAAATATATGGATTTGCCATCGATAACAACCTCGATCCCGACGCGTCAGTTGTACCACCCTTGTCAAAACAGGAAATGGAAACCGCCAGAGCTTTTTATCGATCTTCAACCACCCAAATCCAGAAACAACAGGCCTACCTCTACAGACTTCGAACACATGGTGGTGAATTCTCATATTTTCCGGATAACCTTCCAGAAGGAATGCGAAAGAAGCCCATAGCAGAAAAAGTCGTTCAAATGATATCAAAAGTCTTGCAAATTCGACCAAAACTTACCACGGCAGAGCTTGTCGAGTTGATTACCGACAATGGAGGAGACAAGCACGCTCAATTGACAAATGGGATAATGCAGAGGGTCTTGAAAAGCGTCGAAGATTCACCACGGTCTGCCATTTCCATCGGAAAGTCTGCATCGGTGGACAGACAACTTGGGGCGAAAAATTCGACTGTTGGAGATAAACGTGAGGTAAAAGAACCACAAACCGAGCCTTTGCGCAAACACCACTCGACATCAACCCGTTCGACTCCGATTTCGTCGAGTATATCACGATCTGCACCGGTTCAGACCAAAATAATTACAAACAAGACTCCACAAACGAATCAAGCAGAAAAGGCACAAAAGAATAAAAGCTCTGCTGTACGGGACGTGGAAATGCAAGATGATGACGATGATGACGGATCGGAGAGACAAGTTTCTTTACTAAACTTTGATTCGGTAAATGAAACTTCAAAAACTCACGACGTGGTGGAAATGTCAGAGGTGACGGATGCCGGAACAGAAAAGGAAAAGGAAACACAAAACAAATCGGCAAAAGCTTTGTCTGCACCAGTGGAAGTATCAAGATCAGTGGCAAAATTAACCGGAAATAACGTGTCGGGTACTCCAAATTCCAAAAAACGCCCTCGAAGTATCAGTCCATCACTCAATCCAAATGATAAAACCCAACAAAGAAATGTAAAACCGAGAAGCGCCATAACGTCACAAAACACACCAAAAGAAACTCCACAATCATCTACAACAAATAATTCATCAAACAATACTACCGGCATCCAGGATTTGATCAAATCTATCAAAGAACAATCAGCTCGGTACAAAGATCAACAAAATTCATTTTTTGTCAGTCAGGAAAAGACAAAGACATATAAGGATGCAGTGGAGAAAGCGACTGGGGCTTCGGAAAAGGCAATAGAAGAACTCGACTCTATTCGTGGCAATCTTGAACACTACGAACAACAGGTGGAACAGGCGTCCAAAGAGGTGGAAGATACACCTGGAGCGCTCAAAAATCTTAAACTTCGTCAAGCGCAAGCGTGTCTTGCCGAAGCAAAAGAGATTGTAAAGGCACAAGAGGACATAGCCGATGAAGCAAAAGTCATACAAGAAAAAGCCATCAAGGATTATCAAGATGATCCCACGATATTCTCACGAGATTGTCTTATGACCATGTTTCTTGCGGAAGAACATGGTAGGAAAGACTTGAAAGTATTGTTTGGTGTTGTCAAAGAGTTGGAAGCCAGTCAAGGCGAGTACTCGGATATATTGGCAAAAGCTCTCGCTGAAGAGAAGAGGCCGGAAGATGTCACGGACTGATTCTGGTTGGACGTCCGATTGCACAAAATATGTCTGATAGTAGAATCTAGATAGAGAGGGGTATTTGATGATCATGTCCGTTATCAACAATCTTCTTGGCTGTTCAATGATTGCCTGAAGTTCTCACAATAGGAAATGAACTACCATTAACGCTGTTTATGTCGCATCTCGTTTTCTCCAATTCATTAAAGAATGATCTTAGACACATTGTCAAGAAAGATGGAGCTCATGCAAGACTTTTTGCCGAAATATACCATTACTGTAAAATCATATATTCAATAAAACTACTCATTACCTTGTATACTTTGAAATCAATTGTCCAAGGATAAAGCAAGTTACACGTCCTTGTACGATGGTCAATCCTGATGATGATTTTCCTGCTTAATCTTGCCGAGAATCAGGCACAAGATGATTCACAGATTTGCTTCAGGGATAGCACCGTTCGAAATCTCATCCATGTCAACGTCTGATCGAAGCACGGTGTTGTTGCCCCTTTTTGAACATTCTTTACATCCATAACTTGGTGAGCATGGTTCGATGTTTGCACAGATCGATCATCCGCATGAGGATCTCAAAATTCCACCGACTTGATAGGTCCAACAATGTCATGCGACAAAACAACGATGGATCGTAGATTCTCAGTCTTGGCAGTTTTGGGGATATTTTCGGCAATCGCTTTTTTCGAACCATAGTCATTTCAAATGTAATTTCGACCTGATCAAACCGGGTTGACTGTGACGGAGGATATTATATGAATGAAATCAAAACTTCTTTCGTCACACATGGTTGTCTTCTTCATATGACAATCCTGAATCCGAACGAGAGATCGAAAAATATGATTTCGGCAATCCTTTCTTCAAGGATGTATACCCTGAAAAGTCCTTGCTAATGTTTCCAACTCCCGTCTAGTCCAGATCATTGGTCATACTTCTAGCCTTCTTGCATTTAGAACCCACCATTTGGAATTGACGATTGCCGATGATCAGATTGTGCTGTCAACATGTGTTTTCTCGCTGGTGTCCAACATTCACTGCATACGTGTTCAAGGACTCAAACTCGGTATGTTGCTCATATCTATCTGCTAGTGACCAATGATCGGAAGTACAAATACGTCTTCGAGTAGGCTATAACGACTGGAGCACAACCGAGGTTATTTCAACGGCGGGATTCCTAGTAAAATTCGAACTTGCTCCGGATTATTGTATGCACAATAGAGCACAAGAAGAAACCCTCAGTGAAAGGGACCATATTTCTCTTTCAAAAACACACTAACAGCTTAGTAACTACGACTCGCCTCGTCCATGCTGAATCGGTGTATGATACCGCAAAATCTCGACAAAATCAGTATGCGCAAAACTGGCGAAAAGATTGCCGAAATCAGTGGACTCATTGAGTTGCCGAAAACAGGATGACTTTCGGCAAAACTCTTGTCCGGTGTTGATTTATGTCCTGCACCTTCCTCTCCCATACTCCGAGTGTCAGTATGTGCGCGTGAATTCTCCTTTTATTCTAATTGCGCAAGTCGGTTCGATCTTAACCATACCAATCTGAAAGTTATACAAGTAAATCATAATCGTTGCCGATATTTGTTTTTGATCCATTCTTTACGTGTTCGGATTACACGTAACAACGTATCTCTGACATCAAACATTTGCGCTAGATGCAGCAAGGCTGGTAGGACTTCTCAATCTCACTAAGACGATTCGTGGCATAAGTTCTTGCACTGGCACGTTCCATCTCACTCCCATGTTATTTGGACTAGGAGGCCTTTCGGCTAGACTTGCGATACCACGACACTCCTTAATAAATAAAGTTCAACTAACTACTGGCGTCGGCAACACTTTCGACAAAACCATCATGGAGAGATTTAGCGTGCAAAACCGCTCGTCAATTTCCTGCCGAATACAATTCGGAAAGCTTCGTACGGCAATCTTCATACTCCGGCAAGCTCTTGTCCGACAAAATTCGTCGGCAAATGCGCTCGGCAAGACTTTAGAACACGATATTGCCTCATAGTTTTTGGCGAAGACGTATTGCTGGAAGGATACCGGCAGAGCGATATTGCCGAAAGTCATTGGTAAAGAATTATCACCAGAAATTATCGCCGAAGCAGTGTGCCACAAACGCAATTGCCCAAACATTCTGTCGAACGGATCTGCCGAAGAACCATTGCCAAAAGACACTGTCGGATCATGCTGCCGAGGCAATAGCACCCAAGAGACGTTACCGAAGAATACTGCCGAAGAATATCGCCGCTCATATTTCGCCGAAATGATGTTGCCCAAAATAAATTGCCGAACCGTATTGCGGAAATGACTTTGCCGAAGATTTATGGCTCACATGATATTGCCGAAACGTATTGCCGAAATGAAAACGCCGAAAAAACCCGACCGGAAAAAAGTACGAAGATTATTTTCGAAGCAGTGTTGTGCAATCACTTCCGGAAACACGTTGCTAAACCATATTACCGAAGATGTTTACTGGAAGGAAAACTATCAAAAAGTCATTGCCGAGCAATTTGCCGAAAACGCCTCCCACAAAAGTTATTGTCCAAACATACTTACGACAACATCTTTCCGAAGATGTATTCCGAAAGAGATATTGCCGAGTACATATCGCCAAAGAATATTGGGAAGAAGACTTTGCCGAAGAAATATTGCCGAAAAGATCTGTTCAAAATCTTGCGACGAAACTCCTTTGCCGTAAAACGTTGCCAAAGAGATTTTCCAAAACCTGCATGCCGACAAGCCGTTACCGAAGGAACATCAAGGAAACCATTTTGCCGAAGACGTCCTGTCGAAAAGATGTCGGAAATCTTGCTGAACCGGAATCAGCGAAGTGATCTGCTGGAAAAACATCGCCGAAGCGATATTGCCGAATGAATTTGCCGGCAGCAATGCTGCTCAAAGGTATTCCAATCATCCTTATGCAGAATAAAACAATGCCAAGGGATTGATTCTCGAAACGATTCTCGGAGGCCAAAAGGACTCTGGTAAAGAAACATCGTTAAAAAGAGAGGTTGCGGAAAAGATATTACAGAAAAGATATCACCGAAGAGATTTTGCCGCAAAAAGATTGCCGAAGAAAAGATTGCCGAAACATAGATTGCCGAAAAAAAAGATTGCCGAAAAAGAATTGCCGAAAAAAAGGTTGCCGGAAAAAAGGTTGCCGAAAAAAAGATTGCCGAAAAATAGATTGCCGAAAAAAAAGATTGCCGAAAAATAGATTGCCGAAGAAAGAATTGCCGAAAAGAGACTGCCGTAAAGAGATTCTCGAAAACGTGTTTCTCGAAAGACGACTTTCGGCCAATTCCGCCCAGCAAGGCTTGCTGTAAAATATCGTTGAAACACTACTGCTGAAGAAACTTCAACAAAGAGGAAACGACAAGCACGAAATGCCGAAGGGCGATTACTTAACAAACATTGCCGAAGAATCCAGTACCAATGGCGCTCGTCAGAAAACGTCCAAGATACACGGTCTGCAAGACTCCTCTGGTGAAGTTGTTTCGAAAATCGTTGGACAAGTTTCCTCTCCCGGGTCTCATTCGGCAAAGTTCATTTGGCAAAAGTCATTTGGCAAACCCTCTCGCTATTCAGCAACGTACTCGGCAAGAACGGTTACGCAAATTCACGAACCCTTCCACAAAAATGTGAGGCAAAGTCGTTCATCAAATTCGTTGGTCAAAGTTGATTTGCAATCTTGTTTAGCAAACCCCGATAATTCAATTTCCTTGCAAAGTCTTTCGGCAAAATACGCCTGGTAAATTCCTCAGCACAACCGTTCGGGTAAGTTTCCATTGAAGATCGCTTTGCAGAATGCGCTCGGCATAGTTCATGCCGCAAATCTGTCATTGGAAAACGTGCTTCGTCGACCGCCATCGGCAAGACACCATCTACGCGGTCAGCACATCTCGATCCATAGGGCTAGTAAAAACCATCGATAGGGCTTAAAAGTACCTTGATTGCGACCTAGTGTGAACAATCACATCTGAGGGGCAAAGTAATACGTACAAACCTATTCCATGAGCCTAGTCGAGACGCACTTAGCAAATAGATTCACGCCTTCATCTAGTGATCGACAGAGTGAACCAGTACGCCAGAGTTTGTGTAATCGCCATCCACCTCGTGATTGGTTTGACGACAGTCATTGGTAGTAAGCATTCAAATTGTATGCTAGCAATAAAATAGATATGGTAGTGACCGGAAAATAGGGTAAAAAGCTATCCTGGTAAACTATTTCATTCATAAAACCATTGGACGTTCGTGTCAAAATTCGACGTCATTATATGTCCCGAGGAGTGGCTCCAGCATCATCTAAGCAAGAGTAGCTTGCGAGGCTTTGCAAAGCCTGATCCCATTAACGGGTATACATACATCATCAACCAATATCGAACCATGTCCATCTTTTTCTACAGTCATGACGTTATGCTCATAGTTCTGGTCCTGTTCGGGCGTCGTGACTAACTTAGTATAGGGTACTACTCTTGTGTCAAACTAGTTATATCCCTTCCGTGTTTTCAGTATACTAATCTTATCAAGTTCCGACAGATCCTTTCCGCTCGTTTTAACGTTTCAGGTTGGGTCTTACTCCCCCGGAGAGCTTGGTCTCAACAAAGACTCGAGATTGAGTCTCTAGAGTTGCAGAGAAGCTATGTATACAAATTGACATACTAGCATCGCCGAATACTGTCGCGTTATCAAGAAAAGCTTAGGTAGACAATGATGCATGTGGCAGCTCTGCGGCAGATCCGAATTAAGACCCCTTTTATCATCGGTACTAGATCTGCAAGACGAGAAAGCGGGGCTCTCTTGCGACTGATGGAGTCCTTCTTGCGCTAGCGCTTACAGACAGAACACAAAGCATATCCGGTGATGTTTTTGGATCATGCTAAAGTTTTTCCGGAAAAAATTGAAACCCACGAGTTGAAACTTTGACTCCCTCAGTAGCTGAGACCAACGCAATAAGATGCGCTCGAGTTTTATAGGTCTAGCTTATCTTGAGATGATTCATCGTGAAATACTCCACCAGTATCGGAATATCTATCAACCAACCTGTTGAGGGGGCCAGAGATGAAGACTATATATATGCGATCCGTTCAGAGTAGTATGTAGCCCATCTTTTCGAGATTCAACAGGGACATTCTTGGGCTAACCATTGTTACCATCTTAGGCTGGGTTCTCCACGAAAACCTACAATAGTTCAATCGGCTTCCCCTGTGTTAAACCTCGCAGTTATGTGTACTGATCTCGCAATCCGATGCCATCAGTTTCGCCGAAAAACGTCTACAATACATTGATGGAAGTAGTCGAAAGAGCTAAGAGTGCGTATCGCTTAATCCTAGGTCCATGTACACGGTTCGATTCAGAAGGCTTGGTTTCAATACGGAGATGAAGTCCGAAATCCGATTCGCGATGGGGCAGAATACAGACATTAGCTGGTGCACTATGGAATATGGCACGTGTTAACCGCTTTGACCGACCTCGTCAGTAGAATCGCGATGCAATTCAGCAGATGTTATGAGTATAGAAAATAACAACAGGATTGGGAGGATTAACATGTACAATCAAGCAAGCATGGCATATCGACTATAAACATCGCTAGAACTTGTGATAAGCCTTTGATATTGTCCAAATTACGTTCGTATATACTCGTAACAGTAACGAAACATAATGATCAAGCGTGCTGGGTTCAGTAAGTGAGATATTAGACGAACAGGTAATAGATCTTGCTACGTATTTCTCGGCACAGCAACTCAAGGAGATTCTTCGGCAAACTCTAAATCCATAATTGCCGAAAACCGCTTGATTTCTAGTTACCTCATATGTCGACGGCGTGCCTTCATGCGAGCCATAGGTGGTGATGTCGTGCCAGCAGTTTGAGAAAGGCCCCCCGCTACCGCCTCTCGGCATAAATCACAGAGCCCCATTTTGACAGAAACCGGGCTGCATTGTTCCACATAAAGAAATTCTTAGCCTCGCGATGAACAAATCAGATGACGAAGCGTATATCATAGCATTTATTCACCTACAGGCATCTGGCTGCCAATATTCGTCCTGGAAAAGGGAAAGGTTAGGGCATGCGCGATGTCTGCGCACTGTCGATTCGGAGAGTCCTTTGTTTTCCTCCCTCGGTAAGACTTTCAAACACGATTTCAACAGACTCAGTTTGCAAGAGTGTCGGCAAAGCTAGTGATCGTGCTCATTAGTCTGATCTGAACGCAACTATCTTATGTAAGTATTCGGTTAACAAGGCGAATGCAACTTTGGCAATCTGTTTCGGCAATCTAGTTCCACAATATTGTTCGGCAGTTTTGCTCTTCAATTCCATGCGTGATCTTATTTCGGCAATATGTTCCGGCAATCTGTTGCGGTAGAGCTACTCTAGTAAGCGAATTTCGAAACCCCACTAATATCCGACAACAAATACTTTTCAGCAAGTGATTGTATGATTTCTCCTACACTATTGTTACTCAACACGATTGAGTATCTTTCTTCCGAAGTACTATGCACCATACGGTTGTGAGAATGTGTGCAGTGAGCTTGCTAACATTACTTCGGCATTTGTTTAGCGTAAGACCGTTTGGTAAAAGGTCAAGTCTTACGGTACTCATTTTTGTTGAGCATTGCTCTATAGTTACTCCGAAATAGTCTTTAGCGACAAGGATTTGTATATGAACGAAGCATACCTCGGAGTTCACCACGGAAATCGATGGAATCAGGTCTATGGCTGCTACAGAAGACAGCATACACTCGAGTCTGTAGAAGACGCCGGAGCTAGAAATAACAAGTCGACAGTTATAATTGGAGGTCAGCGCTAATCAAACACCAGATTCGACAAAATGTACAATGCAGCGTTTCATAAAGACGAGCAAACAGATGTGCGGCCACTTCTTCCCTAGCATCGAGAGTATAAGCTTGTGACACATCAGGCGCACCCTTCAAAAGAATCACGCTGTCACGGTGGCCAGTCACTCAATGTTACCCCAGGTGTCGTGTAGACTTGCTACAAGCATACCTCGAGGCGTCGAGAGGGTTCTCCGGCTTGGCTGGTTGCACACGACATTTGAAACATTACCTACCATTCACGTAGGGTCACGCTAGCGTAGTTCATCCACTGCCAAGTCGTCCCTGTTGATAACTCTCCGTCTAATCTTTATGATCAATCGGTTATTAATGAAAGGAAATACGGCAAAGTCACTCGAGAGAACGAGTTCATATGGTTTGATCTACGTTTTACGAACGTCCTATTCGCACATGGTGTTCTGATCGAGCCAGATCTATCGTGTCCTGAAAGTATATATCGAAGGCTGTATTAGTAGTTTTTCTTGAAGGAGCTTGACCTGTGAAGAAGTGTTTCCTTACAGCCATTGTTAGCTTTCGCTACAGATAAGAATTGCAGTCCATCCTGATAGACAACATATGGCTTGGAGCTACTAAGAGTACACGCATCCGCGTAAGGCTTTACTCATAGGGTCTCCTACATTTCTCAAAGTCATGAGGCCGAGTCCAGCGCCTCTATAGCATCCAAGCACCCAAGCAAAGGGGCTTGTTCCAGCTCTTTTTACCTTCGGGCCATGTCCTTGATTTTCGTAGTCAAAATGAATTGCGGTGTGATGGACTGATGTTTATCAAACCAATCAAACACCTCATCTGTGGAATCTAATTAGTTCCTACAACTGAGCGGATCAAGTAAACATTCAAACTTCCCATGATGAGATCAGATTAATATAGAAATAGCAAGAACAACTAATTAGCTGACCCAAAACTACAACTAGGAAAAGGCCAAAAGAAATTCCAAACAAAAGTAACAACTTAAATACAATTCTAAGGTAAGTGACTGTCTCGGCCATTAAATCTCGATTTTAACGTACATGACTAACTAAGACCCTTACTGCTTCTAGGATATGCTTAGTGTTTTAAACTAAGAAGCTTGCTATTTACGAGAGCTAGAACAAGTTAGATTTAGAGCATATTACTACGCTATAATCATTAGTTCTAGGCCTAGATTTAGTTGTAGTTAGAGAGGTTCAACTAGTGGTATTCGCTTCCTAGATGTAGCAAAGTCTTACTTAGAGACTCGCTTCCCTAACAAATGCTGTCCTTGAACAAGGATCGGTAAAAGACAACGCACTGACGTTCCTGGGATTCAATTCGAATGATCACTACGATAATCCTGTAAAGCGAAAATGCACTAAAGGAAGACTCGACGGCAGATCGTTAGATGTGTTCAGTTAGTCTTCAATCCTCACATCCTGAAATCGTTCACATCAAAGGTCTTCGCACTTTATTATACTCTACGATCCATGTTTCGGCCACGCGACGTGGTCGTCATTGCGAGTTAGTATCTTCAATCTTTCGACCGTAGAATTATACGTAAATACGAAATCGAATTCTATAAAAGCCTCGAGGGCAGGTAAAACGGGTGTAAAAATGCGTAAATTCATAGGAATTGCAACGAAATAGATCACTAATATGATATAAAAAAGGCTCTTTTACGGTTACAAATATAAGAGGAAAATGATTTTGTATCATGAGGAACCTTCTTGACATTTTCCTCCCGGCTAGGGAAGCTCAATTGATGGGTTAAAAGCTTGCCGGAGTGTACTTTTAAGCTTCAGACCTTATTCAAAAAAGCTATTTATCTGGATACCAGACTTCGATAGGTGAACTAGCACGTCCGTTATACTCCGGCTACACTGGGAGTTTGATCTCAAGAATCAGTAGTTATTGGTCCGAATCAAGTGGAATTCATGCCTAAGAGGCTAAACTCATTCAAACGGCACGGCGTGGAAACGGCTATACATAACCCTGTTCGAAATGAGAGGTGTACAAGTTACGCGTGGCTAGAGGTATATTAGTACCCAAGTCGAAGTATATTTATCAATCGATCTACGAGTAGACGCTATCTTCTATCAGCAGGGCTATGTATAGTAATCCATTCCAGGAATAGACTTACGTTTTCATCAAAAATCTCGGACATGATCTCGGCGAAAGTCTCGGCGAAAGTGTCGGCATGATTTTCGGCAAAAACTTCGGGAACAATGCCGATAAAATCTCGGCAAAAGTATCGGCAAAGATTTCCGGAAAGTTGCCGAAGAACTCTCGGCAAAAGTCTCGGCAAAAGTCTCGGCTCAGATTTCGGCAGAATCTTTCCGTGAACTTCGGCAAAAAACTTGGCAAAGCTGCCGAGGAAATCTCGGCATAAATCTCCGCAAAGGCTTTGGCGGGAATTTCGGCTGCAACTTCGGCAATAATTTCGGCAAAAATCTCAGCAGGAATTTCGGCAAAACCTTTAAACTTCGGCAAAAATTTTGGCAAAACTTCGGCAAAAGCTTCGGCAAAAGTTTCGGCAACAACTTCGCCAACTTGTTTAGTAATTTTTCATAGTAACCTTTTCAGCAGCCTGAGCGTCGCAATTCAAGCTCGGCAGATGCACAATTATATCACAGTTGATTTATAGAACCAAACGATTAGTAGAGGTGGCAAACTTGGCATTACCGACCAAATCGAGGATGTTTCGCGAAGGTGCATGTTCTTATTGAAAAGATTTCCAGAACGGTCATGCTAACATAATAGTTATAAGCTTCTTCCTGCAAATTAACGATCACAACAGTATAATACCCTATATATTGAAGTCCGATAAATGTAAATCGAGACCGCGACTCACAAAGAAGCGTTTGCTAATGAATATTATCATAACTATTATGCTTATTGTCCTAATAGATATATTAAGTAAAGGTAAGGTTACTTACTTTTTAGTCGTCGACGAACTTTTGTTCGAGTTCCATAACATGAGAGAAACATACATAAAAAGACATCTAAGGGTTATTATTACCAAGAAGAATTTCGGTAGACAGCACATATCTGTTATTAGTGAGGAATAACTCTAATATGACAATTTGCACATACTTAGGTGTTAAGAGATGACTTGACACGACTTATCCTTGTGTTCTTGCTACTTTAGACGATTTGTTCGTAACTAGAAGAAGAAGTCGTTGATCTCACGAATTCACAACGATTTTCCAATAAATGCGTAGGTCTTCATTGTCGATTAGCCCTCACCTTTTGGTAATACACGATATACGTTTCTGCTTCAGACATCGCGGTTGTTTCAGCAGTTATCCTCCATAAGTGAGACATCGATCGAAGCTTTTGTGCTCTCTATGATAAGGTCCCTTCGCGTTCCATAATTTCTTTTTCTTAGAGACGTGTGCACAGCTCATCCTGGCTTGATGGAGAATCGCTTTCAGTAACATTGATCCGAGTCAGCAACACCCTCGCTCGCTAGGAACTTCCGGCGAGATGTTCTATAAGCATTGTAAAAATGTCTTCAAAGATGGTTCACGTGTTCTCTGCCGACATATTAGCAAAGTTTGGAAACGTTACTATCGATCCACAACACATCTTAAGCGGGATTCTCGTATCAATCTAGGCAAAACCTTTGGCGGAATTCTCGGCAAAGGTGTTCGACACGGTTTTCGGCACAGCTTTCCGCGGAATGCTCGGCAAAGGGTTCGGCAATGTTATAGCCGAGAAAGGTGAGAATTGCTGCGAATTTTTCGGCTACAGTTTCGGCAAAGATTCTGGCAAAACTTTCGACAATGATCTGTGCGTTATTCTTAGTGTATTCGGTAATCTTATTGTTAGTAACTTCGGTATTATGTTGAGTCTTCATCGCGTTATAGTCATCTAAACTATCCTACGCAAAAGCCTCAACAGATCATTGCGCAAACTGTAATATGGACAGAGAATTCAGTGATTTTTCTGGTATTGATCTCGACAAGAGCTTTCGCGAACAATCCAGCGAAACCCTCGGCAAAACCCTCGGCAACACGAGCGTCGAGATTATCGACAAAAGTCTCGGCAAAGTTTGGACAGAAATTAGGTCCCGTGTTTCTGAATAAATCTCCGCAAAAGTTTCGGCAAAAGTCTCAGTAGACTTCGGCAAAACTTTCGGCAATAATTTTGTCAGCAGAATTCGGCAGAGATTTCGGGCTATTGTCAGTAAGAGTCTTGGCAGGAGTTAGAATAAAACCCTAGGCAACAGTTATGTAACAATTGCACCACAAGCTTCGCCATTTCTGTTCGGAAATCTTGGCTAAGATCCGAACATTAATCCCCGTCTCAATCGAAGTAGTCATCCTAGTTCCTTCAGCCATTCCTCTCGTCAATTTCTCTAGTATCGATCTGAGGATTGATAGCAGTGATATCGCTGGCAAAAGATCCGGAGAAAGCTTCGACAAAAGCTTAGATGAAGTCCTCAGTTCCATCTCAAATAGCAATCTAGCAAAGGGCTTTATGAACGTCTCGCTAGAGGGATCAGCAGAAGTTTCGACCATAAATCTAGCAAGACTCTCGACCAAAGTCTGCGTCATACTCCTGGTAAGGATCTCGATAGACATATCTGCAAAAGCATCAGCGAAAGCTTCACTTGTTTCGGCGGAAGTTTCCGCAGAGGCATAGACTAAACTGACTACTATTTCCAGCAAGAGTTTAGATAGAGGCTTTGACGAACGTTTTCGCAAATACCTTCCGCGAAGCCTTAGCGAACGATTCTAGAAAGACTGTCGGCATTTATGCTAGTGGTAATCTTGGAAAGATCCTCGAGGAAGAAACCTACAATTCTTTTCGCGATTCCTGGGATAATGACAGAGGTTGGGCGATATCTACGGCAAGAGCGTTAATTAAAGATCTTGATAGACGTTTTGGTAGTGTCTCCGGCAAGAACCTAAGCAAGCGTTAGATCGAAGTTTTTGCCAATCGCCTGAGTCAGAGCCTCGAAGGATATCTCAGTACAAGCTCGAAGGCTGCGGTACAGATTTCGGAAAGAGTCATAGTAATATCTCTGGCAAAACTCTTGGCGGAAACTTCGGCAAAAAACGTCGGCACCAAATTTGGCGAAAGGTTCGTTGATGAATTCGGCAAAAAGCTAGGCAAGATGTTTGGCGGGAAACTCGTCAACGATCTTTCCAATCACTTCCACAAAAAGCTCGGCAATGACTTTTGCCGAAAAGGTCGGCAACAGGTTCGGCAAAAAGTTCCGCAAAAACCTGGGCGAAATGCTCGGCAAGAAGTTCGAAAACATCTCGGCATAAATTCGAGCGAAACTTTCGGCAATAAGTTCGGCGGCAAATTCGGCAAAAAGTTAGGTACGACTTTCGGCAAACACTTCGCCAAAAGTCTTAGCAACATTTCGACAGAAGTTTCCGCGAAAGTTTCGTAAATACGTCTAACAAGTATCTCCGTACCAGATTCCGTAATTCTTTATGTCTTGTTCAGATTCGTGTTCGAATTTGAGCTTCTAGAAGTTGTTGGCCATAGATAGTAAGAGAGTCTTAGCGATATCTTCGGCAGAAATTCTTGGACCGACTCTCTGGAGTTCTCTACATATGACTGGACAATGTGTCTCGAGCAAGGTCCGGCTTTAGGCTGGCAGTAATCCTGACAGTAATCTCGACCGTAGAGTTGGCAGCACATTTGGTACCATACTTGGCGTTATCTCCGGCAGGTTCGGTAGTAGTTTTATATCGTCAGTCGTTCTCTAGTTAGTTAGACGACACTTCCTATGAACCTTTTTGCTATGATGATGTATCTCGAACTCGCACGAAGTTCAGCACTACATTCGAATCATTTCTCACACAGATGTATTCGAAAAAAGATTGGCAATATCGACGACAACATCTTCAACCGACTTGAACGTAGTTTTTTCATGGAACATTGATCAAATCCCTGTATGATAGTGTTAAGGACATGCAAGGCAACTTTCTACTATGTTGGAAACCTTCTAGCTTGCAAAGGTTTTGATGATACTATCGGCAGTATCATGCGTATATGTCCTCGAGAACACTTTCGGCAACAGCCTCGTTAACACTCTAGGTCACATCTTTGGAAGGCTACGCCATCTAGCAAGACTCTTCAAGTCTTCTAGAGATTTGCCCCCCAAAAACGCGGGCACTGTGGTTGCATAAGTTTTCAGCAATATGTTTGGCGAGGTTCGGCAACCCGCCCTATCATCTTTCAAAGGGTATCCAAGTCCCGCCAAGAGGTATTCTATCCACATCCGTGCAGTTCTTCTGGGTAAGATGGCTAGGAGACTATTTGACAATACGAGAATCAAGTTTTCGGCAATAACTTCAACGATATATTCGGCAAAATATTGTCTATGTTGTTCACGGCAAAATTTTCCAGCTACTTTCGGCAAGTCTCGCCCGGATGTGTTAGGTATTATTCTTGGCTTGATTCTGATTTCTTATGAGGAGTTATTCAGGCGGGACTATTGGCAGACGGCAATACGCTTGACAAAAGTGTTAGCAACATTTCGACGACATTCCCGGCAATTTTCGTGATCGAGCTAGGTGTGACCTTTCTGCAAAATCTATGGCATTATCGATCTAGTTCCGTAGAACTTCTAAGAATACTAGGTGGACTTCGAATTATCTGAGACAATGCTCTAAAACGAGAAGCTACGTAAAGGTTAAGCCTTTAGCGATAAAGACTTATAAGTAGTGTAAATGATTGCCTTTATTTGAAAACTACTCCGCTCAAAACCTTTATATTACTACTGCAATACTTGCTGCGAGGTTTTGAACAACATCTGACTTATTCTCGTGGTAATAGTTAGGGGAATCTGGCGTAATGGCCTAGAGGACAGTTTCGGCAAAATCACTCGGCAATATTGAACCCAATTTCGGCAAATCTTGGTCATATTTATTAATAATATATGTTCAACAGATTCATCGAGCGGCTGGATCATAATCTCTATTAACACGTTATCTACTGACAGGCTTTCGTCAACAATTTTCAGTGAGTTTCTAATCTCCCGCCATAGTCTATTTTGTGGAGTAACGGCGCTACAGTTGCCGAAAGTCTACTAGAATGACAGCAGACACTGTTCGCGAAATGCTTATTGTTGAGACAGACATAGCATCAATTAAGGCTTGTCGATGCGCAGATTAGAAATCAAGATTACAGCTCACGCTAGATCGCTACTTTGTATATGATCCAAATAATTAATTAATTATAGAAGCCTATAATATGAGAACCGGCACAGCATCCTTTCACATTGTAACGGTGTAAGGAAATGAATCATGTTATTAGATTTTCTTGCTAGAGTATAATAGATCAAAGGAACGAATGTATCAATAGACGTCAAAGTTACTTATAAGAAGGAGAGGTATAGACATATAAGTATCTTTCCTACCATGGGTGTTGTGTTTCGAACAAGATATGGTCAAGACATAAGGGAATGATAATGTTAGAGAAACAACTATCTAGACCCAAGTTATAGTCAGCTAAGCATCTGCACTAGATTAATTTTGCAAATAGCGACCGAAATATGTAGTGGGGCGTCCATCAGTGTTTGAAATCAGCGTCTAGTCCTAGCACAGCTGCTTTGTGATGCTATCACATGAAGACCGATTGGTGTAGTAAGACAAAATACGGTAACTCCGGCGATTACGTCTAAGGCAGTATTCATCAGATATATCGATTTTTCTCGTTTCTTTCTAAGGGTATCGACATTCGCATTATAGACAGCAATAGAACGAGAACCGGCACAGAGGATGTAGTAAGTCTAAGGGTGGACGAAAACGGGAAGAAGGGTGGTAGTATGGGACACTAACGACGTGATCGCTAACGTATTAGAGATAGCTTTTTCAACATACTATCTGCCTGTTCTTCTTAGAACAATGTTGCGATAATCTCGTCATTTCTTTTTGAGCTTCATCTCTACAATGATCACATCCGAGAGTTTTCACATGGTCCTCTCAGCCCTCTCTACGACAGTCAGATTGTTGAAGATCAATTCACAAGCATTTGAATCCCCTCAAATCTCGTTATAATTAAACATTGATGTCTTAGACTAGCAGAACTTTCAATCTTAAGCACTGTCAAGTTCGTCGAGAGTTGCCTTGGTTTAATAGATTTTGCGTGTTTACTTTTAAGTCTAACGATTTAGACTGATCGATATCATGGCTAACCTAGTCACGGTCAAGCTGTTGTAATGATAGGTCAAGATATCACTTACTCGCAGGAGAATTATCGTTGACTTGTATCCTGGATGAAAGTGAATGTCGGCGTGCATTGCAAGACTCCGTGGCCGTAGATTATATGTGAGACTGGTCAAAGCTCAATTAGCTATCTACAATAATACAAATGCTAGCTTTCCCGACCTCGAGCGATTATGATTCACTTTTATCAAAACTGTAAGAGTACACTATCACAACTAACCCTGTTGTACATTAGGAATGTTTGTTCTCGTGTAATTAATTCGAGGTATATATTGTTAAGTCTGGTATACTTGCATACTATCTTCGGCGGCTTTGTTGTAAGGGCAGGTGAAATATTTGTCATACTCGTCATTATGGATTATATATTAAAGCTTAGCTATATGATAGATCAATTCGGTCTACCAAGGCCCTGTTTGTGGCATCGTAAATTATGGCTTTTTCATGCGATTCTAATTGACCAGAGCTACCAGAAGTTTAACGTTGCAAGGTTGGGACCGATATGAACTCAGACAGTACTGAAATCTGTCTATAATATCATGCACACATGTATTTTTGCGCAAAACCCTCAATTCCTCTAGGAGTATACGTAGAAATTGTAGTACGGCAATGTTATTTAACTTATACTAGTCTCAGGTCTGTATTGAAAAGGGTGACATTTATGTAGAAGCCTAGTACTGTAGGTATTTGATAGGTAGTTTAGTCTGATTCTTTTACCTATGATTTGTTCGAGACTGAATCGAGTATGCTAAAATTCGAGATTTACTATCGATATTAAATTGGCACGGTTTTTAAAAAATGTAGAAGCACGATCTTACTATAATCAAGGCCCCCGGTAATATATCAAGATGTTCTACAAGTCGTTTATCTAGATTAAAACATTACTATAATATTCCTCGGAGCGTGCACTGTCACTTCATTATCATCATTCGTCATAGCTCTATGTAGAGGTCAGCTATTAGATTATGCTAAAGATGGAAAAACAAGAATAACTATATAGCGAAAAAGTGGTCCCATTTTGTTACGTTGCTTGCGAAGACTAGTAGTACCGCCGAAATATATTTCCACGAGACCATAAGAATTGATTTATTTTGATTGATTAATTTTTAAATCAAAAAAAACCATGATTAATTAGGTAAGAATCAATTTATTTTTGTAGATTAATTTTCACTCATCGAAAAATATAAGGAGTAATTTATTAGGTGATTAATTATTAATTATCAAAAACCATGAGATTTAGTTCACTTATTAACCTATTACCAAAAACCAAAAAAATGATTGGATTTATTTATAAATTATCAAAACCATGATTATTATATTTTTAAGTACTGTCGATTCGTTTCGACTAATCGTGTCTACTTGTTATCTACGAACCATTAACAAAAGTATAAACTTCAAGAAACAGCAACATCTTGTATACATAATACTGTCATCATTCGATGACTGAACCAGAACGGAAAATCATCGTGTTGTCGCTAATTGATGTCTTACATCTTGACACTATCGCTACATCTGATCAAATCTTTACGAGAAGGGAGAAAGCAAACATGACATATTGTTGAAAATCTAATTCATCTATAGAGTATGATCCCTACCATAACAGTACTACCACACTGCTTTGAAGTCTGACTAAGCAAATAAGCGGTTGATCTCACTAATCGGTATTTCAATTCCGTTGGAGAAACACACTCAATTACCTTATTTACATATGACTATCTACTCACTCTGTCTTTAGTATTCTGTGATGGTGGTTCGACTCCTCTTCTACTTAAGCTACCGCTTACCTCGCAATCTATCGCGCGGGGATTTCTCGATGCACTCGCATAATAATAATCTATGTTAGCTATTTTATAGACTTCTATCTTAGAAGACAATTGGAAACATAGTCAGGCCCTACAACGCAAAGAGAACAGTGACAAACGGGCTTGGGAGTTCCAAGAACATGAATACGTGTCTTAAGATAAGAAACAACTCATTAATATGACGCGATAAACATTATATTTCTCTCGCCATGTATAATACATCTAGGCGACTGCGGATGGGTGAATACAAGTGATCGATATCAATGATATAAATGACAGTGACTATAACTAGGATAAGAGGTAAACTAGAGCAGAGCAAATAGTTACGCTAAAGAAGTTGATAATCCAAAGATGGATGGTACCAGAAGTGGAAGAAAAATTGAAAGACGAGGATATAAAGGAAGTAGAAAATACAGAAGTAAAAGAAGTGAGTCCAAAAGTCAAAAATGTAGTTCGGGAATCTATTAAAAAAGAAGGACATAACATAATCTCCCAGATTATATGTCGCTCAAAGAAAGGTCCTACCAGTAGGAAAGAGTCCTTGTTAGGGATGATATGGAGGCAAGCAGGAGATACGATGCAAAATTGAATACATCTTCGAGGCTCAAGATATTTTGAAAGATTCCTTCAGATAGACGGGCTATACTACCTATCTCATAACAGGATAATGACATACCGCGTAGTATTGTTGCAGTCTACGCCGGGTAAGTTGACCTTTCCGTCTCTTCTAATTCACGACTGTCGAAGATTACACACGCGCTTGTCTATTAATCTACATGTATTTCGCCCATCTCATGATTCCATTCCTTTCGCTGCCTCTGCGAGCTTTTATATTAATCTTTTCAGAAACCTTTCGAGAAAGTGCTACAGCATATATTTTTTGCGAAAGACTAATTTCTCCGAAGATTCTGCTGCAGATTTTGCTGTGGAATAGTTTTGCCGAAGATTTTGCCGAAAACTGATTTTGCCGCAGATTTTGCCGACAACTGCTTTTGCCGAAGATTTCGCCGAAGACTGATTTTGCCGAAGGTTTTGCAAAAGACTGATCTTGCCGAAAGTTCCGCAGAAGGACCGACTATGAAATATCTGTTCCGGATTTTACTAAAGAGTACGTTCGCCGAACATTTTGTTGAAGACTGATTTTGCGACGATTTTGCCGAAGACTTTGCCGAAGGTTTCGGTAGAGACAAAACTTTGCAGAAAATCTCGCCGAAGATTATGCTCAAGATTTAGCCATAAACATTGCTAGAAACTAACCATTATCAAAAACTATTATACGATTAAAGCTTCTAGTATGTCGAAGTCATTATTTGATATCGTCTTAACGTTAAAAACAAGACTCTCCGTACTACGTTCGTGAAACTGTCTAAAATGCTGTAAAATTATGCTTGAATCTTGTGTAAAATTTTCGATAAGAATTTCGGCGAGATCTTCGACCAAATCCTCAGCAACGTTATTAATAGGACCTCTATTAAAACTCCCAGCAAAATCCTCAGCAAAACTCTCGGCAAGGTCCTCGGCAAAATCTCGGCAAAATCTCGGCAAAAATCTCGGCAAAAATCTCGGCAAAAATCTCGGCAAAATCTCGGCAAGAAAACCGGCAAAATGCTTATCAAAAGTCTTTCTGCAAATTCGATCTGTAGCAAAGTCTGTCTTTAGTAAGATAGTACGATGACTCCAACTGAACGACCACTCATCTCTAGATCTTAGAAAGTATATTTTCTATAAGTCCAATCTTACTATTTTCGTTAATCCAAAGAGCAATATCTACATTATTATCATTCATGAAATAGTTTCTCATTACCTTTGACAGCATTAAACTATTGACTTAAACGTCGACTCATCGATTATTGCAAATCGTATAACGTAATGTGAGAAAATGATTTAAAATACACTAAAAGTTTTAAGCGTGACAATCATTCCAGCGCCATTGTCAGTTGTTCAAAGCTTGATCAAAACTAGGTAGCAATACTTGGAACTACCTGACTTTGGTAGAAAGCAGAACGTCGAGAAGAGCAGAAATCGAACCAATGTCGAAATTCTACCGAAACCAGAAGGGCCAAAAACAATTGCCGAGATTTGCATCATTATATCGTTGCCGAGATTTGCATTATTATAGCGTTGTCGGATATGCGAAAATTGCCGAAATTCACTAAAACTTTGCCGAGTTCGGAATGTTGCCGAGCTACCCCTTTCAGACTAAAGTCTTGCTAAGTATAATGTCCTTGTTGATTTTAAATGTTGCGGAGCACAGAAACTTGCATCAAGTCGATTATGGCGGGAACTTGCCGCCTCCACTGCACTATTGTCACCAAAATTGCTGGGAGATTCCTAAGCTCTGTAGGTCGCGGATTTCACTGAGTTCGAGCTCTTGAAACTTGCCGAGACTGGAACCGTCAAGGAATCGCGGCACTTATAGTTGCTGAATCTACTAAGAGGCAAGATTCAGAACCACCGGACTGAGATTCGTCAAGGACTAGGACTTTGCCGAGAGTGAGATGCTACGGCTTTGCCAATTTAAAGTACTAAATCTTCAGCACGATCGAAGAGACTATACTGTTGACGAGTGCAAAGAACTCAACTAAATCTGCAATACTAGAGTTTTGTAAGGTTTTGGAGAAATTTGAAAGTGGCAGAGTTCCGTCGAAAATGGGGGTGCTACATTTTCGTCTGAGTCTCGAAATATTCAAGTCCGTTTCAACCTAAAATCTCGACATATTACTGGGATGAGGTAGAAAGGGTTGCTGAAACCTGAAGCGGAAGAACTTTTTGTAGCTACACAACACTGTGACTTCGCTAGAATAGAAATATTTCGAAGCCCGATCTCGCTAGGAATTTTCTGGGATTAGAAGGCCTAGGAGTTTCCTGTAGTAAGAAATATATTAAGCCTAGGAAGTGCTAAGAATGTACCGAAAACAAGATTGTTACCGCTTTGCCGAAAACTTGGGATCTGCTAAAATCAAGACGTGTCAAACTTTGCCGCGATTGAATCTTCCGCCGAGATTCCACCCTCTGATATCTTATTTGGAACAACAAGCGCTAGATATTGCGGAAATAACACAAGCCAAGTTCTGTCGAGAAAAAAAGGACTCAATCTTGCCGAAATATCGAGAGCTTTATTTTGCCGAAATAATGACCGGTGAATGTTGCCGAAATAATAAGGGTCAAAATTTGCTCGAAGAACGAGAGCTGAATCACGCCGAGATAACACAACTTCGCCGAGATAATAAAAATCAATTCTGTTAGCATGTTAGAAGATGAATTTTGCCAAACTAAGAAGAGCTGAACTTTGCCGAAAAAATAACCGCTGAATTCTTTTTTGCCGAAAAGGAAGCAGTCAATCTTGCCGAAATAATAAGACTTCAATTTGGTTGAAGGCTCCGAGCCATTTATGCTGAAATAATAAGAGGTAAATCTTGCCAAAATAGCAACTGCCAAATCTTGCCGAGAAAATAAGAGTTGAATTCTGCCGAAAAACCACGGCCAAAATTTAGCGGGAACGAAAAGAGCTGAATTTTGCCGAGATGAACAAGTCAACTTTCGCCGGAACAACACGAGTCGATCTTTACTGAGATAATAGAAGGAAATTCTTGCCGAAATAACAGAAGCCAGTTTATGCCGAAAAAAGACGGCCGAGTTTTGCCGAAATAACATCAGTCAGTTTTTGCCGAAATGAAAGCTAGTCATTTTTGCCGAAATGATCTGCAAAGCTGAATTTTGCCGAGTTGATAAATTGTATACTCTTGCCGAGGTCAAGAGTGCTACAGCTATGTTGAAGATAATATAGCGAGAATAACAAAAGCATCGTGATTATAGATAATTACAACAATTAGCTAGTCATCACTAGAAATGGTATGTTTGAATAATATAACAGAACTTGAAAGTAATATACTACGCAACATCGATAGACTAACTAAACAGATCGATTCGACGTCTGATCTTCTTTTGTATGATTAAGACCATCTTGCTCGACGCACTATCACCAGATTGGAAGATACATCGATACCGGTATGATAGCATAGTAGTTTTGACAACACGATTTATCACTGATGCTGCATTGTACATTGATGTCATGTGTCTATCTCGAACCATGACTGATATACCCGAGATGTTAGGATAATGAAGCTAACAAAAGCGCTGAAGCTCTTTGCTTATACGGTTCAGCTTATTGGAAAGTCCACCTATTTCTTCTAGTGACGTCACGATCACGTCTTTCATTACGACGATCCCGTGTAATTAATCGTGGTAGTAAAACGAATGTAGTTCTAATAATTTGGAACGTTATGGTCTCGCGTCTACTAGTACTTACAATACCGCGACATAGAAGAGATATCTTTTTGCTTATAACATGTCAGGCCACAAGTTCGAAGTGGCATAGATCTAAGGCATTCCTTTTCATTAATACCTCGTTCTACTTGATCATAGTCTTTCAAGCTTCGCTTTTAAGGATGAGTGTAGGTGTAACTTAAGAAGAACATCGCTCATCGAGATGTAGCATAGCGACTTGTAGATTGGAATCAAGAAGTAGGACAACGAATAGATGTGGTTGATTCTTTTATAGTGTCGTCATAGTCGATAAACAGTAATAGAAGTAATTACTCGGTAATACCCTGTAATCTAGGAACGAATTTCTAATACTTTGATATCTGGAAGCTTTTCCTGAATCGTATTCAAGATAATAAATCTGGAGAATAGCGGCCAAAACTTCGATAAATAATAAATGGATCATCGAAGTTTGATTACGTATCATGACGTATTCCGATGTACTATGACGTACTTGCCACCCCTTCGTCACGTGTCATCATATGACCTTGGGTCATAATTATCCACACACATCTGTAATCATACTTCCTTCTCAATGGATCAAATCTATGCGGTATGTCATATTATGTTTTGACAATTAAACCGCCAATAACCACTTCTACTACTGTTCCAATAGCTTGAACAGAAACGTAGTGCCTTACTAACTATTAACGTCCAACGTACCTATATTTACGCCATGACCATATTTGACATCATTTAGCCCCACACGAGGCTGGTTTTTAATTTCAGTAAAACACTAAAAATGAAAACAGGCACCCCCCCGGTTTTTTTTTCATCCACGGTTCCTCATTCTGCAGGGCTAATTAATTTCGATGGCTGTACATTCGAATCTAGAGATAGTAGACTCAACAACAAATTTGGAAGCGCCAGCTATCTCCTCGAATCTCCTCTCTCAGTACCCACCGCCAATTTTAAGTAGATACGCGGAGGATGCAACGCAGCTCAATAACGAATTAAAAGTGCGATTAGAGCAATTTGCTAACGATTACGGTGTCAAGATTCGGTGCACACCAGATCTCACGACTATATAATGTGAGAACCTTCGCGACCGCGATATACGGGCGATCAGCAGCCTATAGCATGGTCTACAAAACGAAGATTGGAAGTATCTAGCTTCACTTCCAGCTAGATATCGTATCTATTCCTTTCCACCTGCACGAAAAACAAACCCTATTGTTCAAAATTTTAAAAAGCTCGGACTTGACAAATGGGAAGCACCGTCATCCGCGAAACCCAATTACTCAAATTCTTCTCGCGATGTGTATGCTGTTACTCTGGCTCTCGTCTCAAAGAGGAATGATGACTACTATGGTGTTAAAGACTGCGGAACCCATGAAGGCAACCTCGAAAAGATACGTCGCTACGTCTATGGCCGGGTGGTAGTCGTAATTCAAAATCCTAATTCTAATTTCGATAGCGCAGTATATATGCGGTCACCAAAAGATATCATTAGTTACTAAGTGGGGGAGAAAAGGTTTCCTAGATTACATCAACCCTCTGGATGTCGTCAGATCCTTTCTGAGGAAAATAACTTACAGCACCACATGCTAAAGAGTTCTCAGAGTACGATTCTCATTGCTGACGTAGACGTCGAGTATCTTACGGAAAGTAAATACAGAACTATTCCCCACATTTTGAACCACGAAGGAGTGTTCTTTATCTCATTGTCCTCGAAAGCATTGAAGGACAGGGTCCAGCAGATCATTCTTATTCTTAGACGCATCTTTTCGCATGTCACAACAGGCTGTGGGTCGGGCGCTACATATGATAGGGAAACATATATCTTTTGTAAAAAAGGACATTCACCAAATCATGATTCTATGCCGGAACTTCCACTAGAGGAACATAAGTCTAAGGATGACGATCTAAGCATAAATAGCGCACGTCAAGTCTTTAGCTCAATACCTTACATTTACGATACTAGATATCCAGAGTTTTACCCCCGGGTCATTAAGCCCAGACCATTCACTGAAGATGCCCTCGACACATACTATGTAAACTTCGAGGACAATGAGCGTCTTCAGCTTATCAAGGACGCAGAAATAATTCTTACTCACGAGGCACGTAACGCGGTCGACTTATCTCACAGTCATTAGACATAATAATGAGTCAAAAACATTTGGGTTATACTTTGGAAAAGAACTTCAAGATTTCGCGACCAAGTTTCTATGGTATGTCTCGTTCAAACTGATCGATCCTCTCGTAGTAATGAAAGCGTTTGATACTCTTGTATTTCGAGATCGACGTTGCGGTCTTGATGGTGGGCGTTTTCAGGACAGATTTTGGAACGATGCTTATAAAATTCCAACATGGGACGACTTTGGGGCTGAACCACTTTTGGCCTACTGTCTTGCTGAAATCATTGCACAATTTGACAATAATTGGTTAGGTTTTTGCACTCGAGTCGATCAACCACCAGAACTATCGCGAGCTCTAGAAGAACACGATATCTCGAATGTGGACAATATGAAATTGATATTCGTCTTCGCGGCGATTGTGCTCGCGACTCGCCATGTAATTTCGGAAGATTACGTTAGCGCATTAGGCATGGATGGCTGGACCGAGGCTTGTGACAAGGCTCTGTGGCATAGAGGCAAGTTTAGCCAGACTATAAAATACCTTCGCGATAAGGTCGATAAGCAAGAGCAAATAGTACAAGCTACTCGAAGAGCAAAGGTCAGTGTAATATGTACTGAACCATACCCCAACTATCTGTTCTTCTTGCACGATGGGGTCAAGCAATTACTGTCATTGATGTCATCCTTTGCTATGGACGGTCAACTCGAATTTTTTGAAATGACGGCGCTATCATTGATAAACAGTATATCACCTAGTCACGAAGTATCGATCTCGGAGATATGTCCTGATGCCTGGGCCCGATACGGACACAAATGAGTGATAATGCATTAGGTAGAGAGTAGTAGAGGTGCAGGCTTAGACTCGTGTAATTACAGTAAGTTAGATAGCATTGATCGACTGAGTAATTAAGAAGCTCAAATCGTTTTGAATCATATATGTAGTGATATAGAAATTAACTTTGCCTGATTACCTTGTTTAAGCTTACTCTTATAAGCAAGAAACACGTAAGATATGTGTTTTAACATCATAGTAAGAATTCATTAGTTAATAGTGTAGTCAATTGTGTTTTCATATTAAGACATTAAAGTTTCGGCTTATGAATTAGAGATCGCAGGAACTTCTCGAAACTTCGATCACGTGTCGTTTCCTATCATGAGTTTACACATTGCCATAGCTACAGAACGACCTACTTGCTTGATACGTTTATATTGAACCAAATAATAAGCAGATGCTAAGACCCGACATTTGATCAATTTTTTTCTAAAATTAGAACGTGAATTTGCGGGGTTGTTACAATGAACCAACAAACTTACTTTAATACACGGTAGCCTTGTTCATGGGATATCCACCCACATTTTTCTTTTTTGTTTTCCTTCTCACCTTTCACAGAACCATACTGTATTTTCGTCTGTTTCGCTATCGATTTTGGAAACTCGCTTACCACAATAAGACAGATCCATTGCGCTCCGCTGATTGAAACCCTGACCATCTCGATGGCTACGCTACACGGCAACCCAGAGAATAAATCCGAAGAATCCGATGACGAGGAGCTTTGGGTTCTGTACGATTTTGTCGACAACCATATATTCAGATATATTACTGAATGTAGACCTCAAGAAGCAAAAGGAATTTTCGAAAAGTCGAGATTAGTAAACACGCTAGCGTTCTCGCTAGATGACTTACAAGCAATAGTGGAATTTCCTTCCAAATACATGTTAGCGCTCTCCTCGGCCGAAATAATGACACTGTTGGATGCCTCGGAAGTGTGCCCTGACATTCGATTAGCGAGGAAGGGCAAGCAACTACGCGAAGCAGCGCCCGAAATTTACAAAAGACTTTCATCTACAATTAAGTCACTAGATAAGGTTGAGTTCCAAGTTCGGGGGCATTGCTACGCCGATACACACAACTACCTAGCATTATGTGTATCTATATTCTGTCTTATCTACTGCTGGTCTAAAGAAGATGAATTAATAGATACACGGAACAAGGACATTACAAACATGGTAGTAGGAACTACTCCTATAGAGAACTGGATCAGAGCTTCCGAGCATCACATCCAGCGCCTAAGGGACGATCATAAGCTCTTAGTAGAGACTCCTTATTGCAACGTCATCGATCCATCTAAGCAAAATAACTCTCCTAAACCCGAATACTCTAGGTTTTGGGGTAAGCTGTGCCGTACAAACGAGTCGCGTACGTTTAGACTACATACAAAGGTGAACGATGAAGAAATATCGGGAGTACGCTGTGTAAAAATGATAAACCTTGCTATCACTCGGCAAGCTGTAGAATACGCAAAAGCTGAAGACCCTATTTCTATGTCGATGAAAAGATTTGCTACTAAGACTGATGAGTTTGCACGAAAGTATGCAGAGCTACTACACAAATATGCCGTTGCGGAGGAAACTGATACGGGAGATTTGCTAGCAGATGACGCTACGAAGGTTGAAATTTGGATGAAGAAAAAATCACAGCAGATAAACGCACTTGGACGCATTGAAAAGCTATATATTGCTAACGCTCAAAGCGGGCCATGTCGAAAATTAGACACTCTTATAAAAACTCAAGACTTGCTGTGGGAGACTTACAAAAATTTTATACAATACCTGTGTTACGAATGCCCGGTTCTGTTTCTAGGGCTAAGTAGCCCGCAGGAATCTAAGAAAGTCTCTAATAAGAACCTTTCGCATGTATGGTGTGAAGCTATCTCGAAACAGATTGTGACTACCTATAACGGAGAGGAATCAAAGGAAGAAAAAGCGCAGCATCATCGAAACGACCCTAGGCATGTCAAGTTAGAACAAACAACTTCAAATAGTAAAGCCGTGAATTTGAAGGAGCCGCAGGATAGATCGAAGCCATGGACAACAAATTCGTCTAGATTAGGGCAGCACGGAAACATCAAATCTACGCTTAATCTAGACGAAGCTGATTCTGCTCAGCTGCAAAAATTGGACAGATATATGGCTATTCTGGATGGCTGGGGAGTAGAAGTTTCTGCCTTTGAAAAGGTACTAACAAAATCACAAGAAAAGACTCCGGACCTGAAGCTGAAGCCCACCCAAAAACCAGGCAAATCTATGATCAGAGGTAACGCATATATGACATACCATCACATCCCTGTGGAATGTGACAAGACAGTAGATCAAACGCTTAGACTCGACGAAAGTAAAGCTGATTTTATTCGAAAATGTTATAATTCCACAGCAGTTGATTGGAAATATAGTCGAGGACCTGTTATTCTACTCGATGGATACGCTCGTGACTCGTGTTCATTCGCCGAATGGTTTGACAGCGGGTCAACTAAACGGCCTCCTAGAAGAAAGTCCGATCTAATGACCTTTCTCAAAGTCATACTACCCGCGTTGTCAAAGCAGAGTCCTATCAATCTAGAGGCGTTATCGAAAGATCCACGGATGCATCTACTAGACCGTTTGCGCGAACTATTTAGGCAGGTTTTTGAAGACCACCTTTACACGTGGTATTATCCAAACATTGAACAAACGGATAAAAGTCAACTAGTTAAGCTGAGGAAGTGGTCGGAAATAGGAGATGATGTGATTAAGCGCAGATTCGTACTTGAGAACGTACGTTGTAGGCCGGAAACTTTACCAAACTATTTTATCACAAAATCTGGTTCCGTGAGATTTGCTGAAACTATGGCTGATTACGAGAAAGCACTTGCAAAACATGATGCTGATCAAAATGCTGCCAAGCATTCTATAGAGACAGAAGAGCGTTTTACATAGTCTTCTCACAAATCCAACGTAAGATTACATGACAGGTACGCTTATCCTAGAAATAGTCTAATCTCTATAATCCAGGCATAATAACATAGTTGATAAGGTCACGCTTAAGAGTTCTACTTTCCCAAACCAGGCTTATCATTGTCCGGGCTTATAAATTCTTATATACTTTCGCGTATAATATTGTACTTGACTCAGACTCCTCTAGCTAAGTCTTGAATATGTTTAGTTCTGGTCGTTGAGTTCCATCGAGATGAACGAATCAGGAAATGGTATGCCAATCTTGATCGACTTATCGTGGCCGGCTAGTAGCATGATTTAGCTGCCAAATACAAAATGCCTGTTCTCTAGGTACGCTATTCGTGCAGGTAGGACTCGAAATCGAATCTGTAAAGACATGTTTTACTATTAGTTGTATGAATGAAATATGCGTCGTAGTTATTCGCATTCTATCATATTAGACACCTCGATCTCGTCGCAACCTCTAGATATAGTCGTTAGCACAAGTCAGGGAGTTTGATAAGATCAGACTAGATCGATCCAAGAACGATGAAGAGTAGGCGTAGTAGAATTCTAGTGTATTATGTCGACTGAAGCGTGTTCCTATTATAGTGATATTGCTAGATATGGAATAAGCTATATTTTGCCGAGAATTCCGCTGTATTATTACCGAAGATTTTGCCGAAGATTTTGCCGAAGATTTTGCCGAAGATTTTGCCGAAGATTTTGCCGAAGATTTTGCCGAAGATTCTGTCATATCTCTAGGGAAAATTTTGGTAAAACATTCCTCCTTCATCATTCCGAAAACGCTCTCTCGCCTTTGTCTTGTCGCACACGATGAGAGTTTCGTAGATTTCTACGTCGGTCCTGTGTGTAACTCTAATGCTTTCTAATGGTGAGGAGCTCTCGAATCACTTGAATAGACTTCGTGATCGGTACAATAAATCGGAAAAAAATCACGTGCCTGATAACTTTTTATGACTCGTCCTATTTATAATTATTTATATGACTCATTGATTTTATGGACGTCCGAATATCATCTATATAAGCTTGGACTTGTATACACCTAGTGAACTCGCTAGTCGTGTATGTGTAGTATTGAGAAATTTCACACGCCAATTCGATGGCTTCCAAACAATCTTCTAGCCTTGAAGCCGTTTCGCATAATCATCGAAACTTCATAGTGCGTCTCGATTTTATCAAAGATCTCCTTCGCAAGAGATATAAAATCACCCCGAAAGTAAGGATCTAATCCATTTCAAATTTACGAATATTGGAAGAGATACTAGTACACACACAAAAGCTCTCATAAATAACATTGTCTTAATTAGCACGTGGACGAAACCATAATCAAACCGATACAATACGATAATGAATGTCCTTTCAGATATAACAACTTTATTTACCATATTCAATTACCAGTAGATGCGACTATAGACTCACATGACGATGATCAAAGGCTACAATCATGCTGCACGACTATTCCACTCGGAAATCGTCACTTTGTGCTTCGAATTAGCAACCCTGACGCTGAAGGCTTCCTACGAGAGACTCGAGTACAGAATGAGGTTGGCATGATTACGCTTTCGGCAGACGCACTTTGTGAGTATTCGCCAAACATAGTGCCTCATATATACGATTGGCATGCGAAAAACGACGGTACTTTTGACTGGATCTTGATGGAGAAAATGAGTGGTGAGCCGCTGGCCGAGGCATTCGACACGATGTCTTTGTTTGAAAAGAAAAAGGTTCTCCAACAGATGGCGAGAATCCTGAAAGCATTACAAGACTTCAAACTACCAGACAATCTTGATGGCTGGGGCGGTGTCACTGTCAGTCAAGATGGCCATATCGCTAACGGACCTTTGTCTACTCTCGGTTCGGGTCCATGGTCATCTCTCCAGGACTCGTATAGAGGACAGATCAGATCTGCTTTACATATTGCAGATGATAATCCACTTCTCGACGGCTGGAAGATCAATGACCTACGGTCGCGGCTCGATGCTTTCGCTCAAGAAGGTCTATTACAGCAAATCTCAAATCTTAGCACAAAAAATGTTCGAAGCATAATTCATGGCGATTTTAGTAGGTGCTTAGCAGGGGACAACGGTTTATTGGATAATATTTGTTAACGATGAATAATAGCTTTTGATAATCTCCTCTATGATCCTTTGACAGGCCAGATCACAGCGCTGTTAGACTATGACTTCGCAGCTATCTATCATCCCTCTATGGAATTCTTTAACTCGTTCAGTAGTAATAGTGGATCTTTAATCGGCTGGTGTGAGTCTATCTCAGTCGAAGGACGACAAAACATGGCTCTCCGGGACGCTAAACTATCTGGAAGATTTATCTCGCTACTATCATCACAAATCTCCGCGGACAGATATGAAGAATGGGAATTAGCTAGATTATGGGAAGAACAACTTGACAATGAAGATGCTATGCGACCAAGTACAATGACTGGCATCGATAAGGTCTCGAACCTTCATGAAATTCTAAAATGTATTGTGCCGTGGGAATTAGGTAATAGTGACTTTTTAAGATTGAATCAGGACGAAGAGGAAAGATCCAGAATCAAGAAGAAATATGAGTTACAGCTTAATACCTTATTGACTTATTTAGGCTTCTGAAAGCACTCCTATATAGTATCGAAGATTCTCGAGTAGAATACCATAGAACGAAGTTAGTTGATTTTTAGAAATAGTCTATATATATATGTATTCAAGCTTTTGTATATTATTACTCGGGGGTTGATTATCAAATCTACGAACATATCACTTAGCATAGTCGTGAGAAGAGATTGGTAGTCTACAAAATCTTGAATCTAGATGGTCCAAAATCTTTTTTACGATAATAGGAATATTCAGGTTTAGTAAACGCTTCATAGTTGGAGTTTTCAAATCACTATTTTTATATTTGCTCTACTCTTTGAAACTATAACGGCCTTATATTACTTGTAGTACTATGACAGGGACTTACGATGAAACTATAGTCAAGATTGAGAGCTCTTACTATGTTCCTAGGAACGCTAGTCTTATCGAAATTACTACCTATTAATCAATCTTAGTCGATGAAATTATATTATGAACGATAGTTTGTCTCCTCCTTAGGATATTGAAATTAGTAGATGGACCACTATAGCTAAATAAATAGCTAGATGATTCATAGGATTTACAACTTATGTAGCAAAGAATCTAGCTATGTGTTAAAACAACTTATGTACGACTAGTAATATATTCTCTTCATGGCTAATAGCTATATTGCTAGTGTTACTTAATAACTACTACTTCTTGTACGCTATAGAGAAGGCCTAGATAGTTTGTAACTCATAGGTTAGGGTAAACTAGTAGGTTTCGAAGTCGATATCGCTACTATAGCTTTTAATTAGATACTAGTGATAGTAGTATAAATACGAGTAGTTATTACAAATTTCATAAGGCTAAATTCGATTTAGTTTTATAAGGCTATTATTAATATACTACATTAACTTAGTATTTGTATTACAATCTTCAAATTATGAACATGAACAACTACATAGCTATGATATAGGTTTGTACTATCTTATACTATATAGTAAACATGCTGAAATTTTAGTTATATTAAGAACTCTACTTAGAATCTTAATAAGAATTTGGTAGAAGATTTTCCTAAAACAAATTGTAATATAATTTATTGACTTTCAATTTCGCTAACAGTTTTGTCGCTTTAGATCCATCATAACTAAGCTAAAGAAAGAGCGAACACTTTGAGGGATCCCTAAAGACCCAGCTAACATTATTGCCGACAGTTGCTGGAATTACTACCGAAAATTTCGCCGAAGTTTCTGCCGAGATTTTTGCCGAGATTTTTGCCGAGAATTTTGCCGAGATTTTTGCGGAAACTTTTTTGCCGAGATTTTTGCCGAAACTTTTGTGCAGAGATTTTTGCCGACATTTCAGCTGAGATTTTAGAGGACATTTTTGCAGAGTTTTTGCTAACATTTTTGCTAAAAATCCAGATAGAGATTTTATATATATTAACCTTAAGTAATTATAAATTAGTTCTATACCTAATACTATACCTAGTATATTATTAGATAAAAAGTTCTTATAATGTTCTTATTTAGTAGTAAACTTTAACCTTATTTTTAAAAAGAAGTCTAATAATGTTCTAATACTATACCTAGTACATCATTAGACAAAAAGTTCTAATGATGTATTTGTTTAGTGGTGAACTTTAACCTTATTTTCGAAAAAAAGTCTAATGATGTTCTTGAGGTTTTTCTAATAATGTTCTTAATGAAACTTGTCCTATAAAGCTAATATTTCGCCTAAGTCTAATCTAGGTATTTAGCTAATAGTTTATGTAATACTAGACTAAATGGTTCATCTTTAAAGGAGTTATAAGTAATTAAAAATAGTACATCTTTTAGGTAGGTTACATTTATGAAGTTCTTATAAAAAATAAAATAACATCACTAAATTTAGCTAAGCATAAAAATCTTTTCACATATAACACAATTTTGATAAGTCTATTCTACTACTAAGTATCACTTTACATTTATGACACATCTATATTATAAAGGATTTATAGAAAGACTTATTTATTTCTAAGTAAAACCTCTATTATTAAAATCTTATATAGTATTATAAGTCTTTACTATTCTATAGACTTAACTAATTATAAATAATATCTTTCTTTATTTATATATCTTTAAAAAGATAACATATAATAATATAAAGATAAAATGTAATAATATAGAGAATAAGTTAACTATACATTAGAGATGTTATAAACAATATAAATTTAAAAAGCAATACTAGTAAATAATATAAAATAATAGTAATAATAGTAGTAATAAATATAACTTAACCTACATTAAATCAATTAAGAAAGAATATTAATATAGATTATAACTTAAATACTAATAGAACTTAAGGAATAATAGATAAATCATATATAATAGCTATATTAAATAGAAGATATAACATTAAATAATAATTAATAATAAATAATAATAATAAGTAATAAGTGATAATAAATAATAATAAATAATGATTAGCAATTGTAAAGAATGATAAATAATAATAAGCAATAGTAAACAATAATAAATAATAATTAACAATTATAAAGAATAATAAATAATAATAAATAATGATAAGCAATTATAAAGAGTAATAATAAAGAAGGGTTAATAACAATAAATAATAATAAATAATTATAAATAACAATAAATAATAACAAATAATCTCTAATACTATCTATATTTAATAATATAAAAGAAGTAATAAGTATAATAAGTTAAACATAGAGAATTTATAAACAAAATATATATAATTATATAAAAGATGTAATAAGTATAATAAGTTTTAGAAATCTAGGATTTATAAACAAAATAGTAATAACATAGATATAATAAATAATAAACAATAGTTTAATAGAAACATAAAATAATAAATAATTATGTTAAAGTTAGTAGGTCTAAGAATTGGTAATAAGATAGTCTATAGGTAATATAATATAAAGTAACACTACTATATCAATATATGTTTATATTATGTTTTTGATAGAAATAACAATAATTTATTTTTTTAGTATTCTACAGTTGACTACATCTAACAAGTTGACCCTTAGGTATCCTAAGCGTCAAAATTCCACATATAGTTAACTATAGAAATAAATTCCA
>Ga0160428_1000166_pt1 | contig 82168 bp, 78 predicted proteins | sample SolpanmetagenomM_FD_108198 | JGI IMG/M metagenome (GOLD analysis project Ga0160428, IMG submission 108198) | Solar panel surface microbial communities from Lawrence Berkeley National Laboratory, California, USA - M | ecosystem: Engineered > Built environment > Solar panel > Unclassified ...
AAAACCAACAATGTCAAAGAGCGCAAAACGCCGACGCCTTGCTCAACCCTTCTTGCAAAGGGCGAACCGAGCGCCGAAGATCTGGTAACTGCAGAAGCGAACCGTCCGGTCCGTCGCTGCGGTTCGGTCTCTCTAGTGGGGTGAATTTGGTCCGTCAACGACAAATTCGGAAAAAAGTGAACTTTTGCCATCGGCCTGTCCGTGCGGCGGGCACTAGGGCCTGGTTGCACGCGAGGACTTCTCGCTGAAAAACCGATGACAGGACCGGAGCGCCTGCGTCTCCGGTACGAGCGACTGACGAGCCGACTCGGTAGCGGTCCAGAGACACCCCCTTCGCGCCGGGGAAATTGATCCGGTTCGTCGCGGCTTCGTCCTCGGCGCTACGGTCGACCACAACCGTTATGGATATTGGATCGCCCTTTGCGCGGACTTCCATGATCGAAGCAACGCAGGTAAGCTCTCGGCGCAACCGACCCGGTTTGGGCACTGACACAGACGAACCAGTGTCGACCCTAACCTCGGGCGACAGACGTCAGCGACGGCTGCGGTCGGAACAACCAAGGAATGAAGGAGCCAGTTGGGTGACGTGGCACCCGGTCGGGGAAGTCGCGCAGACGGATGGCGGAGACGGAGGAATTCACAATGTAAACTTAAGTTATTGGCTGATAATAAATTTTAACGTCACTATTAATTTAAACCTCAATAAATACCTCAAAAATAAATTCTCTAGTCCACTGTGAACGCTCCATGCTTTATGGCGGCGTTCTGATCGCGCTATTTGTCGTTGGTGCCTCGCCGCGCAGTAAGCACGAATGTCCGGGTTTGGTATGGGGTGGACGCCCCCCGACGGCATCAAAGTGCCAAAGTGGCGGTGTTGGAGTGTACTCTAACGTTCCCTCACACGGCCGTTCATGGACCGAGAGCGATGTCAGCAACCGCCCCGCTGACGCCTCCAAGACGGCCCTCCCACGATATGGTTCGACGACCAAAAGATGAAACGATGCTCATTACGTGCGCAGGTGCGCCAACGCCCGTCGGCTCTGTTGCCACATTCTTTTCACAGTATAACTTTTGGTCCGCCAACAGTCGCTCAAGCGACATAACTTCAGCAGCGGTAAGGGGGCGATTACTGTTCGAATTGAGCCTGCGCTCGACCGACAAAAGGCCACCCGGCCCGGTTTCAGACACTTGACTCCACTGCCATACCCCAGCCCTATCTTTCCAAACGACTGTGCTCGCCTCGTCATACGTGTGATGAACGGCAACGCTGTCTATGAAGATCGCAGTTCCCCCGATATGTTTTGGCAAATGATACCGATCCCGGATTGCGAAACTTCGGGTAATCTCCGCTGAGTTTGGCGGTGTGAAATCCGTGTTACGCGGTACTCCCAGTCCGGCACACCCGCCCAAGGCGACGGCAATTATCAAGGAGGCAGAACGTTTCATACTGCGTCATCGCACATAGCTCCGTAGTCCGCTATTGGGCGTGAGCGGACTGGCAGCTTTCCCATCCAATAGCGGTCGGTCGGCTTTCGGACATGATGGACGCCGGCGACGTGGCTGAGCGGCGATAAGCGGTGGTGAGCGGTCCGGCAGCTCTTGGTAAAGCCGTGTGGATAGCGGACATAGGATCGGTTACGATCGGCTATGTTTGCCCTCCTCCTAACAGCGGTAGCAGCTGCCCTGATCCCGCCCGCCGAGCAGCTGAGGGGGCAGCTACAATCCGCGATCTGGGCAGACCTTCAGTTGAACGCCATGATCGGGAACGGCAATTGGCTTGCCTCACTCTGGTATAACGCCGGAAGCGACACAGCGTCCGATCTGCACATCCGCGAGGTAATGTGCTCTCGGGATGGTTCGGTTCAGCGATGCTCATTCGCACTCCATCGGGACGGTGGTCCGAAAGAGTTGATGGGAGAGACAGCTCCCGACGCTCTTATCTGCTTAGCCGATTTCGAGAAATCCAACGACGGATGGTCGATTTCCCATACGCCGCCGCATAAGGTCGGCCACAGTCACACTTCTATGCGGTGCAAAATCGTCAAGCAGTGAGCGTCCGCGATTGGAAATGCGAACACTCGGCTCACCGTCTGACTTTGGGCGTTAGGAGCCGTTGGTTTCTGCCCGCTGGAACAACCAGCCTTCCATTAGCACGTCCTCTCGCGGTAGCGGATCGCTGACGCCAGTGATTATCTCGTCCACGTCGCAATCGGGGAAGTCGGTCGCAATCTCGGACGCGGCCGTTGTCAGAGCGTCGAGCGTGTCCTCGCTAAATGGTGTGTCGCAAACTGCCGTGAAGGTGATGCGGCTTCCGTCACGCCGAACCTTGACCATCCGAACTTCGGGGTAAATTGCGCCCAAGAGGGCGCGCTTTGCGGATAGCCTTAGGTCGGCAGCAACGGGCGTCATACCCGACACGATAGAGGCGGCTCGAATGTCCGCAATCGGAAAACCGGCGGGAGTCCCTTAACTGCCGACATTGGGCGTATCCGGTCAATCGTATGCTCGCCACATCCGGCCACGGTTGATGTCCCGAGCCGCACCGTGCGGAAGCCGCGTTTCAAATCGGCGGAGTTGTTGGCCCGCTTCGTCATCCCCCGCCTTTGCCGCGAGGCGCAGCCAGTGACGGTAGCCTTGTAGATCACGGCGATTGAAGCGAGACATTGCCATGTTGTGGGCTGCCGTCGGATCGCCTTGCCGCAAAGCACGATAACACAAGCCCGCCGAAGAATATGGATCGGCGGCTGATAGGCCGTCTTCACCGATGCGGCGAGCAAGCTCTGTCATGGCAGAGGGATAACGTCGAAGAGCCAAATGCCACGGCAGCCCCATACCGTCGCCTGGCGAGAGGCCATTGATCCAAGCCTGGGCAAGGCGTTTAATCCTGTCTGGCGGCTTGCGGATCATGCCTAACCCTATGCCACCTTACAGGCCCTCTCAATGTCCGCAAATGGGGGTGGGTTCAATCGGTGGTCGCAACGCGCCATTCTCGGAGTGAGAGGGGTGTGAGCGATGAAGCAGCGCAAGCGGATTTACTATTCGTCGGAGCAGCGTGCGGAGATCTGGGATCGTTGGCGGCGCGGGGAGTCGATGAGTTCGATCGGTCGGCGGTTCGATCGGGAATCGTCGTCGGTGTTCTCGGTGCTGTCGCCGTCGGGCGGCATCCGTCCGGTCGAGCGCCGGCGGTCGATGCGGGTTTTGAGCCTGGCGGAGCGCGAGGAGATATCCAGGGGTCTGGTGGCCGGGCGTTCGCTCAGGGCGATCGCTGTACAGCTTGGCCGCGCGCCATCGACGATCAGCCGTGAAGTCGAGCGGAACGGTGACCGTGCCGCATACCGGGCGACGGTGTCCGATCAGGCGGCGTGGAGCCGTGCGTTGCGCCCCAAGCCGTGCAAGCTGGCTTGCCATCCGCGCCTGCGCGCAACAGTGTCGGCGAAGCTGCGCCGCAACTGGTCGGCCGAGCAGGTCGCGGGCTGGCTGGGGTGCCGCTTTCCAGATGAAGAGCAGCAGCGCGTGTCACACGAGACGATCTACAAAAGCCTGTATATCCAGGCGCGTGGCGTCCTGAAGAAGGAACTGCTCGAGCATCTGCGGGCGAAGCGTACGATCCGACGCTCGCGCCATGCTAGCCTGAAGCGCGACGGGCTCGGCCAGATCAGGGACGCGGTGTCGATCAGCGAGCGGCCCGCCGAAGTCGCCGACCGCGCCGTGCCCGGGCATTGGGAGGGCGACCTCATCTCGGGCGCGCGGGGTAGTCATGTCGTCACGCTGGTCGAACGCCAGTCACGCTACGTGATCCTCGCCAAGGTCGCGAACAAGCAAACTGCCACCGTGGTCTCCGCGCTGATCGGGCAGGCGCGCAAGCTGCCCGCAGACCTCCGCCGATCGCTGACCTGGGACCGCGGCAAGGAGCTTGCCGACCACCGGCGCTTCACCCTTGCAACCGACGTCGAGGTCTACTTCTGCGATCCACACAGCCCGTGGCAGCGCGGCACCAACGAAAACACCAACCGCCTGCTGCGCCAGTACCTGCCTCACGGCATCGACCTGTCCACCTTCAGCCAGAAGCGGCCATCTAGGTTGATTTGCGTCTTCCCGGAACCAGCCGTTGGTTCAGGTGCCGGGTATGATACGCCGTCGCAGCGCTGACCGGCGAGCCGCCGTGCGTCACAGTGCAGGCGCCCGGCGCTTAGTTCGCGCGTCCCGGCTCGTGCGCTGTCGCAACTACCACCGGAGCACCGAACCGATAACTTGATGCCGTGATTGCGCCCATAAAGGCGTGTTCGTGATAGACCCGCGCACCCGCATCTCGGCCCGCAGCACCAACCGAGACCATCAGTGGAATCAAATGGTCCTCACGGGGGTGCGCGGCGCGAGCCGCCGGAGCGCTAGACCAGTCGACCAGCCTTCTGGTTCGTTCTTCAGGCACTGAGTAAATTAGCGTTTCCTCGAGCCAACCGTCGAACATCGCTGACGCAAGCTTGCCTGTGCCGCTCATGATCCCCCACACGTCGTGAAAGCTGAACCCGCTGCCGATGATCAGCACGCCCTGGTCGCGCAGCGGAGCGATCAGCTCGCCAACGCGATAGTGTTCGGCAGGATCGAAGTCGGCCTTAAGCGCGAGCTGCACCACCGGCAGCTGAGCCTCGGGGTATAGCGTGTGCATCAAGCTGAAGGTACCATGATCGTAACCACGCTGCGGATCGAGCCCGGTTGGCATGTCCCCACGGTCGAGCATGGTGCGGACGGTCTCTGCCAGCGCAGGGTCGCCCGGCGCATCGTAGCGAATGCGGTAGGTGTGTTCGGGGAAGCCGGAATAGTCGTAGACCATCGGCGGGCGTGCCGCGGAGGACAGCAGGAAGCGATCCGCTTCCCAATGGCCGGAGACCACCAGCACCGCGCGGGGCAGCTCGCCCAGCTCTCTGCGAATATCGTGAAGCGACCGCTCGAGCTGGTCGTACGCGCCCGGACGAAGCTCCTTGATCCAGGGCCAGGGACCACCCCCGTGCGAAAGGAAGTACGTCGGCAGTCGATAAGATGGCATTGCTGTCCGCCTGATGCGAGGAGTGTCGGTCGAACCATTCAGGCTGCTAGCTGTCGGGCTGCGTCGCGCGCTGAGGCGATCGCGGCGTCCCGCGTGTCCGGGAAATTCAGCCCTTCGGCCACGACCGTCTCGATGTCGGTCACGCCGATGAAGCCCAGCAGCGAACGCAGCAGCGATTCAGCGTGTTCGGCGGCCGCGAACGGCGACCCGGCTGCATAAACACCACCCCGGGCGATCGCGAGAATGATACGTTTGTTGCCTGCCAGGCCCTCCGGTCCGGCCTCGCCCTTCCGGAAGGTCGTTCCCGGTACGATGATCCGATCGACCCAAGTCTTGAGTTCGGACGATACGGTGAAATTGTACATGGGCACGCCGATGACGATGATGTCAGCATCCAGGAACTCGGCCAGGATTGTGTCGCTGGTCGCCCGTTGCGCCCGCTGCGCGTCGTCGAGCAAAGGCACCGCTTGCGACAAAGGGTGAGCCGATGGGGCGGTCGCAGCGGTGAAATGCGGCAGTTCGTCTACTGCCAAATCACGATAGGTCACGTGATGCTTGCCGCTGCCGCCGAGCCGTTCGACGACAAGAGCGGAGAGTTGGCGCGACACGGATTGCGCACCGGTGATGCTACTGTCGATGTGAAGGAGTTTCATGGGACGAGTTCCTATTGTTGCCTCGGTTATGATATGTGCCTATCGAATTGCCCCGCAAGAACGCACAAGTTTGATACCGAAGGCACATGAATGTGACCGAGAATGCCGCCAAGGACCATGAGGAGCGGCGCGACGCGCGCTCCTGCCTGAAGATCACTCAGGTGCTTAGTCGCATCGGCGACAAATGGACGGTGCTGATCATCATCCTGCTCCGCGATCGCGGCTACCGGTTCAACGAGCTCAAGCGCGGCATCGACGGCATCTCGCAACGGATGCTCACCCTGACGCTGCGGAACATGGAACGCGACGGTTTGGTGACCCGCACGGTGACCCCATCGATCCCTCCGCGGGTGGATTATGAGCTGACGGACATCGGCCGGTCACTTGCAGAGCCGGTCAAGATCCTGGGGGATTGGGCGTTCAAACATCTCGGACCGATTGCTGCCGCACAGGCGATGTTCGACGCCAAGGCAGCTGAGCTCTGAAGGCGCTCGTGCGTGCAGCGGATTTCCCGGGAGCTGCGGCATACATGGCGTGAGCGCAAGGATTATCCGGGCATAGTCAAACCGGGCGGTTACGGGCCGGCCGGAACCGGACCCGGTCACGCGGAGGTGAACAGATCCAGTCTGGCCGACTCTACCCAGAAACGATGAGCTTAGCTGGACGCCCGGTACGCTTCTGGAATGACGAAGACTTGGTCAGCACGGCCGTAACCACCGTCCGGCACTTCCTCAATCAGCACCATCGTGTGCGGACGCGCGGCCTCGCTCATGTACTCGACGAACAGATCGGTGACGCGGTGAATGATTTCCGCCTTTTGTGCGCTCGACAGCGCGGCCTGCGGGATCTTGATGTTGGCGAAAGGCATGATGGTTCTCCGTGAAGATAGCAGGCGAAACGATGTTCAGTCGCCGCGCGCCTTGGCGGCGAACTCATTGAGCTGAGTCAGCGTCTGCTCGAAACGACCTTCCGCCTCGGCGCGGCGGAGAAAGCCGACACGCTCCACCAGGATCTCAGGCGGAGTCGGCTGTTGCGACAACAGCGTCATCACCTCGTCCGCGAAATCGTCGAGCGGCTGGTAGCCGGGACGGCTTTCCTGGCCCGGGGTCAGCCCAGTCTGGACCGCAGGCGGGGCAAGCTCGATCACCTCCACACGGTCCCTCAACGCCTCGCGCATAGTGACCGTGTAGGAATGGATCGCCGCCTTGGTCGCATTGTAGGTGGGCGTAATCACCAGCGGCACGAACGCCAGCCCGGAGGTCACGTTCACGATGACACCGTCGTGCTGCTGCACGAGGTGGTCGATTAGCGCATTCGTCAGCCGGATCGGGCCGAGCAGGTTGGTGGTGATCGTCGCCTCGGCGTCGGCCAGGTCGCGCGAGTGATCCAGCACCTCGAAGCGCATAATACCGGCATTATTGATCAGGACGTTGAGGGCCGGGTGTTCGGCTAATACCCGACGAGCAAAGTCGGCGACCCCGTCCGGGCTCTCCACGTTCAGCTCGGTTGCGTGCATGTTGACGCGTCCAGCGATCGCCTGATCGAGCGCGTCACGCCGCCGTCCGGCGACGATCACGGTGTTACCAGCATCGTGGAGCCGGTGCGCGAGCGCCTCGCCGATTCCCGAGCCGCCGCCGGTGATGAGGATGGTATTGCCGCTTGTTTTCATAAGATCCGATCCTTCAGCTTGGAGCCGGCGATCTAACGCGCTACGTTCGATCAGGAAGAAGGCACCGTAAATATCTATACTTACCGGAAGGAGAGTGACGGCGTGTCGAGCCTGCCATTCAGCGATGCTACCATTCGCAAGACGCGCCGCATCGCGGAGACGGCGCCGCCGGACGATTGCGATCCAAAGGTGGAGGCGCTGGTCAACGACCTGATCGGCCGTGTCGCCGACAAGTGGACCATGATCATCTTGGAGGTGCTGGCCGAGCATGGGGAGCTGCGATTCACCCAACTCTCTCGCCTGGTCAGCGGCGTCAGTCAGAAGATGCTGACGCAGACGCTCCGCCAGATGGAGCGCGACGGCATGGTGACGCGGACCGTTCATCCGGTCGTGCCGCCGCGGGTCGAGTATCGACTAACGGATCTGGGCGCGAGCTTGGGCGCCGCGTTTTGCGGTGTCTGGATTTGGGCGGAGGACAACCTCACCTGCGTAGAGGACGCGCGGGCGCGGTTCGACGGCCGGTAAAGGCACCGCCAATTGCGGTAGCCGTTATGACTCGGCGTGAAGCCGATAGCTGGACTGGGCGATCTCGATGGTGGAGGGTGGCCATGACGCCAATCAAACAGCTGTCAACCGGACGGCCCAATTGTGGACGCCGCGCGGCACTCGGCGGACCGCCATAAGTCGCCATTCCGCGTCTTGGACGCGACGCCCCAAACCGGACGCTTGTTCACCTTGGCCAAGGTGCTCAGGCACGGTGGGAAACGCGTGTGAGGTGGGCTGCGTCTCCTAGTGTCGCACCCAGCGCCCGATCAACACTGGGTGCGACACCGATAAGCAGGCTTCAGGTGAGCGCGCCGCCGTCGACGTTGAGGATAGTGCCGGTGATCTGCCGGGCCGCAGGCGTCGCCAGGAAGGCGACCGCCGCCGCGACATCCTCCGGCTGCCCTGAGCAGGCCGAACTCCTGGCAGACTTCGTCAGCACGACCATGTCCGGGCTCTCGGCCAAGGCTCGCGACGGATATGGTCTTGAGCAACTCCTCGCAACCGCTCGGCTTGCAGGCCTAGCGCTTGGACAGGCTGTTCAGGCATAGGCTTTCGGCCAGCTTCGACCCAGAATCGGTCATTCAGCGGTCGTTGCGCGCTCCCCATCTTCGGACATCCGTTCATGGCCGCTCACCGCCTTATCGAGCGGCCGTGACATGAGGAGAAGTGAGACGAAGCCGTCAATCCCGTCTCGCCACTTGGATGGCTGCCTTTAGCGAAAACGGACGCTCTACGCTCACTCGGATGCCATCGCTGTTTGCTCGGATGCCATCGCTGTTTGACCGAAGCTCGCCGTTAAGCGCGGGGCAGACGCACGATGCTTCTGTTGCGCTGACCCTGCTTGACCGGCTCGAGCCGTGCACTAGCATGCTTACTGACAAGAATTACAACGGCAACGCTATCCGCTACGACAAGCTTGCCAACAACTTCCTCGCCATGATCAAGCTCGCATCAATGCGCTTCTGGTTGCGCCCTTATGAGGCTACGACCTAGCTAGCGGCTCCAGTGAATGAGCGCTGACAACGGCGTCTCTTGCTCGATGGCTGGTCGGCACTGTCCAGGACCATGTGGCGATGGACAGGTTCCTTTCTGCGATGGAGACCGAACGGATCGCCCGCAAGACCTACCATATGCGCAATCAGGGTAGGCATGACAGGTTGATTACATCGAACGCTTTTACAATCCCACACGTAGGTATTCGACCCTAAGCCCAAATGCCGCAACGCGACCATTGATTTGCCGGCTGTTTTGCTCGAACGCAGGCATCACGCAGACCCAGCCCCGACACCATCAGTGCCCCACCCGGATCGTTCCCTCCAGGCCTGTCTCTTCGACATGGACGGCACGCTGCTGACGTCGATCGAATCCGCGGAACGCGTTTGGTCGCGCTGGCTTCGCCTTCATGGACTTGATCCGGTGGCGATCCTTCCGAGCATCCACGAGATCCAGACAATCGAAACGATTACCCGGCTGGGCATTCCGGGGATCGACCCGGTTACGGAAGCCGCGTGAATCGCGCGTGAGGAGCCGGCGGATCCGGACGGCGTCCGCGCGATCGACGGAGCGCGCGCGTTTGTCGCGACGCTGCCGCACGGTTGTTGGGCGATCGTCACGTCCGCTACGCACCGTCTCGCCGAGGCCCGGCTGGAAGCCTCCGGGATGGACCTCACCGCGCCTGTTCATCACCGCAGAGGACATTCCCGTCGGCAAACCCGCGCCGGATTGCTACATCGAGGCGGCCCGACGGCTCGGGAAAGACGTGACGCAATGTGTCGTTTTCGAGGATGCCCCGGCCGGCATCCAGTCCGGACGCGCTGCGTGTGCGGAAGTCGTTGTCATCACCGCAACGCATACACGTCCCGTAAAGACCGAATATCCGCAGATCGAGGATTACAGCAATCCTGCCATGACGCATCACGACGGGTTGATGCGGTTTATGTCGATCCGGTAAGGCGCGATCGCGCGAGCAGAATTGCGTATAGCGCCGCACCTACGCCTGGTTCGTGGCGCGGCGTGATCACTTCGTAAAACGCCTGCCGCTCCAGCGCGCGCACGAGCGACGCGCGTACCGCATCCTGCTTGGTCAGGACGCCGCCGGACCAGGAAAGCAGCACCGTTTCGCTTGCCGAGAACCCTAGGCGCGTGCGCAACGCCTGCGCCATCTGCGCCAGTTCCACACCCGCGCGATCGAGAATGGCGGCAGCGCGCGAATCCCCTTCCTCCGCTGCCTGCACGACGATCGGCGCAAGCGCTGCGATGGCATCACGGGTCATGCCCGGTTCCCCCATCACCCGCGCGCAAATCTCTAAATCGCTCCCGAGATCGAGCGCCGCGACTAAGGCACGGTGCAACGGCCCGGCATCGAGGCGACCGTCGCTCATCCGGGTGAAGGCGTTGAGGCCTTGAATCGCGATCCAATAAGCCGAGCCCTCATCGCTGAACATCTCGCCCCAGCCGCCGACCCGTGCGGACAGCCCCCGCCGCTCGCCATAGCCGATCGAGCCCGTACCGGCGACGAGGTTGATCCCGTCCGCACAGGCGAGCGAACCCGCCCAACCGCACACCATGTCGTTGTCGCAGGCGTAGCGGTCGTGCCCTAGGATCCGCCCGCACGCGGCGTTGAGCAAGGGATCCACCGCAGCGTCCTCCCCGTACGCCGGCAGTCCGAAAAAGGCGAAGCGCAGTTCCGATGGCGCGATCGCAAGTTGACTGCACACCGCGCCGATCCCGTGCGCGATCCGGGCGACTGCCTCCTCGAGCCCGACCTGCAGGTGATAGGTCGTCCCCGTCACCGCGCGCGCGACGACCGCGCCGCTTGCGTCGCTGCAGACGAACTCGGTCTTGGTGCCGCCGCCGTCCACGCCGAGATAGACCGTCATGCGACTGGCGTGTGGATGCGGACGCCCTGAACGACGCGGTTGACCGTGCCGCTGGCATTGGGACGGTCGGGCGTACGGCCCTGTCGCAACGAGCAATGCAGGCCGAACAGTTGCGCCGGAACGATATAGGGGAACAGCAGGTCGGCATCGACAAGGGCCGATGCGCCCTCCACCAGCAACGTGTCGTTGCCACCCTCCTGCGCCGCAATCGCGAGGATCGCGCCACAACGCCCGTCGGCGCGCAGTTCCGCGAGGATGTCGAGATCGTACAGCCGGGTCAGCGGATCGTTCGAAACGAACACCACCACCAGCGTTCGCGGGGTGACGATCGTCTTCGGTCCGTGCCGAAATCCCAGCGACGAATCGAACGCCGTCGGTATGGCGCCGTCCGTCAGCTCGAGCAATTTCAGAGCCGCCTCGCGCGCCAGTCCCTGGAACACCCCGCTTCCGAGATAAACGACGCGCTCGAACTCCTGCCCGGCCAGCACCCTGGCGATATCGTCGGCTTTCGCCACCGTTGCGGCGACAGCATTCGCGATCGCCTCGACCCGCGCGTCCATCGAGTCCACACCCGTGAAGATCGACAGCGCCGCCAGCATCATCGCGGTGAAGCTCGACGTCATTGCGAAAGCGCGATCATGCGTTTCTTCGGGCAACAGGACGACATGGCCATGCGGGCCGGCGCGCTGTGCCAGCGCGCCGTCGGCATTGCAGGTGATGACGAGATGATGGATCGACAGGCGCGCGTCGGCGAGATCGACCGCGGCGATGCTTTCCGGGCTGTTCCCCGATCGACCGAACGACACCATCATTGTCGGTCGATTCGGATCGAGATAAAGGTCCGGCGAACCGACGATATCGGTGGTCGCCACCGCTTCGACCGGGCGGCCGAGCGTCGCGGTCAACCACGGTGCCAGGCACTCGCCGATAAACGCCGAAGTTCCTGCGCCACACAGCATGATCCGCAGGTCCGCCTTGGCCAGCAACGGCCCAAGGAACGCGTCGATTGCTTCGCGCGTGCTGACGAGTACCGCCTGCGTGGCGCGCAGTGTCGCGGGTTGCTGAAGGATTTCGCGCCGCGTCCAGCTGTCATCGCTGGTTGTCGGTCGGTCGGACGCAACAAGGGTCTCAGGCATTGGGATTACACGCTCCATGATAGGCGTCGAGCGTCGCGCCGATGTGCGCGACGATGAGATCTACGGGGTCCAGCGTTGCCGTACCGGCGCGGACGGCGGCATAAGCGACGGGGAGATATTGGCTGAGCAACGGCAACGGTGGCACGTGCGCACGCAGGTTCTCGAACAGCCTGGTCTGCGCCGCGACGATCGCGGGATCGGGCCAGTAATATCGGATCCGGTCGCTCAGGCTGTACTGGAGTTGGAGATCCAGTGCCGCGTCGGTTTCGTGATAGTATTTCCACCAATTGCCAGGCTCGGCCTTCATCCGCGCGATCGCGACAGCGCGGAGATTGGCGCGCTCGTCGGGGGCAACCGTCTCAAGTTCGATCGTATCGAGCGCCCAAAGCGCCTCGCGCAGTGCGAAGGTGACCCCGGGACCGACCTTGAGGATCGCGAAATGGTCGCGCACCAACGCCGCGAGCGAAGCCGCGGATTGATAATCGGTCGAATGCGCCTCGAACACGACATGGTCGACCGGCTCGATCGCCGCGCTGAGTGCGCGGGCCGCTGCGGGCCGGTAATCGACCACCTTCATGTGATCGAACTCGACACCGGGCTGCACGACGGTCGCGATGACGCGATCCCATGCAGCCGCGAGCCCGCTTTCCGCAAACAGCGCACAGTGCATGTCGAGCGTCGCCAGTGCAGCCTCGGGCGTGGTCAGCTCAAGCGTTTCGAGGTCTTCCGCCGCGCCGCCGGGCACCGGGACTTCCGTGCCGATCACATAGACTGGAGCGTCCGCCGGATCCCCCGCAAAGGCGTCCTCGGCCGCGCGGCACAGGCGTGCGGCGCGTTCGGCGATCGTGCGCTCGGGCAACGGGTTCGGGTCGCCCGCGCACGCCATCGAGCAATCGAGATGAATCTTCGAAAAGCCGGCGCGAACATAATCGGCGATCATCGTCTCGGCCTTGGTCATCGCGTCGTCCGCCGACAGGCTCGTCCAGGCATTGGGACCGAGATGATCTCCGCCGAGGGCCAACCGATCGAGCGGGAAGCCCAACCGTTGCGCGATATCCTCGACGAAACGGCGATAGTCGGCGGGCACCATGCCGGTATACCCGCCGTCCTGATTCACCTGATTGGACGTCGCCTCGATCAGGACGACCGGCGCATCGTGCCGCAAAGCATGGACGAAGGTTGCCTCGATCACAACCGGATGAGCCGAGCACACCGAGGTCACGCCGATCGCTTCCCCGCGCTTATGACGCTTGACGATGTTTCGAATCAATTCCACCGACTTCTCCTTTCGCAAGATATTAGCGTAGCGTGTCTGATTTCGCAACGAAGCGAAGCAAAACGAAATCTATCCGGCGATAGCGCGTTCGACTTCCGCATTCTCCTCGCTCGCGGAGTCTGGTTCGAACGCGAGCATCAGCGATGCCGCCAAGGCCAGCCCGATGCCGACGAGCTTGATCGACCCCGGCATCACGCCAAGCGCGACCAGCGAGATGATCGCCGTCGCCAGCGGCGCACCGGCGTTCGTCAACGGTGCGACGATGATCGCCTTGCCGTAGCGAAACGCGAAGACCAGCGTCAGTCCGCCGATCGCGTTCAAGACCTGGATCCCGGCGGCCAGCCACGGACCGTCCGCCCCATAGTTGATAGGCCGGCCGAAGTCGGTCAGCATCAGCGCGACCGGCACGAGCGCAAGCCCGGTGACGGTCATGTAGAAGAAGATGCTCTCGCCCGACATGACGCGATTGGCGGATTTCATGAAATAGGCCTGCAGCCCCCAGCAGGCCATCACGATGAGGGCCATCCACATCCAGTTTCCGCCCGACGCAGCCCCGCCCGGCGCAAAGTCGAAGGTCGGAAGCGCAAGCAGCGCAAGCGCGATCCCGACCGCACCCAGGCGCCCGGTGCGTTCCCCCATGAACAGGAAGGACAAAGCGATCGTGACGACCGGCGACAAGGAAATGACCGGGAAAATTAGATACGCTGGCCCCCGCGTGACGGCGTAGAACAACACCATCTGCCCGCCTGCGCCGAGCAACCCGACCGCAAGGCCGTACGCGATAGCGCGCGGGTCGGTGTCGAGCTTCCATCCGGCCTGCGCCAGGACGACCACCGCGGGCGGAATCATCGTCAGCGCCCATACGCAATAGACCAGGGTTTCCGGGAAGCCGTGCTGCGGGGACAATCCGGAGAACGCGCCCCAGATTCCCCACAGGACAACGGTTGCCATGGCGTTCAGCAGCCACACCCGGCCACCCGACGTCGCGTTGTCGCTCATGCTGCGGCCTTCTGATCGAGTGGTGTCGCGGCAAGGACGAGGAAATGCTCGAAACGTGCCGGCAACGTGGCGACGGGTCCGTTGACGGTGCCCAGTGATTGCCCGGTAAAGCTGTCGATTAACCGGTGCCGCCCCGGCGGCAGTCCGCGCAGCGTCACGGTTCCGGCCCAGGTGTCGGCATAGAACGCATAGTGCATCGCGCCGCCGGCGCGGATCGCATGGCTTTCCGGCTTGTCGAAGCCGATGTCGTATAGGCCGCCGAGATACTGTCCCTTGGGCAACATGTTCGCGCGGTACAGCGCGATCCATTTGCGCCACAGCGCCTCGCGTGCCGGGGTCAGGGCGATGCCGCCGGGCGGCAGCGGATCGGTTGTGTTGGCCGGGTCATGCGGCCAGGTGAATTTGGTCGAGACGATCGCACCGACCCCGTAATGCGTGGCAAAGTCGTCGTGCCGGTCGCTCAGCTCGACGTGATCGCCGGCAAAGGGCGCGGACGGCCCCATCAATGCCTTGAAGGTCTTGCCCTTCAACCGGATCTGCCACGACGACGTCGGGTCCGAGGCCGGGGTATGGTTCATTCCCGGCATGTTGTGAAAGGCGAAGGAATCGCCGCAGGGGCAAATCTCGATCACCGCATTGGCGTTGATCGCCATCGCCTCATCGTAGAGCGCCTTCCAGAAGTCCTGCAGCTTTTCGTAGGATTCCTCGGGGCGAGCATGATTGTGCGCCGGGTTGTAGCAAGGCGCGACGCCATTCAAATGCTGGCCGTCGAGCTTGAGCCCCTCGAACCCCCATTCTCCCAGGATACGGCGAACCTGCCCACGAAAGTAATCGACCACCGGCGGATACGCCGGGCACAAAGTATAGGCATTCCAGAAGCTGACGTTCTGCGCGGCGCCATTCTCGTCGAGCAGCAGCATGTCGGGATGATCGCGCAGCAGATCGGTGCCGGGGTCGACCGCGAGCGGCGCGAGCCACAGGCGGGGACGCATCCCGCCCGCTTTCATTGCGCCGGCGAACGCCTTCATGTCGGCATCGCCACGCGGGAATTTCTTCGGGTTCAGTTTCCAGTCGCCCTCCGATGTCTGCCAGCCATCGTCGAGCACCGCCCATTCCAGACCGATCTCCTTGGCCTTCCCCATTGCCGTCAGGACTTCGGCGGTCGTGAAATCACGGCCATATCCCCACGCGCACCATACCGGCGCATAGCTCGCCTCGGGGATCGCCGGAGCAGCTAGCCCGCGCTCCGCCATCAGCCGACGATACGCGTCGAGCGGGCGGAAATGATCGCCCTCATGCACCATCAGGAATACCGGCGGAAGGTCGAGCGACGCCCCCGGCGCAAGCAGCGCGGGCTGGTCCCCGGCGATCGCGATGCGAGTGCCGGTCGGCTGCCCCGAGACCGGCAGCGACACCAGCCGCGGAACCGTGTCGATATGGCCGACGGCGAGGCCCGCGTCGCGCCGCCACACCACGGCCACCGGCGTACCGCCGCCATAATCCGATGCGTTCATCCCCATGAAGTTGCGCTGGCCGAAGCCCGGCGAAACGCGCTGCACCCAGTCCCTCCGGTCGGGGTAGGACGCTCCCGAGAAACTCCACGCGCCATCGGCATGCGCGAGCAGATCGTGCGTCGCCGCCTGCCATCCCGTGACGACGAGCGGGGCTCCGCCGGTATTGCGATACCGTATGTCGAGCAATGCAAGTCCGGGATAGCGATCGAGGAAGGTCACCGACACGTGCTTTTCGATCCGCCCTGCCGACGTGCCGCGGAGGTGATGGACGCGACCCGTGCCATGCGCACCGGAAACGGCCTCCTGCGTCTGATCGAGCATGAGAAAACGGTCGATGCCGGGCTGATCGCCGAGCCGGATCGATTCGCCCGGCTCCATCGCGGTCAGGACGGTCTTTCCGTGCGAGATCCGCGAGTGGAGGCCGGCGTCGAACTCGATCGTCAGGATTCCGTCGCTCAGCCGGACCGTCGTCGCATCCCCGGTCACCACCCGCGCGACCGCCTGCGGCGCGACCATCACGGCGGCGGCCGTGCCCGAAAATCTGGCGAGCAGACACCTGCGAGAAAGGATGAAACTCTGCACGACAGCCTCCCGAAGACCAGGCCACCTCATGACTGGGGGAGCGACCTTGAACACGATGTGCCCGATCGTTATCGCTTGCGCAAACCAAAACGCAACATAGTATTGTTTCGTTACCTTTCTTTTGGAGAAGTCGATGCGCGTGCTATCAGCATTCCTAACGGCCACCGCAGCGGTAGCGCTGACCGGTGCGGCCCCGCCACCGACCTATACGGAGGCCGATTTCATGCGCGTTCCGAAACTCGATGCGCACGTCCACGTCAACCGTGACAGCACCGACTTCGCCGAGATCGCGCGCACCGACGGGTTCGAACTTCTGTCGATCAACGTCGATTACCCGGACTTCCCGCCGCTCGCGCAGCAAGCCTCGATCGCCTACAAGATGCATGCCGCCGACCCGAGACATTTCCATTTCGCGACGACCTTCTCGATGGACGGGTTCGGCACACCGGGCTGGACGGCAAGCGCGCAGCGCGCGATCGACGCCGGCTTCGCCCATGGCGCGGTGGCGGTGAAGGTGTGGAAGAACATCGGCATGATCGCCAAGGATGCCGACGGGAAACGCGTCTTTCTCGACGACCCGCGTTTCGATCCGGTCATGGCGCATATTCAGGCGCGCGGCGTTCCGCTGATCGCCCATCAGGCGGAGCCCAAGAATTGCTGGCTCCCGCTGGACCAGATGACGACCGAGAATGACCGCACCTACTTCCGCGAGCATCCGGAATATTACATGTACACCCATCCCGAGGAGCCGAGCTACGAGCAGTTGATGGCAGTGCGCGACCGGTTCGTGGCGCGCCATCCCAAGCTCGCCTTCGATGGTGCGCACATGGCCAGCCTGGAATGGAGCGTCGACGAACTCGCGCGCTTCCTGGACCGTTACCCCAATACCGTGGTCGATCTCGCCGCGCGAATGAGCCAGTTGCAGGTCCAGTCCAACGCAAACCACGCTAAGGTCCGCGCGTTCTTCGTAAAATATCAGGATCGCCTGATGTATGGCACCGATCTGACCGACAGCCCGGCGGATCCCAACGCGCGTGCGCAGAACCCGCCGGCGACCGGCAATTTCAAGAAGGAGGCCGACGATGCATGGCGTTCCGACTGGCGCTATCTTGCGACGCCCTTGTCCCAGCCGGTCGCGGCGATCAAGGCGGATGCGCCCGGACTGGCGCTGCCGCGTGGCGTGATCGACAAGATCTATTACACCAACGCCCGGCGGTTCTTTCATCTGAAAGGGTAGCCCGATAGCCGCCGCCCCGTTCAGGCCTGGACGTGTCCGCCTGAATGGGGGGCACGCGTTCACGCTTCGTGAATGCGAAATCCCAGTCGCTGCGCGGCGGCGCCGATCTCGGTCGGCACCGTGCTGTCCGTGACGAGATGATGAATGTTCTCGACCGCCACGATCCGGTGCAGGCACACCCGCCCGAACTTCGAGGCATCGGTAACCGCGATCACCGCGCGCGCCGCCTCGACCATCTTCCGGTTGAGCATCGCCTCCGGCTCGTAATGCGTCGTGATGCCGCATTCGATATCGAACCCGTCGACCCCGAGAAACAACTTGTCGACCCGCAGGTTCTCCAGCGCCGCCACGGTCTGCGCGCCATAGAATGCGCGGTTCTTGCGGCGCAGCATTCCGCCCAGCATCACGATGTTGAGGCGTTCCTTCGCGGCCAGCACCGACAGGATATCGAGATCGTTGGTGAGAACGGTGATGTCTTCGTCGTCTGGCAGGAAGCGCGCGATCTGCAACGTCGTCGTGCCCGAATCGAGCACGATCGATTCTCCCGGGGAGACCATCGCCGCGGCGAGCTTGCCGATCCGCACCTTCTCGTCCGCGTGGCTCGAGCGCTTCACCTCGACCGGCGGTTCGGCGGTGACGTTGACCGCCGCGGCACTGATCCCGCCGCCATAGGAACGCTCCATCACCCCACGGGTCGCAAGAAAGCGAAGGTCCTTGCGGATCGTCTGCATCGAGACGCCGAAACTCTCCGCAAGCGGCGCGACCTGGACACTGCCGCGTTCGCGTACGAGCGTACTGATCCTCTGCCGTCGCTCGCTAGTGTCCCGGATCATCGCGTCTTTCCCTTGCCGATTTCGGTGGCGGTATCAGTGCCGCGTGACGGCTTCAATCACACTTATGTTTCGTTATGTCTCCGCTACCCGCCGACCTATCGCATGAATCGGGCACTGCCCCATGCAATCATCGGCAGGCGCGCTACTCCGCCCGGCGCAAGCGCCACCAACTCCACGATTTTGGCAGACGATACGTCCACCTCGATCGGGACTGCGGTCTGCGCCGGACCTGCTACAACGTCTTTCACCAGCTTGCGATCGGCATAGACGCGGAAACGCACGGAATGGTGCCCGCTCAGGACCGCAGGCGTTACCTCGAAGCGCCGGAACGCACGATCGGCGCGGATTTCGAGGCGCGAATTGGCAAACGCGCCGATGCCCCGCGAGGCCCCCGCGCCCTCTCCGTGCAACGGCGTGCCGTCCGGCGCCGTCCCGATCCGCGCCGGAAACTGCCCCATCGGGAGGGCGGTGGCCTGCGTAAGGCCGTCGACCGCGACGTTGATCCGCGCGGGCATCTCATCGAGCCAGACGGCGTCCGGATCGCCTGGTGTCCCCGCCACGCGCAAAAGGATCGCGCCATGCGCCGGCAGCTTTACGGTGATCGTATCGCCGGTGGTTGCCCAATCCTTTTTCGCCCAGATGTCGCGTACGGTTGCCGCGCTTCCGGAGGCGAGCCCCAATTGCGCCCGGGAGACGTTCGCATCGATCGGTACGGTGCCACGGTTGAAGAACGCGACCGCGCGTTCCCCCGGATCTCTCAACGTGCGCACCACGACCATGGCGGCGCCGCTGCGGTACGGGACACCCTGGTTGCCGGCCGGATCCTGGTCGATTGCAATCGCCTCGGGATTGCCGACGATATCGAGCAGCGCCGCGGGCGAGTGGCGGAGATCGTAGCCGAGCAACAATGGCGACGCCATGATCGTCCACATCGTGAAATGCGCGCGCGCCTCGGTAAGATGCTCGACATCGAAATCGCCGTGGCCGATCGCAAGCATATCGGGGTCGTTCCAGTGGCCCGGCCCGGCATACAGCGCGCCGTCGATCACACTGTCGATATTCTCCAGCATGCTCTGCCACGTGAATTCGATATCCGGGCTGGTGCGCCACAGATTGCCCCGCATCTTGCCCCATAGTGGCGAGAGCGCCTCACCCCATGCGCAGATCGACATCGTAGCGTCTTCACCGCCCCATTGATGCACGGCGTCGCCCAGCACGGCATACAGATGCTCGACGGCATTCGGGTCGGAGGCGGGGATGTTGCCGCGAACGATGAGCGGGTCCGAAGCCTGGTAAAGCCCCGCTTTCACAGGGGCGACATCGGGCGTGTAATCGGCGACGCCGCACGCGTCGATCTTGATGTAATCGAACTTCCAGTCGGCGAAGATCGTGCGGATGTCCTGCACGGCATGGCCGTAACTGCCGACTTGCCGTTCGACCACCGTTCCGACCGGCAAGTTGGGGCTTTCGGCATCCCACCGTTGCGCACATGTGTTGCGCCCGATGTCGGTGTAAAGCCCCGCCTTGAGGCCGAGCCCGTGGATGTAATCGGTGAAGGGCCTGAACGAGCCGGTTACGCTACCGGGCCGTGCGGTGGACGGGAACATGCTATCGCGAATGCGGATCCGCCCGTCGGGCAGGCGCTTCAGCGCCCAGCCGTCGTCTATGTTGACGAAGCGATAGCCGCGCCGCGCAAGACCGGTGTCGACCATCGCCTTCGCCACTTCGCGGACCTTGGTTTCATCGACGTCGGTGCGGAACGCGTTCCACGGGTTCCACCCCATTGGCGGTGTTTGCGCTGCGGTCGTGCGGTAGACGGAGAAACGTCCCGACGGGGCCAGCGATGGGTCCTGCGCGGTAGCCGACAGGGGAAAACCGACAGCCAGCAAGACGCCGACGCCGCCCAGCAAGGATCGAACGGTCGTTCGATGGATGCGCGACTGTGATGGCATTTACGGCAACTCCCGCACACGACGCCGGAACGGCGCCTGGATCGGACCCACGGCTAACACAGAAAATTGATTTGGCAACCAAACGAAGCCAATCGAAACTTATCGGAGAGTGCCGACTTCAGCCAAACGTACCAGTTTCCCCTGTCTCGCGGCTTGCAACTCCGAATCCCTTTCGCCCTGTACCGACGAAGGCAATGCAGCAATTATGTCACACTTGTTAGTTTCGTTTTAAAGCGTTTGACATTTAAAACGCGCTCACGGTAGCAAAGCGCAACAAAGTGCTCGCTAAGGCACCGAACGCTAGCGGGTTGAACTAACGATTAGGGGATTTAGCATGGTCAAACGTGAACGCCTTCGGACTATCGTGGCGGCTACCGTAAGCCTGACCGCGCTCGCCGCTGCCTCACAGGCGTTCGCGCAAACCCAGTCACAAGACCCGGCCGCAAGTACGCCGATCGAGCAGAACGGCCCGGTTGCCGGGGCGCCGAGCGATCAGACCAACCCGGGCTCGACCATCCAGTCCGGTCCCGGCACGAGCGGCGACGCGACCGTCGCGACCGACAGCACGACCGGAGCCGACATCGTGGTGCGCGGCGTTCGCGGCAGCCTTCTGCGCTCGATCGACACCAAGCGAAACGCTTCCACCATCGTCGACGCAATCTCGGCGGAAGAGCTCGGCAAGTTCCCCAATCGCAACGTCGCGGAAGCGCTGTCGAACATTCCGGGCGTGACGGTGGGCCGCGACGGTCGCGGCGAAGGCCGCAGCGTAACGGTTCGTGGACTGGGCGAGAATTTCGCGCTTACCACGCTCAACGGCCGCATCCTGCCGACCGATGGCCCCGACCGTTCGTTCGCATTCGACGTGTTGCCGTCGGAGGTCATCTCCGGTGCCGAGATTCAGAAGGCGGCACAAGCGTCGCAGCTTGAAGGCAGCATCGGTGGCAACATCGACTTGCGCACCGCGCGCCCATTCGATCATCGCGGCTTCCACGCAGCCGGATCGTTGGAAGGCCAGTATAATCAACATGCGGAGAAAGGCGGCTTCAAGGCGTCGGGCGTCGTCAGCACGACTTTCGCGAACGACACGATGGGCATCCTGCTGTCGGGAACATACAGCAAGTACAAGTTCCGCACCGACAATCTCGGCGAATATTCGAGCAACGACGTCTATGATCTGGTGACCGCGCCGAACGGCCAGCGCAGCATCGTCAACGCGCCCGACGGTGGCGGCGTGATCGAGCCGTATTTCTACAGCGTCGGCTACGTCCTCGGCGAACGGCAGCGTTGGGGCGGATCAACCGCCTATCAGTGGAAGCCGTCCGACAAGTTCGAACTGCGCGTCGACGGGATCTACAGCAATTATACCGACAATGAACACAACCAGCGCGTGTCGGTCGGTCTGACGCCATTCGCCGACGACGGCAGCGTCCGGTGGGACCTGAACAACGTCCAGGTCGACAAGAACAAGGTCGTGACCGCCTATACCGTGAACCCGGCGACGATCGACGTGCTGTCGACCGACGAGCCACGCAATTCGGTGACCTATCAGATCGGTGGGCATATCGACTGGAAGCCGCTCGACCGCCTGAAGGTCGCAGCCGATCTCGCTTACGGCAAGGCGACCAACAACACCGGCGGCCAGAACCGGTTCGTGGTCGCGGGCATCCCGGGATCGCGCGCGCAGGTGACGACGCGCGACGGTGGTATTCCCGATCTGGTCCTGACCATCCCCAACGCGGACGGCACACTCACCAATCGCTCGATCGATCAGGCCGGCAATGACGACCTGCGCGTCCATTATATCGGTATCCAGGGGCAGAACATCGCGGACCGCAGCACGAGCGCAAAACTCGATCTGCTGTACGAGGTCAACAACGGCCTGATGCGCTCGATCGCGTTCGGCGGCGTCTATACCGACCGCAAGAAGACGGTCGACGTGATCGACAACCAATATACCACCGCCAATAATTTCGGCGGCTATCCCTTCGCCTTTTCGGCGATCGGCGCGAACGTGGTGCAGGCGCCGCAATATACCAATATCTTGCCCAACCTGTCGGGCAACTTCCCCCGCGCCATCCCGACGTTCGACATCGACACCTATCTGTCGTCGCTGTCGCAGGCGGAGAACAACCCCAACGTCATCAACCCGCGCACCGGGGAACCCTATCCGACCGGCTACGCCACGCAGCAGGTGGTGCCCGACCAGCTCGCATCCTATGCGATCACTGAGCGGACCTTCAACGCCTATACCCAGATCAACGTCGGCGGCGACCGCTGGAAGGGCGATTTCGGGCTGCGCTACGTCAACACGAAGGTGGACTCGCTCGGCTATGGCGCGACCGTGCGCAGCTATCAGGTGATCGGTGTCGGAACCGCGAATGTGGTCTTCAACCCCATTGCCCCGATCACGGGCGGCGGCAGCTACCAACGACTGTTGCCATCGGCAAACTTCTCCTACGACATCGCCAAGGGCTTCCGGGTCCGCGTCGCGGCCTCCCAGGCAATTTCCCGCCCGACCTTCGGCGAGCTTTCGTCGGCCAAAGATTATTCGGCCGCGCAGTCGAATACGCCGGTCGTGACGGACGCAGGCAACCCCAACCTGCAGCCGGTTTCGGCGGATCAGGCGGACGTCTCGTTCGAATATTATCCCAACCGCCGCATCGCGCTTACGCTGGCGGGTTTCTACAAGCACCTCACCAATTTCGTCACGACGCAAGCCGTCGCGTTCAATCTGGTCCCGACCAATCAGGTGGCCGGCGCGCCCGCAAGCTTCCCGTTTACCGAGCTGACCTATGTCAACGGCGACAGCGCGACGGTCTACGGCATCGAGGCAGGCGGGCAATATTTCTTCGAGAACGGTCTCGGGTTCCAAGCCAACGCGACCTACAACCGTTCGCGTGCGAAGCGGGAGGGACTGCCTACGACGGACTTGCAGGATGCCGTACCGTTCTCCGCCAACGCCAAGATCTTCTACGAGAAGCACGGCATCAACGCCTCGCTCTCATATCAATATCAGTCGAGCTTCACGTCTTCGCAATATAGCTACATCAACACACTGTCGATCAAGCAGCGTCCGTATCATGAACTCGCGAGCAGCATTTCTTACGACATACTGCCGCAGCTGACGGTATACGTTCAGGGTTCCAACTTGCTGGATACGGCGACGCAGCGTTACTCGACGTATAGAAACGTGCCAGCGTTCTACGAATACACTGGTCGCGCTTTCTTTTTTGGTGTTCGCGCACGGATTTGAACAGGTAAACCTGGATCGCCAGCGTCTTTGGTCGCCCATCGCAGCTGGTTATGCCTCAGTCCGAATGTGACCCCTTCTGATCATATTCCGGCTAAGGTAAGCGACTGCCCCCCAACGATCGGCCCCATCCAGCCCTTGCCCGTCACGTGAACGAAAGTCCGCTTACGCCGATCATAGTTTTAACGCGGACCAGCCGCTTTCCACCCAACCCGGATATTTGTGCTTACTGCGCGGCGAGGCACCGACGACAATAGCGCGATGAGAACGCCGTCAGAAAGCATGAGCGTTTACAGTGCACCGCCTTATCCCGGTACTTTGTCTCCTCGACTGACTGACCGCAGTCGCGGAGGCCGCCGAACCTATGGCCTAACGCTTTGTTTTCGGGTCGAGGAAATCACCTCGACCGCATGACCACCCTGCCCCGTCCCCTGACTTAAGAAATTGCCCACTTCGCAGCACGCCGGAAGCCGAAAATTCTATTACAGCACGCGCTTCTTGCCTTCGAACCCGTCCTTCACGGTGTCGATCCACGCGACGATCTCGCGTTCGCTCCACCGCGACGCAAACTGTGAAATCTTGTAGGGCGCCGGGAAGCGTTGCTGCTGGATCAAACGATAGATCATCGTCTTGCCCAGGCCCACCCGACGCTTCACCTCGTCGAGCCGGATCAGACGATCGGCCGGTTCATTTGTCATCGACGGAATAGAACATCGGATTGCGCATCCAGTCTTCGACTGCAGATTCCCGCCAGCCGGCCGAGCGTTCGCTGATCTTGATGTTTCTGGGAAACGTCCCCTGCCCCATCTTGCGATACATGCTCGAACGGCTGAGCCCGGTGCGGTCGAGCACCGTCTTGAGACGAAGAATCCGATCCGGGCTTTCGGTCTGCATGGCGTACCCTTGGCTCAGCTGTGGTGGTGTGATGCTGTGTTGGTTAGGATGAGGCGGCTGCACGCAGTCGGCAAGGCTGCTGCGGGTCAGGATGGCGCTCCGCGTACCCCGCCGCAGGAATAGAAGCTTTGGCGTAAGTGCCTGGTTTGGGACCGGGGATCCTTGGAGCGTTTCGAGCCCTCAGCGACACCACGCTCTAGGCCGCACCGCGGTGCCGAGCCGCGCTGCGGGCTTTTGGTCCAATCCGGATTGCGATCGCTGACGCAAGTGGGCGGCCGGTGGCCGCCAAGCGGAACGCGGTTTTGTTTGAGCGCGCTCTGGCGGACTTCTGCGAAGCCGCCAGGGGTCGCCATGCCTTTGATCGCCGCGTGGCACACTCGATCCGGCCGGAGGGCGCGGCGGCGGCTGGGACACACGCCCGCGCGCACGCCGCCGCGCCGGCCGACCGGATTTGAGAGTGCGTTTGTATTGGCTCCTCCCGGGAGCCGGGCAGCGCTGCGCGCTTGGGTGCTGCAGACATCGCGCTGGCGCGATGGCGTTTGGCCTCCGGCTTTAGAACTGGCGGAGGTGGGCGTCGCTACCCTGTAGTCCCGCAAGAGCGGCGGGTCGCAAGCTGCGCTGCGCGCAGCTCCTCCTCTTCGTTTCGGCCCTTCGGGTGCAGCCCGCCGCTCTTGCGGGACTGCCGGTTCGCTCCTGCCGCCCACCCCCGCCACTCCGGCGCCGGTTGCGGTGGTTTTGGAGTGAGGAAGATGCAGGACAAGACCGATCGGGCGAACCTTTATGCCGAGGTGACATCGCGCGTAATTGCTGAGCTGGAGGCGGGGCGGTTACCTTGGGTTCAGCCGTGGGATGCCGCTTCATGCGGTTGCGCCATGCCGCACAATGCTGGCACGGGACGGCGCTACTCGGGGATCAACGTGCTGATCCTGTGGGCGGCGGTGATCGATGGACGTTATACCTCGCAACGCTGGCTGACCTACCGACAGGCGCAGGCGGCGGGTGGCACCGTGCGCAAGGGCGAGCGGGGTACCACCGTTTGCTATGCCGATCGCTTCACACCGAAAGACGAGCAGGCGCGCGCACGGGATGAGGATCGCGACGCGCGGCAGATTGCGTTTCTCAAGCGCTTTACCGTGTTCAATATCGATCAGTGCGAGGGGTTGCTCGACGCGATGACGCCGGTCGCGCAAGCGCCGGTTGAGACCGATATCCTGCCGCAGGTTCGGGCGCTGATCAAAGCGAGCGGCGCGGACTTCCGGGTCGGTGGCGGTGAAGCCTATTACTCTCCCGGTGGCGACTTCGTGGCGGTGCCGCCGCAGGCCGCGTTCGGCGAACCGATCAACTGGTATCGCACCGCGCTGCATGAGCTTGGACATTGGACCGGACATCGCAGCCGTCTTGATCGGGACCAACGCGGCGGGTTTGGCAGTGCCGATTACGCGCGCGAGGAACTGGTCGCGGAGATGGCGAGCGCGTTCGCCTGTGCGTCGCTGTCGATCCAGCCGACTGTACGCCACGCCGATTATATCGGCAGCTGGCTGGCTGTGCTGCGCGAGGATGACAAGGCGATCTTCCGCGCGGCGAGCGGAGCCAGCAAGGCCGCCGACTATCTCCTCGCGTTTGGCGGAGCCGCCGCCGACGAGATCGATCGGGAGACGGCGGCATGAGCGAGGATCCGAGAGAGCTGGAGGCGCGAAACCGTCGCGCCTCCGAGCGATCGATCGAGAGCGTTTCGCGCGAGCAGGACGGGCCTGTCGATCCCGCACAACTCGCGGTAATGGAGCGAGCGCTGCGGGCATTGCCGACAATGACGCGGGAGGTGTTTCTCGCGCATCACCTTGATGGCCTCGACTATATCGAGATCGGTCAGATCGCAGGATTGAGTCCGCAGCAGGTCGAGCGCCACATGACGAAAGCCTTGTGTCAGCTGTCGCGCTTTATGGACGGCGATGAACGCACGCCGTGGCAACGGCGCTGGAGCTCTTTCGTGTCGCGATGGCGTTGACCGGCCGCCGCCTCGCCGGCCGTGCCGGCGAGGCTGTCCGAACCGGTAGCAAGGCGTTAGGATGCTGCGCGATGCAGACCAGCCTCGATCATTTGCCGCCGGCCAAGCAGCGCGAACTCGAACGCGTCGTGCGGATCCTGTTCGAGCAGTTTGCCGACGCCACCGCGATTGCCACGTCCGACTGGAAGAAGCAGGCGCGCATTCTCAAGGTCATTCTCTACGGAAGCTATGCGCGTGGCGGCTGGGTCGACGAGCCGCACACCGCCAAGGGCTATCAGTCCGACTTTGATCTGCTGGTCATCGTCAATCACGAGAAGCTGATCGACCGCGTCGAATTCTGGTCGACCGCTGAGGACACGCTGAACCGCGAACTCGCGATAACCAGGACGCTGCGCACGCCGGTCAATTTCATCGTGCATACGTGGCGGGAAGTGACCGCCGGATTGTCCGACGGGCGCTATTTCTTCATCGACATCGCCCGCGACGGGATCGCGCTTTATCAAAGCGACGGGACCGATCTTCCCGAGCCGCAGCCTAAGACGCCTGACCAGGCGCTGGCGATGGCGCAGGAGTATTTTGAGGACTGGTTGCCTAGCGCGAAGAGCTTTGAGCGAGGATGCGGATACGCCAAGCGCGATGGTGATCTGAAGAAGGCGGTTTTCGACCTGCATCAGGCCGTGGAGCGCTACTATCATTGCGTCCTGCTGGTTTGCACCTTCTACACCCCGCACGTGCACAATCTTGGTTTTCTGCGCACCCAGGCCGAGCGGATCGACGCGCGGCTAATCGAAGTCTGGCCACGCGAAATCAAAGGCGACCGAGCGCGCTTTGAGAAGCTCAAGGAGGCCTATGTAAAGGCCCGCTACTCCAAGCATTACCGGATCAGCGAAGAGGAACTCGCGTGGCTCGGCCAGCGCGTCGAGGCGCTCGGGCATGTTGTGCAGGTGATCTGCGAGGAGCATATTGCCGCGCTGGAGCAAAGCGCTGCTGCATAGCTCACAGTACGCCGGGCGCAATGCGCCCGGCGGTTGCAATCAGGCGTCCGTTTGGGCCTTGGCTCGAGGCTTTCGCGTCGGCTTCGCGGGCGTTGCGGTACTGCCGCCGCGTGCGGCCCGGCCTTTGGCGCCCAGGCCGATCTTGTGCGCCATCGCACGCCGAGCTTCTGAATAGGTTGGCGCGACCATCGGATAGTCCGACTTGAGATTGTAGCGTGCGCGATATTCTTCCGGCGTTAGGCCGTGCGTGGAGAGGTGTCGGCGCAGCGTCTTGTACGGCTTGCCGTCGATCAGCGAGATAATGTGATCCTTCGACGCGAGCGATTTGCGCGCCGTTACCGCGGGGGTGAATTCTGGCTCCGGCGTGGCTTCTTCGGCTTCGTCGGCGGTGAGTAGCGATGGGCCTGCCAACTCAGTCACCGTCGCATGCATGGTGCGCAGGAACGCCGGTACATCTTCTGCCGAGACGCGGTTATTCTGATTTCCGAGCCAGGCAATGGTGAGTTCGGCGGCAAGCTCAACCGCGCTCAAAGAGTTTCCGTCAGACATGGGAGCTCCTGTTTAATTGATCCGGCGGAATCCATGATACCGCTTTCTGAATATCCCCCCCGTCGGTCTGTCCATGTCTTGAGCGCGCTCAATAATCAATGACCGGTTGGCGTATCACGCGTCCCCGGAATCTTGGAACGCACGCTTGCCGCGTCGTCGCCACAAGGTCAGCACTTGTTCGCGGTGCTCGCCCCGCAGCGTCGCCGCAGCCTCGACCATAACCCCGTAGATCACGGCGCGGTCGTCATCGGTCAGTTCGACCAAGCCGGCTTTTGCGACAAGTCCGCCCAATTCAATCAACTGGCGCGTTCGTTCGCGTCGCTTCACGACCCAGGCCCGCGTATCGTCACGCGCGATCTTCGCTTGCAGGCGGAGGCCCGCCGCCGTCACCCGCCGGCTGGCGCTGCGCGTCGCCGCGAGGGCTGCCGCTAGGATTGGTCGCGCGCTGAAAGAAAGCGATGCCGCGCTTGCGCCAGCTCTCCTTCGCGCTTGAGTCCTTGTTCTCGGTCCCGGCGAGCAACAGGCCGGCGAGTTGTTCTACCGGCAATGCGTCGGCGCCCGTCGCGATAACCAACTCGCCAAGCTGATGGAGCTTGCGGTCCTTGAGTTGCTTGGCCTTCTCGTTCAGTGCCTTCAGCTCGGCATCGTAATCACGGGGTTTGCGCATCGGTCCTTCTCCAATTGCGAGGTTAGGACGGACCAGTTATCGGTGTTCCCGATCAGCGACAATGCCTTGAAATATTCTGGGATTACGCAGTCCCGAAATAGATGAAATCTTTTGAGGGCGCGCTTATACGTCGTGCCGACGTCGCTTCTGAAGTGTAAGTGAATTGCCGTCATGGCGATTTACCATTTCTCGGCAAAGATGATCTCACGGGCGAACGGCTCGAGCGCGCTGGCATCTGCGGCCTATCGCTCGGCATCGCGGCTGCACGATCAGCGGCTCGATCAGCACCACGATTTCTCGAACAAGACCGGCGTCGCGCACTCGGAAGTCATGCTACTGGACGGCGCACCCGAGCATCTGTCCGACCGCGAACGTCTGTGGAATGAAGTCGAGGCGGTCGAGAAGCGGATCGATGCGCAACTTGCCCGCGAGATCGAGTTTGCGATCCCACGCGAGCTGTCAATAGAACAGGGGGTCGAGCTGGCGCGCGCGTTCGTGCGCGACGAGTTTGTCAGCCGCGGCATGATCGCCGATCTCAATGTGCACTGGGACATGGGCGCGGACGGTCTGGCAAAGCCGCACGCGCATGTGATGCTGACCACGCGCGAGATTGGCGAAGACGGGTTCGGTCAGAAAAACCGCAACTGGAACCGCACAGACCTTCTGGAGAAATGGCGCGAGCGTTGGGCCGAGCACATCAACACGCGGCTTGCCGAACTCGACATCGATGCGCGCGTCGATCACCGCTCGCTGGAGGCGCAGGGGATTGACCTCGAGCCGCAGCACAAGATCGGACCTGCGGCGTCGCGCATGGCCGGGCAAGGGCTCGAGTCCGAGCGGCTGGCCGAGCACGCTCAGATCGCGCGCGCCAACGGCGAGAAGCTGCTCGCAAACCCGGCGCTCGCGCTCGATGCGGTCACGCACAACCAGGCGACGTTCACGGCTCGCGATTTGGCGATGTTCGTCCATCGACACAGTGACGGCAAGGATCAGTTCGACCAGGTGATGGCGGCGGTGAAATCCGCGCCCGAGCTTGTGCAGCTGGGCAAAGACGGTCGCGGCGAACTCCGCTTTACCAGTCGGGATATGATCGAGACCGAACAGCGGCTCGAACGCGCCACTGGCATCATGGCGAACCGTGACCAGCACGCCGTTCCCGATCGCCACCGCGACGCCGCGCTGGCGCGTGCGGCGGAGCGTGACCTTGTGTTGTCCGCCGAACAGCGCAGCGCGCTCGAACACGTAACCGCCGCCAAGGATCTCGGCGTCGTCGTCGGCTATGCAGGCACGGGGAAGTCGGCGATGCTCGGTGTCGCGCGCGAGACTTGGGAAGGAGCTGGCTACAGCGTCCACGGCATTGCCTTGTCGGGTATCGCTGCGGAAAATCTCGAAAGCGGATCCGGCATCGCATCGCGCACGATCGCGAGCATGGAACACCAATGGGGTCAGGGCCGCGAATTGCTGGATCAGCGCTCCGTGCTGGTGATTGATGAGGCCGGCATGATCGGCACGCGTCAGATGGAACGTGTTGTGGCCGAAGCCGAGAAGCGCGGTGCCAAGCTCGTGCTGGTCGGCGATCCCGAGCAGCTTCAGGCGATTGAGGCCGGCGCTGCGTTCCGCGCGACCGCGGAACGCCACGGCAGCGTCGAAATCACGCAGATACGCCGCCAGCGCGAAGACTGGCAGCGCGACGCAACGCACGAGCTTGCGACCGGTCGCACCGCTGATGCGGTCGCAGCTTATGACGCGCACGGCAGCGTGCATGTCGCCGATACCCGTGAGCAGGCACGCGAGGCGTTGATCAATCGCTGGGATCGCGACCGCGACGCCGCGCCTGACGCGACACGGATCATTCTGACCCACACCAATGACGAGGTGCATGCGCTCAACCTCGCCGCGCGCGAGCGGCTCCGTTCGAGCGAGCCGCTTGGTGACGATATCGTGATCCAGACCGAACGCGGCGGCCGCCAGTTCGCAGCTGGCGACCGGGTGATGTTCCTCAAGAACGAGCGCGAACTGGGTGTGAAGAACGGTACGCTCGGGAGCCTGCAATCGGTCACGCAAAGCCGCATAGCGGTGATGCTCGACGACGGTCGTTCGATCGCGTTCGACGTGAAGGACTATAATCAGATCGATCATGGCTACGCCGCGACCGTGCACAAGTCGCAGGGCGTGACCGTCGACCGTGTCCATGTCTTGGCGACGCCGGGTCTCGATCGTCATGCCGCCTATGTCGCCCTGTCGCGCCACCGCGACAGGGTCGATCTGCATTACGGCCGCGACGATTTCAGCGATCAGGGCAGGCTGGTGCGCGCGCTGTCGCGTGAGCGCGGCAAGGATATGGCGTCGGACTACGGTCAGGCACCTGAGCAAGACCGCGCCGCGCCGCCCGCACCATCGCGTAATTCGTTTGCGGGCTTGCGCCTTAATGTCAATGCCCCGCAGCCAGCGCCAGAACGACCGCGCAGCATGTTCGATGGGCTCAAGCTGGCGGTGCCCAAGGAGCCGGCGGCGGCGATCGATCCCTCGCGCGATATCGGCGCAGCCGTTCGCCGATACGCGGCCGCGTTCGCCGAGGTCGATGCCGCCGACCGCACCGGTCGCGCAGCGTTGCCGCACCAGCAAGCAGCACTCGCCAAAGCGCAAACGGCACTCGATCAGGTTCAGCCGGATGGCACGCGCGATCTACACGCTGTGCTGGGCCGCAACCCCGAGCTCGCACAGGACTTACGACAGGGTCGTCCCGGCAGGGCGATCCAGGCGATGGCGCTCGAGCTCGAGATCCGCACCGATCCGGTGCGGCGTGCAGACCGGTTCGTCGATGACTGGAAAAGGCTGGACACGCAGCGCACCGGACTCGAGCGCTCGGGCGATTTGGCTGGCGAGCGCCATGTCCGGCAGCAGATGGGCAAGATGGCAAAGGGTCTCGAGCGCGACGCGCAGGTCGAGTCGCTGCTGCGTCAGCGCGGTCACGAGCTCGGAATAAGCGTGCCCGGGTATGAATCGATGTCCCACGAGCTCCAGCGAAATCTCGGCATCTCGCGAGGACTTGGCATTGGGATGTAGCATTTCAGGCATGGACCAGAACGCCAGCATTGATGATCCCGTTCGCGCTTTTGACGCGCTTCGTAGGGAGGTGAGCCTGGCGCTCCGGGCAACCCAAGGGTTGACCGCAGAGCACCGCGAGCAACCCGACTATACCGAAACGCTCAAGGTCATGGATGAGCGCCTTGGCAAGGTCTCGGCGAGCTTGGAGGTGATCAAGGACAGCCCCGCGATGCGGTTGACCCCGGGCAATCTTGGTGCCTCGATCGTAAAGGCAAGCGAGCAGGTGCGCGCCCAGGACAGCGAAATGCTGCGGACTGCCCACGACACGTCCACGACCTTGGTTCAGCAGCTTCGGCTGGCAATCCAGCAGGTCGAAGCAGCCAGGGTGCAAAAGCAGCATCTGATGCTTGCAGCGGCGGGCGGGTTGCTTTTGGGCATCCTGCTTTGGTCGATGCTGCCAGGGCTTGTGACGCGCGCGTTGCCGGAAAGTTGGGCTGCGCCGGAATGGATGGCCATGCGCACAATGCGGATGGATCGCCGGCAGGCAGGTATGCGCTTATTGGCTGTCGACAAACTTGAGCCAACACCGAGCCCGATTGCGTCACCCAGCCGGGTGGCGGAGACCCAGAAGCCACATCGTCGCATGCGGCGTTAGCCGGTGCGGGATGGACCGACTGCTTTCAGGGTCATTTGGGTGGGAACCGGCCCGTCCGGTTACGAGGGCTCAGATGGCGTAAGCTGCCCTTCGTTCAGACTCGGCTAGTCGGCAGCTTCGCGCCCCAGTTTCCGCCATTCACGGCGGACGCGATCACGCTCTAAAGCGGTCATTCGTTCGGAGCGATGGCGGACGTTCAGGCGCGGCGCGCTTCCAACCAAGTCTGTTCCCACGTGCCGTCGCGCCAGGTGAGTGTCGCCACCAGCGGTAGCGGGGGCGCGGGCTTCTGGACCAAGGCGACCGCACGGTCGACCTCGTCGGCATGGCTGTCAGCCACTTCCTTAGGGCCGACTGCGATCCCCATGTTCGCGCCGGTCCCGCCATAAGCCATGTTGGTGACCGCGACGCAGCGCGCCTGTGACAACTGACTGAGCCCGAACGCGCGGGCATGCGCCCAGCGTCCGCGATCGATCGTGCAATCGAAGATCGGCGTGAACACCCAGTCGGGCTGGTAGGCCGAGAACAGCGTCGGCGCGAGCACCGGCATCTCACAATCTTGGCAGATCAGGACTACGCAGCGCCCGAGCCCATCGACGTCCGCCACGACCAGTTCCTCGCCCCCGGCGTTGTCCTCGAGCGTCAGCGTGTCGGGGCCGGGGTCGGGGAGGCCGAACCGCGTCGCGTTCGCCTGGACGACGCCGGCGGGCCACAGCTTGCGCTGGCGCCAGAGTTCAAATCCCTTGGCGTTGAGCACGCGGCATTCGTTCCACGGCTGGTCGCCGTCGCTTCGCGCATTGGTCGAATAGCTGCCCGCGACAATCAGCCGGGCGATCGGCCCGGCTTCGCCGCCGAGTGCTGTGGCGAGCGCTGCCACATGGTCTTCGCTGAGGCTGAGCTCGGGCATGATCGCGATATCGGCAGCCCCCAGCGCGCGCAGTCCTTCAAGCGCCGCCGCCCCCGCGTCGAAGGTAGCGCCCGGGCCGTACGACGCGAACCCGCGGCCCCCGCGGTCGTTAATCACAGCCTGAATGTCTGCGCGCTCGCGCGCGAGCGGCAGAAACCCGACGATCTCCGCGCCAGGGTCGCTGCCGAGCGGCACGCCCCGGAACGGATCGAAACCGATGACGGTCATCGTGACCGTGATCCGGCGGCCGTCATGCTCGAGCTCCAGCGGCGCGACCGCGAGCGCTGCGAAATAGTCCGATAAAAGGTCGCCGCTCGAGGCATAAAGGTGCCGCGGCGCCCGCTGCAGCGGGCCGCGTGCGATCAGCCGGTCGTTGTCGGTCGTCGCATAGGCGCCGGTGCTGGTCCGCGCGAACCGCGCATCGGCGAGCCAGCGAGGTGGCGGGCCGCTCGCTGTGGTTGCGACGGCACGCGGGTGGATCCGGTAGAAGGCGTCGTCGATTGCGCGCATCGCCGCGAGCACCCGGCCGCGGCGGTGCGCAGGATCGCACTTCTTGGCGTCGACCAGGGCCGCGAGCTCGGTCGCGACCGTTTGCGGATCGTCGCCGCCAAGGATGGCGCGTGCGAGGTCGTCGAACACTAGATCGGGGGCAGGCGCGGTGGTGCGCTGGTCAGGCAGCCACTGTGCTGCCTGACCGTAATAATCGAGGAATAGTCTGGCCGGATCGTCAGCGGCCGCGGCAGCCGCGCTCATTCACGTAGCCGCGTCTTGCGGCTGAAGGCCGTGATGTGGGGGCGGAGCAGGGCGCTGTAGATGTTGAGGCTGCGGGGGCCGGCAGACAAAAGTTGCATCAGCTGTTCGAGCTTGGCGCCTAGGTCGTTCGTGTTACGCGGCAGGGCACGTTCGAGGAGCAGCGGTAGGATCGAGGTCAATTGGTCGAGCAGGATGACCAGCGCCGGTTCCGCCTCTCTGGTCTCGATCACCAGTTTGGCTGCAGCCTGCACGAAAGTAACGAATTTGGCTGTCGCGCGCGGATTGCGGCCATGGTAGAAGACGAACTGCGACTGTCGGCGCTCATGCGAGCGGAATGCCCGGCTGACGAAATCCTCGAGCAACTTTGGATCCTGGGCGCGCAGCACGGCTCCGCCTAAGTCTGACACATAGAGCACAAAACTGTTCGACGAGCCCGTCCAATCGAGCGCCTCGAGCGCGTGCCGTGCCGCCTCGGCCGGCGCGATGAAGTCGGGGTCGAGCCGGGCCAGCCGGATATGGAGGTCGAAGCGCAGCCGTGACAGTTCGGGGCGGTTGCCGGCCTCGCGCGTGACGGGGATCTTGAGCCCGACCTCGAACAGGCGCTTGGCAGCTTCGATCTTGCCTTGCCACAGCGATATGTCGCCGCGCAGCAACGCAATATCCATTTCCGCGGCCAGCAGGTCGAGCCGCGCTTCACCGGTCACGCGACTAGATATGTCGCCGACGATCGTGGCGAGCTCGGCGGTGATCTGCGCGGCGGTATCGGTATGGCGCAATGTCACCTGAATGCGCGCGGCGCGGCGCCGGTTCTCGACACGGCGCAGCTTGGCGATGTCGCCGTCCCGCGTGGCGAGGATGGCATCGGCTTCGTCGAGCAGCAACAGCTCGTCATCCTCGTCGAGCATCGGCGCCATCTGCTCGAGATAGCTTTCGATGAAATCGGCGAGCTCGGGCTTCCAGCGGCCCGGATCGCGCAGCGCGAGATCGCGCAGCAGGTCGAGCGTCAACGTGCTCAGATTCTCGACCTCGTGCGCACTCGACGTCGTGCGCGCGAGGTGCGTCGCAGTCGTGACAAGCGCGTGGATATAGTCGCGGTCGCCCTCGTCGCCGATGCCTTCCTCAAGCGCATTCTCGATCAGCTGCGTCACTTCGTCGATCGCGCGCGCAGGCTCCTTGCCGCGCAGGCCCAGCAGATAGTCCGGAGCGGCCTGGCGCGACTGCAGGCGCCGGCGGACGCGGTCGATCCAGCCCTCGAACATTTGCGGCATCTGAAGGTCAGCATCGAGCAGCTGGCAGGCGAGGTTGAGATAGTCGAGCGCGAGCGGGTCGCTCCTCGGCCGGTCCGAGGTGATCAGCGCGATTGTCTCATAGAATGGGACGTTGGGTGCCTGCTTGATCGCCAGCACCTTCTGGTCGATGTCGACCGTCTCGCCGAGGAACCTACCCTTGCGGACCAGTTCCTTTCGCGCGCGGGCGCGCGCATCGGCTTCTTCCGAAGTGTTCTCGCGCGAGACGCGCATCGGTACCGCGCGCAGCGCGATCTCCTCGCCGCGCTTGTCGCGGATCGCGCCCGCGACCTGCGCGATCCCGTCGATATTCTGGCGGTTGTAGATGTAGCAGAGCGCGACAAGGTCGGGGAGCTGCATGGTGCAGATCCCGGCGACGTCGGCGAACCCGGTGCGGCTGTCGAGAAAGACATAGTCGTAATTGTCCTTCGCCCAGTTGCGCAGCGCCGACAGCAGCACGCCGCCGGCTTCCTCGGTAAAGAAATTGGACCAGTCGAACCGCGCCAGCGCTTCCTCATAGGCAACCGGCTCGGGGGCCAGGATCTCGGCATTGCCAGCCCCGATATGGTGGAGGACGCCGCCGTCGGGATCCTCGAAATCGGGGAGCAGCGAGGACAGCATCGCCTCGAACGGCTCGCCGCTGACGAAGCGGTCGCGCACCGCACTCGCGTCGTCGAGCGTGGTCGCGCCGTGGAGCGCGGTCGACCAGTCCCACACAAGGTTGAGGATGCCGGGCGCAGCGCGGATCGCCTTAGCGGCGCTCGTATCCTGCATGCCGCGGAAGTAATAGGCCAGGCCCGGCGCCTCGAGGTCCCAGTCCATCACCAGCACGCGCTTGCCGTTCATCGCCGCAAGGAACGCGACATTGGCCAGCGCCATCGTGCGCCCGACCCCGCCCTTAAACGAATAGAAGGTGACGATCCGTCCGCCCGGTGCCGCCACGGGCCCTTCAGTCATCGGCCAGTGCCGGTTCCTGCCGGTGAAGATCGCCGTGCGCGAAGGTCTGCGCATCGCGCAGGATCGGCAGGATTGCCTTGGCTTCGGCACGTGCCCAGTCCCGCACCGGCTCGGCGAGTCGGCTGCGCACCGCGCTGCCCGCGTCCTGCGCGACGACCTGGCGCGCCGCCGGCGTCAGGAAGTTGATGAAGCTTGTCTTCTGGCGGCGGTAGTCAACCGCGCCGATTTGCTTGAGCACCTTCAAGTTGCGCGACACCGTCTCTTCGCACTGGCCGATGGCCGCAGCGAGCTGCTTGCCCGACAGGTCCTCGCCAAGCAACGCGCGGACATAGGGCCCGAACGTCTCGCTCCGCAGCACGTCCTCAAAATTGGCGTCGGCGCGGCGGTCGACGAGATTCGCCGCCAGCTGGTAGGCGAACCCGGCCTGGCCGAGCGCATAGGCTTGGCCGGCGGGCGTCGCTGGACGGCCGCTCTCGTCGCCGGCCGCCGCGCGCGCCTCGGGCGAGGCTTCGTGGAACAGGCCGTGGACGATCTCGTTGAGCTGCGCGGCAAGGCCGCGTCCGGTCGCGGGATCCTTGGCCTCGATCGCCTCGCGCAGCCGCGCCGCGAGTTCCGACACGATAGCCGGCGGCAGGCGGAAGCCCGTCTCGGCGACCACCCGATCGAGCGCAATCCAGCGATTTTCCTGACCCATGGTGCAATATCTAACGGCTAAGTTTAAATAATCAACTAACGATCAATGACACATCGTTGATATCATCTCACAGCTGCCGGGATGGTTCCAGCCGTTCGCTATCGTCAGCGGCGTCTTAGCGATCCACCTAAGGGTCGCCGAAATGCATCCGCCTGATGCGGTACGACCTATCAGCCGCCCTTCCGCTTTCCAGCAACGATCGCCATTCAGCTGGTTATGCCGCTTCGCCGGAGGCTGCCGTTTGGCCGATGAACGAACGGCAGATTCAGGGGCGCGAAAATCGGGCCGTGGATGTCTGCAATTGGGTCGTCGCTACCTCGGCAGGTGTCGACCAGAATATGTCGTTTGGCGATCGAGCTTCGAACGGCAGCTTCCGCCAGAACCAGCCGTGGCCCAGCACGAAGCGGTTTGGCAGCGGCGCCGCTACATCGGTCGTCCCAGAAGCGCGCGCTCAATCCTAAAAGCCGCCGCTCGTTCAAACGAACGAGGTTGTAAGGTAGCTGTCTATCCTAAATGCCGGACAACATTCTAGCAATTCGCACTGCATACCTGTCGGTCATCCCGGATGTGAAGTCAGCTAGCGCGTGCAGGGCTTGGTTGGCGTCGCCGACGTGGCGGATGTCCAAATCGAGCGCGCTGATCAGCTGGCGATTATGAGGCTTGAGCTTCTGTCCGTCCCAGCCTGCGCCGGCCAGGGCCTCGAAGACCGGCAGTACGCCGGACATCACGTTTTCTATCACGCGGCGGCCGGAAACTTCCAGCTCGGTCTTCCGCCGGGCTGTGAACACCTGGGCTCTCGCCAGATCCTCCATCTCGTTGAAGATCTTGCCCATCGGGCCATTGCCGCACAGAGAGCCGGAGAAATCGCCGGACATGATAGCGTCGTAGTGGGTCTTGAAAGCCTCGAGGCAGGCATCGACTGCCTTGCCGATGCTGATGGCCCGCAGCATTGCGACGTGCTCCGCTTGATTTAAGCCGGAGGCGTCCTTGTTGGAGTTGCCCGTCGCCTTGTGCAGCAACAGATTTACGGTCTCGAAGGGGAGCTCGCCGGTCGTGAACGCGTCCTCGAGGTCGACGATGTTGTAGCAGATGTCGTCGGCGGCCTCGACGATGAACACGAGCGGGTGCCGCTTCCACCAGCTGCCGGAACCGGTTTCCTCGCGTGGGAGGCCGAGTGTGGCGGCCGCGTCATGAAACAGGTCGGCCTCCGATCGAAAGAGGCCGAATTTCTTCAGGCCGACATAGGGTGCCTTCCCTTCGCCGACGATGTCTTTCCGGACGGCCGCGGACACCGGGTACTTCGTGAACGCGCCCAGCGTCGCCTTGGAGAGCCGCATCCCGCCCTCGTTGCGGTACATCTCCAGCCGCGTGATGATGCGGAAGCCCTGCGCGTTCCCCTCGAAGTCGATGAACTCGGTCCGGTCCGTCTTCTCGATGTCGGCGAGGATGCCCTTGGGATCGACGAAGCGCTCGGCGAACCAGTCGCCCATCGCGCTCTCGCCTGAATGGCCGAACGGCGGATTGCCAATGTCGTGCGCCGCGCAGGCAGCCTGGACGATGCTGGCGAGGATGCTCGCCTCGCCCGGGCCGATCTGCCCGGTTTCCTCGAGCCACGCGCCGATCCGCATTGCCAGCGAGCGGCCGACGCTGCTGACCTCGACGGAGTGGATCAGCCGGTGGTGGACGTGATCGTGCTCGTAGAGCGGCTGGACCTGCGTCTTGTTGGCGAGGCGGCGAAACGGAGCAGAGAAGACGATGCGGTCGTGGTCCTGGACGAATATCGACCGGTCGGGCTTCTCCTCATAACTGTTATCGCCGAGGCGCTTGCTGCAAAGGAGCTTTGCCCATTCCATGTCGTCATCCCGGTGCCGCTGAGGAAGCCAGATCGATACCCCAGCGTCACGATGTGGCCAACCCTCCATGCAGGGGAATGGTTCGCCGCCGCCCCGACCGCTCCAACCCTGTGGTGGACATCGCTTTTACGCCGTTGGGTCGGGCGCCCCCGCCGCCTGCTGCACGGCGTACCTCCTGGCCCAGCACAGGCCGTTGACCAGCTCCATCTGCGCGATCGTTGAGCATGGGATCTCAAGCAGTCGGGGGTTGGCGAAGATTACGGCGAGGCAGCGGGCGCGGCTGATCGCCACGTTGAGTCTGTTGCGGCTATAGAGGAACTCGATGTTGCGCGGCAGGTCGTCGCCGCTGGACGTCGCCATCGAGACCAACACGACCGCGGCCTCCTGGCCCTGGAACTTGTCGACCGTGCCGACCCGCGCGCCGTCTGGAAGGATGCTTTTCAGCAGCTCGACCTGCATGTTGTACGGGCTGACCACGAGGATGTCGTCGAGGCTGATAACCCGCTCCTCGCCGTGCCTGTCGCGCCAGCGCTGGCCGATCAGCGCGCGGTAGGTCCGGTCGAGGCGCTCGGCCTCAGGCCGCGACCGCTGCGTGCACCCCAGGCTTTCGACGAACACGAAACGCAGGCCTGCGGGCGCGATCGCCTCGGGGTCGAGCGCGGGGTCGGCCAGCACCTGCTGCACGTCGGTGCCGTCGGCGGACACCAGTCGCCGGTCGTAGACTGCGGCGGAGATGAACCCGCACAGGTCGGAATGCATGCGCCGCGTCTTTGCAAGGAAGACGCCGCGCTCCGGCGGCACCGTCGCGGCGTCGCCCAGCAGGTGAAGGAGCGCCGAGGTGCCGCTGCCGCGCGGATGCGTCCCCTGGATCGGCTGGGCGAGCTGCATCTGGTCGCCGACGAGCACGATGTTCCTGGCCGCGACGCCCATCGCGACGACGTTGGCGAGGCCGACCTGGCCGGCCTCGTCTATGAATAGGTAGTCGAACGCCTGGTCGTGCTCCTCCCGCGCGAACAGCCACGCCGTGCCGGCGACGAGTTGGTGATCCCGCGACACCGTCTTGTTGTCGAGCGTCTCCTCGATCCAGCGTCCGGTGCCGAGCATCTGGTCCTCGCGGCTGCTCTTCTTGACGCCGCGGCAGCGGAGGCCCTGCGCCTCGGCTAGGGCCTCGACCTCGCCGAGTAGCTGGTTGATCGCCTTGTGGCCGTTGGAGGCGATGCCGACGCGCTTGCCGGCGGCCAAGAGCGCAACGATGGACTGCGAGGCCGTGTACGTCTTGCCAGTGCCGGGCGGCCCCTGCACCAGCAGGTGGCTGTCCTCCAGCGCGAGCAGGGCCTTGATGGTAGCGGCGAGCTGGTCGGCGCCCTCCGGCACCACCGGTTCGCCCAACCCGCGTCCCGCGATCTCCGGCAGTTCGCGCCGCAGCACGGAAGCGACGGCGGAATACCGGCCCTCGTTGCCGTCGCGAACGGCCTCGGCGAAGCGGTAGACCGCAGCCCGGAGTTCGCGGTCGCCGACGGGTCCCGAGGGGATGAGCGAGTCTCCGGCCTCGAGTGGCGTGCGCTTCGGGCCGAGTTTCAGTTCGATCGTGAGCCCGTCCTCGTCGATCGCGAAGACGTCGCCGGCTGGTTCAAGGGTGCCGGCCCGTCGCGGCGTGTCGCCGACCTTGAGCTTGAAGTCTTGCGCGGGGAACTTGAAGGTATGCACCATCGACCGCTTCTCCGGCCGTGGAGGGTGGTCGGGATGCGGTGTGAGGCCGGCGAGGCACTCCGCGTCCTCCAGCAGCTCGACGTGCTGCAGGTCCTGTCGCGAGAACACCGCCCACCACGCGGGCTTGCTCTCGCGGCGGTGGAACTCCAGCAGATCCACCAGCAGCTGGCGCCACGGCTCGCCGCCATTTTCGCCGGCCAGCAGCGCGGCCGCCATCTCGGCGACTCGACGCTCGGCCTCGTTGCGCTCGTCGGCGTCGCCGCGTGCCGCCTTTTCCTCGTCCTCAACCAGCTTGGCCCAGGCAGACCCCGGCGCCCGCATGTCAGCGAGCCAGTCGCGGCAGGCCAGCGTCGAGCTGCAGTCGATCCGATTATAGTCGGCGATCTCCTCGAGCAGATGGCGCTCGCCTATGCGGCGCCAGCGCTCGTACATCACGATGCTGTCGCCGGCGGTGGTGACGTCGCCCGCGCGCTTCTCTGCGAGGTAGAACTTCTCCATGTTCTTGATAGAATAAGCGGGCTCCGAAGTGCGGATCGCCTCGCGCAGCACGCGGTACAGGTCGACCAGACGGTGCTGCCGCAGGAAGTCGTCCACCTCGCGCTCGCGCGTCCCGTGCAGCATCGCCAGCCGCTTGAGCGCATGCTCCTCGTAGGAGGCATAGTGGTAGATGTGCGCGTCGGGGTGGCGCGCGATGCGGTCGGTCATGAAGTCGATCGCCGCCTGGAACGCTGCGCGCTCCTCGTCGCGATTGTGCGCCCAGAAGGCGTGGAAGTGCTCTTCCCCGTCGTCTACGGTGACGATGCCGAAGAGGTATTCGAGACCCCCCTCGAAGAGTGGGTCGCCCTCCATGTCGAAGAACATGTCGCCATCGTCGGGCAGCGGGAGGCGCGCGAGCCCTCGGCCGGGCGCAGCCGGCAGCGTCTCGAAGAAGCGCTCGCCCGTCTGGCGCTGCTGTGCCTGCAGGCGCGCCTGATTTCGCAGCCGCTCGAGCGTGTCGGGCTGGATGCCGGCGACAGGCGCGTCCGCGGGCAGCGCCCCGAGCGCGACGCGATCGGGCACGCCGACGGCGCGCAGTGCCTCGGCCTGGCCGCGCGTGAGGCCTGCTACGAGGCTGAGATGGTCTGCCGCCTCCCAGTCCGCGCCACACTCGTCGGACCACCGGCAGAAGGTGCAGTGACCGCAGGGGGATCCGGCCGAAACCACGGGTGGCAGCCGGGTGAAGGCGAGGAACCGCTCGCGCGCGAACTGGAAGTAGTGGATCACGGCGTCGACGCGGACGGTAGCGATGGTGCCGTTACCCAGCACGACGTGCATCTTCTCAGGCGCCACGCCCTGCTCACGCGAGAGGATGTCGGAGTAGATGCACATCTGGATAAGGTGCTTGGGCTTCGCCGAGCGCGACAGCTTGGTGTCCGCGACCTCGTACGAGAACGCGCCGAGCGACGACGGGCGGTCGACCTTGAGCAGGAAGTCGGAATAGCCCTGCCACGGGCCTTCGAGGAAGGCGCCCTGATAGATGACGTCCGCCCCCTCGCGCAGCGCCGCCCTGGTCCGCTCTGACTTGGCGTGGATGTCGTCGTTGCCGACGATCTCGCTGATCGAGCGCCCTTCTGCACGGAGCCGCTCAAGATAGGCGTACTCGTGCTCCAGCCCCTTCTCCTGCAGAAGGCGCGTGTGCTCGTCGTCGCCAGGTAGCTCGACCGGATCGGTAAGTTGCCGGATGTCGAGCATGGTCGCGTGCGCGCATCCCATGAAGTTCACCAGATCGCTCGCCGAGAAGAGCGTCGCGCCGTCCCGTTGCTGCATCATGTCCTCCCTTTCGGATGCGCGGCCCCGTGGCCCCGGATACGCGCATCCAGTTCATCCTAACGCGAAGGGGCGCGTCGTCGAAGCACGATCACCGGCCGGTGATCCAGGCAAGGAAGTCGGCGAACCTGCGGCGACGCGACGGCGGCGCGTGCTCGGGTTCGCACGGCTGAGCCGGAACGGGCGCCAAGACCTCGACCTCGGTAGGTTGGTCGGCCGGCGTATCCTCCGGCATCGAAATGCCGAGCCGCGCGTCGCGCCGACGCTTGTCGCGCCGCCGGCCGGCCGACACCGCCTCCTCGCTCCAGTCGTCTGCCCAGTTCACGCGGCCGCCTTCGATCACGTAGTGCGATCTGCACGGGAAGCTCCAGTTGCCGACCGACGGCCTGAGCGAAATGTTCTCGCCGTCGTAGGAGAGCTTCCAGTCGATCGGCGAGAGCGGCAGCGATACCTCGTGTCCGCAGCCGCAGGCGCACAGGTGCACCATCACGCCGTGCTCGAGGGAGACGTAGAGCAGGCCCGGCTCAAGGATCTCCGGCACGTGCTCGACGAACCGCGGCGCGATGTGGCTCACCTTCACGCGGCCTCTCCCGGATGGTCCTCGTTGAGCAGATGGTTGCCGTCGAGCGTCAGCAGCGAGAAGTGCTCGTTTTCGAGGTCCTTGTAGAAGCCGCGGTACCGCTTCCAGCGCATGACGGCGAGGCCGGCGTTGACCATGTTAAGGTCCGCCACCTGAATGTTGCGGGCGTAGACGTCGTCCAGCCCGGCACCCTTGAGCGGGATGCGGCCCTTGGCGCGGACCTGTTCGCGCATGCCGGGCGTGCTGGTCGTCACGCGGAGCTGGCCGACGAGCGAACCATCGACCAGGTGCAGTCCCATACCGACATCGACGAACGGGATGTCGAGGCGTTCGAGTTCGGTGATGATCGCCGCCTTGTCGTCGCCGGCGTCCATGCAGAGGAACACGAAGGTGGCGTCGGCGATGAGCTCCATGTTCGACGGCCCGAGGCGAACCGCGTGCGGCACAATGTTCCGATGCATATGCGAGTAGATGCGCGCGAGGTAGTCGACCTTCTTTGGTCGCGCGCGCAGGTCTTCCAGCGACGCAGCCCCCGGCGAGCGGAAGCTGTTGTGCTGGAGCATGTCGTCGTTGTCGAATGTGTCGATGCGCGCGACCGGGCACTTCGCAGCCTGGTCGAGGACGTACGAGCCGGTGCCGCCGAGACCGACGATCGCGAGCCGCTCGCCCATCAGCTTCTCCGCAACCTCGCCGATGCCTGCGCGCGACGTGGCGGTGTCGAGGTAGTGGAAGGGCGAGTCCTCGTCGTCGTTGGCGACGACGCGGCGCGTGCGGGCCGTGGCCTCCGGATCGATCGCCGCCGCTTCGTTGGCGAGGATCGCGACATAGGTAGTCATCTTCTCATGATAGTCGACATAGTAACCGACCTTCGGCTTGCTCGAGAAGGTGTGGTTCGCGGCGAGGCCAGCGCCGATCTGCTGAGGGAGGCTCGAGATGATGATCTTGCCGAGTTGCCGCCCGTGCGAGTCGCAGGGTGGCTCGCCGATGAACATGGCGACATGCGTGTCCGGCCGCTGGGTGATGTCGCCGGAGAGGGTGAGGGTGGAGACGAGCGTCCCGCGCGCCACGACACCGGCAGGGGTGATGTAAGGGACGTTGCGGACATGGAGGTGGTTTGCGACCACCTCCACCTCGTACCCGTCCTCCTGCAGGCGCAGGAGGTCGGCGTTACGACTTATCAGTTGCTGTGACATTGAAGATCATCCCCTGCACGACGGTGACGGATTGGCCCGGAATCAGCGAGCCCTCAGGGCGGTCAGCGGGCCCCTTGCGGTAGCTCACCGTAAACGAAACCTGCGGACCGGTCGGCGGCTCGGCGAACGCTAGGGCGATCAGGCGCTCGAAGCTGATGAGGCCCGGCTCCACCTCGCGCGGGCGGGCGTTCACCAGGATGGTGACGAGCGGCGGCTTCTTCTTGCGCGAGCGGATGCGCTCGACGCCGTGGCCGGCGAGCTGGATCCCGGCGCCGTGCGCGATGACGGCGTCCTGATCAGAGTCGAGGAAGAGCTCGTAGTCCTCCGGGATGTGGCCGATGCGGCGGACCTCGGTCTCCGCAATCTCGTCGGCGCCCCACTCCCAGCCGCGCTCGTTGACGGTGAAAGTGTTGACGTGGTCGTTCTCAAACGAGCGGAAAACTGCCTTGCGGTCGCGCGGCAGCTTCTCCGTCTCCTCCAGGCCCACCGAGCGCGCGAAGCCCTCGTCGATCCGGACCAGCACGTAGTCGCTGGCGGGGCTGAGCCCGCCGCTGTCGCGCAGCTGGCGGCCATCGAGCTGGTCGTCGTGCGTCGCGAAGACCGCGCCGTCGACCTCATATTCAACCTTGGACATGGGCAATCTCCTGCATTCGCTCCCGGGGACTCTTGCGGGCGAGTCGATGTTGGACTAAAGTGGTAACAGAGTCTCTCTGTAGACTGTCTACATCGAGACTATATCTCTCATCAAGTCTAAATTTGGATAAGGAGGAATTTATGTCTGTGACAGCCGTCGCCTTGGAAGGCGGTGGGAGGGCAGCGATTCCCGTGAAGCTGGACGTCTTCACGCCGATGGCGGAGGCCTGGGGCCTGACGACCGAGGAGCAGATGCGTCTGCTGGGCTCCCCGCCGCGATCGACCTACTTCAAGTGGAAGAAGGACGGCGGCGCCCTGCCGCGCGACACAGCCGAACGGGTGTCGAACCTGCTGGCCATATGGAAATCCTTGGAAATCCTGTTCACCGACCCGGCCCGGTCCGAAGGCTGGCTTAGGCGCCCCAACGACTTCTTTGGGGGCGTCTCGGCCCTCGAAACGATGCTGGCGGATGGCAACTTCTTCGACATCGCGCGGGTGAGGCAGTATCTAGATGCACAGCGAGGCGGGTGACCTTCCGCTGGTCGAGCTCGACCAGCCTTTCCACAATCTCATCCCGTCGCGGTTCCCTCCCGTGGCGGTCTACGAGCGCATCGCCGAGGGGCGGGACGAGCTGTTCACCGCCATCGAGGAGATGACGAACCCGCGCGTCCGCGAGAAGGAGCGCCTGACCCGGGGGCTGGCGCCCGTTGACCAGGACCAGCCGAGGTTCAAGAACTGGAATCATGCTCCCTTCGTTTACCCGAACCCGGAGGGCAGCCGGTTCTACACCGCAGACCGCAACGTCGCGGAGCTCTCGGACGAGCTACAGACGGCGCTCGCGATCTCGATCGGTAGGCGAACGGATTTCCTGCTGCGGACTTCCGAGCCATCCACCTATTTGGAGATGCGCCAGATCATCCGCCCCGTCCGCGGCACCTATCTCGACGCGACCGGCTGGGACGGCATGGAGGATAAGGCGCGCCGACTGGAACTCGGCAAATTCGCGGCCGATGAGAAGCTGGACGGGATACTTTACCGCCCCGATGAGCGGAGGAGCGCGCGCTGCGTCGTTGTCCTGAAGGCGGAGTGCCTTGGACGACCTATCCAGGGCGAGCACTTCAAGTATATGTGGAACGGACAGGCGATCAACGCCCTCTTCTCCTTCCGCACCGACACGGTCTATGATCCGAAACTCCTAGCAAGGGAGGATGAGCTGCTCGCGGCGTGAGTGGTTGCGACGGCTGATTTATTTGAAACGCATCCGGAAGCTGCAATTCCGGCTTCGGCCCAGCCGGCGTCGTTCTGCGATCCCGGTCGAATAAATGCCGGATGTCCGTTCCCGGCAGGAGCTGCCGTCCGACATGTCGCCTACGAACGGCAGCAAAGTCCCAAATTTAGTCATTTCAGCGCCGCTGCAGGGCGATCGCGAACCGATGAATGAGTGTCCGGAGTTGGGAAGCGCAAGACGGGCGCTGAGCGTCCATGATTGGGTCAGCGCCGCCGCGAGGCTGGCGGCGGCACTCGACCAAACGCGGTCGTTTAGATCAACTAGCGCGAACGTCTGCTTCTGACAGGAGCTGCCGATGGAACGCTCCGATGCAGACCGGCAGGAAGGCGTCGCACAATCGGTTGTTCGGTCTAGATTGGCGCGAAAAACGGATCCTATCGCCGAATGTAGCGATTGAAGGCATGCGGGTCAGAACGTCGGTGAGATACGGAGGCTCGGAGGTGGGTTCGGCGCACCCTTGGCGAGGCTGTCGTCCCAGTCTTCCCACAGCTCCATTTCCTCGAGCAGCTTGTTGAGCCTGCGGGACGCCTCCTTCGCCTGCGCGACGGTGAGTGGATACGGCTTCTTCCTTGAGGCCGTACCCGACCTAGCCCGGTCGTAGGCGGCTTCCGCACCGGGCGGCGCTACCTCGAGCGATCGGTGCATTGCCAATCCGTAGCGCTCGATCGACGACTGGAGGTTCCGGTAGCGGACCCAGAAGTGGTTCTCGAAGTCGAACTGCTCAAGGGTCTTGCCCGCGAGCTCGCCCTTCTCAGCCAGCGTCCGGAGCGGATCATCGCCCATGTTGAGGTTCATGCCGCCCTCGTTGGCCGCGACCTCGACCTGGACGATGCGGTCGCGGTGCCCGGGCGCTCGTCCCTGCAGGAGATCGCGCCAGTTCTGCATCGTCCCGATGATGCCGAACAGGAAGGCGCCCATCGTCTCGAGGCCGCCCTCCTTGTCGATCGTGTTGTAGCGGGGGCGCCAACCCTGGTCGTTGCCAGTCGGTAGGAACACCGGGGTCGCGGATTTCGGGGCGTCCTCCGGGGGATACACGAGGTCGATGGCGAACGTCGGCCAACGCGGCATCGGGGCGTCGAACATGTGGAGCGGGAAGTTACTGCTCACGCCACCATCGGTGAACCAGCACGGCCGCATCTCGTAGTTCGCTCCCTCCGGAGCGTTCGTGGACCCGCCGGTGGTCAGTCCATCGGGCGTCTCGCTGAGCGGAGCGCTGTCGCCGGCAGGCTCGTCTTCCACGCGCCGCGGATCGGCATCCGCCGATTTCGGCATGAAGTGCTGCTCGTACAGCCTGACCGCGCAGATCAGGGCGGGGAAGCTGAGGCTCATCCTCGCCGCGACCACGACCGGCAGCGATCCATCTGAAGGGAAGCGGTGGTATGTCAGGCCACCGTGTGGCAGCGTGTCTGCACCGGATTTCACCATCGCCTCCACGACCTGATCCGGGAAGAGCTTCTCCATGTCCGCGCGCAGGAACCACAGGGTGCCCTTGGTGAACGGAAGGGTGCGTGGCTCGGAATGCGAGACGTCCGTGGTGATCACCTCCAGCGTGAGCGTCCGCTCGCCCGGTCTTCCATGCGCCTCGCCCGGATACCAAGGCGCGTTCCAGAGATCCTCGACCAGAACGGGCGGGCCGTCCTCCTCGCCACGTCCGGCAAGCGCACGGATCTCGCTGTGCATCCAATCCGACAGTCCGGGCTGCTTGCGTCCGCGCTGCGTCCGGCCGGGGCACATCCCGAGCAGGTTTGAGCGCAGGCGTGATGCAGTGGAGGAAACGCCACGGTAGAGCGCGATGGTGGCCGCGCACGCGAGGGAGGGAAGCGCTGTCGCCGCGACACCCCACCACCCTGCGAGCAGGTAGGCGAGGCCACCGAGGGAAGCGAGGACAACGATGAAGCTGAGCGGTGCCAGCCGTATCCCCGCCGAGCCGATCAGCCACCACTTCATCGGCCTGGACGGCTTGGCGCTGAGCGCGACCAGAAGTCCGTAGGCGGATTTTAACGACGCGGTTGGCTGGAAGAGCTCGAAGATACTGCCCCGGGTCGAGAGGTGTGTCGCCGTCTTGGACAGGCGCGCGAACCCGCCGCCGACGCATTCGCCGACCGCCATCCTCCGCTCGCCGAGAGCGGCCGCCGCCGAGAACGCCGCCGCTATCGCGCCGGCAGACGTGCCTCCGATGTTCCGGAAGCGGTATCGCTTCCCGATCTCGATCACCGCGCGCGGATAGACCAAGCCGCTGGTGATCCCGCCCTTCATGACGAGGTCGCAGTAGCGCAGTTGCGTCAACGTCGATCCCGACGGCTGGCCGGTATCTTCCATCACGCCACCCTGAGCTCGTGGAATATCGCGGTTGACTGCACACGCCCGAGCAGTTCGGCGTCCTTGCAGATCCTGACGCCGCGAGGATCGAACCCCGCCTCGGCATCGCCGCGTAGCACGCGGCCATCCGTCTTCTCGATCAGCCGCGCGTAGAGCTCCGGGTAGGGCATGTCCCAACCGCGGTGGACCGCGTTGCCCTCCGCGTTGACGCGACGCGCTTCGCCCTCGTCGACCGGTATCATGGCGGTGAGGCCCGGATGGACCATCAGCTCGAGCCCGGCCTCCTCTAGCGTGGCGTTGTGGCTGGCGTGATGCCCGACCTTGTAGAGGATCGTCCGTCGCAAGAGGTCGATGGCGGTCGCCGAGGTCACGCCATTCTGGATTGGGTGGGGATAGGGCTGATCGTGCCACGACAGCCAGTTTCCAACCTGCGCATCGGCCGCGAACAGCAGCACCTCGCCGGCGGGTTCGACCTCAAACGCGAGCACCAGGCTGGTGTTGTTGGTGTCGCTGTCGAGCTTCAGCGCGAGCGAGCCCCCGGCGGTCAGCCAGTCGTCGTCGATCCGGCGCCACGAGTTGGCGTCGGAAAGATACCTGTCGCGCAGCCATTTGGCCTCCCGACCATCGCTCTTACGGACCCGATCTGGGGTGCGTCGGAACGCCGACACGAACGGTCCGACCCCTTCCGCCTTGAGCGCATCGTCCAGCGTGTCGGCCATCGCGTAGCGCAGCGAGAGCGACTTGACGAAGTTCGGCGTCAGGTATGTCTCCTTCGCGTCGCCCTTCGAGGGAAGGTCCTTCGTAAGGCGCGCGGGATCCCGGGGCGGCCCAAGTACGTTCGCGCGCAATGCAGTCGTCGGCCCCGGCGTGTCGAGCACCTGTCCCGGCTCGAGGTACTGCACGGAACCGGTCGCCGTCGCCTTGGCGATGAGCGCCGGTATGATGTCGCCGCCGCGCAGCCGACCTTCGGTCGCGCCGTCGAAGTCGGGAAGGCCGGCGGTCGCGTCCTTGCCCTTGGGGGTGGCCGCTAGACGCGCGACGACTTCCTTCGCCTTCTTGGACTTCGCGCGGAAGACGTCGGCCTGCTTGTCGCCGCGGCGCTCGGTCCAGGCGAGCCACAGGTTTCGGATCTCGAGCGTGTCGATTAGCAGGTCCCGTGCGTGCGAGAACCCGGAGATGTGGTCCCAGTGTTCGTGGGTGATGACCAGCAGGTCGATATAGTCGCCCACGACATGCCGGATGTCCTCGGCGGCGGCCCGTATCAATTCCCGCTCGCGGGGCGAGCTCTGGAGGATACCGCAGTCGATCAGGATGTGGGTGCGGTCTTTCCTGTCTGCGGACTGGTCGCCAATGGTCAGAAGGAAGCAGTCGCCAAGCAGGCGTCGGTACATTCGCACGTGGACAGGCGTCGCGCTCATCGTCAGCTCCTGTGCGCCATGGCGAAGGGCTCGCGGCCCGCGTCAGGTCCGAAGTAGGTCGCGGCCAAGCTCGTTTCGCGGACCGAGAGAAACCACTGCCGTAGCGTCTCCAGCCGCTTCTCGTCGTCGATGCGCTTCCGGATCGCGTATCGGAGACTGCCGTCGGTCAGGTCGATCACCAAGGTCGAGCCGCCGCGCATGATGAAGTCGTGGCCCTTGCCGGCGATGTCGGCGTCGTCTTCCGCCTCCGCCTGCCTGTCTGGATCGAAGTAGCCGTACCGCTGCTGCGTGACCTCGACGAACAGTTCCCGCGTCTCGCGGCCGCTGGGACCCGTCCGCCGTGCGATGCGCGCAGAATGGACCTCGACTGCGGGATAGCCCTCGCTTGTTCGCTTGATCGAGCCGATCGCGTCGAAGTCGAAGCTGACCCCGATGAGCTGGCCCCAGGCGTCGGCTGTAGTGGCCTCCTCGTCGTCACCCGTCATCAGCCATTCGTGGATGTCCCGGCAGTTGTCGCGCTCCTGCCGGGCGATCCTGCTGCGGTCGAACTCTGGCACGTTGTCCAGGCCCACGATGACGTCGCGGAAGTCTGCCTCCTCGAACAGGTGGTCGGGGCTTTGCCAGCGCAGGCTGTTCGGCGCCATCGACGGCCAGCCGCGCTCGTAGATGCCGCGCCTGCGGAACGCGTCGGACAGGATCACGCGGTAACAGTGCGGATCCTCCGGCACGAGGTCGGCGTCTGCCGTGACGACCGCGCGAAGGAACTCGCCGAACGTGAGGTCCGTGACCGGCAGCTGGTCGAGGCCGCGCACGCACATTTGCAGCACGTGCCCGGCCGCCTTGCCGGCTTCCCTGGCCAGCCGGTTCACAAGTTCCGTCGGAAGCTCGGCGCCGGTCGGGGTCGAGCTGCCCGTCGCGAGGCGCATGAGGTCCCTGGTGCGGTTCTCGAAGATCGTAATGAACGTGTCGAACAGCGCGCCGACCAGCACCGAGCCGCGCTCGTGGGGCTCCTCGGTCCTCGCGTAGAGGGTCGCGTCGGGTGCGTGCAGGCGTCCCGTCTCCGGATCGATCTTGCGGTCGATGCCGCTACGGAGCGAGTTGCCGATGCGAGTCGCCTCACCGAACTGGCCGGCGAGGTCGGTGAGCAGGCTCTCCATCCGCAGGTTGCCCCGGCCAGCGGCGATCTGGTGTGCCACCACGTCGGTCATTGTGAAGTGCTGCAGCAAGGCAACGATGTCGGCGAAGGCCTCGTGGAAGGCGAGCGCGTCGAGTCCGGTCGCCTCGATCGACCTGCGATGCATGCCATGCAGGATCGCATGGGCGGTCTCGTGGGCTATGATGTCGTGGGACAGGCACGTGAACACCCAGCCTCCTGGCAGGCCCTTGCCGAGGTCGGACGCGTCACGGAAGTAGCCGAACAGCAGCGCGGTCTTTTCGGGCGAGTAGTAGGCGTTCGCCTCGGCCAGGGCATGTGGATAGATGCGCAGGTGACGGATGAACTTTCCCATCTGGCCCTTGGCGGACGACGCCCAGAGCACCTTGCGGCCGAGCGCCAGTTCGAAGCCCTTGATGGTCTTCATCGCCACCGCGAACACCATCTGCTGGTGGAACTGCGGCCGCCCCTCGTCTGGCTGAAGCCCTGCCTCGGGCAGCAGATGGGGGTGGTTGGGGTTGAGCGGCGCGTAGTAGAGCCCGGCCGGGGCGTCGTAGTCGACGACCTCGATGTACTCGTTGGTCGGCCCCTCGCGGACCTTTTCCTCGTAGCTCTCCTCCATAGGGATGGAGATCACCGCCTTGTTGATCGTGGCCGTCTCTGGCGCCAGGCTGGCACGAGGATCGAAGGCGTAGACGTTGAAGCGTCGCACCGTCGGCACCGGGTAGGCATCAGGTGTCAGCACGCCTCTGCTCCCGGAACGAGACATAAAGTCCGACGCATAGCGGCTCCCCCCCCAGAGTCATTCCGACCGATACCTTATCGGCATAGCATGGCGCTGCATCACCCGCACGCGCAATACTTGGACCTTATGTTCGAATCCGACGCGATTACCGTGGCGCCGAAGTCTACGTCGTTATAGCCTGTGGGGATCCACGGTCAGATCCCCCGGGAACGATCCGCCGAGGACTTTATAGGCGGCGATGAGTGTTCTGAGACGCTTGTTGATCTGCCGGTTCATGCGCTCACGGCGCTGCTGGAACCTCATTTGGGTGAGCAGACGGATGCCAACTCCCAACAGTGTAACCAGCGTCAGCCCGAAGATGGTGGCGAGCAGGCTCTGCCAAGAGCTAAAATCCAGACCGCGCAAGTACATTCCCCTAATTTCGATCTCTGGAACGCCCGTCGATCCTGCAGGTGCCGCGGAGCGGACCGACGGCGAAGAGAGCCCGTGCAATCTCATTCTGTTAACGCAGCTGAACAGATGTCCGAAATTGGGAAGCAGCAAAGCCGCGCTGCATGTCGCCTTCTGGGTCGAGATCGCCAGATCGGCACTTCGCGATAAACGGCATGAGCGATTCGAGGGCACTGACAATGGCTCTTTAAGCAGACCGGACCTGCTGAGCAATTAACCACTGTCTGTCGGAGGCTCCACGATCTTTCCGGAGACGGACGCGCCGTCGGCAGCGCGGAATACCGCCTCCGCCGCGCCCGGCGGAGTGAAATAGGCCGCTAGCCCGGTGACGAGCGCCGTAATGACCGTCGCGAGCGCGGCTTTCACCTCCGGCGAATAGTCGGCCCCGCCCGGCAGGGCGTGGATCACGAGCGTGGTGATGGCGGCGCCGAACGCGGAGCCGCCTGTCGCCGCCACGGCCTTGTTAGTCGGCGCCCCGCTCTTCTTGACCTGCAACCCCGTCATCGTTCCGCCCCCTCCCGCGCGCATCGGCTGTCTCTGCGCGCCTGCCTCATGCCCAGTCGACGATTCGGTCATGTACCGGTTGTGAATAGCGTATCGCCCGGTTGGGCTCGTCGGGGCCGCCCCGGATATGATGGCCGAAGGACCGAATCTGGCCGGTCGCCGGGTTGCTGGTGAGCAACGGTGCCCCGCTCAGCCCTTCATAGGTGAGCTGGTCGACATAGCTGTAGTTGTTCGCGCCAGACGGCGCGACGCTGAAGATCGCATTAAACGGCGCCAGCGCTCCTGCGCATGCCGCTTCGACAGGGTAGCCGACGATCATCTTACGGGTCGCGCCGGGCGCCAACGACAAGTGGAGGGGGATGCCGGCGAACGGCCCGCCGATCAGCGGCTTGACGCGCAGCAGGGCGAAGTCCCACTCTGGCGGCGGCTCATCCGCACCGGTGAACTCGTCGGGAATGGCGTAGATAGTACCTGTCCTGGACGCGAGGAAGTGGTCGCCGCTCCTCTCAAAATACGCCGCCACCCACAAGGCGCGCCGCTGCAGCCCGTGATCGTACAGATTGTGCGCGGCCGTGAGGACGTTGTGCAGTGTCGCACCCTGGCGCAAAAGCATGCCCGATCCCGACTTGAAGATTTCGAAGCCCTGCGGGTCGTTACCGAAGAAGCTGCGCAGCATGCAGATCGAGGCGGTCGCGGGCGGAGCCACGCCGAATCCTGCGGTCAGATCGTCGGGGCACGCCATGCGGGATCAGCCATTATCCGGCGGTGGGCCGGCGGGGGCTTTGGCGGCGGGCGGCGGCGCGGCCGGCCCGTTGGCAGGCGCGCCGGTCCCGCCGGTATCGCCGGGCGCGCCGGCGGTGGCCTCGCCGCTGATTGCACCGCCGATCAGCTTGAAGGCGGTTCGCGGGCAGGTCGCTCCGGCCTTGGCGCAGTTAACCGCGGTGGTCTGCTGCTGCGCCGTCAACTTGTCCACCGTGCCGAGATAGGAGGTCTGCGCCTCCAGCCCCTTCTGATTCAGCCCCAGCGCTTCGACCGGGGCGGACAGGACCGCCTTGAGCATCTCGATCGGCAGCGCGGTCAGCCCGACCAGCTCGCTCTTGCCCTGGCGTTGGTATCTGGTCAGCACTCCGTCGCTGAACTCCAGCGTGTACTTCTGCTCGGCGAACACGCCCGCCGGCAGGTCGACGAGCACCAGCGACCGTTCGTCGGGGATGAGGAACAGGTCCGTCAGGCGGAAGGCGCCCTTTACGTCCAGCGTCGCTGAGCGGACGGTGAACGGGCGATAGCAGATGCCGGCGGCGCAGCGGCGGGTGGCTGTGGGGGCAGGCGTCTGGCCACCTGCTGTCGCGTTTGCTACCGGCGGGGCACCCGGCGGTCCGACGGTGATGGTGATCAGCGCGCGCGCCGAAGCCGTGTCGGCCCCGGCCAGCTGCATCCGCACGCATCGAGTCAGCCGCGCGCTCAAAATGGCTTCGAGCTCTATTGGCTTGGTCGTCAGCTTCGCGACCTGTTTGGCGAATGGTAGCTGCTGCTGCTCGTTGGGACCGTTGCACAGCGATGCGTAATACTCGGCTATCTTGGCGTTGGCCGCCTCGGCGCCCGCCGGCAGGTCGGCGAAGTCATAGGCGCCGGAGAACACCTTGATGCCGATCGCCTCGGTTCCCGACTGGAGCATCGCGAAGCTCTTCGCGAGGTTGGTGGCGATAGTGGTCAGCTCGCCGGTCGAGACGACATCGACCTTCTGCAGGAGCTGGGTCTTAGAATCGACGGTGACGGTGACGTTGTTGTCGGCGGTTCCGCTCTGCGGCAGGTGCGCGACCAGCCGGGTATCCGGATCGCCGATCACCACCGGGCCGCCTAGAGTGACCGACAGCACGCCGGACGCCTCGACCACCTCGAGCCGCATCTTGCCCTTGGGTAGCGCGTAGGTGACGCCGTTGGATACCGCGCTGAGCGGCGCGGTCGATACGGTCGCGCACCCACTGAGAACTGTCATCAGCAGCACCGCCAGGATGATCGATCGCATTCGCTCCCCCGATTTCAGATGTCGCCCGTCAGGCGGTTGCGAAGGCGAGCAGGTCGCCCATCGTGAAGGTCGCGCCGCGCTTGGGCAGCACGGGCTCGAACTGCGGCCACCGGTTCAGGAAGGAATTGGCGTCGCGCATCAGCAGCCCGACAAAGGTCTCGGCGAGGATTGTGCTGCCGACCGGGCCGAGATGCTGACCGCCGAACCCGATCATCGGATCGCCGGCGGCGTGCTCGACGCCCAGCAGCTCGGCCTCACGCAGCACATAATACCATAAAGGCGTGTTGCCGCTCAGCTGCGCCTGCCAGGCGGGGTTGGTCCACACGGCTGACCGCTTGTTGACCAGCGCCGTGACGAACGCATCATCGTCCTTGGGCAGCGGCGGAATCGTCTTGCCCGACCCGTGCGACTGCCAGAGCTGCGCAGGCGAGAGCGGCGTGACGCCGATCGCATGCGCCACCTGCTCGCCCGACGGCAGCGACAGCACGTTGCAACCGCGGCGAAGGTTGCGATAGGCAAGGTTCTGAAGCTTCTTCTGCACCTCCGCGCTGAACTTGGGCAGCGTCTGCAGCGGCGAGACGAGCATCGCGTCCATCCGGTAAGACGGCTGCGGTAGCTTGAACTTGTTGCCCGCAGGCAGGTGGCCATGCGGCATGTCGAAGAAGAATGACCAGTCGATGCCCCAGGTCGACGGCATCGGCATGCCGAAGCCGTTCAGGTTCTCAGTCGGGTCCTTGCCTACCGAAAAGATCGGGACGCGGCTGTCCTGTTCGGCCGCGCCCGGCGTCGGCGCGCCCTTCAGGATCGCGCTGTTCAGCGAATAGCCTGGCCGCACCATCGAATGCCCGAACCGGAACGCCGCGCCCGCGAACTCAACTGGGATATAGGCGAAGGTGGCGGCTGGCTTGTCGTAGAAGCGCAGAGCGGGAACACCGCCCGGCATGACGCCAGCTATCGTGCCCGGTTTCAGGATGTGCTTGTCGAGATAATCGTGCAGGACGAGCCACTGATAGTGCCAGCGCACCAGGTTGACAGCCGCCCGGAACCGGCTGTTCGGATCTGTGACGTCGGCGCCGAACTGCGCCAGCAGTGGGTCGTCCATCACGATCTTATTGTGCAGGCGGATCATCGCCGACTGGAGCTGCGCGACGATGCGGTTCTCATCGTTGCGCTTATCGCCGATCACCGCGCGCTGCACCTCGGGCTTGTCGCCGGTCGCGGCGGGCACCCGCGGCAGATCGGGCAGACCCTTGGCCGTGCCGGCAGTGAGCGGCTTACCTTCGCGCAGCCGCAGTCCATCGGCATGGTACATATAGGGCTGATCGTCGGGTCCGCGACCGTAGACGCAGTCCAGGTCGAGCGCCGGCGTGCGGAAATCCTCCAGGGCGGCGACGTCGAGCCGGTCGACGCTTATCGGCGACGGATCGAGCGTCAGGTCGTGATCGATGAACTGCCCGAAATAGGTGTAACCGGACGAGACGGTCGGATTCTCGTCGATCGGCTCGATCTCATCGATCGGCTTGCTGACGTCCACTTTGATCATCAGGTCGGCGATGGCAAGCAGCAAGTCGTCGGTCAGCGCGCGGCCGGAGAAGGAAAACATCCTGCCAAACCGGCCGTAGCCCATGCCGGGAATTGAGCCAGCCTCCAGACCGCGATTGTCGTGGCCATGACCGCCCAGCGCGGGCCTGGCGACAGTTACGGGAGCATTGTTGAGCGATTCACCGGACATTATCCGCTCTCCTTGAAAAGAAGCAGAATAAAAGACTAGATAAATCAATATGTTATATCGATAGAACAGAATACCATTAACCGAGTTAGACTTAGCGTATCAACATTTGTTATTTTGGTATATGATTAATTTGGATGACGGTCACATTATAGTAATGACGATAGTCAGATATCAATATCATCAATAAAAATAATAGTAGCTTACATCAATTGACCTCTGTCCAAAGTATGATGGGGAACGGACGGTATTATGGCAATTAAAGTCTCAAATGAGCGAGCTATTGCTTATGCGCTATAGCCACTTTATTTCATGCGCTTTCCTAGTTGCGCAGGACTTGATAGGGCTTCCACCGCCAGTCTGTTACAGTCATCAGGGCCGCCAGAAGTCTAACCGCTATAATTAGAGGCTTAGCTAATTTTCCTGCCAAACGCTCTCGTTACGCTAATATGAATAGATGGCGGAAGTAGGAAGTACGTTGTGTGCCCTGAACGACTGCTGATGGTGAGTCCAAAAAGCACGGATATCACGCAGATTTGTCGCAACTAGTATATAAGTTTGACAACTTGCGATGGCGCGGTTGGCGCGGGTTCGGATCTGATGCTCCACCACCACCACCACCACCCCTATTCCGGCATCATGGGCGGCTATCGTCACGTTCCTAAGTCGCTGGCGCCATATGTGGGCGTACAAATAGACGCGCTGGACGGGCTGGCAATCACGGGCTCGCGGCGCAGTCGCTCAATCTCCTGCTGCTCGGGGTTCATCTGGCCGTTGCCAGGGGATGCCGGCTGGGGATCAGCTTCCGCTTCGCGGACCCATCCGCCGCCCAAGGCTATATTTCGAAGTCTCAGTCTTGACTCGTGCAGGCCAAGAGATGGTCTTGTATCCTGAGTAGACCGCGATTGGGATCGCCTGCCTCCGGTTCGCGTGCCTGTCGAGCTCTACTGCGCACGGCCGATGCACCTTCCGTCCCGAGGCGCACCCGTTTCGCTAAAGATGAACAAGCGTCTGCTGTCGGAAAACTGTTGAGGCACCCTGAATGTCCACATCTGGATCGTGCCGGCCGCAAAGCGGACCGGCGGTTAGCGCCCACAACCAGCCGTTCAAACTGACAGTACGTTGTCCCCAACGCAGACATACAACCCGCACAGCTCGTGCACTTAATGCGGGCACTCCCGCATCCTTATAATCTCTCAGGCTAATTGATGCTTATGCGGAGGCGCCCGGCCGTCACAGACCGAGCGCCAAGCGTAGGGCATTTAAGGCTTAGTAGTCATAGCGGCGATCCCGACGATCCCGGCCGCGGTCCCAGCCATCGAGCCGGTTGTAGCCGCCGCGCCAATGTTCGCGTTGCCATTCGCGGCGACGCCTTTCTTGCTCCCAACGGCGATGCGCAACCCAGCGTGGGCGCGCATAATAGCTTCCGGGACCATCGTATCCGTGGCGACCGCCGAAACGACTATCGCGATAACCATCATCGGAACGGTATTGCGCATTCCAGCCGCCATAGCTTTGGGCAGAAGCGACGTTCGGCACGACTGCAACCAGCGCGGAAAGGCCGAGCGATACGGAAAGGACTAGCTTACGAAACATCTCCAATCTCCTCAACGGCGGACAGCCGACAAGGTGTGCATGCATGCTCTCCGATGCGCGCGGCCTGAATGATACTGGCAGCAGTTGTTCAGTTTATAGGGGTGATTGGCCCATCCGCGGCTACATCCGCTTCCGCCTAGTTCAAGACATTCAGGCACACGGTGGGCGGAACGTGACAGTCCGCCTTCAGCGAGCTGACCGTTGCGGCGCGGCAGGCGTTGAACGATCGCTAACTACTGGAGGCGGGCTGCAATTCGGAGGTGACCTTAACTGCAGCCCTGGCCAAGTTGATCTTTGGGGGACCCTCGAGGTTATCAGCAGCTTAGACCTATCGCCTGAGGCCGCAACGCGTTTCAGGGCGTCATAGATCGAGCGGCTGGCGGAACCATTGCAGCAGGGTTCCCAGTTCTCTCGAACCCCGAACAAACGTGGATCATGAGGAACTACGTTAAGACTCATAGATGAACGTTCGGAAGTGGGAGACGGGGAAAGGCGTTTGAATGTCAGAGTTTGGGTCAGCGCCGCCGCTAAGCTTGCGTTAGGTCTCGACCAGAGCCGGTCATTAAAATCAGCCGCCGCGAACGTCTGCTCCCGACAGAACCTGCCGGTATGACGCTCCGAAACGGACCGTCAGGAAGGCGCCCTAATTCCGGTCGATAAGCCCGGCGGGGCATGATCCCGAACCCTGCTCTTTGTTCGCCTAACTGAGCGGCCGTTCGAAGGACTGGCGTTCGCTCAGTATCATGCGGATTAGATTGCAGTTTCTGAATGCTGGTCTAGGCGTTAGGGTCGACCAACTTGGGTGGGACTGCACGGGGGAGATGTCGGTTGAACGAGATAATCGCTCTTGCGATTCACGATCTGGATCGCAAGGACGCAGCTTATTCTGTAACCCTGTCGGAGGAGCTTCTCCAGGTTACTCCAACGGCCGAGCGAGTCATCGCGACCATCTACGACCTCTACAACCGGCGCACCTCTAAATCCCACGGTCGCTTCACCACGGCCGAGGGATCGCCGACCGAGGGGCAGATTCGCGACTATGTCACGGCGAAGAAGAAAGACTTCCTCGGCCTCACCGGCCGCATGATGGACAATCTTGCGAGGGAGGCCGGGAAAAAAACGGCGTCAGAAGGCGGACACGTCTTCTTCGCACACTTCCAGCGCGAGGGCAGCGACTACATTCTGGTTACGATCGTTACCGATACACTGAGCACCGCGCTGACTCAAAAGCGCGGCATGCAGGATGTCGAGACGCTCGACCTGGACGGCTTCCGCTTCGCCGGGCGCGTAAACTTGACCGCATGGGCCAACGGCCAAGACCGGTATCTAAGCTTCCTTAAGGGAAAGGGGTCGGTCTCGGACTATTTCCGAGATTTCCTCGGGTGTGATTCGGCGATTTTGGAACGGAAGGACACGCTGCACCTCGTCGGAGCGCTGAAGGACTTCACTATTGCTGAGAAGATGGACGACAAGTCCGCCACCGCCTTCCTGTCCGACGCAATGGAATACCTGGGTAAGGCGAACAAGGCGAAAGAACCTGTCGAGTTCGAGGCGATGGCGAACCGGCTCATGCCAAACGCACCCGCCAAGCTGTCGGACTTCCTCGCGCACACCGACCGCCAATTGAACGATGGCTTCGTGCCGAACGCGAGCGCGATCAAGACGTTGGTGCGTCTCACCGGCAAGACCAAGATGTGGATGGTCGACTTCTCTCGCGAAGCGGTCGACAAGAGCGTCGTGCGCTTCGACCAGGAGGCGAACTCGCTCACCCTTTTTGAAGTGCCCGAGGATCTGGTGAGGCAAATGCGCGAGCAGGGGATGATAGGTGTCTGACATCACGTTCGCCGATCTCGTCGAGATCTACCGCGCCACGCGGTTCGACGGCGAAGACGGCGGCGTGCTGACCGTCGGCAGCGAGCAAATGGCGGCAAATCTGCGCGCCATTATGGACGATAATAACCTGTATGCCGAAACCCAGATCACAGTCGATGGCGATGACGAGCCGGCGGTCCGCTCCGAGCTGCGCGTTCACGTCGGCCCGCCAAATGCCGCAAACATGGGCCTGCTTGTTTCCACCTTCGACGACCTGTTCCGGGCGCCCGGTGCCGCTATCGCCGAGCCTGAGCGCTATTATGTCAAGGATCCCGGATACGCATCCGGCGACCATCCCGTTCCGAGCGTCCTCCTTCGATACCGAGCCGTGTTGGATGTACTGCGCATACTTAGAGAGACTGCGTCCGTAAACGACGAGACGATGCGCCAGATGATCTTCATCGGGAAGGATAAGGTCGTCGTCCCGATCCGTTTCGGCGTCCGTGACCTCCAAGGAGATGTAGTCGCGAAGGCCGAGCGACTCATCAGGCTCTTCGCGGATGAGCTCCACATTGACGAGAAACGGACGATACTCCAGACCACTATGATCGAGATGGTCGGAACCATGCGCGCCGACATCCGGTTGGGCTATCTGATCCGCAATCTGGAGCGTCTCGCCGACGAGGTCGACAAAGGGTATCGCCTTTTCACCTCCAGCTTCTCCTATTCGAAGATTCGGAATGACGTGGAGACCGCACGTCTCGATTTCGCGGGTAAGATCCACAAGACCATCGTGGACATCCAAGGGCAGCTCCTCGGCATCCCGGTCGCTACCATCGTCGTCGTGTCGCAGCTGAAGAAGGTGACCGGCTGCGACGTGACATTCTGGGCAAATCTCGGCGTGCTGCTGGGGGCGTGGATATTCGTCACTATGCTCGTCATCGCGGGCGTCAACCAGTGGAAGACGCTGGAGGTCATCTCCAATGAGGTCGAACGCCAGAAGACCCGTCTCTCGGACGACTTCGCTGCGGTCGCTGATCAGTTTGCAGACGTGTTCGATGACCTCGCGGAAAGAGTACGGTGGCATCGCGGCGCATTGATCGGAATCTGCGTGATTCTCGCCTTGGGCGCGCTCGCCACTACCATCGCCTTTCTCAATCTCGCGCCGACAGGGTCCGTGGTGTGCCTCGCTTTCTGGAGGTAGCGGCTGGGCTTCGAGTGCGCAGAAATGGTTGAAGGCGGTCGGGCGGGTGGCTCGGCACTGAACGGCAGATTTCCAGCTTGCATCGCGCGAAACCGGCCAGTCGGCATCCGGCCCAGCTTCAGCCGTTATGCTGTGCGTCTCGGGCGAACGCGGGATGTCGGTTTCTGACAGTAGCCGCCGTTCGACACCTCGCTGGCGACCGGCAGAAAAGTCCTAACTCAGGCCATTCCGAGCGCCAAGCTTGAGAGGCCAAAGCCGTCGATCCACGTAGCGTTCCCAGCGGGGTAGAAACGACGGAAAAGAGCAACAGCCCACATTTGCACTACGTGCAAGCTTGCTGTTGTCTTTCGGAGAGAGGGATATTGTTGTGTCCGGGATATGTAGGCATGTTTCGAACATGGCTACACCCGTCTTCTATCTCACGACCTGAAACTTCAGCTGCTGCTTCTGTCCGGCAAGGCTCGCGGAGCCCTTGAATGGGCTTTCTTTGCTGGGGAGCGTCACCAGCGTCGCAGGCTCGGCCAGTCCCGGCATCAACATTCCTGCCCATAGGATGGCTAACTCGCGCCTCCGAGGCATGTACGCCGCACGGTTATATGCGCCCTCGACCTTATTTGTCGGAATATGGGCGAGCATCAGATCGATAACCGCGCGATCATCGGAACGGCCATGCGATTTCACCCACTCGTTCATAATAGTCGAGAACGCCGCTCGAAAACCGTGAGGCACGTGGCGGCCGTGATATCCCGCGCGATTGAGTAGATATCCAAGTGCGTTTTCGCTCATCGGTTGATGAACGTGGCGATTGCTCGGAAAAACGAGCTTGCCCCGCCCTGTGACTTTCCAGGCCGCTTCCAATACAGCCACGCTTTCCGGCGCGAGGGGGACAAGATGATCACCGTCCATCTCGTCTTTGCGGTCCCGGTCCCCTTTCATACGGCTGGCAGGAATTTTCCAAAGAGGTGCCTTCCCGTCCAGGTCTTCGAATTCTTCCCATAGCGCCCCGCGCAACTCGCCTGGCCGAACCGCCGTCAGTGCGATCAGCCTCAGCGCCAGTCGGGTGATCGGCCTTGCAAAATCGGCGTCTACGGTCGCCAACATCCTGCGTAATTCGCCTACGTCGGTAATGGCCGGCTGGCGCCCTCTCTTTGGTAGCGGCTTCAACGCAGCGCCGACCTTCTCGGCGGGGTCTGACGTGGCGAGACCGCTGGCGATAGCATAGGTATAAATCGCCGAGATTCGTTGGCGCAGACGCTTCGCCGTTTCGATCGCTGATCGAGATTCGATCAAACGCAGGCACTCAAGGATCTTGGGTGGAGTGAGCGCCCCGATTGGGAACGCGCCGATCACCGGAAACACGTCGCGCTCAAGGGTGCGGATGACCTCGGCAGCATGTACCTTCGCCCACTGCGGTGCATTCGCTTGATGCCATTCGCGGGCGATCTTCTCAAACGTGTTGCGGCTCGCCTCGATATTTGCCTGAATCTTGAGCTTCCTCGCTACGGCGGGGTCTGTACCCTCGGCCAAAAGCTTCCGCGCCTCATCGCGCTTCTCACGTGCTGCGGCGAGACCGATAAGCGGATAAGGCCCAAAAGACAGGCTCTTGCTCTTCCCGTCATATTGATAGTTCATCCGCCAAAGCTTCCCGCCCGTTGTCGAAACGAACAGAAAGAGCTGGTGCGCATCAAATAGCTTGTAAGGCTTTTCCCGTGCCTGAGCCGCGCGCAGTTTTGCATCGTTCAGCATGACAATCCCGATACCTCATTTTCGCTGCCCGATACCCCATTCGCTGCCCACGATGGTTGTGGAGGCATGCGAACGGATAAGACCGAGCCGACGCGATAAACGACGGTTTTCTGCGGGTTTTGTCAAGATATGTGGACTGTTGCGGAGGGCTCTGAACGAGGCCCTGGCGGAGACGGAGAGATTCGAACTCTCGGTACGGTTTCCCGTACGACGCTTTAGCAAAGCGTTGGTTTCAGCCACTCACCCACGTCTCCAGGTCACGGCGAGGTGGCTCTATAGCGGCGCTGTTCGATCTGATCAACAGCCGGTTTGCGCTTCTTCCATCGTGAATCCGACTCGGGCTGGCGCGGCGTTCATTGGCGCGTCATATGATCCGGCGCTACAGAAGCGGGACGTTGGGGAGAATGACGATGCGCGTGGGTTGGTTTGCGGTGCCGAAGATGGGGGCCATGCTCGCGGTCGTGCTGGCAGCGGTCCCGCTCACCGCACAAGTCCGGACGATCGATCCGAACCAGTCGATCGATTCGGATCTCGCTCCGGCACAACGTGCAACCCCTACCACGCGAACCCCTTCGCCACGATCGCCGTCGCGCCCAGCCCAGACCCAGCGCGCGACCGAGCCGGTCCAGAACGCCTATCCGCCCGCCAGCGATGCACCCCCGCCGTATCCACAGGATACGGTTTCCCCGACGCCGGCACCCGCACCGTCCGGATCACCGCGCTATCCCGATCCCCCCGCGAACGATCCCGCCGCACCACCGCTGCAAAATCCCGCAGACGTCGCCGCGCAGGATGGCGCGCGTGCCGGGGCGGACGCCGATGCCGCGCAGGGGGAAACGTTCAAGCAGAGCGAAATCCTCGTCGCCGCGGAAGGCACGTTCGGCAAGGGCGCGGCCGGGCTCGCCGGGATCCTCGAACGCACGCTCAAGGAACAGGGCCAGCCCAACGCCTATATCTCGGGGCGCGAGGCGTCGGGCGCGATCGTCGTCGGGCTGCGCTATGGCAAGGGCACGATGTTCCACAAGGTCGAGGGCCAGCAACCGGTCTACTGGACCGGCCCCTCGGTCGGATTCGATCTCGGCGGGGATGCCAACAAGGTGTTCGTGCTGGTCTACAATCTCTACGATTCGGCCGAGCTGTTCCACCGCTTCCCCGCCGCCGAGGGCCGCGTCTATTTCGTCGGCGGGTTCGCCGCGACCTATCTGCGGCGTGGCAACACCGTGCTGATCCCGATCCGGCTCGGCGTCGGCTGGCGGCAGGGGGTCAATCTCGGCTACATGAAGTTCAACAAGACCTCGAAATGGTTCCCGTTCTGACGACAGACCCGCGTCCGGACTGCGCGCCGCTGACCCGCCAGGTCCTGCGCGCAATCCTGGCGGTCGCCTATCTCGCCGCGGGCATACTTCACGTGACGATCCCCGCGCCGTTCCTTGGCATCACCCCCGCCTGGGTCCCGTTCGCACCACAGGTGATCCAAGTGACCGGCCTGTGTGAGATCGCCGGCGCGATCGCCTTGTTCGTGCCGCGGCTGCGCTGGTGGGCGGGGGTGATGCTCGCGCTCTATGCGGTGTGCGTCTACCCCGCGAACATCAAACATGCTGCCGATTACATCGCGCACGGGACCGGCGGGCTCAGCCTGTGGTACCATATTCCGCGTCTGGCGTTTCAACCGGTGATCGTCTGGTGGGCGCTGTTCGCCGGGCGCGTGATCGACTGGCCCTTTACCGAGCGAAAGCCCCGCGCATGACCGAACCGACCGACGAGATCCTGATCGACACCCCCGATGGCCCGATGACCTTTGCTGCGTGGAAAAAGAAGCATCCGGTCCAGGTTCCCTCGCGCCGCACCAAGGGCAAGGACCTGCCGGTCAAGGTCAAGCGATTTACCGACAAGTAGCCCGCATTGCATTTTCAATGGCACCACTCCGGGTTTCAACCGTTGCGCCACCGAACCATGCCTCTCCGGCCTGGCCATGTATGAAAGGAACACTGCGATGAACGAGAACTCCCTCAAGGGCGAAGCCCAGAATGTCACCGGTTCGCTCAAGGAAGCAGCGGGCAATCTGACCGGCAGCTCGAAGCTCCAGGGCGAAGGCATTGCGGATCAGGTCACCGGCGGCGTCAACAAGGCCATCGGCGGCGTTCAGGACGCGATCGCGACCGGCCCGGGTCCGCTCGTTCAGCAGGCGCGCGATTTCGCACGTGCCAAGCCGTGGGCGACTGCAGCGCTCGTCGGCACGATCGGCCTTGCGCTGATCAACACGCTGCGCGGCAAGAAGTAAGATTATCCGGGTGGACCGGTTCGCCGGTCCACCCGTCTCTCGTGATCACCCGAAGTCGATCGCCTCGAACCGGATCGGCTCACCGATCGCGGCGTTGGCAAGCGTTCCCTCCCACATCACGCGGTTGCCACGCACGATCGTGCCGACCGGCTTCCCCGTCACCGTCATTCCGGTAAACGGCGACCAGCCACACCGCGACGCGAGCCAGTCCTGCTCGATCGTCCAGCGCTTCTTCAGATCGACCACCGAGAAATCGGCGTCATAGCCGACCGCGATCCGCCCCTTGCCGCTCAGCCCGAACACTCGCTGCGGCCCCGCGCTGGTCAGGTCGATCACGCGCTGTAGCGTCGTGCGGCCCTCGGCAACATGGTTGAGGATCAGCGGCAGCAGAGTCTGCACCCCCGGCATCCCGCTCGGGCTGTCGGGATAAGGCTTGCCCTTCTCCTCGAGCGTGTGCGGCGCATGGTCCGACCCGAGGATGTCGACCACCCCCTGCTGCAACCAGTGCCACAGACCGTCGCGATGCGCGCCCGAGCGGATCGGCGGGTTCATCTGCGCGAGCGTCCCCAGCCGCGGATAGGCTTCCTCGCCTGCCAGCGTGAGATGCTGCGGCGTCACCTCACAGCTCGCGATGTCCTTGTTCTGCCCGAGCAGTTCGAGCTCCGCCGGGGTCGTCACGTGGAGCACATGGATCCGCCGCCGCGCCGCGCGCGCCAGCCCGAGGATCCGCCGCGTCGCAAGCAACGCGCTCTCATCGTCACGCCACACCGGATGCGACGCGGCGTCGCCGGGAATCCGCTCGCCCGCACGCGCGTTCATCCGCGCCTCGTCCTCGGCGTGGATCGCGACGCGGCGGTGCCCCGACGCGAGGACCTCGGCGAGCCGCGCATCCTCGGACACGAGCAGGTCGCCGGTCGACGCGCCCATGAAGATCTTGACCCCCGCGGTCCCCGGCAGCCGTTCGAGCTCGGCCAGATCGGCGGCATTGTGGTTGGTCGCGCCGACGTAGAAGGCGTGGTCGCACCACATCCGGTGATGCGCCCGCGCGAGCTTGTCGCCGATCGCTTCCGCCGAATCGGTGTTGGGCTTGGTGTTGGGCATCTCGAACACCGCGGTCACCCCGCCGAGCACCGCTGCGCGCGCGCCGCTCTCGAGGTCTTCCTTGTGGACGAGCCCGGGCTCACGGAAATGCACTTGCGTGTCGATCACGCCCGGCAACACGTCGAGCCCCGCGCAGTCGATCGTCTCGCCCGCCTCGCTCACCGCGAAACTGCCGAGCCCGACGATCCGCCCGCCGGTCACCGCCACGTCGGTGCGTGCCGGGCCACTCGGCAAATGCACCGTGCCATTCTTCAGGATCAGATCGTACGCTGCCATCACTGCCTCTTATGCAAAGCCTTACGGCGTCCTATCTCGTCAGCATGACCGAAACCACCCTTCCCGCGTCCAGCGGCACGATGCTCGCCGATCGCGCGCTGCTGCGTGTCGCGGGCGATGACCCCCGCGGCTTCCTCCAGGGACTGATTACGCAAGACGTAGCAACGCTCGATGCCGTCGCGCCCCGCTGGGCCGGGCTGCTGACCCCGCAGGGCAAGGCTCTGTTCGATTTCCTGTTGTGGGCGGACGATGCCGCGATCCTGATCGATTGCGAGGCGAGCGCTGCCGAGGCGCTCGCGAAACGCCTGTCGATGTACCGCCTGCGCCGCGCGATCACGATCGAACCGGTCGCGGCCGCGGTCCATTGGTCGCGCGATTCGGGTGAAGGCGTGGCCGACCCGCGGTTGGCAGAACTGGGTCGGCGCTGGCTCGGCGACCCCGGCGAGCCCGCCACCGGTTGGCACGCGCACCGGCTGTCGCTCGGCGTGACCGAAGGCCAGCAGGAACTCGGGATCGACCAGACCCTGTGGCTCGAGGCGAACGCGCGCGAACTCAACGGCGTCAGCTTCACCAAGGGTTGCTACACCGGCCAGGAGAATACCGCGCGGATGCACCACCGCGCCAAGGTGAACCGCCGCCTCGTCGTCGCCCCGCTCACCGAAGCGGGCGACCGAACCCGCGCATCCTATCCGGATCTTGGCCTGATGGTCGAGTTGCGCCGCGTTGAGTCGCTTGGCGACGCACGGGTTCCGGCATGGCTCGCGACCGCGCTTGCCATGCCAGAACCCGCCTGAACGTCAGCGTCCGACCGAGCTGTACGCGAACCCGGCCCGCTCGACGTCGGCGGCAGGATAGACGTTGCGGAGGTCGACCATCACCTTCTCCGCCATGATCGTCCCGAGCCGCTTGATATCGAGCGCGCGATAGGTGTCCCATTCGGTCACGATCACGACGGCATCCGCGCCCGTCGCCGCCTCATAGGCATCGCGGCAATAGGTGACCGCAGGCATCATCGCGCGCGCGCTTTCCATCCCTTCGGGATCGTGCGCGCGGACCGACGCGCCGGCGTCGAGCAGGCTTTGCACGATCGCGAGGCTCGGCGCGTCGCGCATGTCGTCGGTATTGGGCTTGAACGTCAGCCCGAGGATCGCGACGGTCTTGCCCTTGGCGTCGCCGCCCAGCGCCTTGATCACCTTGCGCCCCATCGCACGCTTGCGGTTGTCGTTGACCTGCACCACCGCCTCGACGATCCGCACCGGGGTCTCGTAATCCTCGGCGGTCTTGAGCAGCGCGAGCGTATCCTTGGGGAAGCACGACCCGCCATAGCCGGGGCCGGCATGAAGGAACTTCGACCCAATCCGGTTGTCGAGACCGATCCCGCGCGACACGTCCTGGACATTCGCGCCGACCGCTTCGCACAGGTCCGCGATTTCGTTGATGAAGGTGATCTTGGTCGCGAGGAACGCGTTGGCGGCATATTTGATCAGCTCTGACGTCCGCCGCCCGGTGAACAGGATCGGGCTCTCGTTGAGATAGAGCGGCCGATACACCTCGCGCATCACGCTCTTGGCGCGTTCGTCGTCGGTACCGATCACGATCCGGTCGGGCCGCTTGAAATCGCCAATCGCAGCACCCTCGCGGAGGAACTCCGGGTTGGACACGACCGCGATCGGAAAATCCCCAGCGAGGTCGTGAAGGATCTCCTCGACCTTGTCGCCAGTACCGACCGGAACCGTCGACTTGGTCACGACAACCACCGGACCGTCGATTGCTTCTGCAATCTCGCGCGTGGCAGCAAAGACATAGGTCAGATCGGCATGGCCATCGCCCCGCCGCGACGGCGTACCGACCGCGATGAACACCGCGTCCGCCCCGCGCACGGCACCCTGAAGATCGGTGGTGAACCGCAGGCGTCCCGCGGCGACATTGGTCGCGACCAGCGTATCGAGCCCGGGCTCGAAGATCGGCATCCGCCCCGCCTCGAGCGCGGCGATCTTGGTCTCGTCCTTGTCGACGCAGATCACCTCATGGCCGAAATCCGAGAAACATGCCCCGGACACCAGGCCGACATAGCCCGATCCGATCATCGTAATCCGCATCGCGTATCCCCTGAAACACCGCGCCGCCGTCTTGGCACTCGTGACGCCGCCTGATCCCGGCATCACCCGAACGCTCGTTTAGACGGCGCATCTTGAACGGACAAAGAAAAAGGGAGACCGGCCGTGGCCGATCTCCCCAATTCCAAACCCAAAGGTTTCGAGCTTAGTTGCCCGAACCCGGACCGTACGTGACTTCCACGCGACGGTTCTGGACTTCGCGAACGCCATCGGCGGTCTCGACGCGCGGGCGGCTCTCGCCGAAAGCTTCCGAGGTGATCACGCCAGCGGGGATCGAATGCGCGGTCAGGTAAGCCTGGACCGAGTCATCGCGACGCTGCGACAAACCAACGTTGTACGATGCCGCGCCCGAACGGTCGGTGTGACCTGCGAGCATGACACGTGCGTTACCGCAGTTCTGGTACTGGGCGATTGCGTTGTCGAGAATGCCGGCTGCCTCAGGCGTAACGTCCGACTTGTCCCATTCGAAGAACACGATGAACGGACCAGGCGAGCAGACGGGTGCCGGCGGGGGCGGCGGAGCTGCGGGTTCCGGCGGCGGCGGCGGAGCTGCGGGCTCCGGCGGCGGCGGGGGAGCTGCAGGCTCACCGAAGTTGTACGTGAAGCCACCGAGGAGGCTGTGCGTACGGAACTTGCTCTCGAACTGACGGCCCGAGATATCGACCAGCTTCACCTTGTCGGCGGTGAAGAAGCGATACTTCAGCGTCGCGTCGATGTGGTTGGTGATCGGCGCACGAACGCCGGCCAGACCCTGGTAAGCGAAGACCGTGTCGCTGTCGTTCAGGAACTGCGAGTTCGGAGCGATCTCGTAGCGACCCTTGACGCGTGCTGCGCCGACACCGCCGCCAACGAAGCCCTGGATGCCGTCATCGTCACCGAAGTCGAGCAGACCGTTGACCATGAAGCTGAGTGCCGAAGTACGGCCAGCTGCACCGTTGTAGTTGCCCGGAGCAAAGCTGCCATTGGCAACGCCCGACGGGGTACGGACCGTCGTACGGTACGCATCGACCGATGCCGACTTGTAGCCGACTTCTGCTTCGACACGGAACATACCGAGGTCATAGCCGATCGTACCATCGACGTCGTAGCCGTAATGGTGATCAACGTTGCCGGCGTTGTTCGCGCCAGCGATATCGAACTTAACGTCTTCCACGATCATGCCGCCACCCTCGAGGCCGACGTACCACGAATTATCGCGGGCGAGGGCAGGTGTGGCGAGAGCAGTGGTCGCAAGCGCCATGGCAACGGCTAGCTTCCGCATAAAAAAACCCCTTCTTCTGGTTGTCACTCGGACAGCGCAAACTCCCTACCCAACAGAAGGTTTCCGCGCAAGCGAACAAATAGCCGGATCTGTTGCCGATATGCCACAGAACGGACTGTATTCCGCTAGGTCTCGATCAGTCCATGCTGCTGCAAAGTCGTGATAATATTAGCAATCGCGCGACGTGCCAAAGTGTCCGCCGAAGCCCCCCCGAAGACCGGCGCGATCGCCGGCTGGCGCCCCGTCTCGACCTGTATCCCGTTGATCATCAAGCGTTGCGCGTGGACCGAACCGACCTCCCAGCGCCCCGCCAGAAAGCGCGCCACGGTCATATCGGCGCGGGTCCATACCGCCATCCCCTCGGTGGCCGCGAGGAACCGCCAGCCGTCGCTGCTCCAGGCGGCAAGCGCGGTGTCGCGGCCGGTCCATGCCCCGGTCGCCGCATTCCCGACGATCCAGCATTGCCCAGGCGTGGCGGCGACGGGGGGAACCGTCGGGCCGATCGCCTCGACGATTGGTTGCACTGCAACATCGAGCAGCGCCAGCGCCTCGTTATGCGTCAGTTCCTTTTGCGCCTGGCCCGTCTGGAGAAACGGCAAACCCAGTCGCGGCGTGGTTTCATCACTCATTTCGGGGCTCCTTCAGCCTGTCCAGGCGGGGACGTGGATCTCTGCAGGGCGCGACTCTCCGTTCGCGCCCGTTTGACGCACCGCAACATTCGCCCCCCCGCGACGGTCTTCCATGCCAAGCGTGATACGACGATCGCCGACGATAAGGTTCCGTGACGCACCGCCTGGGACCGCGAACGTGACGCGATACGCTTCCTGTTCCTCGGCAAGCGGTGCGTCGACCGCGTCGATCCATTGCCAACCTGCCCGGCTGCGGCGCACCCAGGTCAGCACGACCGACCCGTCGCCGACCTCGCGCGACCGCAGCAGGACCGGGGACGGCGGCACTACCGACGTCCCGCCCACCAGAACCGTCGCGGCAGCCGGACCGGCGACATCGCCCGGCCCTGTCGCGAGAATCTGCACGGCGCTGCCCAGTACCGATACCGGCAGGTCGATCGTGCTCGCGCTTTCCGGGGTCAGCAGCGTGAAGCGATCCCCCGCGAGTTGCGTGCCGATCGCCGCCTCGGTCGCCCGCCGCCCGCGCCACAGCGTCGAAAGCCGCCAGCGGGTCGCCCCGATCTGGGTCGCGGTGCCGAACTGCAGCAGCTCGTCGCCAACCAACGCGAGGTTCACCCCGCCCCCCAGCGCGGTCGCGTCCGCCCCGGCCAATGCCATTTCGGCATGCGCCAGATCCACCTCGAACCCGCCACCGCGATCGACCAGCGCGGCGTTTGCCGCTGCGGGCGGCGTCACCAGGCACCCGATCACCCCCGGCAGCGCGGTCGTTCCCGCGGCCTGCCAGCGCGCGCCGCCATCGGTGCTGTACAAAAGCGCCGCGCGCCGCCAGCCCGGCGCCGACCCCGCCGCAACGACCGTCAGGCGTGGTGCGGCTAGGAGCGTATCGTCGAACGGCAATGCCTCGAACACGCTCAGCAGCGTGGTTCCCACTGCCATGTCGGGGGCCGCAAGAACACGCCCCGGGCTTGCGGTCGCGGCGGCGGTGCGCGCGGCGAGCCGGACGCATTCCAGCGTCACCACCTGTTGCTCGAACGCCCAGTGCGTGACGCGCCAGACGCCTCCCACGTCGCGGATCGTCACGCGCGCCCCGGGCAGGATGCCCAGCGCCTCGCGACCGAACGTTACGGTCCGTCGTTCCCGGCCGGCCTCCGCCTGCGCCAGCACCTGTTCGGCGACGGTCTTGGCGGGTCCGGCGGCAATCGTCGCGGCGAGCTCCAGATACACGTCGCGCGTCCCCGGCCCGGGGCGTCGCGCGCGCTGCAAGCCGATCTGGAAGTCCCGCGCCGGGTCGTAATGCGATACGCTGACCTGCCGTGCGACCGTTTCCAGCGCAGCGATTCTCCGGCTGCGCGCCGTCTGCGTGGCACCCGTCGCAACCGTGTCGCCCTGCGCGATGATCCGTTCGGGAACGATGCCGCCGCGCAGGATCAGGCCGTCGTCCGTCAGCCCCGGGGCCGGCGCGAACCAGCCTCCGCCGGCCTGCGCCAGCGGTTCGATCACGCTGCGCACGCTGTCGCCATACGCCGCGAACCCGGTCAGCGCGGGCGTATCGCCTTCGGGCACGACCACGCCGTCCGAGAGTTCCGTCGCAATCGTCCCGATCGCGACCGGTGCCGCATCCGCGATCACCTCGAAGGTCAGCTGGGGGATCCGGTTGCCGTAATCGGCCAACTGGAAATGTTCGAACACCACATAGGCGAGGCCACGATAGGCCGGGGTCAGCGCACCGCCTTCGGCCGCCGCGAGCAACGGATCGACCGGCTGGTCCTCGCTTCCGTCATGCAGGCGAAATCCGGTTGCGGTCTTGAACACGCCGTCCGCGCCGCGGAGCAGTTTGCCGTCCGCCCAGATCCGCCCCACCCCACCGATCCGCCGGGCCGACAGTGCGACTGCGAACGACACCGAGTAGCTGTACGTGGTCGTGCTCGGCTGCCCCTTGCCGCCGCCGCTCTTGCTGGTGCTCTCGATCAGCTCGGTCGACCAGATCACGCAGCCGCCGATCCGCATCGTCCCGAACACGCGCTGCAACGCCGTGCCATAGCTCGAGGTCTGCACCTGCAATGCCGTCAGTCGCGGTCCGCTGCGTCCCTTCGCCGGAAACAGGACGGCGTGATCGATAGCGTTGCCGACCATCGCGCCGATCGCGCCGCCGATCGGCCCGCCGATCGCGGTTCCGACAGCCGAGAGTATGAGCGTCGCCATCGGTCATTCCTCCTGAGAATCGGGGAGATGCCAGCAACCCAGCAGCGGCCAGGGCAGCGCCCCGGGCCGCTCGACCACGCGCCGCAGCATCGCATCGGCATGGACGATCCCGCCCGGCACGATCACCGCGAGATGCACTTGCCCGACCCCGCTATCGAACAACGCGATTGCACCCGGCTGCGCGGTAGCCGCCCGCACGAACCCTGCCGCGTCGAACTGCGCGCCGATCCGCGCGGGGTCGCCGCCACGCAGCGGATAATCGCCGGGAACCGCGCCCGGATACCCCGCCCCGCGCACCGCCACCGCCGCCAGCCCGACGCAGTCCAGTCCAAAATCGGGATCGCGCCCGTGCAACCGGAACCGCGCGCCGATCGCGCCGCGCGCCGCCGCGACCACGGCACGGTCCGCGCGCGTCATGCGCCGGGATAGCGTGTGAGCAGGTCGATCCCCGGCAGATAGGGCTCACCGCGAAAGTTTGCCGCATTGCCGAAGCGTGCGGCGCAGGTCGCGAGGCTCTTGTCGCACCCCTCGATCAGCTCGACGAGATCGCCCGCCAGCACCGGCAAGCCGGGCTCGTGCCGCAACGTCACGCGCGCGCCGTCCGACGCGGCGATCGCACCCTGCAACCCGCTGTTCGCGCCGCCGATCCAGCGCAGCACCCCGCCGCCATAGGCATTGGCGAGCGGCTCGAGCGTATCCACCGTCACCTCCTGCCCCGCCGGCGCCACCACCCGCACGATCCGCCGCCGCCCCGCGAGCGCGACCCGGCACCGCGCATCCCCCAGTTCGGCGCGACATTCCGCCGAGGTCACCTCGACCACCGGTCGCTCGAGCCCCGCGCTCGCGCCGCGCAATTCGGCGGTGAAACCGTCGCGCCCGGTCTCGACCGCGCCGATCGTCCCCGTGCCGAGCGGCACCAGCGTCGGATCCGTCCCACTCCAGTCCGCCGCGAACAGCACGACCCGCGCGCCATCCCAGCGCCCCGCCACCAGGTCCGCCTCGGTGATCGCGCTGCTCGTCAGCGCCCCTGCGATATCCATCGTGTCGACGTCGAGCCCGTCGCTCCGCCGGATTGCCGAGGGCAGCATCCCGGGCGCCGCGCGGTGGACCAGCCCGTCGATCAGCAGATCACGGTCATGATCGGTCAGCCCGATCGCGATCCCGTCGCACCGCTCGACCCGCCAGCACAACGCCATCGTCGTCAGCGGCCCCTCGAGGAAGCTCACGCCGCATCCTCGCGCACTTCGATCAGCGGCACGCTCGCCGCCGTGCCCGCGAGGAAGGTCGCGCGAGTCACGCTCAGCCGGTCCTCGGCGAAGCGCACCGGTACGTCGAAGCGGAACCCCGCGCTCACCGCCACCCCCGCCGCGGGCGCGGTGTCGAGCGTCACCCACCCCCCCGCCTGCACCGAAAACGCGCCCGTCTCCGCGCTCCCGACCGCGACCCGCACGCTCCCCGCCACCGGCCGCGTGATCCGCCGCACCGCATCGCCATAGCGTTTGGCGAGCGCGAACCGCACCGTCACCCCGTCCCCCGTCCCGATCCGCTGGTCGAACGGCGTCGGCGTGGCGGCGCTCCCCGACGCCGCATCGAACGGATCGCGCAACCGGAAGGCGCGCGCGGGCCCCATCCGCGCGCGGAAGAAGCCGAGCAGCGTCGCGATATCCGCCTCGGACCGCACCCCCGGCCCGACATCGTAGCGAGTCCGCGCTTCCGCCCAGCTTGCGTTGCGCGATTCATGCCCGCCCCCGCTCGTCACGATCGCGGTCGAGAATTCGGGGCTGACCTCCCCCTCCTGCCCGAGCGCGAGCGGAAACAGCACGTCGTCGAACGCGTCCATATCGTCTTCCCCCTGGTCAAAGTGTACGAACCCGTCGCGCAACACCTGCGGCAGCGCCCAGACGAAGGTTCGCGCGGTCCCCCGCGCGCGCGCCGCCGCCGCCGCCGCCGCGATCTCGCGCCAGTCCGCCGCCTGGTCGGAGCGCAGCACGAACCCCGAGAAATAGTGCGTCTCCGCCGTCGCATAACCAAGCCGCGCCTGCATCGCCGCCACCCCGCGTGCGGTCGCCGCGACATTCCCTGCGACGACGAAATCGTAATCCTCGAGCTGGAGCACATCGAACGCGGGCCGCGCCCAGCCGGTCGGCACGTTCGCGCGCTTCGCCTCGGGCATCGCGCTCGCGAGCACCGTTGGCAGATACACCAGCAGATGCGCCTGCACCGCCGGCGCCACGCCGCGCACCGCCGCGACCAGCGCCGCAGTCGAGCCTGCGAGCACCACCCCCGCCGCATCGAGCAACGCCCGCTCCGCAGCGGTGGTCACGTTGGCCAGCGTCGCGATCTGCACCGGAGCGCCCCCCAGCGCCGCCTTCGCCGCCGCATCGTACAGACACGGCCGGCCATCGGGCATCACCCACCACCACGGCTCGCCGACCTGGAACTTGGGTGCGAGCCCTGCCTCCAGCGCGATCTGCACGAACGCCACCGCCACCGCGCGGAGATACGCCATCGCACCGCCATGCGCGGGCGACAGCAAGGTCGATGGCGGCGACCAGCCGGTCAGCGCGGGCGCGCCGTCCCACGCGCGCTGCTTCCAGTCCCCCCAGCAATAGGCGTCGAACAGCTCGTAGCTTAGCGACCAGATCACGTCATAGCCGAGCGCCTTGGCCTTCGCCGCGAAATCCCGGTGCCACGCCGCCGCCGCGACGTTGAGCACGCCGCCTGCCAGGCTGGCGGTAAAGCCCCCACCATTCGCCTCGAGCCGCATGTAATGGCTCATCCCGACATAATGGACGATGCTCCCGCGATAGCCGAGCAACAGCGCATTCCGCAGCAACCGCGCGGGCGTCAGGTTATAGCTGTCGTCATACCCGCTCGCGATGCCGAGCGCATGTTCGGGCACGACCACGTCGCCGATCGCGAGCACCGCGCCCGACCCGTCGCACCGGACCCCGCTCAGTTCGACCCAGCCCTCTACCGGCACCGCCAGCGCGCCACCCCCCGCGACATGGCCCGGGGGGACGAGCGAGACGAACATCCGGTCGACATCCCCCGCCCACACCGGGTCCGCCTCCCCCGGCAGCACGAACCCGCCGTCGAGATCCGCGAAATCGAGCGTGACGGTCGCGTCGTCCGGCGACCCTTGCGCATAATTCCACAGCCGCACGTACCACGCCCGCGCCGCGCCGCTCGCGTCCCGCCCCTCGATCGTCAGCACCGGCCCGTTGATCGCATCGAGCGGAACGACCCCCGCCGCCTGCCACCGGAACGACAATCGGCACCCGCGAAAATCCCGCGCGGTCGCGTAGCGCAGCAACGGGTGATCGTGCGTATCCTCCGCCTCCCAGATCAACCCCGCCAGATCGCCGCGCGTATGGAACACCGCATCGACGCGCAGCGCATCGGGCGCGGTGGTCGTCACCGCCGCCATCATCGGGCGCGGAAAGTTGACGGTCCAGAAGCGCGGATCGAACCGCGAGATCACCCCGCGCTCCTGCACCGTCCGCTGGTTCGCGAGCCAATAGGCCATTGTGGTCCTTTCCACGCCTGAACCGGCCCCGCCCGTTCGTATCGGGCAAGGGGAGTGAATCATCCGCAAATCTGCTTGAGCTGCGTCACCCTCAACGCGTTTCAGGGTCCACTGCGCCGCAAATCCGGTCCGTGCCCGCCGCGCGGTGGATGCTGAAACAAGTCCAGCATGACGACAGGGGAGGCGCGAACGCCCCCCTCACGCCTCACGCAACGCCGCCTTCACCGCGCGCGCCACCTGTCGGCTCGACGCCGCCAGCGTTTGCGGCGCATCGCTCCCGCCCTGCACGGTGATCGACACCCGCACATCCCGCGCCCCACCGCCGCCGCCACCGCCAGCCGCAACGATGCTCCCGCTCGCGGTGGGCACGAACAGTTCGGGCCCGCGCTCGCCGACCCAGTACGGCCGCGCCGGCGACACCGGTCCGCCGGTCGCGCGCCCCGGCGCCCCGCCGAACAGGCTCTCGAGAACCGAAAGCACTCCGCCCGACGGGTTCCAGCCACCCCCGGTGCAACAGCATCCGCCCTGCCCGGGTCGCCCCACCAGATCCCCGCCGCCGCCGCCACTGCCACTGCCACCGCCCCCGCCGAACAGCTCCCGGATCCCGCCCCGCACCGCCGACACCGCGATATCGTCGAGCACCGACAGCGCCACCTTGCGCAGATCCTCGAACCCGAGCGACCCGGTCCGCACCGCCTTGGTCAGCGCCCCCTCGATCGCGCGCCCCGCGCGGTCCACGCCGCTCGCAAGCGGCCCGTCCAGCGCCGCGCGCATCGCGTCCACGTCGCGCGCAAACCCGGCGGTGTCTGCGCGCACGCCGACCACCAGCCGTTCGACTTCCTCATCCATCGGGAAACGCCTCCTGCATCCGTGCGATCGTCGCGGCATCGGGCGGCACGACCGCATTGCCACCGCCGCTCAGCACCGCCACCACCGCGCCCAGTTCAGCCGGGGTCGCGCGCCAGAACACCTCCGGCCCCCACCCGAGCGCCGCCCCCGCGAGCCCCGCCAACCGCACGCTGGCGTCCGCAAACCGCTCCATCACCGCCCCGCCAGGATCTGCCCGAGTAGCACGCGCAACACCGGCGTCGCCGCCGACAGCCCGCTGCGCACCACGCTCTCCCCCAGCAATTCACGCGTCAGCGCCTCGGGCGGATCGACCCGGCAATGCCAGAACAACGCCACCATCTCGCCCAAAGCGAGCGACCCCGCCGCCGCCCGCTCGACCAGCGCGAACAACGGCCCCAGCTCGCGCTCCGCCGCGCACAACGCGCTGAAACTCGGCCGCAGCACCAGCCGCACCCCCGCGACGCGGAGTTCCGCCTCGCCGCGCTCCGGGTTCGCGCTCATGCCGCCACCACCGCGCCCGAGCTTTCCAGGCTGATCGTGTAACTGCGCTCGCCATTGTAATCCCCGGCATAATCGAGCCGCGCGACGAGGAATTTCCCCGTCATCGTATCCCCGCCCTCGAAGCTCAGCCGGTAATCGTCGAGCACCCCCGACAACGCGCTCGCCTTGATCCGCAGCTCCGCCGCCGACCCGACGAACACCCCCGCCGCCGACACGCTGACGCTCCGCACGCCTGCGCCCGACAACAGGTCGCGCCACCCGCCCGAGTCCTTCGACGTCACCGCCACCATCGCGCCGTTGACGCTCAGCTGCGTCGTGCGCAGCCCCGCGACCGTCTGATAGACGACCGGCGACGCGCCATTCCCCACCTTCAGCAAGAAGGCACTGCCCCGTTCCACGCTCATAAAACCTCCATCATCCGAATCCGATAGTCCACGCTCGCGCTCCACTGGCCGGGGCTCGTCCCCCAGCTCCGGCTCCGCACGAGCACCACGCTCGCGACCCGCCACCCGGTCAGGTCGCGCGGCAAAGCCTCGACCGCCGCGCCGACGCCCGCGGCCAGCGCACTCAACCGCACCGCGGTCTCGCCGGCGTCGCGCAGCGTCACCAGCACGCGCAACTCGCGCCCGGCACGATCCTTCGCGCCCCAGTCGCCCGAGATCAGCTCGCCGAGCTCGGCAAACGGCGGCGTCGCGCGCACCGGGGGACCGGCGTAAACGCCGTTCAGCCCCGCCACCGCGCGCAGCCGCGCCAGCACCGCCGCCTGCAGCACGCTCTCCGCGCTCATCGCACCAGGCTCCCGACCCAGCGCAGCCGCGGATCGTCGGGCGCGATCCGCCCGGTCAGCACGACGTCGTCGCCGACCACATCCACCGCCACCTCGGGAAGCGTTTCGCGCAAGGTGGCCGCCACCCGCGCCCGCGCGCGCGCCGCCGCCGCCTCCCCGATCGCGCGACCGCGATCCTCCAGCGCGTCCATCATGGATGCTCTCCCGCCAGCAGCGCGATCCGCCGGAACGGTCGCCACAGCGCGGTCACCGCGAGCGGCGGCGGCGTGTCCTGCGCGCGCGCGTCGAACAGATGCGCCGCGAGCAGCACGACGCCCTGCCGGATCGGCCCCGGCACTCCGGTCCAGTCGCTCGCCATCCCGGCGTCGAACACGACGACGCGGATGCCGCTTCCGCCATCGCTCACGCGGACCCAGCCGTCGCCTTGCGCATCGATGTCGATCGCATAGGACGTCGTCGCCAGCGCGACCCCCGCCGCCGTCTCGACTCGCGTGATCGCGCGGACCGGCGCAACACCGATCCGCTGCCACCCGCCCGTCACCGTAAAGCTCTCGCGCATCGTGCGCGTCAGTGTCACCCGCCCGAGGAAGCGTTCCGCCAGCCCCAATGCAGTCTCGACGAACACGGCGATGAGGTCATCCTCGTCCGCGCTCGCCACGCGCAGCACCGCCTTGACCGCCGCCACCGCGAGCGCACGATCCCCCGTGCCGAGCGTCACCACGCCCGGCCCATTACCCTCGATCATGTCGATCCCTCCGCCAGACAATCGCGGCGGCCGGCGCGCGATCCAATCCCACCCGTGCCCCGGCCGCCGCTCCCGCTCAGGACACCGCGAACTTCATCAGCTTGATCGCCTCGCTGTTCGACACGCACCCGCCGATCCGCTTGGTCGCGTAGAAATTGACGAACGGCTTGTTGGTGTAGGGATCGCGCAGGATCACCGTCTCGCGACGTTCCGCGATCAGATAGCCCGCCTTGAAGTTGCCGAACGCGATCGACAGGCTGTTCGCGGCGATATCGGGCATGTCCTCGCTCTCGATCACCGGATAGCCGAGCAGCGTCCCCGGCGTCGCGCCGCTCAGGCTCGGGCTCCACAGGAACTGCCCGTCGCTGGTCTTGAACTTGCGGATCCGCGCGAGCGTCGTCGCGTTGAGCAGGAACACCGCTCCCTGCCGATACGGCGCGCGGAGCGCCTGCACGAGATCGATCAGCCGGTCCTGCGGCGTCGTCGGGAAGTCGCCCGCCACCCCGCTTGCGAGATATTGCACCGTCCCGAACGCGCGCGTCGCGTCGGTGGTCGCGGCGGTCGGTACCTGGAGGAACCCCTTTGGGCGGCTGACTCCGCTGCCGGTGATGAACGCGCTCCCCTCCGCCTTGGCGAATTCGAGCGCGATTTCATTGGCGAGCCACGCCTCGACGTCGAACGCGGCATCGTCGAGCATCGCCTGGCTCGCGCTCGGGTTGGCGTAAAGCTCGCCCATCGGCGGCGCGATCTCGGTGAACACCGGGCTCGCGGTGGTCGGCCGTGCATCGGTCTCCGCCGCCCAGCCCGACGGCGTGCCGCCGGTCGTCACCAGCTTGCGATAGCCCGCGGTGCCGACCTGCACGACATTGGCGATCCCGCGCATCGGCGACGCCGCCTTGAGCGTCGCATCGATCACGCTGTCGATCTCCTTGGGGATCGCATAGCCCCCCGCATCGCCGGTCACGCCGGTGAACGCCTTCATCTCGACGCTCGCCCCGCTGCGCAGGAACCCCTCGAACCCGCCGCCCGCCGAAGCGCCGCCGCCCGCCAGCATCGGCCGGACCACCGGCCCGCCCAGCGCCTGCGTCTCGAAACTCGCTTCCAGTGCATCCATCGTGTGATCGGTCATGTCATTCTCCCACGCCAAGACACCCGGACGACACCGCCGCCGGGCAAAGAAACCTGTGATCTTTGGAAAGCCATCGGAGCCGCGGCGTCGCGCTTTGCTGTTTTCCCGCGAAAGCGGGAACCCAGAGCCAAGCAAATCAGCGGCCGTCAGTTCTCGCGACTCCTGGGCTCCCGCCTTCGCGGGAGAACAGCTGTGGTTTTGCAAAGGTCTGCAAAACCATCCGTCATCCTGAACTCGTTTCAGGATCCAGCCATCAGCGAGTCCGGACCGTCCTTGTCGGCCGGTGGATGCTGAAACGAGTTCAGCATGACGGCAGCTTTTTGGCGAGCGGTGGCGGCTCGCTGGTGAATCCTCACCCCGAAATCGCGTGCACCCGCGCGAGCGGCTGCATCGGCTGCGCGACCAGGCTCACCTCGACCAGATCGAGCGCGGTCAGCTCGCGCACCGCGCGCCCCGTCCGCATCCCGGCGCGCACGCGATACCCGATCGACAGCCCCGAAACGCCACCGCCGCGCACCATCCCGGCGAGCGCCGCGTCGTCGATCCGCCCGATCACGCGGAGCCCACGCGCATCGGGAACGACCCGCTCGACCACGCCGACCGGCGCGCCCCGGTGATGCCACAGCAACGGCACGGAACCGGAAACATCGAACGCCCCGGCCCGGATCACGTCGCCGCCACGATCGACCCGGTCGAACACCGCGGCATAGCCCGCAAAGCGCAGGCTCACTTGACCCAGTCCCAGAACCCCGTCTTCACCGCGATCCCGGTCAGCAGCAGCGCGCCTGCAATCCGCACGACCCACCCGAGCGCCGCCTTCCACACGCGCTTCTTCGCGTCGCGCCAGGCGCCGAGCAATTCGCGCAGCTCCGCCATGTCCTTGGGCGCGGCGCCATCGTCGAGCCCCAGCCGCGCCAGCGCGCGCGTCGCCGAGACCTCGCCCGCTTCCTCCGCGATCGCGCGGAGCGTCGTCAGGTCCGCGCCCTCGCTCGATCCTTGCGCCATCAATTGCGCCAGCAATGCACCACTCATTACGCATCTCCCACACCAACCGGCGCGATACCGAGCATCGCGCGTTTTTCCGTCTCACTCAGGAAGTCCGCCGCGCCGACCTGCGCCCACAGCCGCTCGCGATCCTCCGCCAGCGCGGTGATCCGGTCGAGATCGACGCCAAGCGTCGCCCCCTCGAACCACCCGCCGAGCGCCTGCGCCAGCGACGCCAGGATCGACCCCGCCAGCGGCAGGATCGCGAGCCGCCACAATGCACGGTTCGCCTCGCGGTAATTGGCGTAGGTCGCGTCCCCCGGTAGCCCGAGCAGCATCGGCGGCACCCCGAAGGCGGTCGCGATCTCGCGCGCCGCGGTCGCCTTCATCTGCGTGAAGTCCATGTCGGCAGGCGTCAGGCTGAGCGGCTGCCACCGCAATCCGCCCTCGAGCAGCATCGGCCGCCCGGCATTGCGCGCGCCGGCAAAGCCGGCGTCCATCTCGGCGCGCAATCGCTCGAACTGCTCGCGCGACAGGCTCGACCCGTCGCCCGGATCGTACACCAAAGCCCCCGAAGGCCGCGCGGCATTGTCGAGCAGCGCGGTGTTCCATGCCGACGCTGCATTGTGCAGCGCCATCGCACCTGCCGCCGACGCAAGGCTGCCCAGCCCGTAATGATCGTCGAGCGGGTGGAACGCCTTGATATGCACGACTTGCGGCCGCCCCGCGGGATCCTCCGCGACCAGCCGCACCGACCGCTCGCCCACGCCATAGCGATAGGCGACCGGCCACCCTGCCGCATCGGGCTCGACCGTCACCCGCTCGGGTCGCAGCGCGAACAGCTCCGCCACGTCGCCACGCGCATCGGTCAGCAGCTGCACATAGGCGTTGCCATGCAACAGCAGCTGCGCTGCGACGCTCGCGCACAACGCCTGCCCGCCCGAGCGCGCCTGCACGAGCGCGACGATCCCGGGCGGCCCCAGCAACGGCGCATCCCCGATCCCGTCCGCGATCAGCCGCACCGCCCGCTGCGCG
>Ga0160428_1000167_pt1 | contig 82000 bp, 91 predicted proteins | sample SolpanmetagenomM_FD_108198 | JGI IMG/M metagenome (GOLD analysis project Ga0160428, IMG submission 108198) | Solar panel surface microbial communities from Lawrence Berkeley National Laboratory, California, USA - M | ecosystem: Engineered > Built environment > Solar panel > Unclassified ...
CGCTTCGCCGCTCTCGCCGACGATCTTCCTGCGGCGAAACGCGGGAAAGACGGTGCCGCTCGTCGCGGTGATCACGCTGGCCGTCCTGCTCGTGGCGGCGATCATCGCCCTTATCGACTCGATCCCTTTCTCGATCCGCACGATCTACGACTATTCCAAGCAGATGGTCGGGGTCACGCCGCGCGGCGATCCTGCGGCGACGGCGAAGTTCGTGAAGGAGATCGAGGCGGGGACGCCGGTGCCCCTGGGCCGCGTGATGATCTGCCGCGCCTCCGGGGCGCAGGTGCAGAGCATCGTCGGCAAGTGGCCGTACGCGGTGATGGGCCTCGCGCAGGGGGACATGCCCTACTACATGGAGCGCATGGGAAGCCGGGGCCTGACCGGGCGGCTGCCGCGTGCCGGAGAGCCGGAGATGGTCGTCAGCCGCCCCGTAGCGAAGAACCTGGGACTCCTGATCTACGACCCGAAGGCGCCGCACGCGGACCGGGCGCGGGGCATCGTCCAAAGCCCGGAAAACTCCGACGCCTACTCGCCGTACCCGGTCAGGCTCGTCGGGATCGTGGACACCGACCGCTGGCTCATGTTCGGTTCCGTCGAGTACATGCGCGCCAATTACTTCCCGCCGGTCGACCTCGCCCTCGTCTTCGCCAAGGACCCCGCTCAGCAGGCTACCCTCGACGACTGGACCCTGAACCACTTCAAAGGGCGCCGCGCGATGGTGTACGCCTACAAGAAGGTGCGCAAAGAGAGCGACACGATGTTCACGACGCTCTACCGGATCTTGAACGTCGTGATCGCGACCCTGGTGACCATCGTGACGATCATGATGGCGATGCTGATCAACATCTACCAGTCGCAACGGCTCGTCGAGTTCGGACTGCTCCAGGCGATCGGCTACACCAAGCGGCAGATTCTAGGGCGCGTCTTGACGGAGACGGCTTTGGTCGTCCTCGGTGGCTGGTTTTTCGGGCTCTTCGTGTCCCTGGGAGCTCTGAAGCTTGCCGACCTCGTGCTCATGCAGCCCAAGGCGTTCGCCCTGGAGATCCTCGATCCCAAGGCTTACCTCTACACGATCCCTCTGCCGGTGTGCATCTTCCTCGTCGCGGGCGGCACGGTGCTGATGCGGTTCCGAGGCTTCGATCCAGTCGGTGTGGTCGAGCGGAGGCTCGTTTGAGCGTCGAAACCGGCCTCAAAGGCCATGTCGTGAAGGCCGAGGGGGCTTCGCTCGTCTACACCGACCACGGGCGCGAGGTGTTCGCCTGCCGGGACGTGGAGCTAGAGGTGCGGGCGGGCGAGTTCCTGGGCATCCTCGGACCGTCCGGTTCAGGCAAGTCGTCCCTGCTGTACCTGCTGAGCGGTCTGAAAACGCCCTCTCGCGGGCGAGTCACCGTCGACGGGCGCGATCTCGCCGCCATGGGCGACGAGGCACGCTCTCGGCTGCGGCTGCGGGAGTTCGGGTTCGTGTTTCAGCAACCCTACCTTCTGGGCTACCTTTCCGCCCTGGAGAACGTTCTGGTGACCCAAGGTCCGCCCGACGAGGCAGGGGATCTGCTGGAGCGGCTCGGTCTCGCTCCGAAGGCCCACCGCTACCCGCACGAGCTGAGCGGCGGCGAGCGCCAACGGGTCTGCGTCGCCCGCGCCCTGCTCGCCCGTCCCAAGGTGATCTTCGCCGACGAGCCGACGGCGGCCCTCGACCACACGAACGGCGTCGCGGTCGTGTCGCTCCTCAACCAGCACCGGGGTACGGGCTCGCTCGTGATGGTGACCCACGACCCGACGATGCTTCAGGAGGCCGACCGGATCGTGCGGATCGTGGACGGTGGGATCGTGGACTAAAGGGTACTCTCTCCCCTGATGCGCCCGCTCGCCCTCGCTGCCGTCCTCGTCGCTCTCGTCGGGTGCTCCCTGAACTACGAGGGCAAGACGTTCAAGGCGATCGAGAAGCCGCACCACATGGCGGAAGGCACGGAGAGCAGGGTCAACGATCGCGAGGCCGAGCACGCGCCGACCGATCCGGCTGGTGGGCACGACGGCGAGAACGCGAGCGTCGAGCCTTCGTTCGAACAGGCCCAGCCCGTGGTCCGCACCTCCGCTTCGTTCCCGAAGGGCGTCCAGCCCACCGGCAAGCCGCCGGTGATCCCGAAGAACGAGTACGTCAGCCCGAGCGCGGTCCGAACCGAAGGCGAGTAGCTCAAGGGGCGTAGAAGGAAGGATGCTCGACCTTCCGCCCGAGGCTTTCCGAAAGGCCGACCCTCGGCCCGATCCGGAGTTCTACCGCGAGCCGCGACTCGTCACCCACATCGACGACGCGGCGGTCGCCGCCGTGACCGACCTCTACCGCCATGAGGTTCCTGCGGCGGGCGCCGTTCTGGATCTTATGTCGAGCTGGGTGTCGCACCTCCCGCCCGAGGTCGAGTACGGGAACGTCGTCGGCCACGGGATGAACGCCGCCGAACTCGCCCGCAACCCGCGCCTGTCGCGGTGGTTCGTGCAAGACCTGAACGCCGACCCACGTTTGCCCCTTGAGGACGACGCGTTCGACGCCGTTCTCTGCTGCGTCAGCGTCCAGTACCAGCAACGCCCGGTCGAGGTGTGGCGGGAGGCCCTGCGCGTGGTACGCCCCGGCGGCAAGGCCCTGATCACCTTCTCCAACCGCTGCTTTCCGACGAAGGCGGTCGCTGTCTGGTCCACGACGGGCGACGAGGACCATGTTCGTCTCGTCGCCGCCTACCTGCGGGCGGCGGGCTGGACCGACGTCCGGGCGGAGGACCGCTCGCCCGGACGTCGAAGCGATCCGCTCTACGCGGTCGTCGGCGTCAAGCCCGCGTAACCCAAAACCGGCGATCCTTCCCGCGCCAGCAGGGGCAAGGAGAGGTACCCGTGGGGCTGTCGCAGCCAGCGTGGCCCTTCGACCGTCGATCCGTCGAGCAGGGAGGTCCAGCGGCCCGCCGGAACGTAGAAGTCGACCGTGCCCTCGTCGTTGAAGACGGGGGCGACGAGCAGCTCGTCGCCCAGCATGTACTGACGGTCGAGCCCGTCGCAGGCGGGGTCGTCCGGGAATTCCAAGGCCATCGCCCGCATCATGGGCACGCCGGTCTCGTGCGCCTCGAACGCCTTTTCCCAGAGGTACGGCATGAGTCGCTCCTTGAGCTTGGCGAAGAAACGAAGCACGTCGGTCGCCTCCTCGTCCACGAGCCACGGGACCCGGTAGGACGACGAGCCGTGCAGGCGCGAGTGCGAGGAGAGCAGGCCGAAGGCGACCCATCGCTTGTACAGTCCGGGCGGCGGGTTTCCCTCGAACCCGCCGATGTCGTGGCTCCAGAAGCCGAAGCCGGAAAGCCCCAGCGAGAGCCCGCCCCGGAGCGACTCCGCCATCGCCTCGTAGGTGGACCAGCAGTCGCCGCCCCAGTGGACGGGATACTTCTGCCCGCCGACGGTCGCGGAGCGGGCGAACAGGACGGCCTCGCCTTTGCCCTTCTCCTCCTCTAGCGTCTCGAACACCGCGCGGTTGTACAACTCGGTGTAGTAGTTGTGCATCCGGTGGGGGTCGGAGCCGTCGTGGTAGGCGACGTCGGTCGGGATGCGCTCGCCGAAGTCGGTCTTGATCGCGTCGACGCCTATCCCGACCAGCCCCGCGATCTTCGCCTTGAACCAGGCGGTCGCCTCGGGGTTCGTAAAGTCGACGAGGGCCATACCGGGTTGCCAGAGGTCCCACTGCCACACGTCCCCGTTTGGCCGCTTCAGGAGGTAGCCCTTGGCCCGTGCCTCGTCGAAGGTCGAGGCGGCCTGGGCGATGTAGGGGTTGATCCAGACGCAGACCTTGAGCCCGCGCTCCTTTAGGCGGGCGAGCATCCCGCGCGGGTCGGGGAAAACGGCGGGGTCCCATTCGAAGTCGGTCCAGTGGAAACCCCGCATCCAGAAGCAGTCGTAGTGGAAGACGCTCAGGGGAATGTCGCGCTCGGCCATCCCGTCGATAAACGAGTTGACCGTCGCCTCGTCGTAATCGGTGGTGAACGAGGTCGAGAGCCACAGTCCGAACGACCACTTCGGCGGGAGGGCGGGCCGCCCGGTAAGGGCGGTGTACTTCGCGATAACCTTCTTCGGCGTCGGACCGTGGATCACGAGGTACTCCAGGGCGTCGCCCGGAACGGAGAACTGGACGCGGTTCGTCTTCTCCGTCGCGACCTCGAACGACACCTCGGCGGGGGAGTTGACGAAGACGCCGTAGCCCCGGTTGGTCAGGTAGAACGGCACGTTCTTGTAGGCCTGCTCGGAGTTGGTGCCGCCATCCCGGTTCCAGATATCGACGCTCTGGCCGTTCTTCACGAAGGCGGTGAACCGCTCGCCGAGGCCGTAGACGTTCTCACCCACACCGAGGGAGAGCTGGTCGGCCATGAACTTGCCGTCACCCGTCTCCATCATCGCGGTCGAGCGGGGAAGGCTCTGGGTGACGGTCCGACCTTCCGCGTCGAGGAAGTCGACGCGCCATGACTTACGATCCACGCGGGCGGTCAGGCTCCCGCTGGTTAGGCTCGCGTAAGCGTCGTCCACCGTCGTGACGATGTCGCCCGGCGCTTCGTCCAGCGCGAACCAAGGGCCTCGGTCCTCCACGCCCCGGAAGTGCTCGACGCGCACCCGGATGACGCCGGGCAGGGGCGAGGAGAGCCGCACCGTCAGGGCGGGGCCGCTCAGGGTGTCGCCCCGGTGGCGGATCGGGTGGCAGGGGGCGAGGATCGTGAGCGCGTCGCCCTCGTCCCGCACCTCGTACCCTTCGGTGGCGTAGTGGGCCTTTACGCCCGGACGCATCATCCAGTTTCCGTCGGTGAACTTCATCGTGCGGCCTTAGGATACGCCGAACCGACGACCGAGAACGTCGGAACCGAAACGTCTTGAGAAAGGAATCCCGTCGCGCCTCTGCCAAGAGAGTGCGATTGCTCGATAACGTGAGACGCTGCTACGCGTCCTTCTCCTATGCGGAGGAAGAGAGTGGGGCTGGCAGCGTGGGCGGCGCTGGTTCCAGTGTCGGTGAGCGCGCAAAGCTATGACGAGCGGCGGCTCGTCGAGATCGCACGGGGGGCGGTGATCGCGGCGGTTCAAGGAACCAAGACGCCGAAGCCCTCTGGGAGCACGACGGCGCGGCCCGTCTTCGTGACGATCGAGATCGACGGGCGGGTGCGCGGTTGCCGGGGTGACCTGACCGCCCGCGCCCGTTCGCTAGAGGAAGAGGTCGCGCTCGCCGCGCGCTCCGCCGCCGCCCACGATCCGCGCTACCGACCTTTGGAGTCTAGCGACCTGAAGCGGTTCCTCGTGACGGTCACCGTGGTCGACCGTACGGAAGCTCTCACGAGCGTCGTCGGCTTGGTTCCCGGAGACGGGCTCGTCCTGAAGGCGGGCGGCAAGACGGGGATCGTGCTGCCCTGGGAGGGAAAGGACCCGCAGGTCCGTCTCGATTGGGCCTATCGCAAGGCGGGGGTGGGGAAAGGAACGGGCGCGTCGCTCGAGCGTCTGGTCGCGCAGAGGTTCCGGGGTTGATCCCGTTCCTCCCGCTCCTCGCCCTAGGGCAGAACCGGATCGACATCCCAAAGGGGCCGGTCAAGCACGAGGTCAATGCCTCGGTTTCGCTCGACGTGGCGCCGAGCAGCAAGATACGGGTGAACTTCAACACCCGGAACGTGCGGACGGTCCATGTCGTGGCGAGCCCCCTCGACGGAGTGCGGTGGTTCAACTCCCGGCGGAGCGAAGGACCGCGTCCCGATCCCGTCGGGCCGAAGGTGCGGACATGGGACGTCACGGTACCCGACAAAGGCCAACTTCCCAACCCGAACGGGGCCGACAGCTACTACGCGAGACAGGTGAACCTGCCTCCGATGAAGCCGGGTCTCTACCTGCTCGACTTCTCGGGCGGCGACAAGCCGGTCTGGGCGGTGGTGAACGTCACCGATCTCGCGGTGGTCGTCAAGCGCTCGCCCAAGCGCGCTCTGGTGTGGGTCACCGACTTCAAGACGGGGCGGATCGTGCCGAGCGCCGACGTCGTCGCCTACCTTCCGGGCGGCACGGCGGCGGTCCGAACCCGAACGGGGCCCGACGGAGCCGTGGTCATGGAGCTTCCACCCGGCGAGAAAACGTTCCTGGTGCGGCGGGGCGCGGACCTCGCGGGAATCACGATGGACGCCTCGAACCCGGATGGCCAGCTCCGGGCGCACTTCCAGACCGACCGTCCGATCTACCGCCCCGGCCAGAAGATCCTTTTCAAGGCGATCCTTCGCCGCACCCTTGGGCAGGGCTACGTCGTCGTCGCGAACAAGGTCTGCAAGGTTCAGCTTCGCGACCCCAAGGACAACGCGCTCGACGAGATCTCGGCGACTTCCAACGCGATGGGAAGCGTCGCGGGCGCGTTCGAGATTCCCGAGGAGGGAATGACCGGGGCGTACACGCTCGTCCTTCAAACGGACAAGGACACCGCCTACCGGACCCTCACCGTCGCCGCCTACCGCAAGCCGGAGTTCAAGGTGGACGTGCGGCCCGTGGCGAAGCGGTACCTCGCGGGCGACGAGGTGGCCTTCCAGGTGGACGCCGCCTACTTTTTCGGGGCGCCCGTTCCCCAGGCGGCGGTCCACTACACCGCACGGCGAACCGGCTTGGCTTTTGGCGGGAGCGACCCGTCCGAGCGGCTGTTCTACTCGGGCGACGGTAACCTCTACCCTCACGACACCTACGCGAGCGACGCGGTGGTGGGAGAAGACACCGTCTACACGGACGCGAACGGTCGGGCGACGATCCGCCTGAAGTCGGACCCTAGCGCGGGCGACAGCACGTACTCTGTTTCAGCCGACGTGACGGACGGCTCGCGGCGGCAGGTGGCGGGCGGTGGCTCGGTCCCGGTTTATGGTGCGTCGATCAGGCTCGGGATGAGCACGAGCCTCGTCTACGCCAACCTCGGCTCCCTGATTCCGGTCACGGTGCGGGCGGTCGACCTCGACGGAAAGCCGACGGCGGCGAACGTCGCTCTCGTTCTGAAGACGCCCGTCTACGACGAGAAGAAGGGCGAATGGCGCGAACGGGAGCTGACTCGGACGAGCGTCCGGGTGCCCGCCTCGGGAAGCGTCACCCTCAACCTTCCGGCGCGCGAAGAGGGCGAGATCCGGATCGATGCCTCGGCGCAGGACTCGACGAAGCACACCGCGCGGGCGAGCCTCAGGCTCTACGTGGAGGGCAACTACGCCAAGCCGAAGAAGGAGAAGGAAGAACCCCGGCTCGACCTTCTCCTCGACAAGCGGCTCTACGAGCCCGGTCAGCCGGCGAAGGCCCTCGTCCGTACGAACAACCCCGGCCTGCCGGTGCTGCTCGTCGCGGAGGGCGGCGACCTCTGGGACTACCGCGTGCTCCCGAACGTGCGGACGACGAAGACGTGGAGCGTCTCGACGAGCGTTCGGCTCTCCCCGAACGCCTACGTAACCGGAGCCCAGTGGGTGAAGGGACGGCTTCTGAGCGCGAACGTCCTCCTTCCCGTGCCCGACCGCACGAAGTCGCTTAAGGTGGAGGCGACCCCAGACAAGAAGGTCTACCGTCCGGGGGAACGGGCGAACTACAGTCTGCGGACGACCGACGGCAAGGGCAAGCCCGTCGTCGCCGAGGTCGCGCTGTCGGTGGTCGACGAGGCGGTCTACGCCCTGAGCCCCGACACCACCCCGGATCTCTACGGCATGTACTGGGGCCTGCGGGGCAACGAGGTCCAGATGCAGGCGTCGGCTCCCGAGGAGCTTTCGGGCGGCGCGTACCAGCGGGTCAGCACGGTCGCGCCCTTGCGGCAACGGTTCGAGGACACTGCCTTTTGGGCGCCGATGGTGACGACCGACGCGGACGGACGGGCGACGGTCGGCTTTGAGATGCCCGGCAACCTGACCGCTTGGCGGGCGACCGCACGGGCGGTGACGGCGGACACGAGCGTCGGGATGGGAACCGCCTCCGTGCTGGCGAACCGGCCTGTGATGCTTCGGCTCGCGACCCCGCGTCAACTGGTGCAGGGCGACCGCCTGACGATCATCGGCACCGTGAACAACCGCGACGACGCGGCCCACGACTTCGAGGTGGATCTCGCCGCCGAGGGCGTGGGTCTAGAAGGCGCTCCGAAGCAGACCGTTCGGGTGGCGGCGCGGGGCGAGGGGAAGGTGCTGTGGACCTTGCGGGCCGACGCTATCCCGCCCGGCGGGGCGGCGAGCCTCATGGGCCAAGTCGTGGCGACGGACAACCGTACCGCCGACTACGCCGACGCGCTGAAGGTGGCCCTGATCATCGTGCCGAACGGCCTGCCGGAACGGACCCTCGTCGGGGGCTCCGTCGCGCGGGAGACCACGGCGACGCTCACGTTGCCCGAGGACCGGATCGAGCCCGCGAGCGTGGTGACGCTGGAGGTCCGGGCGGGTCTGCGCCCCGTGCTTCAGACGGCGGCGCAGACCGTCCTGAACAATCCCCGCTACGGGAGCGTCGGAGCCGCGAACCAGCTTGAGGTCGCCGCCGCCACCGGGCTCGGCAACGACGACCGACAGGTGCGGGAGTCGCTCGCGCTCCTCTCGCGTACCCAGCGCTACGACGGCTGGGGACGGTGGGAGTCGGCCCCGACCGACACCGTCGTGACCGCCCGCGTGTCCTCGGCGATCGCCGCCGCGCAAGCGGGCGGCGTCCGGATCTTCGATAACCTGCTCCGCGCGACCCGCGAGGCGGCGTTCGCACGCTACAACGCGACGAACCTCTGGGAACACCGCGCCTTGCTGGCCTCCACCCTCGCGTCGCTTGGCGATCCGCGCGGCAAGGATCTCGTGAACGAGGTTCTGGCGCGGGGCCAACCGATGTCCCCCTACGCCCGCCTCCGGCTCGCCGAAGGGCTGATCGCCCTTGGGCGCGCTCCGGAGGCAGAGACCCTCGTGCGGGCGGTTCTGAAGGACGCCTCGGCGGGACCGACGGAGACGTTCGTGCCGGCGGGCGAGGGCACGGAGTGGAACGCGACAGCCGGAGAGACGACGGCGGAGGCGCTTTACGCGTTGGTGAAGCTCGGGATCGAAGGGAACACCCAGGCGGCCCTCGCGCGTTGGCTCGTCGCCCCGGAGCACGGCTGGCGCTCGACCGACGAGGAGGCGGCCTTGACGCGCTCGCTCGCCGCGTACCTGAAGCTCCACCCCGAGGCGACGCGCCTCGGGGACGTGACGGTCGAGGTGAACGGAACCCGCGTGGAAGAGAAGCGCAGCCCGGTGGCCGAGGCGGTCACCGTCCGCGTCCCCCGCGAACTCCTCAAGAACGGCGCGAACGCGCTGACGATCCGGCGCGCGGGCGACGGCGAGGTGCTCTACCGCCTGGACGCGCGGGTCTACCGCCCGGTCAAAGGCGAGAGCACGGAAGGGGTGCGCGTCCTTCGCCGCTACGAGGTGAAGAACGGGGGCGGGACCTGGGTGGAACTGAACCGCCCGGTGCGGCTTGGCGAGCCCGTGCGCTGCACGGCGGTCGCCTGGGGCGACGACGTGCGCGACGACCTGCGGGTGGTCGAGCCGATCCCTGCCGGATTCGAGTTCGTCGAGGAAGAGTCGAGTGGCCAGGGCTACCAGGAAGTTCGAGACGGAGCGGTGGTCCACTACCTGACGAACTCGGGCCTTCCCCAGACCTTCCGGTACTACCTGCGGGCGGAGTCGGAAGGCGAACTCGTCGCGCTTCCCGCGACGGCGGAGTACCTGCGTCGCCCGCGGACGAACGGCCATTCGGTTCCCGTACCGGTGGTGGTGCGCCAATGATCCCGCTCGTCGCGTTCCTCGCGCTGTCGGCCCCGGCGGTCGGCGACCGCCTCGTTCCCTTCGAGCTTCGGACGCTTGACGGCGCGCCGTACCGCTGGGCGCCGGGACGCACGACGGTCCTTTCGTTCTGCGCCTTCTGGTGCGACACCTGGAAGGACCAGCTGCCCCGCGTCCGCGAGGCGCGGCGGATCACGAACGGCCTGCCGGTCGACTACGCTACGGTCAGCGTCGATGGGCGCTGGACGGAACGGTCGAAGGCGGCGGCGGCGGGGGCGGGCGCGATGCTGGGTGACCCCGGAGGCGCCTGGACTCACGCCGTCGGGATCGACCGCGTGCCCTACACCCTGGTCGTCGCTCCGAGCGGTCGGATCGAGTGGGCGACCTACGGCACTGTTCGCACGACCGCGCTCGTCGACGCAGTGCGGAAGGCGGTCGCGGGGCGTCAGGCGGAAGGCGGCCCGATCTACCTCACCTTCGACGACTTTCCCGCCGCGCGGCTTTCCGACGAGCTGCTCGACGTGCTCCGGGCGGAGGGCGTCCAGGCGACGTTCTTCTGTCTCGGCGCGAAGGCGGAAGCGTCGAAGAGTCTCCTCCAGCGCACGGTGCGCGAGGGGCACGTCTTGGGCATCCACTCCTGGTCCCACGACGGCGACCGTCCTGAACTGGCGCGATGCGTCGCCGCGATCCGCGCGGCGAGCGGCCAGAGTCCCGCGCTTTACCGCCCACCGGGATCGGAGCGGGTCCTGACCCTCGCGGGCGAACCGCTCCCCTTGCCGGTGGACGACCCCTACGACTACACCCGGCCCGGCGTGGACGAACTGGCTCGTCGGGTCCTTGCGGGAGCGCGACCCGGCGCGGTCGTTCAGCTTCACGCCGGGGTGGAGGACACCCTACGCGCCCTCCCGAAGATCCTCAAAAGTCTTCGGGCGCGGGGCTACGCGTTCGAGACGCTGAAAGAGCTTTAGCCGCTATCGATCCGCGTCCTCACCCTTCTTGGCGCGTTGGCTCTCGAACTCCGCGTCGGTTAGGCGTTTGGCGGGCGGGTTATTCGTGCCGTCGTTCGAAACGCCGCCCGAACAGCCCGCCATGACGACCGACACGATCAGGAGGCCGGCGATCAGTAGCCGCACAGCACTCCCATCGCGACGTTGCCGACCGGGCCGTTCGACGCGCCCGTGTTGTCGGGTCGGTAGAAGCTCTGATAGGCGGGAGCGGTCGCGGACGACTTGCATCGGGCAGGATCGGCGACGTAGCCGCCTGCGATTTTTACGCCTCGCGCGTTGTCGCTGAACTCATAGGCGGGAAGGCGACGGTTGCTCGTGTTGAAGCCCTTAGCGGGCGTCTTGATGAACTTCGCGGACGAGTCCGTGAACGAGACGACGAAGCCTTCGGTCGCCGTCCAGGTGGTGTCGCTCGCCTTATCGAACGAGTACTCGTAGACGTCGCCTCGGGTACTCGCCGCCGCACCCGCCTGTGGCATCCCGCCGCCGTTGAAGACGCAAGGAGGCGCCGGATTGGTCGCGGTCCCGGTAGTGCTACATCGCATATTTGGGTTGGTGTAAGCCTGTCCTGGGTAGGCCTCCGCTCCATTGCCGTACGAGATCAGAGGCACGGACGACGGCGCTCCCACCGACGTGGTGGGGAAGGCGTTGAGCAAGCCGTTGATCGACGCGTGGATCTTTTTCAGAGCGCCGGGATTGGTCGTGATGATGGCCGCATCGACATCGACCTTCTTGGAAAAAGGCGTGTCGTGGATATCGAGGCTCTTGCCGTAAGGGAACGTCGAATTCATCCAGAACGAGCGGGAACCGTTGATTTGGGTCAGGGTCGCTTTGTTCATCACCTTCTCGTCGGCAGGAACGAGGGCGAGCATGTAGCGAGGCGACGACCAAGGGCCCATGGCCATCGTGCCATTCGCGTCGAAGCTGTAGGCGAGCGGGAAGGTGTCGTCGCTGTCGGTCGTGTAGAGCAGGATGCTCGTTCCACCCTGCTTCGTGTTCGAGAGGGCCTGCGTTTTCTTCGCGGCGGCCTTGGCCTGGGCGAAGACGGGGAAGAGGATGGCGGCGAGGATCGCGATGATGGCGATCACGACGAGGAGCTCGATGAGGGTGAAGGCGGACCTTCGGGAAGAAAGATGCATCGTTAAAGACCTTAGGCGATCGACAGCGACGCCTACCGTAACACTATAGAGGGTTTCAGACGCAGGGTGGGCAGAAAGTCTCGATGCCCAGTAGAAACATGAACCAGACCCAGTCTAGTCCAGCCTGGACGCGTCTCCCGGTGTGCGCAGAACGGGGCGGGTTCGATCGCACGCTTGCTCCCAACTCTCATCGATCGAGGCCGGTTGGTTCGGAAACCGGCCGGCCTCGTGAGTCAGGGCTTGCCAGGACCGCCCGGCATGTCCGTCCCGTCCCGGTCGCCCTTCGAGGTGTCGGCGGCGGTGTCCGCGTCCGAAGAGGCTTTCGTTCCTGGAACGGCGGTTGTCGAGTTGGCGGGAGTGGAGGCCGGCTCCTCAGACTTTCCGCAGCCTGCTAACGAGAGGGTGGCGGCTAGGGCCGCGATCAGGAAGAGTCTCATGGCCATTGGTTGTTGTTCCCGATGCTCCAGTATGTGCCTTCGCGAGTAAGGCGGCCCGTGACCATCGCCTTCGCATGGCCATCGCAGAAGATCGTGACGTTCAGTCCTTTCGGATCGGGCTCGTTCCGAAGTTGCGCGGTTCGCTTGTAGTTCGCGTTGTGGGGCGAGTCCAGGAATCGCTGCGCTCCGTTGCCGTCTGCGGAGGGGGCCGTGCCCGTGACGTTGTTGTTGTCGAAGAACGAACGGGCGAAGGCGCATCCCGGAAGATTGTGCGTCTTGCTGTAGTAGTCCCACGTCTCCGTGAAGACAAGAGCGTTCGAAGGGGCGACGACCTGGCTCGCGCCGACGGGAATGTAGGTGGTCGTCACACCAGACGGTTCGTACCAGTTCACAATATCGTCGCTTATGCCCCATGACGTGACGTTGCCCGTGGTGTAAGCAGAGCCGTCGGACGCCATCACCGCACCTTTCTGCGAGGTGAATCCCTTCATCGGATCCACGAACACGCCGGAGAGGTCATCGACCTTGGCTTGGGCGCCGGCTTTGTTCGCGGCTTTCTGGATGTAGGGCGAAACCAGCTCGGGCCAGTAGATCGAGGGCTGCGAGTAGCCAGTCGACGGAGAGTAGCCCGAGAAGTACGGCGTGAAGACGTCGTCGTAGTCGCCCATGTACATCATCTCACCAAGCCCGATCTGCTTGGCGTTGCTGATCGCGGCGGTCTTCTTCGCGGCGGCCTTGGCCTGGGCGAACACGGGGAAGAGGATGGCGGCGAGGATGGCGATGATCGCGATCACGACGAGGAGTTCGATGAGGGTGAAGGCGGACCTTCGGGAACGAGAGCACATCATAAGGTCTCCTGGACGACACATGGTCAGCCCGAGTGCCCTACACTATAATCGACGGTTTGGCTTTCTGGCCGACTCTTTGTTGGTAAAGCGGCCGAAAGCACAAATATTCTAAGGTTCTCGGAGCGAATCCTTTCGTCAGGAGACGATCAGGAGATCGCCCGTCCGAACACGGGCGCCGTTCGCCCAGTCGCGGCCCGACATGCGGCGCTTGCCTTCCGGCTGGACCTCCAGAAGTCGCAGAGCGCCGCCTGCGAAGGCGACCACCGGATCGGGCGCGACGTCAAGAAGGGTGCCGGGCGGACCTTCGCTCTCGGCGAGCCGGGCGGCGTGGACGCGCAGCGTCCCGAGACTCGTGCGAAGGAACGCGCCGGGGGCAGGGGTGAAGGCTCGGAAGCGATCGTACTCGGCCCGTGCGGAGCGAGCGAAGACGAGCTCCGCTTCCGCCTTCTCGACCTTCGGCGCGACGGTGGCCTGGGTGGCGTTCTGGACCGTGCGGGGATAGTCGTCCGCGACGATCCGGGGCATCCACGCGACGGCCATCCCGGCGGCGATCTCGGCGAGACGGTCCTGCAACTCGCCGTAGGTCTCATCGGGGCCGATCGGGGTACGGACGACCTCGATCATGTCGCCGGTGTCCATGCCCCGGTCCATCTGCATGAGGGTGATGCCGGTCTCGGTGCGGCCATCCAGCAGGCAGCGCTGGATGGGGGCGGCGCCCCGGTACTCGGGAAGGATCGAACCGTGCAGGTTGATGCCGCCGCGCCGGGCCGATGCGAGGACGGCGACCGAAAGGATCTGGCCGTAGCTCGCCACGACGAGGGCGTCCGCGTCCATTTCCCGCAGGAGAGCGACGAACTCGGGGTCGCGGGTCTTCGCCGGGCTCTCGACCGGGATGCCTAGATCCTGGGCAAGGAGCTTGGCGGGCGCGGGCTGAAGTTTCATGCCACGCCCGGTCGGCCGGTCGGGCTGCGTGACGACGAGCGCGACGTTCGGCGCCAGCGCCCGGAGTGCGGGAAGGGCGAAGGCGCCGGTGCCGAAGTAGATGAGCTTCATGGAGGAGAGTGAGTGACGGCTAGTAGATCGTGGCGAGCGCTTCGGGAATCAGGCCTTGGGCCGCGCTCGGTCGATCGAACCACGATTCACCGTGCACTGATCTCCATTCACTCCGCATCGTGATTCGGATCGTGCCAGTGGAGGGTGGCTTGGTCGACCTTGTCGATGAACAGGACGCCGTCGAGATGGTCGATCTCGTGCTGGACGACCTTAGCGGGCATGCCTTCGAGTTCGAAAACCAGCTCGCGGCCCTTGCGGTCTATGGCCTCGACCTCGATGAAGGCAGGACGGGTCACGTCGCCGTAGAGGCCGGGGATCGAGAGGCATCCTTCCTCGCCCACGAACGTCCCCTCGGACTTGATGATCCGGGGGTTGATCAGGGCGGTCGGACGGAAGCCGTCGGGGGCGATCACGATCACGCGCTGGAGCACACCCATCTGGGGGGCGGCGAGGCCGACGCCGTTCGCCTCGCGCATCGAGCGCATGAGGTCGTCGACGAGGAAGCCAGTGCGTTTGGTGATCCGATCGACGGGCGCGGCGACGGCGCGAAGCACCGGGTCGGGCACCTTGAAGATGGGCCGTTTCGCGTCACGCGCGTAGAGGTGGCGAAACGCCTCGGGAACGACGATCTCCATGGGTCCCCTTAAGGTTACCGCGCAGGGCGGGAACCGGTTGAGACTACGGAAGCGGGCGATCTTACGATTCGGCGGCGGGCAACTTCGGCAACACACGAGCAACATCGTCGTCCTGCCGAAGTCTCCGTCGGTGCGGGCCGCTTCGAGCGGATCAAGCTGGCTGGCGGTACCAACGGCGTCGATCCCCTCACAAACGGCGGGATCGATCCCGCCGCAAAGGCCGATCTAAACGGCGCACTCGAACGACCATCGGAACCCCAGGACACGCTCGATGCCGCTCAGGTCTTGGCGGGTCGTCTCGTGGCGCCAGCCGGCGCCTTCGAACAGGGCGATCACTTCCGCCGCCTGACGGTGCCCGACTTCCAGCAGGAGGAGACCGCCGTCTTCGAGGTAAGCGGCGGTCTCGTTGGCGAGACGGGCGTAGAACTCCAGTCCAGTGGGGCCGGAGAAGAGGGCGCCCGCCGGCTCGTGTTCACGAACCTCGCGGGGAAGGGTCTCCGCGTCGCCGATGTAGGGCGGGTTGCTGACGATCAGGTCGAAGCTCTCGCCGAGCAAGGCTCCGAAGCCGTCGCTCAAGACGAAGCGGACGTTGGCGTTTAAGAAGCGGGCGTTCGCGCTGGCGGTGGCGAGGGCCTCGGGCGAGACGTCGACGGCGACGACGTCCAGCTCGGGCCGCTCCAGCTTGAGGGTCGTCGCAAGGATGCCCGATCCGGTTCCGAGGTCGAGGACGCGTCCTTGTCTTCCGACAGGGAGAGACGACAGCGCCGCCTCCAGAAGCTCCTCCGTCTCGTGCCGAGGGATGAGCACGGAAGGGTCGACCCCGAAGCTTCGTCCGTAGAACTCACGGTAGCCCGTGATGTAGGCGAGGGGCTCCTGACCCTCGCGCCGCTGGAGAAGCCCCTCGCCCGCGAGTTCGGGAAAGTCGTGGTCGGGATGCGCGAGAAGCCAAGCCCGCTCGACGCGCAGGACGTGGGCGGCGAGAACCTGAGCTTCTAGGCGAGGCGAGTCGACGCCCGCGAGATCGAGGCGGGTCGTCGCGTGACGGAGCCATTCGTCGAGGCGCACAGGAAGATTGTGAACCCTCTTCGGCGCGAAGGTCCCAGGACCCCTTCGGTTTCGCCTCTACACTGAAGGCGGTGCGTCCCTACGTCGAGGAGTTTCGGAAGGTGCGTTCGCTCGCGCGCACGGTGGGGACCAACCCACACCGTTGGGGCGTCGACGCGCACATCCGCAAGGGCGTGCGCGTCGCCGATCTGTTCGTGGCGGCGATGATGGTGGTCGCGCTGGCGCTCTCCGGTCTCCGGCCTCCCTGGTTCTTCTTCGTCCTGTTTCCCTTTCCCGTGTTCCTCTTCGCGTTCGCGCTGGTCCTGGTGGTCTCGGCACAGTCGCGGGACGAGGCGCGGATCGCCGAGATCCGGGAGCGGAAACGCAAGACGACGTGAAAGTCGACACTCAAAGGCGATGTGGGCGATCGGGGCAGAGGCGCGTCGGGCGTTCCGCATGACGTTCGTGGACGGTCTGGCCGCGATGCGGCTCGGACGGCGGTCCCACGCGGGTTGGTGGGCCGATCGGTACCGGCGAAATAGCCCTTTCGCCGGGTTCCCCATCTTCCTGGTCGCGGCCTTCGTCATGTTCAAGCAGGGATCCGAAAGCCACACGTTCTCGGCGTTCTTCCTCGTTACGCTTCCGGCAGCGATCCTGTGCAGTCACTTTTGGTTCGCGGTCGCAGCATGGTCAAGGGCCAAAAGCGAGACGTAGCCCTCGACTCGGAAGGTGACGGGGCAACCACGCTCGAGGCGCAGGTCGAGGGGCGGAAGGTTCGTCTCCAGGCGGATGCCCACCGCTTCGGCGGTCGCCGTGGCGGCCATGGACCTCTCTTCCGTCAGGCCCATCGGCATCGCGCTACTCGTCTTCCAGGTACTTCGGAACCTCGCCGTCGGGGCCGTCCTCGAACTCCGCCGGGGAGGCCTCGACGATCCCGCCGCGATCGTCCCGCAGGTAGATCGTGGTCCCGTCGTCCCGGGTGACGACCTCGTGTACGGTGAACGCGACCGTGTCGCCCGATTCCGTCTCGCTCGCAAAGCGCATGCCGCGCCGAACATCCATGCCTCTAGTTTACGGCCCATGCCCCGTCCGAGTCGTCGCCTAAGGGCGAACGCGCCGCCGAAATCGCCAAGAAAGAGCTTTTTCAGGCGGCGGGCGGCTTCGGGAGGGCGCGGGTCGAGTTGACCGAGATCCCGCCGTCGACGAGCAGGGTCTGCCCGGTGACGTACGCGCTCGCGTCCGAGGCCAGGAACACGACGGCCCCTTCGAGGTCTTGGGGCGCACCAGGGCGGCGGAGCGGGATCTTGTCCGTGAGATACTCGACCCACTCCGCGTCCTCGTACATCACCGCGTTCTGGGCGGTTCGGAACCAGCCGGGAGCGAGGCAGTTGACGGTGATCCCACGGGGTCCCCAGTCGTCGGCGAGGCTCATCGTGAGCTGCCGGACGCCGCCGCGCGAGGCGCCGTAGGGCGCGAGACCCGCATAGCCCGCGACGGCGGTGACGCTCCCGACGTTGACGATCCGCCCGTAGCCCGCCGCGACCATGTGACGCGCGACGGCCTGGGCGACGAAGAACGTACCGCGCAGATTGGTGTCGAGGATCAGGTCCCAGTCGTCCGGCGTCACGTCGAGGGCGGGCTTGCGGACGTTGCAGCCCGCGTTGTTCACAAGGACGTCGATCCGGCCGTAGTGGCCGTGCGCCGCCTCGACCATCGCCTGGATGCTCGCGTGGTCTCGCACGTCGCAGGCGAGCGGCAGGCAGCGGCGTCCCATCGCTTCGATCTCGTCCACGAACGGAGCCAACGACTCCGCATCGCGGGCGGTCACGACGAGCTCGGCTCCCGCCCCTGCGAGCGCGCGGGCGAAAGTCTGGCCTAACCCCCGACTCGCGCCGGTGACGAGGGCGACGCGGCCCGTCAGGTTGAACGGGTTCATGGGTGGACCATCACCTTCATGAGCCCTTTCTCGCCCGCGTGGAGCCGCGCGAACCAGTCGGCGGCGTGGTCGAGGTCGGTCTCGCCCGAGAGAAGCGGATCGACCTGGATGCGCCCGTCCGCGATCATCGCGAGGGCCTCGGGGTACTCGCCGCAGGAGGCCGCCGAGCCGAACAGGTCCAACTCGCGCGAGACGACCACCTGGAGCGGGATCTCGGCCTGGGGCGAGACGTTGCCGACGAGGACGACCCTTCCGCCCTTGCGCACGTTCTCGACGGCGGTGCGGATCGTGGGGGTGATGCCGACCACCTCCAGGGCCACGTCGACCGGCTCGCCCAGAGAGGTGTCGGTCGCGCCCAGCCGTCGGGCGAGTTCCAGTTTCTCTGGATCGAGGTCGATGGCGACGATTCGCGAGGCTCCGCGCTCGCGGAGAGCCTGGACGATCAGGAGGCCGATCATCCCTACGCCGATCACGGCGGCGCTCTGCCCGGCTTGGACGCCCGATCGGTTCACCGCGTGGAGGGCGATCGAGACCGGCTCGGCGAAGGCGGCTTTGTCGAACGGCATGCCTTCCGGCAACCGGTAGAGGATGCGCGCGGGAACCGCCACCGTCTCGGCGAACGCGCCGTTCTGCCGGTAGTCGTCGCACGAGACGCCCAGCACCCGCCGGTTGTCGCACAGGTTGATCCGGCCCCCCCGGCAGAAGGGGCACGCACCGCAGTAGACGGTCGAATCGAAGGTGACGCGGTCACCGACGCCCCAATCTCGCACCCCTGCCCCGACCGTCTCGATCGTGCCCGCCGCCTCGTGGCCCATCACGATGGGCGGGATGCGTCGTCCGGTGCGTCCATCCATGCCGTGGACGTCGCTGCCGCAGATTCCGCAGGCGCGGACGCGCACGAGAACCTCGTCGTCCGCGACCTCGGACACGGGAAGGTCGACGAGCCGGAACTCGGACGGGGCGACGAGCTGCAGCGCTCTCATGGCCCCATTCTGGCACGGCCTATTCGGGAAGGGGGCCGACGTCGTCCCGCAGGCCCGACGGGTAGCCGTCGGTAAGGGCGTGGGTCTGAAGGCGCGAGAGGTCGGGGACGGCGGGGTTCTCGCGGTAGAAGGCGTCCTCCGGTGCGTATCCGAGCAGCTCGCGAGCGCTGGAGAGATCGAGGCGATTGAGGCGGTTGTCGCTCACGCCATGGACGATCGCGAATCGGATCGCCTCGTCGTCGATGCACCGGACGAAGAGTTGCGTAAGGTCGCGCGGGGAGACCCAGGCGTCGAGGTTCCCGATCCGTGCGGGATCGCGTTGCCACTCGGGCGGTTGGAACGCGCCGATGCGGACGGCGATCGCGCTCACCCCCTCCTGCTCCGCCATGTAGCGAGCGAGGGCCTCCCCGAAGCATTTGCTCACGCCGTAGAGGTCACCCGGATTGACGGGATCGTCCGCTCCCACTTGGGCGTCGGGCGGATGGCCGGAAACGGCGTGGATCGAGGAAGCGAACACGACTCGGCGGCACCCTGCCGACTTGGCGGCGGCGAAAAGGTTGTACGTACCCACCACGTTGTTCGGAAGCACCTCGGCCCACCGCGCTTGCGGGGCTCCGGTGGCGGCTAGGTGGAGCACGGTGTCGATTCCCGCGCACGCCGCCTTGAGACGATCGAGATCGCCGAGATCGACTTCCACGACCTCGTGCGGCTCTTCAGGCAAGGTCTCGCCCGGACGCACCATCAGGCGGAGAGCGAACCGTCCGGGAGCATGGGCGGTGAAGTAAGAACCGATATTCCCCGTCGCCCCTGTCACCAGGATCCGGCGGCTTTTCGGCTCGGGAATTCGGAAGACGATAGTGTGGGCGGACGGCACGGTTCTCTTACCGAACGCGCCTTTGCGCCGGGCTGGCCTAGAGTACCGTGACGTCTCGTTGCCGCTCTTCGGCGAGCACGACCTGTGCGTGGGCGCGGACCTCGGCCTGGGTCTCGATCAGCCGCTGGGTGGCCTCGTGCATCCGAGCGCCGCGCAATACGTCGCCGTCGCGGAACGAGCGGCGGCTATGGCCAGCGAGGGTCCGTGCGGCGTCCCGGATGTGCCGGGAGAGGCGGAGCATAAGGCGAACCTTGCGGAGAGGGGGTTGGGCGGAGGCTTCGATGCCTGCGACCTGCTTTCGAATCTTAAACTCATCGATCAACGTGACTGACCTCGGCGTCGACTCGGTGAAACCGAGCTCGTCCACTAGAGAATACCGACCATGATCGCTAAAAGTGCGCTGCCAACCGCAAGATTTGACCGGTTCTTAACGATGTTCGGATTCGGGGGTCTTTTACTGAAGAAAGGACGTGGATGATTGTGTACTTGAAACTACAGATCCCTAGCCTTTGTTCGAGTTCTCGAGAACTCGAACAAAGGCTAGGGATCTATGCTCGCAGGGGCGTGGCCTGTTGGCCCGAACGGGGACGGGGCGAGAGACGACGTTCGTTTTTCGTTCCGTCTCTCATAGGTCGTTCGCGCCTTACATGCCCCAGGACTTCTTCAGGGCGTCGGCGGCGTATTGCTCAGCTTCCATCGCCGACTTGACGAGCGCCCCCATTCCGAAGAACTCGTGGGTCACGCCCGTCCAAGTCCGACCGGCGGTGGCGACGCCCGCCTTCTTGAGCTTGTCGTGGTACATCTTGCCCTCGCTGAGGAGCGGGTCGATGTCGGCGTGGATAAAAGTGGCCGTCGGAAGGCCGCGCAGGGCGCTCAGCGGTGCGTTGAGCGGAGAGGCCAGCTTATTGGTGGGCTTACCCTTGGGCGATCCGAAGTAGTAGTTGTAGAACCACGGCAGCATCGGCGTGCTGAGCGGCACCGACTTCATATTGGCCTTGTAGCTGGGGGTCACCATGCCCTCCTGGGTAACCGGGTAGACGAGGACCTGAGCCTTCGGCATAAATCCCTTGCGATCTTTCGCCATCATGCAGACGCCGGTCGCAAGGTTGCCGCCCGCGCTCTCGCCGAGGACGGAGATCTTGCCGGGGACCGCCATAAACTTCTTCGGATTCTTCGCGACGAACTGAAGGGCCGCGTAGGAGTCCTCGTGTGCGGCGGGGAACTTCGCTTCCGGAGCTTGGCGATAGGCGACTTCAACGACGTTGCAGTTCGCCAGCTTCGCGATCGCCTCGCAAGAGGCTTGGTAGCCCCGCGTTCCGGCGATCACCCATCCGCCGCCGTGGTAGTAAACGACCGTCGGCAGAGGCGCGACGCCCGCCTGCTTGGGCCGGAATACCTTCAGGATCAGCGGCTTGCCGCTTGGGCCGGGCATTGCGACGTGCATCGCCTTGATGTCGGGGTCGGTGGCGGGCTTGCCTTCCATCGCGAGCACGGCCGCGACCGCGTCGGCGGGACCCGCCTGCTCGCGCGCCTGGTCGTAGGTGAGCTGAGGGACGGGTGCCGGCTTGGTCGCTTTGAGGGCGTCGATCACCCGCTTCATGTCCGGCTGCATGGCCTGGGCGGGAGCCAGAGCGGCGAGAGCGAGGAGAGCGGCCGTCGGAGCGGCAAGATGGAAGGACTTTCGCATTCTGTCCGTTTGAGCGAGTCAACGTTTCCGAAGTTCCAGAGGCGGCGACCCTAGGGGGCGCTCGCGATGAACATTCGTTCATCCAACGGCCCATGCGCCTCATGTCCCATAATCCCCTCCGTATGGCGGAACTGCTCGATGCCGGTGGGATCCGGCGGACCCTAGGGCGCATGGCGCACGAGATCCTGGAGTCCAACCAGGGTGCGGAGGGGCTCGTCGTGGTCGGTATCCTTCGCCGGGGCTGGCCCATGGCCAAGCGGCTCGCCTTCCTGATGACCCAGATCGAAGGCACCACCGTGCCTTGCGGAAAGCTCGACGTGCGGCCCTACCGGGACGACCGTCCGAAAGCCGAGGGCGACGACACTCAGATTCCCTTCGAAGTGACGGGCAAGACGGTGATTCTCGTCGACGAGGTGGCCTACACTGGCCGCACCGTGCGCGCCGCGCTCGACGCGCTCATCCGCCACGGCCGCCCGAGCGCGGTTCGGCTCGCCGTTCTGATCGACCGGGGCGGTCGCGAGCTTCCGATCCAGGCCGACTACATCGGGCGGACCGTGCCGACCGAGAAGAGCGACCGCGTCTCCGTGCGGATGCACGAACTGGACGGCGAGGACGCGGTGGTTTTGGAGAAGGGGCCGTAGGTCGTTAGGCGCGCCTAACGACCTACGGCCCCTTGAACACCACGCAGACCGGCTTCCCGACCTTCGCGTGGCCTTTAGGGTCGCCGAGACGGCCCGTCGAAGGATCGATCGGGAGGCTGACGAGCGTGTCGTCGTTCTGGCCGCCGACGACCAGCCAGCGCCCGGAAGGGTCGATCCCGAAACCCCGCGGCTCCTTCACTCCCGCCGCCTTGACCTCGACCGGACGTAGGGTGCCGTCCGCTCCGATCTCGAAGAGGGCCAAGCTGTCGTGACCCCGGTTCGAGACGTAGAGCCAGCGACCGTTCGGATGGACCGCGATCTCCGCGCTGTGGCTCGCGCCCTTGAAGCCTTCGGGCAGGGAAGAGACGGTCCCGATCGCGGTCAGGGCCCCGAACTGGGGATCGACCGAGAAGGTGGTCACCGTGTTGTCCAGCTCGTTGTTGGCGTAGACGAATCCTTTGGTGAAGGCGAGATGGCGCGGTCCGGCGCCGGGGTGGAGTCTCGTCCGGGTCGGCGCGTCGAAGGGTTTCGCGTCGAGAGGGAAGGTGAGGATCTCGTCGGTTCCGAGGTCGCACGCGTAGACGAAGCCGTTGTGAGCCTGCACGAAGTGGAGGTGTGGCCCGTCCTGACGGGCGATGTTCGGCCCGCTGCCCCGGTTTTCGAAGGCGAGGGGTCGTCCGAGCGTTCCTTGGCGCTCGATCGGCAGGGCGGCTACGGAGCCGGCGCCGTAGTTCGCGACGAGAAGGTGGCCGTCTGCGACGGCGAGGTGACAGGGGTAGGAGCCAAGGCCCTGTCGCTCGTTCAGAGCCGAGAGCCCGCCGTCCTTTCCGATGCGATACGCGGCGGCCCCGCCGGACTCGGTTTCGAGGCAGGCGTAGAGCCGGTCGCCCGCGAGGGCGAGATAGCTCGGGTTCTCCGCCTCGGCGACGAGGACGGGGGCGGCGATGGCGCCCGTCTCGCGGTCCAAGCTCGTTCGGTAGATCCCCTGGCTGCCGTCTTTCGCGGTGTAGGTCCCGAGGTACATCGCGATCGGCTTCGGCGCGGCGAGACTCATGAGAAGGGGCAACAGCATCGTCCGGCAAAGGCTACCTGCGCTGAGCCTCGGACCGTCCCGAACGGGTATCAACGTAGAGACATGGCGAGGAACCTTTTGGGCATCCGGCACCTGGACGCGGCGGAGATCGCGGAACTGCTGAGCGACGCGGCGGAGTTCAAGGCGCGGGTGGTGGAGGGGAAGGACGTGCCTTCGCTGGGAAAGAAGACGGTCGGAATGCTGTTCTTCGAAAACTCGACCCGTACCCGGGTGAGCTTCGAGCAGGCGGCTTGGTACCTCGGGATGCGAAGCGCGAACTTCGCCTCCGGCTCGAGCAGCATGAGCAAGGGTGAGACGCTCAAGGACACGATCCTGACCCTGCGCTACGAGCGGCTCGACGGGCTCGTGATGCGGCACAAGGCGAGCGGCTCGCCCACCCTCGCCGCACGTCACTTCGGCGGTCCGGTGATCAACGCGGGCGATGGACAGCACGAACACCCGACCCAGGCTCTGGGAGACGCGCTCACGATCCTTGAGCGCAAGGGCAGCCTGGAAGGCCTGCGGGTGGCGATCGTGGGCGACGTGGAGCACTCGCGCGTGGCTCGCTCGAACGCGTGGCTTCTAAGCAAGATGGGCGCGGAGGTACGGCTCGTGGGGCCGCGTACGCTCATCCCCCACCAGACCGGGCTGTTGCCGGGCAAGGTGTTCTACGACCTGGGAGCGGGCATCGACCAGTGCGACGTGGTGATCACCCTGCGGCTCCAGAAGGAGCGGATGCAGGACTCGACGCTCTCCTCGATCAACGAATACGCGAAGATGTACCAGGTCAACAAGGAGACCCTGGAGTGGGCGGCCAAGGACTGCCTCGTCATGCACCCCGGCCCGCTCAACCGAGGCATCGAGGTGGACGACGTCGCGGCGGACGGGTCGCAGAGCGCGATCAACGCTCAGGTCGAGAACGGCATCTTCGTGCGGATGGCGGCCCTGAATTGGTGCTTCGGCGGCCCCCGCGTGGCCTGACCGTTCCTCGCAAGAGGCTTCCCAGCATCAGTAGCCCTCTATGCCGAGGAAGCCGGTGACTTCCTTGAGGTCGCGGTAGAAATCGATCGCCCGCTCGGAATCCATCGTGCGGAGCATCGCCCAGCGACCGAGGCCCGCCTGAAGGCCGACCGCGCAGTAGAAGCGGCCCGGCTGGCGCGCGTCCTCGCGGATCGTTACGAACACGCCGTCGATCTGGGGCCGGACGAACTCGTGCCGCCGGGCGATCCCGAAGAGTCCCCGTCGGGTACGGACGGCGCCGGTCGCGGGATCGACCCGAACCTCGTTCGTGAACCCCACCATGAGAACGCCCGCGACCAAGCCGGTCCATCCGACGAAGTGGAAGAAAGACTCCGCCGGATCGTGAGTCGCGAACTCCACGGTGGCGAAGACGAGCGCGAGGGGAAGGAGCGCCGCGCCGTAGAGCGCGTAGAGACGGCTCGTCGTGCCGACGAGCCAGCCGTCGCGCTCGCGGACCATCCAGCCGTCGCGCTCGCGGACCATCCAGCCTTTTTCCCAACGCCCGCCCAAGGCCATAGGTGTCAGTGTACGGTCGGGCGAAGCGGGGGCTCAGGACCGCTTGCGGCGACGAAGGGCGATCAGCGCGAAGGGAAGGGCGGCGACGGGACCAGGGACGGCGGAAGCGACAGGTGACCCCTGAAGACCCATGGAGAACTGGACGGCGTCGCCTTGGGTCAGGAAGGAGGTCGGAAGGAAATAAAGCTCCCCGCCTTGCGAGTAGAGGTAGCTGCTCCCGGAAGAGGAACCCTTCGCGTTCGTTCCGTCGGTCGCCGCGAGAAAGACGCTTCCGTTCGTCGTGTCGATGCCGGCCAATCCGAGAAAGTACTTGCCCGGGCCCAGCGTGACGCCGGAGACCAATCCGGTCACCGTGTAGATCGGCGTTCCGTCCGTGAAGTCGCCGTTAGGAGCGATGTTCGCGGCGACGTCGCCCGAGAAGAGCAGGGTTCCCTCATCGAAGGGGCCGACGTTCTGCCGGATCTCGTAGTGCAGCCCCGTCAGGGCGCCCACCTCGCGAACGAGGGCGAAGTTACCGAAGACGCTTCCGATCTGGGTCGACGTGCCCAGAGTGAAGTCTTGGAAAAGGAGGGCGTCGGCCGTGCTGCCTCGCTGGGAGTAGAACCCGAACGGCTCCGGATCGCCGCCGTAGAAGATCGTCTGGGCGGAAGCGGCGAAGGCGGTGCCGAGAAGGGTGAGAAGGAAGGCGGACCGAAGGGCGAAGGGCTTCATGAGGATCAAGGCGACGGTGCCCCTCGGAGTGTACGGGATGCGCCTTGGAGCCCGACGCGATAAATTTGCCGGTTTTCACCTCCAGAACCGACCGAAGAGGACGATCAGGCCTTCGGCAGATCGACCTCGAAACGGGCGCCGCGTTCGCTCGGGGCGACGCGGATCGTGCCGCCCCGACCCTCGACGATACGGCGACACAGGGAGAGACCGATACCGAACCCACCCATCGCGCGGTTGCGACTCTCCTCGCCTCGGACAAAGCGATCGAAGATGCGCTCGCGCAACTCTTCCGGAACGCCCGTTCCGGCGTCCTGGACGGCCAAGCGCGCGCGGCTGCCATCGACACGAAGCTCGATGCGGCAAGTGGAGGCGGCAGGGGAGGCCCGCAGGGCGTTGGCGAGCAGGTTGTCGAGGACGGAGCCGATCTCGCTCGGGGTGACGTTGGAGGCGACCGGGACGGTAGACGATTCGAGCACGACCTCCGCCTCGGCGTAGCGATCGAGCCAGCGCGCTTGGGCGCGCTCGACTTCGATGTCCAGCGCGAGGGGAGGCACGGATCGGGCGTACGCGGCGGTCGCGGAGCCGAGGAGGGCTTCGACGAGGGCGGAGAGCCGCTCGGCCTCTTCCAGCACGACGCCCAGGGCGCGGCGGTACTCCTCAGGGTTGCGCTCGCGGAGCAACGTCGTCTCGACGCGGCCCCGGAGGGCGGTCAGGGGGGTGCGAAGCTCGTGGGCGGCGTCGGCCACGAACTGTTCCTCGTTCTTTACGAGCGCCTCGATGCTGTCGAGAAAGCCGTTAAGGCTGGTCGCGAACGCGGCGTACTCGTCCTGCCCCACGACTTGGAGGCGACTGTGAAGGCCGCCCGCCCGGGCCGCGTCCGCCTGGCGCCGTAGCTCGTCGAGGGGACGGAAGGTGGCGCGCGACGCGATGGCGGTCGCGGCGGCGATGAGGCCCACGAGCGGGAACCATAGCAGGACGAGAACCTTCGTGAAGCGCTGAAGGATCTCCTCGCGATGACCCCACGGGCGGGCGGCGATGACGAGAAAGGGGCCGTCTCGGTCCACCAGGACCGTGACCTGAACCCCGTGGATCTCGGTCCGGCCGTTGCGCCGAAGCGACGCGACGTCGAGCGAGCCGGTCTGCGCGAGGACGTTGCCACGTTGGAGAACCGCGACGGAGACGCTGGGCTCGGCGGCGGCGATCGTCGCGACCTCTTCCTTCACCCGACCGTGCACCGCCCCTTCCATCGCTTGGTTGACGGTGGGGGAAAGGCCGTCGAACTCCTCGGTGACCTCGACTTGGCGGTAGAGGACGCTGGCGATCACGAAGAGGACCGCCAGGATCAGTCCCGACACGGACGAAGCGGTGAGGACCAGTCGCTGGCGGTAGGAAAGGCTCACGCGTCGGATAGGGAGGAGGATTCGCGCAGAGCGTAGCCGCGTCCGCGTACGGTCTGGACGAGTCGGGGAAGGTCGTCGCGGTCGAGTTTGGTGCGCAGGTAGCTGACGTAGACCTCGACGACGTTGGGATCGCGGCCCGCGTTGCCCCAAACCTCGCGCAGGATCTCGTTCTTGCTCACCGGTTCGCCACCGGCTCGGGCCAGGACTTCGAGCAGACGGTATTCCGTTTCGGAGAGGAACACGAGCCTTCCGCCCCGATGGACGCGGCGGGTTGCGGTATCGATCTCCAGGTCGGAGAGACGGTAGACGGTCGCGGAGGCGCCGCCTCGGCGTAGGAGAGCGCGGACGCGGGCGAGCAGCTCTTCCAGTTTGAAGGGTTTGGCGAGATAGTCGTCGGCGCCCGCATCGAGTCCCTTCACTCGGTCGTCGGTGGCGTCCCGCGCGGTAAGCATCAGGACGGGAACGGACGACTCCTGGCGGATGCGGCGCAGAACGGTGAAGCCGTCCTCGTCGGGCAGCATGACGTCGAGAACCACGAGATCGGGCGCGCTGGCGGCGAGCGACTCGGTCGCGGCGGCGGAGGTAGCGGCGACGGTCGGCGCGTAGCCCGACTCTTGGAGCGCCTGCTCCAGAAAGCCCGACACTGCAGGCTCGTCTTCGACGATAAGGATGCGAAGGTTGCTCATATAAACGCCTCTCATTGGGGAAAACCCTTTAAGGTTTGTCGACGTTCCCCTTTTTACCAATCCTTAAGACGTTTTTATGATCCTGCTTCACGCCCCCTGCTCTACGACCCGGCGGCGGCTTTCTCATCGCTGCCGGAACGGGGAAGGGCGGGGTACATCTCGCGGCTGATGCCGGAGGCGTCGACCTTCCACTTGCCGTTGCGCTTGTGGAGAGGAAGGCCGTAGTTCTCGTCGTAGGATCCGGGACCGAAGTTACGTTGGACCTGGACCTTGACGACGGCGGAGTCCTCGCTCTGGACGGTCGAACTGACGATAGTCCAGAAGAAAAGGTAGTGCTTCGAGGCGACCTGGGTCGCGAACTGCCAATCTTTGCTCAGTTCCTCCTGGCTTTTGCCGGGGGCGTAGGAGTCGGCGGTGAGCTGCTTGACGTCGCCGCGCGCGAGGGCGTCCATAAAGCGCGCGCCCGCCTCTCCAGGGCTCTCCTGATTGAAGAAAAGGACCATCGCAAGGGCGGCCGCGCCCAAAATCGCCACGAGCAAAAGCGGGCTCACCCGACCGGCGCGTCTCATGCCCCCGATTGTATCCGATGGGCGGTTGCGGCTTCGCGGACGCCCCTTGTCGTTCGAGGCGCGGACCTCGGAAAGGCAACGTGAACGGCTTCGGAAGCGGCCAGGCGAAGTTCCTGAGCCGAACACAGATCACCGACCGCAACTATGGTGTGCGCGGCAGCCTCGCTGGTGGCATCGATGGCGTGGGAACCGAAGGAGAGCAAGGGGGGCATGCGTTTCTTGCGAAAAGGCAACGCTTACACGATCTTTCTCGCCGATCCAGGCGCCGCAGGGCGGAAACCCGACCGCGACCGTGTTCCGGATCGAGTGGATCCGACGTGTCAAACTAGAACGCGATCATGGCCGGACATTCCAAATGGAAAAACATCCGACTTCGTAAGGGCAAGCAGGACGCGATCCGGGGCAGGCAGTTCACGAAGCTCTCGCGCGAGATTATCGTCGCCGCCCGGGCGGGCGGTGGCGACGCCTCGATGAATCCGCGCCTGCGCGTCGCGGTGCAGAAGGCGCGCGACGCGAGTGTGCCCGTCGACAACATCAAGCGCGCGATCGACCGGGGCACGGGCGCCATCGAGGGGGCGGCGTACGAGGAGATCGTGTACGAGGGCAAGGGCCCCGGCGGAAGCGCGCTCGTGCTCCAGTGCTACAGCGAGAACCGGAACCGCACCGTCGCCGAGATCCGCCACGCCTTCCTGAAGAACGGCGGCGCGCTGGGCGAGAACGGCTCCGTCATGTGGCAGTTCAAGCACGTCGGCCAAGTCGTGGTCGAGCGCGACGGCCAGGATGAGGATGAGTTCACCCTCCAGGCTCTCGAAGCGGGCGCCGAGGACGTGCTCGTCGACGACGACGCCTTCACCGTCGTAACCTCGGTCGAGGACCTGCACCGGGTCAACGCCGGTCTCGAGAAGGCGGGCGTCAAGGCGACCGACGTGAACCTGACCTACCTCGCCACGAACAAGGCCGACCTCTCGAAAGAGGACTCACTCAAGCTCCTTAACCTGCTCGATGCCCTCGACGACCTCGACGACGTTCAGGACACTTACGTGAACGTGGACATCGACGAGGACGTCCTAGCGGAAGCGTGACCCCTTCTCGCCCGGTCCTAGGAACCCCGATCCTGACTCTGCTCCTGATCGGGGCCAACCTCGCCGCCGCCTTCGCGGTCGTGGCGGGGCCGGGGCTCGTGCGAGACTTAGGCTTTCGGGCCGATCGGCCCACCCTCATGGGGGCTTTCGCGGGACCGTTTCTCCACGCGAACCTGTTCCATCTGCTCGGCAACCTCGTGTTCCTCGCGGCGGTCGGGGCGGCGGTGGAGATCGCGACCGGGCCTTTGCGCTTCGGACTGGTCTACTTCGCTTCGATGCTGGCGGGCGTCGGACTTCACTGGATCGTCCTGCGCCATGCGGACGGTGCGGCCCCGCTGATCGGAGCCAGCGGCGCGGTCGCCGGGTGCGCCGCCTACTACGGCGTTCGGTATCGCGGCCTGCGCGTGGCGGTCGGGCCGAACCTCTCCGCATCGGTCCTGACTATCGTAGGATTCTGGGCCTTCGTCCAAGTCGTCGGAGCCTTCGTGCGTCTGGGCGACGCGACAGCGGGCACCGCGTACTGGGCGCACCTCGGCGGCCTCGCGATGGGCGCGGTCCTCGCCTTCGCCTTCCGTGCGCCCGACCTCGGTCAGGCGAAGATCGGCCACGCCGCCCTCGACCGCATGAACGAGCGCTCGCCCGCCGCCGCCGAGGCGGCGGCCCGCGCCCATCTGCGCCGTCATCCGGACGACATCAAGGCCCTACGCAGCCTTGCCGCCGCCTGCCACGACCTCGCGGAGCCCGATGACGAGGCCGATGCCATCCTCGCTCTTCTTCGGCTGGAACCCGAAGAAGAGCGACCGGCGCTCCTGGCTCGACTGGTCGAGATAGGACGGGCCGACCGCATACCCGCCGCACGCCGCGTCGCCTTCGCGGAGAAACTCAAGGAAAGCCATTCCGTCGTCGCCCGCGCCCTGCTCGTCAGCGTGGCCGAGGCGGACGACGCATCGCGCCCGGAGGCTCTCCTGGCCCTCGCGGGCCTGGAGCGAGAACGCGAGCCCGAGCGTGCGGCGGCCCTTCTGCGTGAACTGACCGTCCGTTACCCTCTGCACCCCTGTTGCGACCTCGCGAGGAAACGCGGATGGATCGACTGAAGAAGCTAAAAAAGCGGTGGCGCGCTCGGCGGCCTAAGCTGGTTTCGCGCCTGATGCACGGGATCGTGGCGGCCATCGGCCGGACGCTCCGGGTCGAGACGCGCGGCTTCGAGCCCTCGCCCGAGCGGACGATCTACTGCGGCTGGCACGGGCGGTCGTTCCCCTTCGCCGTCCACTTCCGAGATCGCGGCTGGTGGGTGATCATCAGCCGCTCGCGCGACGGCGACATCCAGAACGCCATCTTCGAGCGCCTGGGTTACCGCATCGTCCGGGGCAGCACGGGGCGCGGAGGCGTGCGCGCGGCGCTGTGCGCGATCCGTGCTCTAAGGGAGGGGGCGGTTCTCGCGATGACCCCCGACGGCCCGCGCGGTCCGGCGGAGGAGGTCCAGGAAGGCATCGTCCTGATCGCCCAACGCTCTGGCTCCCGGATCGTTCCCGTAGGCGTCGCCGCAAAGCCAGCTTGGACGGCTTCCAAGTCATGGGACCGTTACCTCGTCCCCAAGCCGTTCGCGCGGGCGATCCTGATCGCGGGAGAGCCGATCACCGTGTCCCCGGAGGCGGGGCCTGAGGCGATGGAGACGATCCGGGTAACCCTTCAGTCGTCGATCGCACGGGTCCAGGCCGAAGCGAACGCCACGATGGGGCCGGTTCCTTCCCTTGAACCGGCCGACCGCTGACGCGGTCCGAATCATCCTCTGTCCGCCTTCGTCGGGGCTACTCTTCGATCGTCTCTTTTGAAGGAGCGACCGTGTCGATGAACGTCTTCAGCGCGCCATGGTAGTCCTCCGTCTGCTCCCAGCGCCCTTCGGCGTGGCCCATGCCCGGCTGCCAGACGACGGTGGTCGGACCCTGGAGGGCGGCGATGTTGCGCTGCGCCTCGGAAGGGAAGGCGATCGTGTCGCGCTCGCCGTGGATCAGGAGGACGGGCTTAGGCCCCATCCGGTGCAGGGAGGAGGCGACGTCCTTACCGTAGGGCGAGAAGCCGAGGAAGAGGCCGGTCAGCGGAACGCCCGGCGCGAACAGGCGCGCGAAGCGGCGGGTGAAGAGGAAGTCGAGGAAGCCGCGTACCGCCCGATCCATTCGGCCGTAGGCGCCATCGAGTACGAGCGCGTCGGCGAGCTGGGGCTCCTCGCCGAGCGCGAAGGCCGAGGCGGCGGCCCCTTGCGAGGAGCCCATGACGAGCAACGGAACGTCCGAAACCCGCTCGCGCAGCCAGCGGGCGCCCGCCTTCACGTCGTCGCGCTCGATCCAGCCGAAGCCTCCGAGGCCGCCCCGGCTCCGGCCGTGGGAGCGGGTCTCGAGGAGGAGGACGGCGAAGCCCTCCTTGTAGAGCAGGGCCGCCTCGGGCACGAACTCCGAGCGGTTCATGGCGTAGCCGTGGACCATGAGGGCGGTCCCGCGCGGCGTGGGGTGTGCGCACCACCAACCGTGAAGCTCTCCGATTCGCACGGATTCCGTCGGTACGCCGAGCGACCGGGGCGAGATCCAGGCGGGGATGCGCGGCGGGCGACGGGCGACGAGGGCGATGCCCGCGAGCAGGGCGATGTACAGGCCCGGAATGAGAAGAAGCCACGCCACGACCGCAAGATTAGACCTTTCCGCGCCACTAGGGCGCTCGGTAGGGGAAAATAAGGACCGTCCTACATGTACGCCCTAAACTTCTACACCGACCTCTACGGCGACGTCCTTCGTAACAACCGCAAGACCGTCACGATCCGTCTTGGCAATAAGTCGACCAAGTACGAGACGGGCACCGTGGTGTGGATCACCGTGGGCCCGCGTTTCGGGAGGCGGCAGAAGCTGTACTCCGCGATCCTCGACCGCGTGGAGGTGAAGACGATCGCGGAGCTCTCGCCGCGCGACATCGAGCGCGAGAGCCCCGAGTTCCGCTCGCAGGACGACGTGATCGGGATGCTCTCGCGCATCTACGGCGACCTCATCACCCCCGGACACACCGTGACCGTGGTCTACTTCAGCCGCATCGACGAGTAAGGCGTAGCGATGGTCTCTCGGCCATCGTCTGTCTCAAAGAGGCCTCCCGCCCTCGCCCCTAAGGGGCGAGGGCGGGAGGCGTCCATTCCACGTTTGCCCGAGGGTTTGGCGACCCTCTTCTCGAAACTCACGTCGATTGTGAGGTTTCGGGCCTAACCTCGTAAAGAATCCAGCCGAGAACTTAGGCGGGATGAACCGAGGAGTCTACACCGCCGCTACCGGAATGGTAGCCCAGCAGACCCGTCTGGACGTGGTGGCGAACAATCTCGCCAACGTGAACACGCGCGGCTTCAAAGCCGATCGGGTCACGTTCTCGGACATGATGGACCGAACGATGGCCGACGATGCGGGCTACGGCTCCAATCTCGGCTCCCTCGGCTCCGGCCCGGCGGTCATGACCCAGTCGACCGATTTCAGCGCGGGCGCCGCCGAGGCCACCGACAATCCCTTCGACCTGATGATCTCGGGCGACGCCAAGGCGATGTTCGAGGTGCGCAAGCCCAACGGCGACCTTCGGTTCACCCGCGACGGCTCCTTTTCCCTGAACGACTCCCGGCAGCTCGTCACCAAGGGGGGCGACCTCGTGATGGACGACAAGGGCCAACCGATCAGCGTTCCCGAGGGCGCGACGATGGACCGGGGCGCGGTTCGGCTGGACGGCAAGACGGTCGCCACCGTCGGTCGCTACGTCGGCGCCTTCGCGAAGGACCTGGACGGGAACAACGCCTATAAGTCCACGGACGCCCAGGCGAGCTCCGCGGTCTCCGTCGAGTCCGGCTTCCTCGAGTCGGCCAACGTGGAGCCGGTCTCCATGATGGTCGAGATGATCGGCCTTCAGCGCAACTACGAGCTGGCCCAGAAGATGGTCCAGGCTCAGGACGAGTCCACCGGCCGGTTGGCCGAGGCGATGGGTTAACACCGATGCTACGCTCCCTCTACACCGCCGGCACCGGAATGGTCGCCCAGCAGCACAACCTCGACGTCATCTCCAACAACCTCGCGAACGTCAACACCGCCGGCTTCAAGCAGCAGCGCGCGGAGTTCCAGGATCTGATGTACACGATCCAGCAGGGCTCTGGAACCCCCGAGAGCGGCCGTCCCGAGGCGATCGTCTACGGCACCGGCGTCAAGGTCTCCGCGACCGCCAGCAACTTCGCCCAGGGCTCGTTGGAGAACACCGACAACCCCCTGAACGTCGCGATCCAAGGCTCGGGCTTCTTCAAGGTCACCGGCCCCGACGGCAATCCGCTCTACACCCGCGATGGCAACTTCCAGCTCAACGCGAACGGCGACCTCACCAACGTCGACGGCTACCTGCTCGACCCCAACATCCACATCCCGACCGAGGCGAGCGCGGTCAGCATCGAGCGCACGGGCAACGTGTCGTACCTGCTCAACGGCGTGACGACGAGCGCCGGACAGATCAAGATCTCGACCGTCGCCAACCCGGCGGGTATGTCCCGCGTCGGCGGCAACAACTTCGTCCCGACCGCCGCCAGCGGCGCGGTCTCGGACCACACGCCGGGAACCGAAGGCGCGGGCGGCCTGGAAGCGGGCTTCCTCGAAGGCTCGAACGTCCAGGTCGTCACCGAGATGACCCGCATGATCACCGCTCAGCGCGCCTACGAGATCAACTCTAAGGCGATCCAGACCGCCGACGACATGCTCGGTATCGTGAACAACCTCAAGCGATAATGATCCCCTTCGCAGCCCTTCTGACCCTCTCGCCCGGCGTCCGCGTGGCCGTCGTCGGCGAGGGCAAACTCCGATTCGCCGTCGGCCGCGAGGCCTCGACCGCCGCCGCGGCGATCCTTTCGGCGAACGCTCAGGGACTCCTCGCCGACGCGCAGGGCCGCCCCGTCTCCCCCGCGATCCGGGTGGGCTCGGACGCCTTCCGCATCGCGATGAACGGCACCGTCACCGTGTCGGGCGCTCAGGTCGGAACCCTCTATCTGGAACGGCCCGGCAAGGGCGCGACGGAGATCGGCCTTCCCGGTACGGAAGGTTTCGGGATCGTCATGGTGGGCGAGACGGGCAAGCCGTCCGCGCCGCAGGCGATCAAGACGACGGCCGCTTCGAAGATCCCGACGTTCAAGACCGCCGCCGCTCCGGTCCTCACAAAGGCCTGCACGGTCACGGTCCGACCGACGAACGAGGTTTCGGGCGAACGCATCCTGCTGGGCGACGTCGCCGACCTGACGGGCGATGCGGAAACGACCGCGCGCCTCGCCAAGATCGACCTCGGCGGCGTGCCGACGCTCGACTCCTCGCGCAGCCTCGGCCTCTGGGCCTTCAACTCCGCCTTGCGGGACGCCGGCTTCCCGGTCGGAACGGTCACGATCACGATGCCGCGCGGCGACGTTCGGATCGTCCGTAAAGGACAGACCATCGACGCCATCGCCTTCGTGAAGCTCGCGACGCAGAAGGCGACCGAGTTCGCCGGGGTCGAGCCGACGCTCACCGCGCAGCCGATGTCGCTTCGCGCTCCTCTGGGGGAAACGACCTTCAACGCGATCGCGAACCGTGAAGGCGACTCCGACATGGTGAACGTGCGGATCGAAGTGGTGGTCGACGGCAAGTCGATCGGAACCCGCACCGTGGGCTTTCGCGCGAAGCTGACGGGCGTGAAGGTCGGCGACGCGGTCCGCGTCGCCTTCACGCGGAACGGGGCGGAGATCATGACGGAAGGCAAGGCGCGGAGCGGCGGCTCGATCGGCGCGACGGTGCAGGTCCAGACCGCCGACGGCGCGCTGGTCTCGGCGACGGTGACGGGTACGGGAACGGTTGAGGTGAAACTGTGAAGAAGGCGACGACGATCGGATTTTGGCTTTTGGTCTCGGTAGCGGCGGCGCAGGGCCCGATGCGGCTTGGCACGAACTCCCTCTACAACCCGCAGGCCGCGAACCCGGGATTCCTCCGGCGCACCGCGATGAAGAAGGGAGACATTCTGACGATCCGCGTGAACGAGGTCGTGAAGGGCCAGTTCAAGGCGAGCACGACGGCCACGAAGACGACCTCGGCCAACGTGAACAAGATCAACCTGCCGATCCTCGACGTTTTCGCCGGTCCGGTCCTGGGCAACATCCTGGGTTCGCAGGCCGGAACGCCGCAACGGTTGATCAACGGCCTCCTCGGTGGCGGCTCGACGGGCGGCAGCTACTCCAACGCGGGCGGCGGCACGGCGGACCAGAGCTCCAACCTCAACGCCGCGATGTCGGTGATCGTGACCGAGGTCGACGAGGCGGGAAACCTGCACGTCGAGGGCCACCGCGACATCCGGGTCAACAAGGAGACCCAGCGCCTGACCCTGCGCGGCATCGTCCGCGCCGACGATGTGAACCCCGACAACACGGTGGCGAGCGAGAAGATCGCGAACGCCGAGATCAGCGCCGACGGCAAGGGCGCCGTCGTCGAGAAAACCCGCCGCGGCATCCTCGGCAAGATCCAGGACTGGCTGTTCTAATGAAGACCCTCACCCTCCTCCCCGCCCTCCTGCTTGCCGCCTCCGCCTTCGGACAGTCCAAAGACGCCGCCAGCGCCACCGAAATCCCTGTCCGCGTCCAGACGATCGCGAACTTCCGGGGCGTCGCCGCGAACCAGCTCCAGGGTTACGGTCTCGTGGTCGGCCTCGCCGCGACGGGCGACACCAAGAAGGTGATCCAGACCCAGAAGGCGATCCTGAACCTGCTCCGCGCCAACGGCCTGGAGGTCGATCCGACCCAGAGCGAGACCAAGAACGTCGCCCTCGTCGCCCTCACCGCCACCCTGCCGCCCTACGCTCGGCCCGGCGCCCGGCTCGACGTGACGGTCGCCGCGATGGGCGACTGCACCAGCCTGCGCGGCGGCCAGCTCCTGTTCTCGACCCTCGGCTACCCCGGTCTGCCGAAGACGATCGTCACCGTGTCGGGCGCGGTCAGCGTGGGCGGCGTCTCCGCCAGCGCGGGCGGCAACACCTCCTCCAAAGGCTTCACCACCGTGGGCGCGTTGCCCGGCGCGGGCATCGTCCAGGAGGGCATCGACACCCAGGCGATGACCGACGGCAAGCTCTTCCTCGACCTTTCCGACGCCGACCCGATCCAGTCTCGACGCATCGAGCAGGCGATCAGAGCGAAGTACCCGCAGTACAACCCCCAAGCCCTCGGTCCCGGCTCGGTCCAGATCGAAGTTCCGAAGGGCACGAGCGAGAACACGGTCCAGGCGAACGTGTCGGACCTGAGCGTCGTCTCGACCGCCGAGGCGAAGGTCGTGATCGACGAGCGCACCGGCACCATCGTGATCGGCGGCGACGTGCGGATCGGCCCGTGCATGGTGGCCCAGGGCAGCGTGAGCGTCAAGGTGACGAGCACGCCGTTCGTGAGCCAGCCCAAGCCGCTCAGCCAGGGCCAGACGGTCGCCGGAACCGTGAAGACGGCCGACGTGAGTGAGCCCACCGCCGAGATCACCGCGATCCGGTCGAACACCTCGCTCGCCGACCTCGCCGCGATCTTCCAGGCGATGCACCTGAAGGCGACCGACGTGATCAACATCCTGCGGTCGATGCACGACCAGGGCGCGCTCAAAGCGCGGCTGGAGATCCGCTGATGATCCCGGCGGCGCTCTCGCAGGTCACGAAGGTGGCCGAGCACAAAGAGGAACTCACGAAACTTAAGAAGGCGTGCGACGGGATGGAAAGCTCGTTCCTGCGCCAACTGCTCCATACCATGCGCGAGTCGGTCACCGAGACGGATCTCGGCGGCGACAAGACCGGCATGGACACGTACCGCGACATGCTCGACGGAGCGATGGCGGACAAGATGGCCCAGCGAGGAACGCTCGGCATCTCGAAGATGGCCTACGAAGCGATGGCCGGACGGATTCTCAAAGGTAAGGAAGCACGATGAAAACGAAGGAACTGCAGACCCGCTGGAACGATTGGCTCAAGGCGAGCGATTCGCTACTCTTGACCCTCCACGAGCAGACGGCGGCGGTGACCCTGCGCGACGTGGGCCGCGTGGAGCGGCTCCAGCCCGCCCTCGACGCCCAGCTCAAGGGGATCGCCGAGATCGACGCCCTGGCGTCGGAAGGGGTCCAGCGGCTCGCGACGACGCTCGGCGCGGAGCCGACCCTGCGCGGAATCGTCGGCCATCTCGAGCGCACCGAGGGGCAGGTTCTCCACGCCCTCGCCAACCGCGTGACCCTCGCCGCCCGCAAGATCCAGTCGACGATGGAGAAGAACCGGGCGCTGTTGGACAACGAGATGACCTACGTCAACGGCACCCTCACCCTCATCGCCAAGGCGGCCGGCTCGCCTCCCACGCCCTACCGACGGCGCACGGGCGGTCCCGTGCTGATGGACGCGGCGGCTTAAGGCCATGGCATCGACGTTCCAGGGGATCTCGACCATGTCGTCCGCCCTGCGGGCGTACCAGACCCAGCTCGACGTCACGGGCGAGAACATCTCGAACGCGGAGACCGTCGGCTACACCCGCCGCTCGGTCACGCTGAACCAGAACCCTTCGGTCTCGGTCACCCAGGGCAAGTCGTTCTCGATCGGCACCGGCGTGAACGTCTCGGCGGTGTCGCGGGTCCGGGACCTGTTCCTCGCGGGGCGGCGCACCGAGGCCGAGTCGAAGCTCGGCAAGGGCAACGAGGCGCTCGCGGGCCTGAGCAAGATCCAGGACGCGATGATGGAGCCCGGCGACGAGGGTGTGAGCGCGGCCTACGCCGGGTTCATGAACTCCTGGTCGGCCCTCTCGGCCAGCCCCGGCAGCGCGTCGGCCAAGGCGGACGTCCAAGCGGCCGGACAGGACCTCGCGTCGAAGGTCTCGACGCTCGGGGTCAACCTGCAGGCGCAGAAGCTTGACAACGCGACGAGCGCCAAGGAGATCCTGGGCAAAATGGACGCGGCGACGAAGAAGATCGCCGATCTGAACGTGCAGATCTCGACCGCTCAGGCGCGTGGCGGTACCCCGAACGATCTCCTTGACGCGCGCGACTCGGTGGTCAAGGAACTCGCGGGCTACGCCGACGTGTCGGTGGTCCGGGGCGACAACGGCTACAGCGTCTCCCTCAACGGGTTCCGCCTCGTCGATCCTTCCGGCGCGAACCCCGTCGCCTCGAAGTACGACGCGGCGACCGGAACGATCGTGGACGGCTCGTCCTCCTTTGCGGTGCGTGGCGGTTCCCTCGCAGGGTTGCACGACACCGCCGTCGCTCTCGCCACGACATCGGCGAAGCTCGACCAGTTCGCGGACACGGTGCGGACGAGCGTCAACGGGCTCATGGCGACGGGGAAGCTGGCGGACGGCTCGACCGCCCCGCCTTTCTTCGCCGAACCCGTGCCGCCCGCCACCTCCGTGGGCGCGATCGGGCTTCGGCTGTCGGACGCGGTGGCCGCGAATCCCAAGAACGTCCCCTCGGGCACGAGCGGCCTTTCCGGCGACGGCACGTTGGCGACCCAGCTTTCCGCCCTCCGTAACTCGAAGGTCATGGGCGGGGAGACCATGGGCGGCTTCTACTCGTCTCTCGTGAGCGACGTGGGCCGTCAGGTCGCGACCGCCCAGGACGGGGTCGACGTGCAGGAGGCGGTGACGAAGCAGATCGACACCCAGATCGAAGGCACGAGCGGCGTCTCGATGGACGACGAGATGGCGAACATGCTTCGCTTCCAGCGCGCCTACCAGGCGGCGGCCAAGACCCTCTCGACCTTCGACAGCGTCACCGGCACCCTGATCGACATGCTCCAGCGGTAAGATCGCTCACGATCTCATGGGCGGGTAGGCCGCCACTTCGTCGAAACGAAGCGGCTGGCCCTCGGGAAGGTCCCGGATCTTCGTCGCCTCCCGGCGCGAAAGGCCGCCGTCGTCCAACCCGTCCCGCCCGACGCTCCAGACCCGGAAACCCTTCTCGTCCGACCGCAGCCGCAAAGGCTTCCCGGTGAAGGGGTCGATGGGGGACATCGTCGAAGGCCAACGACCGGTTCGGGCTTGGACGTCCATCGCCTCCGCGAAACCGAGCGCCACCGCGCGCTTCGCGTCGAGGTTCACGAACGCCCGGCTCATCGTGCCGACGCTGGGAAAGAGGATCGCGACGAGCGTCTGGCTCATGCCCCGCTTGGTTTCGTACTTCGCCCCGACCGCATCGAACCGTTTGCCCAATTCGATCGGCGGCAGGCGGAAGCGATCGGTCGCGTCGGCGGCCTCGGTCCACGCCTGAAGGATGCGCGCCATCATCGCGCGTTGCATCGTGCCGTCGGGCAGACCATCGTGACGCAGGAGGCGGACGTCGGGATGATCCGTGCGAAAATGGTCGAGATTCCGCCCGGACGCGACCCCCATCCAAGCCTCGCCGCGCAGGGCCTTACCAAGATCGGACTTCGGCGGAGCGACACGGAGCCACGCCACGTAACGGGCGATGCGTTCCGGTCGGCCTTTCGCGGCGGCGAGGCAGAGCTCGGCGCCGTCCAAGGCGATGGTCTCGATCGCGATGCGGTTGAGAGCCGAGATGATCGTGGGCTCTTCGCCCGCCCAAAGGCCGATCCTTTGGGCGAGGCCGAGGTCTCTCAGGGCCTTTACGTCGTCGCCCCGTTGGGCTTCGTGGACGGCGCGGACGGTCGCCGCGCGCGCCAGATCTTTCATCCCGGCGTACTCGGGGAACAGCACGTTTGGACCCAGGTCCCATTCGCGACGGAAGTCGACCCGAGGGCGATCCACGGCCGATGCGATCAAGGCCAGCGAGCGGGCGTAATCCGCTACGACCGGATCAGAGCCTGAACCGAAGTCGCGCATCGCCGAGGCCAACGCAGCCTTGGCCTTTCCCTTCGGAAGCGCCTTCAACGCGCTTCGGATCGCTGGGGTGGCGTCCTCGGCAGGCGAAGGACGGGGTAGCGCGATGTCGAAGGCCACGAAGGGGAGTCCGGTCCCCCGGTAGGCGACCACGGCTTGCGGAAGCTCGGACGCTGCCGGACCATAGTCGACGAAGAGGGTGATCAGGCGGTAAAGACCGTAGATCGAGCCGCCGAAGAACGCGACCGTCACTCCACCGATCCCGATCGCCAGCCCCTTGCGCATCAGATTCTTCTACGCTCGCTTGCGGCGGCGCAAGACGCCGATCGCGCTGACGGCCAAGACCGCGGTCCAGGCAGGCTCGGTAACCGGGGTGTCGGTCGAGGCGTCGCGGATGGGAACGGCGGGGCCACAATAGATCGTGGCCCCGCCGTCCGATCTCGCCCTCCTGGCCGAGCGCGAGCTCGACCGCCTCTGCGCGGCGTTCCCCTTGGGCTATCGCCCCGCTTTGGAGTGGCGGCCCTTCCGGACGACCGCCGGGATGGCCTACTACCGGCGAAGGGCGATCGGTCTCGGCGCGCGGATCCTGACGACGCCCGACCGGGTGACGGACACCCTCGTCCACGAGTACGCCCACCTTCTTGCTTTCGTCCGCCACGGCGCGCGGGGCGTCGGCCACGGCCCGCCTTGGGGTCAGGCGATGCGCGACCTCGGAGCGGAGCCTCGGGTGCGTCACACCTATGAGGCCGCCCGGAACGTGCCGCGTCAGAGCGTGCTCTACCGCTGCCTGCGGTGCGGCGCCGGGATCGAGCGCCGTCGGCGGCTGCCCAAAGGCGGAGCCTACGTCCACGCCCGTTGCGGAGGCGCGCTTCGGCTTGAGGAGATCAAGAAGCTCGGGAACGACGCTCCAAAGATCGACTCGGCCGTCTAAACGGGGCCTCGTCCTTTCGATCCGCGACGATCCTTCTCTCTTTGCGTAGACCCCACTACCGACTGCCATGTGGATTTCGAGCGGGGAACACAGCCGGAATATCGACCGACGGGCCAGCGAGGAGTTCGGCCTTCCCGTCAACGTCCTTATGGAGCGCGCGGGGCTCGCCGTGTTCGAGGCGGTACGCGAACTCCTGCCCGAAGGCGGTCGGATCACCGTGCTGTGCGGCAAGGGCAGCAACGGCGGGGACGGCTTCGTGGTCGCCCGGGTGGCCCGCGACCACGGCTACCACGTCGAGTGCCTCGTCGCCTGTGAGGAGGAGGATCTAAAGGAGGACGCGCGCGGACAGATGATCGTCGCGCGGGCCCTGGGACTCCAGCCGATCTTCTACGACGACGCCCGCTGGCGTCGGCGCCTCGACGCGCTCGGCGCCCGCGACCTGATCGTCGACGCCCTCCTCGGCACCGGGGCCAGGTGCAACGTGAAGGGCCCGATCAAGGAGGCGATCCAGTCGATCAATCGTTCGGGCGTCCCGGTAGTCGCGGTCGACGTGCCGAGCGGCATTCAGGCCGACACGGGCGAGGAGCTGGGCGAGAGCGTCTGGGCCCTGCGCACCGTCACGATGGGCCTGCCCAAGCCGTTCCTGTTCGAGGGCATCGGTCTTGAGCACTCCGGCCACTGGACCGTGGCCGAGATCGGACTGCCCGCCGTCCTGACCGGCGCGCCGACCCACGCGCGGCTTCTCGACGAGGAATGGGTCGGCCAACTCCTGCCCGAGCGGCTGAAGGCCAGCCACAAGGGCGACAACGGAAGCGTTCTGATCGTCGCGGGCTCGCGCCGGATGCGCGGGGCGGCGGCCTTGTGCGCCCGCGCCGCCCTCCGCTCGGGAGCCGGTCTTGTCACGGTGGCGAGCATCGACTCGGTATGCGACGCGGTCGCCGCCCAGCTTCCCGAGGTGATGTTCCTTCCCCTGCCTGAAAGGGACGGCCACATCGCCCCGGAGGCGGCGGAGATCGTGCTGGAGGCGGAGTCCCGGACGAAGTCCGCCGTGTTCGGTCCTGGCCTGAGCCACGAGGCGGGAGTGAAGGAATTTCTCGCCGCCGTCTGGGAGCGGTGGCAGAAGCCGTGCGTCCTCGACGCCGACGCCCTTAACGCGATCGCGATGGGCGTCCCCGCCCCCATGGCGGAGCGGGTCTTTACCCCCCATCCGGGCGAGATGGGACGGCTTATCCAGTCCAGTATCGCGGAGGTCCAGAACGACCGCTTCCGGACCGTGCAGGCGGCGGTCGCCAAAACGAAGGCCTGCGTCCTCCTCAAAGGACCCTACTCCATCGTGGGCGAGCCCGGCCAGCCGATGCTGGTCAACCGAACCGGCAACCCTGGCCTCGCCTCGGGCGGCATGGGCGACGTGCTGGGCGGCGTCATCGCGACCCTACTCGCTCAGGAGCTTCCGGGCTACTACGCGGCGGCCTGCGGGATGTACTGGCACGGCATGGCCGCCGACGATTGCGCCGAGCGGATCGGCACCATCGGCTACGGAGCGAGCGACGTCGCCAACGCCCTTCCCGGCGCCCGCACCCGCATCTGCCGTCCGGACCTCGCGTCGTGCCGGGGCCGGTGCGATGGCTGCTGAGTCCGTCTTCGCCCTCGCCCAGCGTATCCAAGCCCTCGCCCAGACCGGGCTCGCCTTCACCCAGGACCGCTACGACCGCGAGCGCTACGGGATCCTCCGGCAGATCGCGACCGACCTGATGGGGGGCGATTCCGCCCTCTTCGCCGCCTTCGCGGCGCAGTCCGGCTACGCGACCCCCAAGGTCGACGTGCGGGCGATCGTGGTTCGGGAGGGAAAGATCCTCCTCGTCCGCGAGGCGGCGGACGGCCTCTGGTGCCCACCGGGCGGCTGGGCCGACGTGGGCGACGCGCCTTCCGTCGCCGTCGAGCGCGAGGTCGTCGAAGAGACGGGCCTGACGGTTCGGGCGACCCGGCTCCTCGGCCTGTGGGATCGCAACCAGCACGGCCATCCGCCCATCCCGTTCCACGCCTACAAGCTGTTCTTCCTGTGCGAGGAACTCGGGGGCGAACTGACGCCGAGCGTCGAGACCCTGGAGGTGGGCTTCTTCGATCCCGCCGATCTGCCGCCCCTCTCGCTCGACCGCGTGATGCCGATCCAGATCGGAACCAGCCTCCAGACCGCCCGCGACGGCGGCCCGACCTACTTCGACTGACCCGCGCGTTTACGAGTCGACCTCGTACCCGATTTCGTCTTCGTCCCAACCGGTGACGAAGCCCCGCAGCATCGTTCCCAACGTGGGACAGCACCACTCGTCTGAGCCGAAGCCAAGATCGATCCAGGTCACTACGACCCACTCGCCCGTCGCGAGATCGAAGGCGAAGCGCTCGCCGCCACCGTCGCCGCCCACGGGAAGGAGCGACGAACCGCGTTCACGGAATTCGAAGGTCGCCACGGTCTCCAAGATCGAGCGGCACGGGCCCAGCGAGACGTAGCCGGTCGTCCTCGCCTCCGGTCCGCCGAAAACGTCCTCGAAGCCGTCCCTTTGGCGTATCCCGTCGAGATAGGGGGGCGGGAGCTTTCCGCCCGCGCCGTCCATAAGGGCTTGTAGATCCTCCTGCGAAGGAGGCTCTGAGGGCTCGATCTCGGTAACGAGAACGCCATCGAGCCGAAGCGATCGAAGGAGCCGAGCCACGAGAGGAGTCTAGACGAACGTCGCCGTGTCATCCCGTCGTGAACGCGCCCGTCCGCCTGAGCGCCCAGAAGTGCTTCACCCTCAATAAGGGAAGCGAGACGAGACACGAACTCGTCGAGGGCGTGCTTTGAGACAGGTGGCGCGGATTGATCGTCCACGCCTAGCTCACAGCGACGGTTCTGACGATCGTGGCCGGTCCTTCGCGACGTACGCCGTCGATCGGCACGGAACTCTCCCTCACAAGGCTGTACGAAGGCGTCACGTTCGCCTAAAAGCAAGAAGGCCCGCCGGACGAGCGTCCGGCGGGCCTTCTTGCACGGGGAGCCTACTCCTCGTTGTCGCGGTCGCGCGGGGCGCGGTCCTCGTCGCGGCGGGAACGGCGGGGATAACCACCCTCGCGACCGCGCTCGGCGGTCATCTCGATAACGACGAACGGCAGGAGAGCCATCTCGCGCGCCTTGCGGATCGCGGACGAGATCATGCGCTGCTGCTTGGCGGTGTTGCCCGACTGGCGCGACGGCATGATCTTGCCACGATCGTTGATGAAGCGGCGGAGGATGTTGGTCTCCTTGTAGTCGACGTAGTCGATCTTGTTGGCGGTCAGGTAGCTGACCTTGCGGCGGCGCTTGCCCCGCCCGCGCCCTGCCGGTTCCGCGTCCTTGTCCGGACGAGGAATGGCGGCGAGGGCTTCAGCCTGCGGCGTCAATCTCTCTTGGCTCATGCTAACGACTATCGTACCCCTTCGGGCGAAATTGTTGCCACCCAAAGGCTATAAAACGTGCCGGAAGCCTAAAGACCCCGGACGAGTCCGCCGTCCACGAGCAGACTCTGGCCCGTGATCGCGGCGGCGGGGGTCCCGCAGAGGAAGGCGATCGCCGCCGCGACCTCCTCCGGCTCCGCGAAGCGGCCCATCGGGATCGCCGCCTCGCTTTGGGCGAGGGCCTCCTCGACCGTGATCCCGTCGCGCGCGGCGCGTACCTCCGCGAGGTGCGTCTGCCGGTCGGTCCGTGTGTGTCCCGGAAGCACCGCATTGACGGTGACTCCCTTCGGCGCCATCTCCAGGGCTTGGAGCTTCGTAAGGGCGAGAAGGCCCGCACGCAACGTGCTGGAAATCGGCAGGAGCGGCGCGGGCTCGCGGGCGACGAGCGAGGTGACGTGGACGATGCGGCCCCAGCCGCTTTCGGCCATCGCGGGGCCGACCAGCCGGACGAGCCGAACCACGTTCATCAGGGTGCCGTCCACACCCCCCTGCCAGTCCTCGTCGCTCATGTCGGTCAGCGACCCGGCCTTCGGGCCGCCGGTGTTGGTGACGAGGATCGCGGGCTCGCCCACGTCCTCGCGGGTCTGGTCGAACCACCATCGCAGGTCCTCGCCGTTCGCTACGTCCACGACGTAGCTGTGGGTCTCGTCGCCGATCTCGGCGGTGGCCGCCTCCAACCGTTCCTCGTCGCGGGCGCAGATCGAGACGACGCAGCCCTCGGCCGCGAGGGCCTTGGCCGTCGCCAGCCCGATTCCCCGGCTCGCCGCCGCCACCATCGCCACCTTGCCCCGAAGTCCGAGATCCATGGGACTATTGTGGCGCGGCCTGGGGGCGGGGCGGTCTAGGCCCGTCGCCGACGCCGCAGGGCGAGCAGGGCGAAGGGAAGGGCCGCCATCGGACCGGGAACCGTGGAGGCGGGGGCAGCCGGGTCGATGCCCAGGGTCGTGTCGGCGTGCCAGGCGAACAGCCGGTCGTCCGGATTGCCGCCGGAAGCGACCTCGACCGTGCGCAGAAGGCCGAACGAGAGGCTTTGCGTGGGGTTGCCGTCCGCGCCGAAGAATCGAGCGAGCCCGTTCGCGTCGGCCTGCGTCCGGATGCGGGTTCCCGAGTTCGTCAGGGCCGTCGGGTCGAGAGTGGGGTCGTCGGCGTTGGCTCCCAGCAGGAAAAGCTGGATCCCCGAGTTCTCGTTGAAGTCGATGTCCAGCCCCGTCGCGGTCGAGAAGCTCAGGCTCAGGACGCTCGTCGGGTTGTCGAACGCGTCGGTCACGGAAAGCGAGTAGGTGTACGCGGCGTCCAGCGTCGGGTCCGACTGGCTGAAGAAGGCGTTGCTCAGGGAAGACTGGAAGTAGAGCTGCGCGCTCCCGCCCTGAGGACCCGTGGCGCCGATCACGTCGCCGTAGGTGACGTCGTACGGATCGAAGGTGCCCGAGCGGGGGGACTGGAGCGAGAACGAGGAAAGGTTGGCCGTCCAGTTCGCCTTGTAGTAGTCGATCGCTCCCGAGGTGACCGTGCTCCCACCGCTGGAGAACGCGGCGCCGCCGCCCACTTCCGCGCCGTATTGGTAGGTCGTTCCCTGCACGCCGGCGGGAGTGGTGGCGAACTTGAACTGCGTGGAGCTGTTGGCGCCGGTGGCCGAAAAGTTGATAGTGGCGCGCGAGGCGGATCCTTCCAGGCCCGCCCAGCCCCCGGACGATCCCCGCGCGGCGACGGAGCCGCCGGAGGCGGACACCTCGACGGAGGTCTGAGCCGAGGCGAGGGTAGCGGCGAGGAGAAGAGCGAGCGAGGCAACGAACGAGGTGAATTTCATGGTAGGAGACTCCGAAGATTCGGGACGACCCAGTATAGGCCTAGAACCGGCCTCCGTGTAAACGCCCTTCCGTTAAGGTGAGCGATGGAGTATAACGGAGACGTCACGCGCCGATGACGCCGACACCCTCCCGACCCCCCATCGCCTTTTTCGCCTCGGACATCGAGGGAAGCACGCGCCTCTGGGAAGGCCAGCCCGGTGCGATGTCCGCCGCCCTCCATCGTCACGACGGTCTGATGCGGACCGTGATCGAGGCTCAGGGCGGACGGGTCTTCAAGACGGTGGGCGACGGCTTCTTCGCCTGCTTCCCCGTCGGCGGCGCCGCCGCCAAGGCCGCCTTCATGGCGCAACAGGCGCTTGCGGCGGAAACGTGGCCCACCGATCGTCCCATCCACGTTCGGATGGCCCTCCATACCGGGCCGGCGGAGGAACGCGACGGCGACTTCTTCGGGCCCTCCCTCAACCGTTTGGCCCGCCTTCTCGCGATCGGCCACGGAGGACAGATCCTCCTGAGCGAGTCCGCCGCCGCCCTCGCCCGCGACGAGCTTCCTGCGGGATCGTCCCTGCGCGACATGGGGCGCCACCGCCTGAAGGATCTCGATCAAGCCGAGGCGGTCTCGATGCTGACCCATCCCGCTCTGGGGGCCGAGTTCCCGGCCCTCAAGTCGCTCGACAACCTTCCGAACAACCTGCCCAGGCAACTCACGAGCTTCGTGGGACGCGACCGCGAGCGTCGCGCGGTCGCGGAGCTTCTGAGAGACGAGGCCTTGGTCACCTTGGTCGGCGCGGGTGGCACCGGCAAGACGCGGCTCGCGCTCCAGGTCGCCGCCGAAGCGCTGGAGGAGTTTCCCGACGGGGTCTGGCTGATCGAGCTCGCCGCTCTTACGGATCCCGCCCTCGTTCCTCAGGCCGTCGCCAGCGTGATGGGCATCCGCGAGGACGCCCATCCCGCCCAGGCCCTGCTGAACGCGCTCCGCGATCGGTCGACCCTCCTGATCCTCGACAACTGCGAACACCTTCTGGACGCCTGCGCCGATCTCGTCGCGAAGGCGCTGCAGGCGGCGCCGAGGCTAAAGATCCTCGTCACGAGCCGAGAGGCCTTGAACCTGCCCGGCGAAGCGATCTTCCGGGTGCCCACTCTCTCGGTGGGTGCGGCGACGACGGCCGCCGCCGCCTTGGCCCACGACGCGGTGCGCCTCCTGGTCGACCGGGTGCGCCTCGTCGATTCCCGCTTCGAACTGACGGACCGTCTCGCGCCGGTCGCCGCCGCGATCTGTACCCGATTGGACGGGATTCCTCTCGCCATCGAACTCGCCGCCTCCCGCGCCAAGGCGCTCTCCCTCGAAGGGATCGCAGGCCGTCTGGACGATCGTTTTCGACTGCTCACCGCAGGCTCCCGGACCGTGTTGCCGCGGCAACAGACCCTGCGGGCCACCATCGACTGGAGTCACGACATGCTCGACGGTACGGATCGGACCCTCTTGCGACGCGCCGCCGTGTTCTCGGGCGGCTGGACCCTCGAGGCGGCGGAGGCGGTATGCGCGGACGACGCTCTCGAAAGCTGGGAGATCCTCGACGGTCTGATGCGTCTCGTGGAGAAATCGCTCGTGATCCACGACGCCGACGCGGACGAGGCGCGGTACCGCCTTCTGGAGTCGGTGCGCCAGTACGCCGCCGAACGGCTTGAGCCCGATGAGAAGGGCGCCTTGCGCGAGCGCCACGCCGAGTTCTACGCGAGCCTCGTGGTCTCGTCCGAGGAGGGCATCCAGGGGCCTGATCAAGCGAGTTGGCTCGAACGGCTCGAACGGGAGCACGGCAACATACGCGCCGCCCTCGCCTTCTTCCGGGAACGGCCGGACCTGTGTGAGCGCGCCCTGAATCTCGTCGGCGCCATCGGTCGCTTCTGGACCGTGCGGGGATACCTGAGCGAGGGGCGAACCTGGATCGAGGGCCTTCTCGCCTGCGCCTCTCCCGAGCCCACCTTGGCGAAGGCCACCGCCTGGCGCACGGCGGGGCAGATCGCCTACTGGCAGGGCGATTCCCTCGCCGGGCGCCGCTTCGGCGAAGAGAGCCTTGAGATATGCCGTCGGCTGGGCGACCAGGATGGCGAGATCAAGTCCCTCTTTCGGCTGGGCTTCGCCGCCTTGACCGAAGGCGATCTTCCGGCAGCGCGGGGCGACTTCGAGGCGGCGCTCGCCATGGGCCGGGCGTTGAGCCACAGCGGCCTTCCGCACCTCCTCAACGCCGTGGGCGAGGTCGCCCTCGCTGAGGAGAGTCTCGACGAGGCGAGGAGCCGCTTCGGTGAGGCGCTCACGGGCTTTCGTGCCCAGAAGGACCGGCGCTCCATCGCCAGCGTCCTTAAGAACCTCGCCAGCGTCGCCATCGAGAAGGAGGATTACGGCGCGGCTTTTCGAGACCTGGCGGAAGGGATCGCGATTCGAAGCGACCTAGGCAGCCTGCCCGGCGTCGCCACGACGCTGGAGACCTTCGCGGTTTTGGCGGGCGCCCAGAACCGCCCGGCCCGCGCGACGATGCTCCTGGCCGCCGCGGCCGCCCTCCATGAGACCTACGGGAGCCGTCCCGAGCCGATCGAGGCCTCACGCATCGAAGCCGTGCGCGTGGCGTCGAGGCTCGCCTTGGGCGAGACCGCTTTCAGCGGGCGTTGGGAAGAGGGAGCGAAGGCGACCGTCGACGCGATCGTCGCTTTCGCGACGGAGGACCGAGAGCCCTAAGGACATCCTGGCCCGGTCTCATGGTTCGACCGGAGGAGCGCCAGGGTCGAACCATGTTTTTAGGGCTCGCTCCGATCATGGGATAAGCTAGCCTTGGTCGGAAGGCCGAAGAGTCCTCAATGATGACGCACCCTTCCGATCGGATCCAGGCGCCTGGACGAAAGCGGCCTCTCTTCGGGATCGCTCTCTTCGGAATGGCCGTCCTGCTTATGGGCAAGGCGATCTTCGGGAGCGACGACCGGCCCGAGAACAAGGAGCGACGAAGGTTCAAGGCGGTTCTCGATGCCACGCTGAGGGTAGGCATGGCGGAAGAGGAGGCGGCCCGAGCGTTGGCCGATCGCGGCATACCCATCGAATCCTACACGGCGGGTGACGTCGTAGACGGTCGGAGGACGCACGTTCGCCTCTGCTATCCTGGAGAAGAGCGATTGACGCTTTTTCCTTTTCCGGCCCCGAGACGAACCGAAGTGACCGTCGAATTCGAAGGGACCAAGGTCGCCCGTTGGGACGCGACCTTGGTCGACACGATACTCTGAGAAGCCTCCTTTAGACCTCCAGCGGCGTCGTTCCGACGCGGGGGCGAAGGGCGTCGTTGATCGCCTTCATCCGCTCGATCGGCACCTTGGGCTCGCGGTCGTAGCTCAGGAGGCCGTTGATCTCCTGCTCGACGTCGGTGAGTTGCGTGTAGCAGAAACCCGAGACGAAGGGAAGGGAGGCGATGGCGCCCATCAGATCCTCGATCTTGCGCAGCAGCTCGTCCGTGTCGTCCACCGCGCCGTAGGTCGCGTAGAGGACGTCCCACTTCTCGCGGGGAAGCCAGAAGGGACGGATCAGGAAGCCGCCGACCTCGGTGAGCATCACGGGCTGGCCGTGGTAGCCCGAGCCCTCGACGAAGGTCAGGCCGCCGTCCCACCACGTCTGCTCCGGCAGCGGGCCGCCCGCCGCCGTGCCCGCGTAGCGCTCGCGGACCTCGTCGCCGTTCGCGGTGTAGTCGTGGATCGTGCAGATGTCCGTGACGTCGGTGTGGTCCCAGCCGTCGTTGTCGATCACCGGGCGGTAGAAGTCGTAGAGGCGGGTCGTACGGACCGCGCGCTCGACGAAGGCGTACTGGCCGACGTGTCCCTTGTTGATCAGAGGAACGCCCCAGCTCTCGTTCAGGGGAACCCAGGCGACGACGCAGGGCGCGTTGTAGTCGCGCTGGACGGCGCGGCTCCACTCCTGAAGGAAGGCGTCCTCCGCCTCCGGCGACCAAGCGCGGGCGTTCGCCATCTCGCCCCAGACCATGAGGCCGAGGGTGTCGCACCAGTACAGGAAGCGGGGATCCTCGACCTTCTGGTGCTTGCGCACGCCGTTGAAGCCCATCGCCTTGGCGAGCTCGACGTCCTTCCGAAGATGCTTGTCGGTCGGCGCGGCGAGGAGGCCTTCGCGCCAGTAGCCCTGGTCGAGAGCCATCTTCATGTAGGTCTCCTCGCCGTTCAGGAGGAACTTGCCGTCGACCAGCTCGACCGAGCGCATCCCGAGGTAGGAGTGGACCTCGTCGAGCGCCTCGCCGCACTGGAGAAGGCGGAGCGTCACGTCGTAGAGGTGCGGGGCGTCCGGAGACCAGGTCTTGACGTCCGGGATGCGGACGAACAGGCGGCCGGTGCCCGAGTTCGTGCGGCGGCGCTCGGTGGCGACGACCGTATCGCCGTCGCGGATCTCCGCTTCGATCTCCCAGCCGTTGGCGGGCGCGTGGAGTACGGTGCGGATCTCGACGCCGCCCTCCTCCAGGATCGGGGTGAACCGGAAGTGTTCGATGCGGACCTGGGGCACGGGCTCCAGCCAGACCGTCTGCCAGATGCCGGTGGTGCAGGTGTAGTCGATGCCGTGCGGCTTGCCGCTCACGACCTGCTTGCCGCGCGGCTGGGTCGCGTCCTGGCGATCCTCGACGCGAAGCACGATCCGGTTGTCGCCCTCCTGGAGGTAGGGCGCGATGTCGAACGAGAACGGCACGTGGCCGCCCCGGTTGCCGCCGACGTACTCGCCGTTCACCCAGAGGGAGCAGGCGTAGTCCACCGCTCCGAAGTGCAGCAGCAGGTCCTGGCCGCGCCACTCGTTCCGGTAGGCGAGGGTCCGTGCGTACCAGACGACCTCGTGAACCTCGTGCTCGTCGATGCCGCTCGCCGGAGCCTGGTAGGGAAAGGGAACCGTGATGGTTCGCGCTAGGGTGCGCTTGCCGCTGGACCAGCCCTTGCGAAGTCCTTTGTCCTTATCGTCGTAGGCGAATTCCCACTCGCCGTTGAGGCAGAGCCAGCCGTCGCGGCGGCGCTGGGGGGTCGGATGTTCGGGGCGCGCAAGGAGAGTCATCTTCGAGTTCCTGAAGAGGTCTGGTGAGTCTGTCGGTTGGTCGGGCCGTTCGTCACGTCAACGTTGTAAATTTGCGCCCATTCGGGCGGTTTTACGGCGCTTCGGAAGCCGACACCTTCAGGTCTTTCCACGTCTGAGGAGACACGAAGCCGGGACTTTAGTCCTGTGCCGGGTGTAGTTGTCCAAATAGCGCAGAGGTGGCTCTCTACGCCGCAGGCGTGTAGTCGGAGGCGAAGCCTCCGACTACACGCCTGCGCGTTCAGGACTTCGCGACCGGAAGGTCCGACTCGGCGGGCAGGAACGCCGGAACGACGAGGTGGCGCACCTCGTCGTCGCGCTCCTTGAGCTCCGGCAGCGGTCGGTCTGCCCCCGCGCCGAGATCCTTCATGCGGCGCGCGGCGGGGATCAGGTTCTTCGTGGCGGAGCCGACCACGTCGTTGTAGCTCCCGATCGCGAGGCGCAGGTGGGCGCCGTGCGCCTCGACGTGCTCCAGCATCGTCCGCAGACGGTCGCAGAGCCGCTGGCCGTGGGCGCGGATCTCCTCGGTGTTCTCGTGCAGCCGCTCCTCCTGGAGGGCGAAGGCGGCGACGTGGACGAGGTTCATCAGCGTCATCGGGTTCGCGAGGATCACCTTCTGGGCCCGGCAGTCGTTGAGGAGCCCCTTGTCGTGCTCGCAAGCGAGTTGGTAGGCTCCCTCGTAGGGAAGGAAAAGGATCACGTAGTCGGGCGAGCCGGGATACCGCTTCCAGTAGTCCTTGCTTTTCAGAGTGCGGAGGTGGGCGCGCACGCTCCCGACGTGGGCTTTGGCGCGGTGGCCGCGCTCCTCGTCGCTTCCGGCGTTCATCGCCGCCCAGTAGTGGTCGAGCGGCGCCTTGCTGTCGACGACGATCCGGCGGCCGCGTGGAAGCAGGATCACGACGTCGGTGCGCAGGGCCTCTCCCTCCTCGTCGGTATGGTCCTGCAGGAGGTAGTGCGTCCCTTCGGTCATTCCGGAGCTTTCGAGGATCTGAACGAGCTGGCTCTCGCCCCAGGCGCCTCGAACCTGCGGCTTCTTCAGGGCGCCCGCAAGGTTGTCGCTCGTCTCCTGGATACGCCGCAGCCGCTCGTCGAGCGCGCCCTCTGCCTTTACGCGCGCCTCCTCGACCTCGCGGGTGAGCTTCTCGAGTCCGGCCAGCTCCGCCTTCATCGGCCCGAGCAGCCCTTCGATCGCCTCCTTCTCGCCGCGCGCCCGACGCTCCGCCTGAAGCTGGGCCTGATCGCCCAGGTCTTTGAGGGCGCGGGCGGTCGCCTCGCCGAAGGCGCGGTCGAGGGCGTCGTCGCACGCCTCGATGTAGGCGTCCATCTTGGCGACCTCACGCGCCTGGGCCTCCGCCCGCACCTGCGCCTCGCGCAGTTCGAGCTTCAGGCTCTCGGCTTCCGTTCCGCGCCCGCGCAGGAGAAGGGCGGCCACCGGGGCCGCGACCGCCGCCCCCAGAACGACGCCCGTAAAGAGATAGGTCAGTCCGCCGCTGTCCATGGCTTGCCTTGCGCCCCGATCCGTCGAGGCCTGATCCAGTATAGACGGACATCCGTCTAGGTAAGGGTTTCTGGGCCAAACTCTCCTTAACCCATGCCCACCCTCACCTGCACCCTCTGCGGCGAGACCTACCCGATCGACCGGCTCCAGACCGTCTGCGCCCACGATGGGCGGCCCTTGCGCGTCGATCTCGATCTTTCCCCCGCGACGCTCGATCGCAAGGCGCTCAAGGACCGAGAACCGTCGATGTGGCGCTACCGCGAGGTGTTGCCTCCCCTCGGGTCCGGTTTAGGGGGCGATCCCGTGACCCTCGGCGAGGGCTTCACCCCGCTGTGGCACACGCCGCGGCTCGGAGGTGCGCGCTGGTACCTCAAGGACGAGGGGGTGAACCCCACCGGCTCGTTCAAGGCGCGGGGCATGAGCGCCGCCGTCTCGATGGCGAAGCGGCTCGGTGCGACGAAGCTGGCCGTTCCCAGCGCGGGCAACGCGGGCGGGGCGATGGCCGCCTACGCCGCGAAGGCGGGCCTGGAGGCGCACGTCTTCATGCCGCGCGACACGCCCCGGGCCTGCGTCGATGAGGCGCGGGTCCACGGGGCCGACGTGCGGCTCATCGACGGCCTGATCAACGACTGCGGCGCGGAGATCGCCCGGCTCAAGGACGCGGAAGGCTGGTTCGACGTGAGTACCCTCAAGGAGCCTTACCGCGCGGAAGGCAAGAAGACGATGGGCTACGAGCTCGGGGAGCAGATGGACTGGCGCCTGCCCGACGTGATCGTCTATCCCACGGGCGGCGGCACCGGGCTCGTCGGCATGGCCAAGGCGTTCGACGAGATGGAGCGGATGGGCTGGATCGGTCCCGCGCGGCCCCGCTTCGTGTCGGTCCAGGCCGAAGGGTGCGCTCCGATCGTCAAGGCGTTCCGGGAGGGCGAACGGTTCGCCGAACTCTTCCCCAACGCCCATACCGCCGCCTCCGGCCTGCGCGTTCCCCGTGCGGTCGGCGACTTTATCATGCTCGACCTCCTGCGCGCGACCGGCGGCACGGCGGTGACCGTCTCGGACGCCGACATGATCGCCGCCGCCCGCCGGATCGCCCGCACGACGGGCGTCTGGGCCGCCCCCGAAGGTGGCGCCGTCCTCGCGGCGGCGGAGCGGCTGACGGACGAAGGCTGGATCCGGCCCGAGGAGGTCGTGGTGCTGTTCAACACCGGCACCGGCGTGAAGTACCTCGAAGCGTTCGAAGCCTTCCCCGAGGCATAAAAAGAATCCCCTTTCCTTTCGCAAGCGAAAGGAAAGGGGCCGGAGACTTACGGCTGGGTCGGGGTGCGTCGCCAGTCGTTGTCGTTGTAGGAGCGCCACGTCTGGTTGATGTTGCGCCACTTGGCGTGCGAGTCGCCGTAGCCGATGTTCACGCCGCCCTTGATGTCCAGGTACGAGCCGTTCCCCACGACCTTGCGGTCGCCGTGGCGGGGCCATAGGCGCGATTGGAGCTTGGAGGCGTCGGCGGCGGTGCTGCCGCTCACGTTGCCCTTCGTGTCGTCGAACGCCCAAGGCTGCGGATAGAGGCCGCCGCGCGAGGAGGAGCCGTCGGCGCGCGCCGCCTCGCCCACGACGATAAAGTTCGCCGGAGAGGCGAGCGTGGTGGTGCTGACCGTCTCGTTAAAGCCGAAGTCGGGGTTGTCGATGTACCACTGCCGCTGGCCGGCGAGGGGCAGGTTCGACTCGTTATGGTTGCTGCCGTAGTCGACGCTCCACCACTGTTTGGTGCCGGGCGTGGGCCACGCGGGCGAGGCAGGGTCCTTCCAGATGCCGCCGTCCTTCGTGGTCGCGGTCGGGGGCGTGCTGCCCGACTTCGTGTAGGGGCCGAGCTTCGCCCGGATCGAGTAGTCGGCGACGTCCTCCGCGCGGGTGGCGCTGGCGTAGAGGGGCGAGGTCCGCTCGGTCACGCTCTGGGGGAACATGTCGTCCGTGTCCCCCATGTAAAGGGCGTAGGCGGTGCCGATCTCCTTGACGTTGGAGAGGCCGACCGACTTCTTCGCCGCGTCCTTCGCCTGGGCGAACACGGGGAACAGGATAGCCGCGAGGATGGCGATGATGGCGATGACGACGAGGAGCTCGATCAGCGTAAAGGCACGACGATTCATGACGTTGATCGAGTCTACGCGTCCGGAAGTCGGTTTAGGCCATTAATCTAGGGATTTATAGGATAAACCTCCTCCGCGAACGCGATCGTCCCTTTCGGCGAACGATCGTTAACCAGATTGGGGCGGAAGGCCGTACCGCCGTCGCCGCCTCTAAGCCGTCCCCAAGCCCCATCGTCGCCGCACCAGACGCTCCAAGGAACCGAACACCATGTTGTCCGCGAGGAGGCCCAGAGCGACGATCACGACCATCACCGAAAGCACCTGGCTCATGTCCGAAAGCTCGCGCCCCATCATCAGCATGTGCCCCAATCCGAGCGAAACGAACAGCAGCTCGCCCGACATAAGGGCCCGCCACGCGTACGACCAGCCGAGCTTCGCCCCCGTCATCAGGGCGGGCAGGGAGGCGGGCAGAAGCACGTCCGTGGTCAGGCGTAACCCGCTTGTGCCCATCGTGCGGGCGGCGCGGACGTAGGTCGGCGGCAGGTTGTGGACGCCGTCGCGCACCGCCGCCGCGATGGAGACCATCGAGCCCATTACGACCACGAACAGGATCGCCCGGTCGTTCAGGCCGAACCAGAGCAGGGCGAGCGGAAGCCAGCAGATGCTCGGCAGGGACTGGAACCCGGTGACGAGCGAGCCCAGCGTCTCGTCGGCCAGCTTTTGGCGCGCGAGAAGGATGCCCAGAGGCACCCCGATCACGAGCGACACGAGATAGCCCAGCATCACGCGGCGCAGGCTCACCGCCACCGCGTCGGGCAGGGTGCCGTCGGCGATGAGACCCCAGAGGGTGCGGCCGACCGCGAGCGGACCGGGGAAGAGGGTCTCGTCCCAGATGTGCCGCATCGCGAGCAACTGCCAGAAGGCGACCAGGGCGGCGAAGAAGACGAGGCGGCGGACGAGGATCACCAGACCACCTCTTCCGGATCGGGCACGCCCCGCATCTCGTTCGAGACGCGCTGGGCGGCGCGGGCCACCGTCACGTCGTCGATGTGGCGGGGGCGCGGAAGGTCGACCTCGAACGTCCGCTGCACCCGGCCCGGACGCGGCGCCATGAGCACGACCCGGTCGCCTAGGACGATCGACTCGCGCACGTTGTGGGTCACGAACAGGATCGTCGCTCCCGTCTCCGCCTGAAGGGTCTGCAGAACCCCGTACAGGTCCTCGCGGGTCAGGGCGTCCAGCGCCGAGAACGACTCGTCCATCAGGATCACGCGCGGCTCCATCACCAGGGCGCGGGCGATCGCGACGCGCTGGCGCATGCCGCCCGAAAGCTCGTGGATCGCGTGGCCCTCGAACCCCCCCAGTCCCACCCGCTCCAGCGCCCGCGCCGCGCGCTCGGACCGTTCGCGGCGCGGGACGCGCGCCTGCTTCAGGCCGAACTCCACGTTGCCGCGCACCGAAAGCCAGGGAAAGAGCGCGCCGTCCTGGAACACGAGGCTCCGGTCCGGCCCCGGCCCCTGGATGGGCGCGCCGTCGATCAGAATCTCGCCCGCGTCGGGCCGGTCGAGCCCCGCGACGAGGTTCAGGAGCGTCGACTTGCCGCAGCCCGAAGGCCCAGCGAGCATCACCGTCTCGCCCGGGAACACCTCCAGCGAGACGTCCTGAAGGGCGACGACGTCCTCGAACCGGCGGCAGACGCCGCGCACCGCCAGCCTCGGCGTCCCGTTCCCATCGTGGATCAAGGCGCGCGCTCCGCGAGGCGCGCGCCCGTGTCCACGAGGGCGCTCAGGTCGGGCTGGTCGGCCTTGAGGTAGCCCGCGTCGTGCGCCGCCTGGGCGAAGGCGGCGAGGTTGGGCGGATTGGGATCGGTGGTGAAGGTCACGTGGGCCCAGGCCTCGCGCAGGATGCGGTCCTTCAGGGGCTTGCCGGAAAGCCGCTTGATCGCGTCGTTCGCCGCCCGCTGCGCGTCCGAGGGATGGGCGGCCATCCAGGCCACCGTCGCGGCGTGGGCGCGCACGAACTCGCGGACGAGATCGGGATGCGCTTCCATAAAAGCCCGGCGCGCGACGAGGACGGTGGTGGTGAACCGACCGCCGGGCCAGAGCGTCCGCTCGTCGACCGCCGTCCTGCCGCCGCCCTCGTCGCGCAGGCGCGAGGCCCAGGGCTCGGGAACCCAGGCGGCGTCCAGCCCGCCCCGCTTGAACTGGGTCAGGATGTCGGCGTTCGCCATCGGCACGATGGATACGGTGCCGCCCCGCTCGCGCGAACGCAGTCCGCTCTGCGCGAGGAAGTGGCGCAGGGAGACGTCCTGGGTGCCGCCGAGCTGCGGGACCGCGACGATCCGGCCGTCGAGGTCGTGGACGGCCTGGATCGTGCCGTCTTTCGCGATAAGTGAGGCCCCGCCGTCGCACGCCCCCGCGACGATCCGCAGCGCCGCGCCCTTCGTCTTGATGTAGGTGTTGATCGCGGGACTCGGGCCCACGAAGGCCATGTCCACCTCGCCCGCGAGAAGGGCCTCCATCGCCTCGGGACCGGCGTTCACGACGCGCGTCTCCAGGTGGATGTTCGGCAGGGCCTCCGCGTAGCGGCCCGATCCCACTCCGATCAGGGCGGGAGCGTGGGTCAGATTCGGAAAGTAGGCGAGCCGCAGGGGCGTCTGGCCCGCTTGGGCGGCGCGCTCGCCGTGGCCCCAGCCGCGACCCAGGGCGAGACCGAGCAGGATGGCGAGGCCCACCCCCGCGTTCGCCAGTTCCGCCGTTCCCCGTCCCATCCCCATAGCCTACTACGCTAGAGACTATTGGATTTATAGCGCCCCGCGTCGGCGCGGTAGAACCGAACGATCGTAGGCTCCGGAACTACGGAGCCTTCGTCGGGGCAGGGAGCCCCTTCTTCGACATCGCGTCGAACGAGTCGAGGATGGTCTTTCCCATCGCGTCGACCTTCTTCGGGTCTGCGTCGGCGGCGGCGAACCAGCGTCGCTCGTCCAGCCGATAGCCGTAGGTCTCGACGAGGACCTTCTGGAGGTCGGGCAGGTGCGCGGCGCCGTAGAGGACGGCGATCGAGCGTGGCGGCGCCGGGCTGGCGAAGGCGGCCCCAAGGGCGTCCACCACCGTCTTGTTGCGCGCGGCGAGAATGATGGCCTGGGTCGCCGGATCGAGCATCGTGCCGATCGCGTTCGTCCCGGCGGCGCGCACCATCATGATCTTGATCGCCTCCTTCATGCCGGGCGAGGCCATCCCGAGCATCGAGGCGAGCATCTTCGACTGCTGCGAGTTCGGATCGAGTACGCCCTTCACCGTGTCGAACTGGGTCGGCTTGCCGTTCGCGTTCGCCGCGTTCATCTTCTCCAGCTCGGCCCATTCCAGGTCGACGTTCGTCCAGTTCGGATGGTTGTAGGTGATCTGGGTCTGCTGGAACTCCAGGCCGATCGCGTCGCTGAGCACCTTGTAGGTGGGCGTCTGCGTGGCCCCGACGGCGGGGTTGGGCTTCGGTCCATTGCGCACCCCCTCGTAGAGCACCGCGTCCTGGTAGCCCAGCAGGCGCTGGAGGTTCGCGTAGTACGGCTTGCTGCCGATGTGGATGGCCCCGACGAGCCACACGATGGGCTTCCCGTCTGCGACGAGCCGCTGGGCGGCGGTCCGCATTTCCAGCGTGCCGTCGGACCATGTCACCATCTTGGTGTAGGTCGGCGTGGCCGAAACCGCATCTGGCGTTTGAAGGCGAACGGGGGCGAGGAGAAGGGCGGCGAGAAGAGCGGCGGGCATCTAGGGTTAGTGTACGTCCGGAACCCCACCGCCGAGGCGAGGGTCCCAAAAGGCATGAACGTGCATCGCGCCGTCGCCGCCGTCTCTGTCGCCGCTCTCCTCGCGACGCTTGGAACCGCCCAGTGGGATCGCGGGCGCGGCAAATTGGGTCGCCGTGAGAAGAAGGCTCACGTGACGAGCACCGACTACAAGCGCAACTCTAAGCGCGTCTCCAACCGGGGCGTTCGGCTTCTCAAGGTCTACTCGAAGTCGCCCTGCATCCAGGGGCGCTCGTGGGGCTACACGAACAACCGTATCTGGGTCTCCCGTGGCTGCGACGCCGACTTCGCCTACATCCCGCGCCGCTAAGGCTGCTCGCCGTCCGACGATCTTGTCGTCGTGGACAGCCTCGCGTCCACGTCCGCAGGGTCCCGATCGAGCCGGGAAGACCCGAAAAGCCTTCCGGGCTCGTTCCGTTATGTCGCTTGGTCGGTTGGAGGCCAAACACCCTCAGCACATGATCCACCCGTCCCATAGGAGCGCGCAGATCGCCCACGCTGCTCCGACCGCCGAGACCCGAATCCAGTAGGCCCTCCTTCCCACGCCTGGAGCCCCTCGAACGGCGAAGACGCCCGCAAGTACGATGAAGCCGAGCGCGAGTTCGGCGCATTGAAATTCCCCATAACGAGTCCCGCATCCGAAGGGAAGACGCGGAACGTTGAAGAGGCCGGGCAAATAAGGAGTCGAGAACCCCAGGAAGGCGAACAGCGCGGCCAACCGCCGGGTGCGCGCCATGCCCAGCATTAGCGGACCGACAAAAGAGCGGGTAGCACGACGAGATATAGAAAGGCGACGGCCATCGCCTTGGGCAGAGCCGCCCGCCTCAACGTTCTGGCCAGAGACTTCTGCGTCGCGTCGATTCCAAAGAGCGCCAGGAGCATCAGGTCGAGGCTTAAGGGCGGCATTCCGCTTCCCCGTAGCGCGGCGCGTTCCCACAACGTCCCATTTCCATCAGGAGTACGCCCATCGCCGCCGGAAGGAGTGGCAGCAGCAAAGCCAGAAGGGCGAACACCTCGTATAGACGCCGGATCCGCGCGATCCTCCATCCCTGCCACCGCGCTCACCTCCACTATACGCCAGCAAATCCCGCTGGAGGCCGATTCTAGGAGGCGGGCAGTTCGTAGGTGAACGTGTCCGCCGTCTCGAAGACGCCGGGGCTCGTTTCGCTCTTGTAGAGGATGGTGACCTTCCGGTCGTCCACGTCCACGAGGCAGTAGCCGAGGGCCTGCTCCACGTGGGCGATCCGCGCAAGGCTCCAGTCGCCGTCCGAGGTCGGGAGCGTCTTGCCCTTCACGAACGGCGCCCCGGCGGTTCCGACCACGAACTGGTGGATCGTTTGGGCATCGCGCTGGCCGGTCAGCTTCGCCGCCGCATGGTCGTACAGGTGGTCGTGCCCGAAGAAGACGGCGCGGCTGCCGGCCGCCACCAGGGACTTGAGCATGGCGTCGCGCGGGGCGGGCGTCGTGTTCATGCCGTCGGTATGGTTGCCGGAGAAGAACGCCATCTTGTGGGCGAAGGCGAAGACGTGCGGCGGATGGGGCGACTTCAGGGTAGCGTCGAGCCAGGGCTGATTGATCCCCAGATCCTTGCCCCGGAACTGATCGAGCGAAATGAAGAGGCAGTTCTTCAGGGGGTAGGCGTAGGTCATACCCTCTTCGCCCGCTGGACCGTCCTGCGGATTCGCGTACGGGCCGCTGAGCGCCTTGCGCCAGACGTCGCTCGCGTGGGGACAGTGCGTCTCGTGGTTGCCGCGCGCGGCCAAGACCTTGATGCCCGCGTCGTAGACCGGCTTCATGGTCGCGAGCCAGGTCTCGAACTGCGACGTCTCCGCCTGGTCGGTGTCCGCGCCGCCCACAAGGTCGCCGTTGAAGAGCAGCGCGTCGGGCCTCTCCGCGACGATGGCCGTCACCAACCGTCTTAGGCCAGTGACGTTCACCCCGTTCTCGTCTAGCCCCGGACGCGGCGCGCTCGCGTTCTAGCGGTCGTCCCCCGTCACGACGAACCGAACGTGCTGAGCCCGCGAAAGCGAAGCGAGAGCGAGCAGGAACAGGGGGGCGAAGCGCCGCATCCCTCCAGAGAACCGTAGGCACGTTAGAGGGCGGTTAAGAGCCTTTCCGTGAACGAAACACTGGCTTTTATCTAAGAAAATGGGTTCAATCCTATTCGTTGAGAATGCGTTCAACGAGAGGGTTCCTTAACGCTGGCTTGACGGGATCCCTTCTACCTTAGGGGCGCACGTGACGCCATGCGGAAAGCCTTTACCCTCATCGAACTTCTGGTCGTGATCGCGATCATCGCTATCCTCGCCGCCATCCTGTTCCCGGTTTTCGCCCAGGCCAAGGCCGCCGCGAAGCGAAGCGCCTGCCTCAGCAACATGAAGCAGGTCGGCACCGGGCTTTATCTTTATGCCGGCGACTACGAGGACACCTTCATCACCGACAGCAAGTATCCCATCGGGAACGTCGGCGGCCCGAAGTGTACGGCGGTGGCGAAGGAGAACTGCGAGGGGAAGAACTCGTACTATATCTCGATCCAGCCGTACATCAAATCGTACAGCCTCTTCATCTGCCCGGAGGAGACCCGCCCCAATACGACCTACGACGGTGTAAATCAGACCGGGAAGCAGATCTCCTACGGCTACAACGAGGGGCCGGTGAGCGACCACGGCTGGGGCCTCGTCTCGGACGACGGCTCCGTGCCCAAGCGCGTGGGCTACAACTTTTCGCAGATCGACGCGGTCGCGGAGACGTTCGCCTTCGGTGACAGCCAGGACGGCGGCAACCCGGCGATCACCGCCGACAACAACCTCGCGACGGCGGGCGCGCAGGTGACGACCGGGGCCATGCGGCACGGCGGAACGTGGCAGATGAGCTTCTGCGACGGCCACGCCAAGTCCATCAAGTTCGGCTCGTTCGAGTACGGCGGTTTCGGCCGTGTCGGCCTTCCGAAAGACCGGAATCAGGGCCTCTATTTCTGCTCCCAGAAAGAGCGCGTGAGCCCGTTCAGCGGCTCGGGTTATCCGCTCCAGGCTCAGAACGTGAGCTGCGCGACCGCCGTCGCCGACCTGTACGACCACTCCGTCCTCGTCCCCTAACCCGTCCCCATCCCATCTCATGACCACCCTTCTCGCCTTTCTCGCCCTCGTTCCCGCTCCGCTCGTGGCGGACAAGACCGTCGAACTGCCCAAGGCGGGCGGCTTCGACGCCATGGCCTTCGACGCGGAGAATCATCGCGTTCTCGCCGCGCACACCGGTGCGGGAACGCTTGCCGTCCTCGACACCGACTCCGGCAAGGTCGATGAGATCGTGACGGGCGCCATCAACGGCGTTGCCGTCTCGAAGAAGCTCGACCGCTATTTCGTCGCTGGCGCGAACAACACGCTCGTCGCTATCGACCGGAAGACCCTCCAGGTGGCCGGGCGGGCGCCGCTCACCGGACCGGCCGACATCGTCGCCGTGGATACGAAGCGAGGCCAGGTCTACGTCGCGCACGACGATGGCACGGAGGACTGGGTGTTCGACGGCGCGACCTTGAAGCTCGTCGGAACGGTCGTCGTCGAAGAGGCTCCCGAGTTTATCGAGTACGACAAGACGACCGACCGGATCTACGAGAACATCAAGTCCTCGAACCACCTCCAAGTGATCGACCCCGAGACGCGCAAGGTCGTCGCGACCTGGGACACCGCGCCGATGACCTCGCCCCACGGCCTCGCGCTCGACAAGAAGGCGGGACGGGCCTACGCCGCCGGCAAGAACGGCAAGCTCGTCGTCTTCGACATGGCGACGGGCAAGGTCGTGAACACGGCGGCGATCGCCCCCGGCGGCGACGGGATCGGGATCGACCCGAAACTCGGTCGCGTGTACTGCCCCGGCAAGGGCAAGCTGACCGTGATCTCGACCGCCGACGCTTCGGTCGTCGGTGAGATCGACCTGCCCGCCGGTTCGAAGAACCTTGCGGTGGATACGGCCACCCACACCGTCTGGGTGAACGTCAGCGACGCAAAGGGAGCCCGCCTCATCAGCTTCAAGCCCGCTTCTTGAAGATGAGACGGGTCGGGACTCTCCTTACGCGGCGCGGCGTTCGGCCCAAGCGGCGTTCGCCTGGCGGGCCGCACGCTCGAGCGCCGTCCTTTCCGGCGCCGTCATCTCCGCCCGCCGCTCCGATGTCAGTTTCTCGACGAGGTCGATCCGGAATTCTACGTCCATCCCGAACGCGATGTCGTGGACGAGAGCGGCGCTCGCCGTCACCGAGCGTACGATCCCGAACGACGGTTCGGGGCCGGGCCAGCCGATGGGGAAGATCGTCCAGTCGCCAGGCGCGACCGAGGCCTCGGACGGGTTTCGCGTCTGCCCGCCCTCTTGCACGTAGAGTTCCATGAGAGGGGGTTTCCACCCGTGGGACGCTGCCGAACCCGAGGTTTTGCCGGTCTAGCGCATGAAGCCTCTGAGCGAGCGGCTGAGTCCGTAGTCGCGGACATGGCCGACGTCGTCGAAGTCGCCCGTGGGCCAGGGCGTCGCGCCGGTGCCGTAGAAGCCGACGTCGAGCCGGTCGTCCAGGTAGTGGAAGGCGACGAGGACGTCGCCCTCGAAAAGGCACGCGCCGGGAGCGGTGCGGCCCCGGAACCCCGGCCCTCGGTAGCGGTGGACCATCCAGCCCCCGTTGTAGTCCGGGTACGGCGTGTTCATCGAGAGGTACATCTCATGGCCGCCCGCGCCGCCCGGCGCGATGCCGCCCCCGAGCAGGGTGAGCCGTCCGTCGGGCAGCTTCGGCCCGCCCTCCTGCCACAGGAGGGTCATCCGGTGGCGGGCGTAGACGCCGGTCACCCAGGACCGGGCGGCGATCTTGGCCCCGCCGCCCGCGTCCACCACGAAGCGGACCACCTCCGTTCGACCTCCGTCGGGCTCGCCTTCCGGCCCGATCCGGCCGACCCACAGCGAGACGTCGCCCGGCGCGTTCCGCCCGGCGACCGCCCCCACCGGCACGTCGCTCCGCAGGTCGAGCGGACGCTCGGCGCCCAGAACCAAGCCTTCGCCCCTCGGACGGAGCGTCGCCAGGGTGACGGGGAGGCTCTTGTTGCGCCACAGGAGCAGCGCGAGGCGACCGTCGAGGGCCGCGACGGTGGGCCGGGCGCCGACCGTTCCCGCGAGCACGGTCGGCGGTCCGAAGAAGGGCTTGCCCCGATCGCCGAGGGTGACCTTGCGGACGACCACGCCGGGCGCCGTCGCGTAGGCGACCCAGGAGACGCCCTCGGCGAGGTAGGCGGCGCTGGGGTCGCCGACGATGCCGGAGGCGTAGTCCGCGCCCGTTTCCGACCAACGGTCGCCCTCGGCGCCGCGGTCGTGACCGATCCAAGACCGGGCGGCGAGGGTGGCGCCCTGGCCGTAGACGAGAAGCGGGCGGGGCTTGGTCGCGCCGCCGTGCGCGACGAGGATCGGGGCGGTCGTGGTCGTCCCGACGTTGAGCGAGGGGCCGAAGTCGGTGCCGTGCGTGTAGTTCACGTTCGCGCTCACGTCCTCCTCGCCCAGAACCCCGTTCCAGTTCCAGTCGATCAGGGTCTCCTTGCCGTCCGGCGTCGGCGTGACCCGATAGTGGTAGGGCTCGGCCCCGAGAAAGCGGACCGTGTCGAACGGGAACGGCAGCCGCTCGGAAAGGTGTTGCGGGTGCAGGACGAACGACGCCCGCGTCCCGTCGGAGTAACGGACCCAGTCGCCCTGGTTGTCGTATCCGTACGAGTAGGTGTAGCTCATCAGGCTGGGGTAGATCGCGCTGCCGGTGTCGCTCGTCCAACCGCTCCCGCTTCCGTAGTAGCCGTCGTGAGCAAGGTCGAGCTGATGCCCGAACTCGTGCGCGAACTCCTGCCAATGGCCGTTGAAGTGGCCGAAGTCGCCGTTGATCGCGGAGACGAGCGGTCCGCCCACCTCCGCGAACATCGTGTGGACGACGCCCCGGCGGTCGTGCGGCGGGAACCGGGCGTCGGCGTTGGCCATGACCTTGTCGTGGTCCGCGCGGGGCCACGGCCCCTTGTAGATCACGTGGAGGGCGATGCCGGTCGTCCCGTCGGGGTTGGCCACGGGGATCGATGCGAAGAACCGGACCGCCCGGTCCATGTTGGCCCGCAGCTCGTCGGGGTTGAAGTCGTCGAACCGCTCGATCTCCACGATCACGTCCCGGTGGCCCACCTTGCACCCGAGGGCGGCGAGGTCGAGCCCGCCCGGCTTGATCCTTCCCGTCTTCCACACGTCCGGCAGGCCGTCGTTCGCGGCGCTGTAGAAGCCTTTCGTCGCGTCCTTCGCGTCGAAGGCGAAGTGGACGTAGACGTCCTGCGGGCCGAACCGCTCGTGGCCCGCGCGGTGCCGGATCAGGTCGTCCTTCCCATCCCCGTCGACGTCCGCCACGTCCCAGGCCCCGTCCTCCTTCGCGACCGCCAGGCTCGGAAGATCGTTCAGAACGACGGCCGCCTTCGGTTCGCCGCCCATGAAAAGCCGTTGGCCGACGATGATGTCCGCCGCCTTGTCGCCCCGGAACCGCCCAACGGCGAGCCGCGCGTCGGACGAGACCTGGCCGAGCGTCCTCGCCGTCCCGAGGTCGCCCGCTTTCACCTCCAAAGGCGCGCTCTGCAGGTTGCCGTCCTCGTCGATCCAGACGCACCGACCGGTCTTCTCGCCCGCGAACGTCCCGGCGGCGAACTGCCGCACGCCGTGCAGCCGCGTCCGGATCGGGACCGGGATAAAGCCGCCCGACTCGCCGTTCCGCAGGAGCAGAAGGCTCCCGTTCGCATCGATCACGAGGAGGTCGGCCCGTCCGTCGCCGTCGAAGTCGGCCACCGCCGAGCGGGCCGGGGCTTTGGGAAGGCGTTCGGGCGGAACCTGACCCACCGTCTCGCTGCGCGCGTAGGTGTTCGTGCCGGGGGCCATGCCCGTGACCAGCCTGATCGATCCGTCGGGGAAGAGGGCCACGACGTCCGCCGCCGGCGCGTTGCGGACGAACGGCCCGCAGGCCGCCGCGAGGGGACCGGCCCCGGAACTCGGGCGCGCCACGTTGTCCGGCAACGGCTTGCCCAGAGGCGAGGTTCGGGACACGACGACGGCGCCGTCGTTCGCCGCGAGGGCGAGCAGATCGGCGTGGCCGTCGCCGTCGGCGTCGCCCGCCATCGAGAACCACGGGGCCGAGGCGAATCCGGTGTGCCAGAACTGCGGCGGCGTGAGGCCGAAGCCGTTCGGCGCCTGAAGCGAAGGAACGCCACGCGAAATGTTGAGGGAAAAGGCGCTCAGGAGGACCAAAAGCCATCGGGCTCGGAAACGCACGGGATAACTTACCCGCCGTCCTCAAGCGATCGGAGCGTAACGGGAGGGCGAAGTCGAGCGTCCTTCTCGTGTCTCTATGAGCCTTTACCGACGGACGCTCGCCGCATGGATCGTGTTGGGGACGCTGGTCGCGGCCTCAAGCGGTCAGATCAAACCGTACGGGAGGCCAGGAGGAGGGACCGTACAACCTCCAATGGCCGCGATCGTCCTCTTGACGGACGCGGAGGCGAGGGGGGATCTTGCGCTCACGAGGACTCAGGGCGAGGCGATCGACGGGATCGTGGCCGCTGGAAGGCGACGCGACGACGAGCTGTTCGAGGGGATCGATCGCCTTAACACGGACCATGGGGAAAGTCCTCCGTTTTCGACCTCCAGGGAAGAGTGGGACGAAAGGGAGGCGTTTGCGGTCGGGATGTTGGATCCGGGGCAACGAAATCGTCTTCGGGCTCTCCAGCTTCAGTCGCTCGGATTCTTCGCCCTGTTCGACGCGGACCTTCAGAAAGAGCTCGGCTTAGGCCCCGCGCAGGTCGCCGCGCTGGAAAGGGCCGACGATGCCCACGACGCCCGGCGGAGCGAGGCTATGGCCGCACTCTTTCCCCGAACCACGAAGGCGAACATGGAAAGGGCCTTCGCACGGCTAAGGGAGCAGGGCGAGGCCGAAACCCTGGCGATTCTGACGCCCGAACAGCGGAAGGCCTACCGCAAGCGACTCGGCAAGCCCCTGAAGACGACGACCGACTTTGGCCTGATGCGCGTTTAGGACGCGGACGGGGCGCGTCGGGTTTTGGGGCCCGGACTTGCCGAAGGCCCCCTGGATCTCTCCAATGCAACGGAGCGGCCAACCGGCCACCCAACCTCTCTATGGTGGGGCGCCGGACGGACGAAACTCGCTCCGTTAAACCACGCACATCGACCGGGTTCTCGAACGATCCGACGTCCCGGATCGCGTTATCGGTTCAACTCGACGAGCGCCGCTTCCCGAGCCTCGGCCATCGCCCGAAGTTCCGCCAAAGGTTCGTCGCCTTCGGAGAGCGCCTCTGCCGCCAGGGATCGTTCCACGAGCCGCCGGACTTCCGTGATCCAGCGCCCGTCCTCGACCAGGCAGGCCTCCGCCCCCTCCCGCGTAAGGCCGTGGCGAGCCGGAGCGGCCACCGTCAGCTCGAACATCCTGCGGAGTCGGCGGTTGGCGACCCGGACGAGACTCTCGGCGTGTTCCGGATCCAGAAGGCTGCGACGGGCGAGGGTCTCAACCTGATCGAGGTCGGTGGCCGCTTCCTCCAGGGCTTCCGCCCGGGAGGCCACCCGGCCTTTCCAGTGCGAGACGCTTCCCGCGAAGCCGCGCGGTCCGAGCCGAAGTTCGTGGCGCGTCTGGAACGTATGGACGACCAGCGGGATCCAACCGGCCAGCGCGAGGCTGGCCAGTCCCGCGTAGCCGGCGGGACCGGACGCGGCTCCGAACAGCCCCGCGCAGAACGCGCCCGCCGCGACCCCGGTTCCTAAGCCGATCAGGCGGTTCGGGACTTGCCGATTCCCCTCCCGATGCAACCAGACCATAAACCGCTCCATTCCGGCGTTAGTGTAGCGCGGGATTCCTACATTCGCCCTAAGGGATCAGGCGCGCGGCCCGCAGCCTCTCGAAGAGGGCGAAGAACGCCTCGTCGGTCGGCTGGTAGTCGAGGAAGCCCAGGCGGCGGCTCTTCGACATGTCGGCGACGACCTCGATGGGACGCCCAAGGTCGGCGTCCGTGTGCCACGCGGAAGCCAACCGGTCGAGGTTCGGCTCCGCGAGACCGTGCCGCTCGGCGATCGTGCGCCACACGGGCACCGCGTCCGCGAGCTGCGCCTCCAGCGGCGTCCCATCGCCCGGGAACGGCGCGGGTTCCAGGTCGAACCAGCCCGCGATCCGGCCCCACATCCAGCTCCAGCGGAACACGTCGCCGTTCACGACGTTGAACGCCTCGTCGCGGGCGGCAGGTGTCGTCCCCGCCCACTCCAGGTGGCGGGCGAGAAGCCGCGCGTCGGTCATGTCGGTCAGCCGCTCCCACTGGGTGGCCGATCCGGGGAAAAGGAAGGAGCGGCCCGTTTCCCGGCAGATCGTGGCGTAGGCGGCGAGGGTAACGCCCATATTCATCGCGTTGCCCACCGCGTAGCCGACGATCGTATGGGGGCGGTGCACGCTCCAGCCGAACCCCTCGCGGGCGGACGCCTCGAAAAGCCGGTCTTCCTGCTCGTAGTAGAAGTTATCCACGTCCAGCCGGGGCTGGTCTTCGCGAAACGGCGTGGGGGGCAGGCTGCCTTTGCCGTACGCTTCGAACGGCCCGAGGTAGTGCTTGAGGCCGGTGACGAGGGCGACGTGCTCGACGGATCTCGAGCGGGAGACCGCGTCCAGGAGGTTACGGACCATCGCGCCGTTGACCCGGATGTTCTCCGCCTCCGTCGGCTGACGGGCCCAGGTGGCGAGGAAGACGTGGCTCGGCGCCACGTCCTTCAGGGCCGTCGCGAGCGATTCCGGCGAGTGGAGGTCGGCGGCGACGGGCCGGATCCCCTCGCGCGGGGCGGGGTTGCGGGACATCCCGTAGACGGTCCAATCCCCTTTTCCGTCCAGATGATCCGCGAGGTTGAGGCCCACGATTCCTGAAGCGCCCACGATCAGCGCGGTTTTTTCCGACATCGACCTTCCTACGCGCGGTCGGCGCGCCCCGCCCGCATCGAAGATGCGGGCGGGAGGCGCTTCAGCAGCACGGGCAGACGCCGGGCACGATCACGAACAGGGTCGCCGAGTAGTGGACGCTCGCATACCCCTCGCCCTTGGCCTCCTGGTCCGTCCAGTGGGCCGCGACGAGATAGGCGTTCGCCTCCCGGAGCGTCATCCGCACCGTGCCGTCCGCGCCCGTGGTCTTCTCGTAGGCGGGATCGAGCCCGCCTTTGGCCTCCGCCCCCCGCGGCACGAAACCCACCCGGACGCCCGCCATCGGCTTTCCCCGGTAAAGGACGCGGACCCGCAACGCCTCGCCCGGTCCCATCGGGACGACGGGGTTCGTGAGGGGAACCAGTTCGAACGGCGCGCCTACCGGACGGTCGAACCCTGGAGTGGAGCGCGACACCCGATCCAGGCTCTTGCTCACGAGGAAGCACGCTTTCGCGCACTTCACATCGCGTACGGGGGCGTAGCCCATCACCTTGTCGAACCGGCTCACCGCCGTGTAGAGTCCCGGCTTCGAAGGCTGGAACCGCGTCGTCCAATAGCCCTCCTGCGGGGCGTAGCCTGTGTCCACGAGGCTCGGCGTCAGGTCGAGCCGCTTCGCGTCGGGCCCGATCACGGCGAGCGACTGGTCGCCCGCCGCTACCTTGCCCGCGACCTTGAAGTCGCGGTGTTCGTTGCCGTGGTTCCCGAGCATCAACGAGAGGCTCAGCCAATCGCCCGCCCGCACCACGCTGGCGCTCGGCTCGATCCAGACGTCGTGGGCCGACGCGAACGACGGCGCCAGAAGCAGCAAGGCGCCGAACGGGAGGAGAACGGGGCGCCTCATCGCATCCCTCCCGCTTTCATCCGATTGCCCATCCCGAGTTCGCAGCCTGAGGTGATCGCCTGGGGCGCGGGGCGGGTCTCCATGTGCCGGTCCTTCACTCGCGCCAGTGAGGCGACGCGTGCGGTCATCTCCCGGAGCATCGGCGCGGAGTAGCCCGCGTAGCTCAGGACGATTCGGCCTTTAGGGTCGATCAGGCGGCAGGCGAGCCCCGCCTCCGCGCCGTAGGCCCGGGCGATCCGTCCACCGGGATCGGCCAAGACGCGGAACTGCGGCCCGGTCGCCGCCCGCCACGCGGCGGCGTCGGCCACCGAGCCGTACACCACCCCGACGACGTTCGCGACGTCTCGGTAGACGTTCTGGACCCGGTCGAAGTAGGGCTTGCCGCTCCGGCAGCAGGGGCAGCCCTTCTCGATGAACACGAGGAGGGTCGGTCGAGTCGCCAGCGCGGCGAGCCTTACCGTCCGTCCGTCCGCGTCCCCGGTCGAGAACGCGGGGGCGGGCTGTCCGACGAGCGTCCGCGCCCACGCGACGGCGGAGACGGCGGTGACGTGCCCCGCCCGCTTACCGTTCGCGTCGAGCGTATGGTCCTGGAGGATCGGGGGGGCGAACATCAGTTCGACCTCCCCTCGTTGCGCGGATCGAAGGAGCCCGCGTAGACGCCCTTCGGCAGGTCGCGCCACCAGAGCTGGGACCATTTCCCGTACTTCGCGTGGCCGTCGACATAGGCGTCGTTCGCGCCGCCGGAGAACGCTTCCGTCTTGATCTCCCGGGTTCGCTCCTTTGCAGGGTCCCAGGTCAGGTTCTGCATATAGGGGCTCGTCTGTTCGCTTGGCGTCCCCCAGTAGAAGCCGTGGAAGTGGTCGCGCGGGGGGACGTCGTCGGCGGCGAGTGCGATGTACACGACGCTGGCGGGGGAGGCGATGGACGACTGCACCGAGTATCGGCCCACCGAGCCGTCGGAACCCTTGAAGCCGCCCGACATGAAGGCGCTCAGCAGGTAGCTCGTCCAACGGTAGCCCCAGAGGGGATCGCCTGCAGGCGTGTCGAGCTGCGGCCGCCGCGTCCCGGCGGGCGGCCATTTCGCGCTCGCGTCGCCCGGCGAGCGGAACAGGTCCCAGTTCTTGACGTAAGGCTGGCACTGGAGCGGCCAGGAGTTGCCGACGGACGGGTACGACGTGAGCGGGAACGCGTCGTCGTTGTCGTTGCCGTAGAGCATGATTATCGTGCCGATCTGCTTGAGGTTGGAGAGGTCGGCCGTCTTCTTCGCGGCGGCTTTGGCCTGGGCGAAGACGGGGAACAGGATCGCGGCGAGGATCGCGACGATCGCGATGACGACGAGGAGTTCGATCAGGGTGAATGCGCGTTTTTTCGGCATGGTTGCCCCTCCCAGGGGGCGTGCGGGCGTGGCGCCGTCGACGCGTGAGGGCGCGTCGACGGAGAAGGTCGAATCGGAAGAATCGGCCTTACGCGCCTTGGGGAGGGCGGACGAAGGGAGGGGTCGGGACCACCGTCAGGCGGGCGAGGTAGGTGTCCGCCGCGAGGACCTCGGGCAGACGGCCCGGCAGGGCGAGCGCGAGGGGAGCCTCGGCGGCGAACAAGGCCTCGACGCGGGGCACGGGAATCTCGGCGGCTCCGTGCGGGGCCGCCTTCTTCTCCGCGCAGCGGCACTGGAGGAAGCCCTGCTCGCCTTCTTTGGGCTTGCGGACCTCGTAGCCGACGATCCGGTCGCAACAGTCGCGCTTGGCGACCACGACGCTCTGGACAGTGGCGGTGGGGCACTGGACGCCCCGAGGGGTGACGGTGGCGGCGCGGGAGACGGAGCACCAAAGGAGGAGCGCCGTCAGGACCAGCGCCAGGATCTGGCGCGTCCCGGGAAGGGGATTGCGCAGCCAAACGGAAGCGCGTCGCATCGCGCGGTCATTGTACCAGCGCGAACAAACGCGAAGCGTTTGTCGTAAAGGTCCTGACGTCCCTTGCGCCGCGCTCGCGGTAGAAGGGGGAAGATGCCTGGATTCCTCATCGTCTTGACCTTTGAAGGCGCGGCCCCGTCGACGCCACCCGAAAACGACCCCAACGGCGACGCCGAGCCTTCTCTGTGGATCGGCGTGGGAAGAGACGAACGGGCGCTGTCGATCCGCTCGTTCGAAAGCCGTGCAGAGGCCGACGCGCACCTGCAGGCGAGGGTCGACGGCGCCGAGACGCTTCCCGAACCCGACGGCGCGATCCCGAGCGTTCAGGGCATCGAGATCGTGCGGCGGCAAGGTCCGGGACTCGACGGCGCGGCGGTCGGAAGCTACCTGAGCGCGGTTCAGAGCCTCGCCCATCCAGGATACGGCTCCGAGGCTGGAAGGAGGCTCGACGAAACGCTTGCCGGCGTCGAGTCGATCCCTGGCTACGCCGGACACGTCCGAGGCTACAACGCCGCCCTCCCGGATGAGAACTGGGCCTTCGTCTTCTGGAGCTCGCCGCCCGTGATCGATCACGACCGCACCGAGGAAGACCTCCACATCGAGCGCTACCGACGCGTCCGCTAACGGTACGCGATTCTGAGCGTGTTCACGTCGGCCCGCGAGACTCCGTCCGTCTGCGGACGGACCGCCATGATGTCGCCTGCGTCAGGGCTATGGCCCCAGATGCCGAGGGCGTGACCGAGTTCGTGCGTCGCGGTGCGCCGCACGCTTTCGCGCGGGAGCGCCTCGCCTTCGCCGTCCTCCACCGCGAGGTCGATCGACGCCCAACCGCCGCGTTCGAGCGTGAGTCCCGTCAGGCGCGTACCCGCCGCCGGGCGTCCGAACGCGAACGCGATCTCGGCGTCCCCGATCCGGCGGACGGGCACGTAGGCGAAGGTCAGCCCCGGACCCGTCGACGACCGCGTCGCGGCCGCCCATGCGGCGCACGCCTCCTGCACGATCGATCGCTGGTCGTCCGTCACGAACATGGGATCGGCCACGACGCCGACGCGGATCGGAAGGGTGCGCCGCGCGGGGAAGAGGCGCGGGGCGTAGTCCCGGTCTTCCACCGGCGACAGAAGGCGGGCCGCGTAGTTCGGGAGAAGGGAGTCGTCCCCTCCGAGGAGGAGGGCCGTCAAGGCGAGCGGGGCGAGCACGCCCTCATCCTCCGCCCCGGATGTGAGGACGGGATGAAGTCCCCTCTCTTCATCGAATCTTCACATTCTCGGGGTTCTATCGAGGCTGAGATCACCGTGAACGACGATCTTTCCATCATCCTGCTTCTCGAAGACGGCCTCGACGGCGAGTCGAAAGCCACACGAAACGGGGACCTCAAGCTCGACCCGTGGCGCGGCGCCCAGACTATGGTCGATGACCGGCCCACGACGTGCGTCCGCTAGATCGCCCGCCGTTGGCTGGTCGCTCGCGACGGCGGACCGCTCCCCCGGCCTGCGTTCGACGTACGCTCGACGACACGCGTCGGACGTGCGTGAAAACGTTCAAGCTTTGAAGGGACTGGAAAGCGAAATCGCCTTCCAAAAGAAGAATGGCGTCCTATAATGCGCAGGTGATCTTCTGGGGCCTCCTGGCGTCGCTTTTCGCCCAAGGGACGAAATCGGCCTCGCCCCACCCTTGCCGACTACCTTCGGACGGCGAACGTCGAACGAGCGGTCGCGGTCGCCCCAGAGACGGTCGTTCAAGGGAAGAGCGGCGAGGAGCTGGCCGCGTTCGACCGCAAGGCGGTTCCTTTTGGAACCCTGCGGGCGATCGTACCGACGACAAAGATCGCGTTCGACGACCGCCCGCACGAGCCCCAGAACCCTTACGGCGGACTTCCTCGCTCGACGAAGGTCCTCTACCCGTTGACGCTGCTGACGCATGCGCAGTGCGCTCGCGCAACGGGGCTCGGCCTGGGGTGGAACGATCTCCAGGGAGAGGCGCGGGCGGTGTTCCTCTCGATCCTTCCCGAGACGCTCGCCTGGACGAAGTACCGCACGAACGCCTATGGAAAGGCGTCGACTCCGCTCGGCAAGGGCGTCCTCCAAGGGGAGAAAGCCCGCGCCGTACGCCTGAGGATCGAGCGAAAGGTAGGATTCGAGGTTCCCCTGCAACGCGCCCCCGACGACTTTACCGACCGAGAAAGCGACTCGGAGGACGCGCCGCCCGGTGAGACTTCCCTCAAGCGCGTCTCCGGGCCGGACGACCTCCGGCTCACGCCGCCGCTCGTGAACGTTCGGAGCGGGGAGACTCCTTGCCGGCTTCCGACGAAACCTATACGCCGCAGGCGGCGGGCATCCACTTCCTCGTTCCCCTTCCCGGATCCAAGGCGAAGGAGAGTCCCATCGCGACCGACTGGATGCGGGAGGCGCCGCTCGGCTTCGATCTGAGCGCTCTCGCTCCGACCGATTGGGATTCCGCGCTCGCGCGCTGGCTCGAACGGCCTGCGTCCAGAGGCTAAACTCACGACGATGGAGGCGAAAGGATCGTCCAGATCGACTCATTGATCGGGCTCGGGATGATGTGGATCATGGCCTTGGTCGTGAGTTCGCCGCGCGTTTTGGCGTGGTATCGTGCTTGGCGCGAGGAGGTGAGGAGCTCGTCGATTTCCGAGTCGCACCGCCGGGCGCGCTTCGCCGTCGAGTGGACCAACGCCAAAGACGCGTGCCGGTGGCTGCGCCCCCTCGCCCTCGGACTGATGGCCTTCCTGACCTACCGGGCGTTCGTCTCGCCGGCCCAGCCCACACGTCCAACCCCGCCCATAGACGGCGGGAACGACGCCGCGAACGCCCGCTCGAACGCTGCCGGATCTTCGTAGAACGACGCGTGGCCGACGTTCTTCGCGACGACGAGCCGCGCGTTGGGGAACGTGCTCGCGGTGTGCCGGGCGGCGGCGAGCGGCATAAGGGCGTCCCGTTCGGCGTGGTAGACGAGCACGGGAAGCCGCGTCCGGCGGGCGGTCGCGTCGTCGTCGAAACTGCGGTTCACCATCGCGCTCAGGGCCTTCGGCGGCGTGAGCATGTTGAAGGCGAGCTGCCGCTCGAACGCCTCGGCGGGCGGCTGCCGAAGGAAGCAGGCGCGCAGGAAGGCGGTGCGGGCGGCGATCCGCGTCGCGAGATCGGGGGCGGCCATGCGGGCGATGACGTCGCTCGCGGCGCGATGGCCCGCGTCGGGCGCCTTGATCCAGCTATCGAGGTAGACGAGCCCGCCGAGATCCGACGAGCCATATCGACTCAGGTAGTCCGAGAGGACGATTCCGCCCATCGACCAGCCGACGAGAATGGGCCGTTTGGCGTGGACAGCCCGGATGACCGCGTGGAGTTCTTCTCCCCAGCGTCCCTTCTGGTAGTAGCGCGCGGCGCTTGGCGCGTCGGATTCTCCGTGGCCGCGTAGGTCGTACGTGATGATGCGGTAGCGGCGAGCGAAGCTCCCGCCCGTCTGCTTGGTCCAGGAAAGGTGGCTCTGGAGCAGGCCGTGGATCAGGACGACGGCCGGGCCTTTGGGATTGCCCCACTCCTGCACGGCGACGCTCAGGCCGTCGGCGGTCCGGACGTGCGAGGTGTGCGTCGGGCCGGAAGAGAGGATCGTGGTCGAGAGAATCAGGGGGAGGACGGTCATGCGCTTTTTGCCCGCCACGCGGCGCGGCGTAGAATGAGGGTACGCAGGGACCGTATGGAAAGGGAAGTAGGTACCGAAACGATACTAAAGGCGATCGACGAGGCCGATCCGTTCGCCCGACCGGGCTGCCCGATAACCTGGCTGCTGAGCGTGCTCGCGGGCAAGTGGGTGTTCCCTGTGCTGTACCAACTCACCGTCGCCGACGGCCCGCTCCGATTCGCCGTTCTCCAGCGGACGATCGGACGGGTCACCCAGAAGGAGCTGACGAAGACCCTGCGCGATCTGGAGCGGGACGGCTTCGTCACACGCACCGTCTACGCCGAGATGCCGCCGCGCGTGGAGTACGCGATCACGGAACTCGCGGATTCGCTCCGCGTCCCGCTGTGCGCCCTCGGCGATTGGGCGGCGGACCACCGCCCCCGGACGAACGCCCCCACCTGACGGGAGAGGTTGGAAAACTCGTTCGGCTTCGCCCGCTTCCTTGCTGCACAAAGACGGAGCGATGCAAGGCCTGTACCAGGGGCGGTGAGCCGACAAGGAGGTTTTCCGTCGCCGATTCCGAGACGCAGGTTCCGGCAAGGGACGTCGATCCGATTTCCCCGCCAGACAGGAGCCAAAGCCACGCTCCTCATGCTCTAAGGGTTAGACTTCCGCGTAGCCATAGACGGCCTCGCGAGCCCCCGTCGTAAGGGCTGGCGTGTCGAACAAACACCGCTGGGGAGGGGTCGAAGGGCTATGACCCAGCCTCCAGGCGCCGCGAGCGGGAGGCTCGGATGCTGACCGGCGTCGTTTCAGGAGCGTTGTCGGTTCTGTTCCTTCAAGGCAAGGGAACTTCGCTTCCGCAGATCTACGTCGGCAAGGAACCGGTCACGTTCGGAAAAGCCCAGCCTCTTCGCGCCGGAGGTCGACTGCTGATCCCCTTGCGGGAGGTCGTGGAAAGGCTCGGAGGAACGATGATCGACGGTCCTCTCCGTCGATCTAGCGTCGTTACGGTAGGTCGACGCCGCGTCAAGCTCTCCCTCACCGGCGGTAGATCCTACGTCAACGGTGTCCCGCGCAGCCTGCGGGCGGCCCCTTGGATCAGCAAGGGCGAAGTCGTCGTCCCGGTGCGCTTCTTCTCGGACGCGCTCGGCGTAGCGACGGTCGACGACCCGCGCCGCGGAATCCTCCAGATCGTTCCCGAAAATGGCCTCCGAGCCCAACCCTAGAACACCGATGCTCACCCTTCTCGCTTCGATCGCGTTCGTCCAGACTCCGCCCATGCCACCCCACACTCCCCGGCGCGACCGCCGTTACCGGTGGGGCAACGCGAACCGCGCTTCGGTGGTCGTGAACGGCGATACCGTCTCCCGAAACGCGTTGATTCGCGATAACCGGGTTCAAGTTCCGATGCGCCCGATCTTCGAGGCTCTGGGGGCGGACGTGCGTTGGTACCCCACGAACCAAAAGGTGGTGGCGCACCGGGGAAGCCGGGTCGTGAGCCTGATCCTGGGTCAGAACTTCGCCTACGATCCCAAACCCGTCCTCTTGGACTATCCGCCGCGCATGGTGCGGGGCGTGGTCTACGTGCCGCTTCGCTTCGTCGCCCAGACCCTAGGCGCGAAAGTGAGCTTCGATCGACGCCGTAAGATCGCGCGGGTCAAAACGGCGGCGCGAAGGAACGACCGATAGATCCGGCGAACTGGCGCGGCGTGCGGCGATGATCCTGCGACTCCAATGGGTGGCCGAACGTCTGCGGACGAGCTATTGGTTCTTGCCGGGATTCCTCGCCGTGATCGCGATGGGCCTTGCGTGGGCGATGCCACGGCTGGATGAGGCGAACGCCGTCCGCGAACTCGGCTGGACGTACGCCGGTGGACCGGACGGGGCGCGGGGCGTCCTTTCCGCGATCGCCAGTTCGGTGATCGGCGTAGCGGGCACCACCTTCTCCATCACGATCGCCGTCCTTTCGCTCGCCTCTGGGCAGTTCGGACCCCGGCTCCTGCGTGGATTCATGCGGGACGCCGGAAACCAGATCGTGCTCGGCTCCTTCACCGCGACCTACCTCTACTGCCTGCTCGTACTGCGAACCATTCGGGGTACGGAGAGGGCTACCTTCGTGCCTCACCTCTCGGTGACCTTCGGCGTCGTACTCGCCACATTGAGCGTTGGTCTTCTCATCTACTTCGTCCATCACGTCGCGGCGTCGATCCAGGTGAGCCACATCATCGACGAGGTCGGACGGGAGACGGACGCGACGGTGGAACGGCTCTTTCCGAAGGAGATCGGCGAGCCGAAGGGCGGCGCGGCGGCCCCAGACGCGGAACCGGAAGGATTGTCGTCGCGCCATATCGGCTACGTCGAATCGGTCGACGGCGAGACGCTGATGGCCCTTGCCAAGGCGCAGGAGTTGGTCGTGCGGATCGAAGTCCGCCCGGGAGAGTACGTCCTGCCCGAGGCGAGGCTTCTGTCGGTATGGCCTGCCCTCGGCGATCACACGCACGCGTTCGAAGCCGCGTTCGTGTTCGGGCGTCAGCGCACCACGATCCAGGACGCCGAGTTCGCGTTTCTCCAACTTGCCGAAGTCGCCGTCCGGGCTCTCTCGCCGGGCATTAACGACCCCTTTACCGCGATCCAGTGCCTCGACCGGATCACCGCTTCCATGTGCCTCCTCGTTCAGCGCCGCTGGCCTTCGCCGTACCGCTCCGACGAGGCGGGCGTGCTTCGGGTGATTGCGGAGCCGATCACTCCCGGCCAGATGGTCCGGGCTGCGTACGGCCTGATCCGGATGGCGGCCCACGATTCGCCGCCGGTTCTTGAGAAGCTTCGTCTCTGTCTCGACGTGCTGCTCGATCGAGTCGAGAACGGTCCCTTACGCGAGGCGATCTTGGAAGAGCGCGAACGGTTGCCGAAACCTTGACCGTCCTTCCCTCCCTCGCGCCGTGGGCACGGGAACGCCGCCATCCTACGTACGCCTTCTGATATCGTGGTCGAGAACGTCGTTCGTCTCGAAGGATCCCCGGCCGAAGGGTTCGGGCTCAGTCGATCAGCCGGGCGTAGGCGAACGGGACCTCTTCGGTGGGGAACGATCGGATTCGATTGATTCGCGCCCGCTGGCCGAGGGGGCCGTCGAGCACGATCACCTGGCCCACGGTCACGTTCTGCTCGCCGACGATCCGGGGCGGCTCGTTGACGCTCCCGACGTCCTCCAGAAGAATGAATGCTTTGGGCACGTCCTACTCTACGCCGACGGCAGTCCCGGCACCGCGCCATCCCGGCGGAACCACCGAAACCGATCCAGACGATCTTCCAGCAGCTTCGAATCCTCGTCGACGAGGCAGAGCGCGAGCGGACCGAGTACGAACGAACAGACGATCCACCCCACCAGGATCGCGACGAAGAGGCTCATGTTTCTTAGATTTTACTCAGTTTTCTGAGGTTCGTTTAAGTGCTCTCCTAGAAGGAGGCGTCCGGCTACAAAGATGCCGGGGATAACCGGCCCGCGTCTTCGCCCATCTCTCGAAGTAGGGCAAACTCTCCCTTGTGGACCACTCGACCGGCGTCCTGACCGGCCTGCTTGTGGCGTTCGTCGCCGCCCTCGTGGGCGGCGAGATCGCCCAGCGTCTTCGGATGCCTGCCGTGGTCGGGCAGATCGCCGCGGGCGTGGCCGTCGGCCCTTCGGCGCTTGGTTGGCTGACCATGAGCGATCCGCTCAATCTGCTTTCCGAGCTTGGGGCGATCCTGCTTCTCTTCGCGGTGGGTTTGGAGACCCGACTTGCCGACCTGAGGAAGGTCGGCAAGACCGCCTTCCTCGTGGGGGCTCTAGGGGTGGCGTTTCCCTTCGTGCTTGGGGCCGGATGGGCCGGTCTCTCGGGCTTCCCGACCGGGAAGGCGATGTTCGTCGCTTCGGCGTTCGTGGCGACCTCGGCGGGGATCACCGCGAAGGTCCTTCAGGAGCTCGGCGTTCTCGACCGGACGGAGGCCCGGATCATCCTCGGGGCGGCGGTGATCGACGACGTGCTCGCGATGCTCCTCCTGGCGGTGGTCTCCGCGCTTCAGACGGAGGCAGGGGTGGACGTTCTGAACCTGCTGAAGATCATGGGCGGCGCGGTCGGCTTCGTCGCCGTCGTCGCGCTTCTCGGGACCTCCGTGATGAAACGCTCGTCGGGTCTTCTCGACGCGCCGATCGACAACGAGAGCCCGTTGCCGGTCTCGTTCGCGATCCTTCTCGCGTTGGCCGTGGCTTCGGCCCATTTCGGACTCGCCGCGATCATCGGCGCGTTCCTCGCGGGCATGGTGCTGGCGGAAACGCCCCATCGCCATGATCTCCAGCACGACTTCGCCCGCGTCTCGGCGGTTCTCGTGCCGTTCTTCTTCGTCGTCACCGGCGCGCACGTCGATGTGCGTCTGCTCGCGAACGGTCCGACGCTCCTCTCCGTGGCGGTGGTCACCGTCCTCGCCATCGTCGGGAAGGTCGTGGGAGGCGGCATCGGAGCCCGAGGGTTGGGGCGGACGGGCGCGCTCGTGGTGGGCGTGGGCATGGTGCCGCGCGGCGAGGTCGGCGTGATCGTCGCGGGCTTGGGCCAGAAGGCGGGCGTGTTTCCGCCCACGATCTACGCGGTGATCGTCGGGATGTCGCTTCTCACGTCGGTCGTCGCCCCGCCCGTCCTCAAGCGGCTCCTCGACCGCCCGGCACCCGAGGTTCTGCCGGTTTCCTAAGCCTTTTGGCCCAAGAGGGAACGTCTGGCGGAAAGCTTAGGTATCTTTAAGAAAGCCGAGTCAGTTCGATTCCGAACGGAACGGGGGACCCAACCTTTGGGGCGAATCGCGCGACGGTGCGCGTAGGGCGACTCTTGGCCCGAGCCCGACAGCTAACCCCGTAGGCTTCGCAAGAGAGGCCGTCCAGGGACTCCGTCCCCGGGCTCCTCCATGACCGCTTATCGGAGGTGAGGCCATGCTCAAAGAATTCAACGTCCATACCGAAGTCTCTCGCGTCGAAGCCACGGACGCAAGCCCGATCCAGAAGGCGCGCCGGCTGTTGCAGATCGCGAAGCGGGTTCGCACGGCGGCCCGTCGCCTAGCGATCCTGGGCCAGCGAGGCTATCGGGAAGGCGGCGATCCGCTCCGGGCCGCTCGATTCCGCGAAGCGGCCCAGCGCCTGTGCGGCGTCTACGAAGACGTCCGTTCCCAGGCGGGCCGCGCCCTGAGGACCCCCCGCCCGCCGGAAGGAGAGGAGAGGCGCTCTCGAAACTGAAGCCTCGTTGAACGCCGAGGCGTGTGACGCCGTCACGTCGAACGAGGCGACCTATAAGATCGCTTGGTCCCCACGATCCGCGTACGCGATTCTATAGCCTACTAATTGCAACTTTAGGCGGCGCTCTCTCGTCCTTTGAAGCGTGGATCCGTTCGAGGAGGCTCAGAAGGTGGAACGCGAACTGATCGAAGCGACCCGTCGGCTCGACGAGGAGGAGCGGCGGATTCAGGAGGAGTCTCGTCGGGTCGGTGAGAACATGCGCCTCGCCCTCGTGTCTTCTCGGCGGGCGGCTCCGAGAAGGCCCGACGACGCCGAGAAGACCTGAGCCGCTTCGGCGTCTTTCTCGCGCGGAGGCCCGTTCTAGGCACGGAACTTGCCCGAAGTTCTTTCGTGCTTTGGCCTTGTTCCGGGGCCTTCCCCCTCCCCCGTTGCCCGGGAGGGGACTTCCTCACTCCGGCTCGACCTAACCCGCCAGGGCGCGGTCGAGGTCGAGCAGGACGATCAGCCGGTCCGCGCGCTTTGTCACGCCGCGCACGTACTCGCCGCTCCCTTGGCCCGCCGCCGCCGGCGGCGCCTCCGTCTGGGCGGCGTCGATCGTAAGGACCTCGCGGACCTCGTCCACCGCGAGACCGACGAGCCCGGTTTCGCCCTCGACGACCACGACGCGAGACTTGTCGCTCGCTTCGGCGGCCGGAAGTCCGAGACGCGAGCCGAGATCCAAGACGGGAATCGTCTTTCCCCGCAGATCGATCAGGCCGCGGACGTGGCTCTCGGACTGCGGTAGGCGCGTGGTCGCCTGCGGACGCACGATCTCGCTGACGCGGAAGATGTCCACGCCGTAAAGCTCGGGTCCGAGTCGGAATACGACGATCTGTTCGTCCTGGGAGATCGGAGAAGGCTTATCGAGCGTCTTCATACTCCGGTTCTTCCGCAGTCCGCCCGACTAGACGAGCGCACAATTGCGGGGGCGGACGACGACGTTCACGCGCTTGGCTTCCCTATGGAGGCCACCCGCCACTGAGAACGCAGGGACCATCGAGAGTCTCTCGGTGGCCCCTGCGTTCAAAGGACTCCTCGATCGGGGAATCCTTAGGCGGCGAGGCGCAGGTGGTTCTTTCGACCCTTCGCGACCTCGCCTTCTTCGATGACGAACTTGGCGACCATCGCGTCGAGCTGCTCGCTCATCGCGCTCAGTTCCTGGGCGGAGGCGGCGATCTCCTGGATCGTCGCGCTCAGCTCCTCGGCGCCCGCCGCCGTCTCCTGCGAGATTGCGGCGACGTTGGTGATCGCGCCCGAAACCTGGCGGCTCGATTCGTCCATCGCTTCGCTCGAAGCCACCGCGTCCTCGGCCGATCGCGCCACGCTCTCGATCGTCGCGCTCACCGCTTGGCTGCGCGCCGCGACCTGGGTCGTCCCCTGGGCGACCGCCTTTGCCGACTCCACGATCCGCTCCAGGGCGTTCCCCGACTCTTCCGTGGCGGTCGCGCTCTGGGCCACCTCGTGGCTCGTCGCCTGGATCGCGGACACCGTGTCCAAGACCCCGGCGCTCACCCCTTCGACGAGGGCTACGATCTCGCGGGTCGCGGCGCCCGCGCCCTCGGCGAGCTTGCGGACCTCGTCGGCGACGACCGCGAAGCCGCGCCCGTGCTCGCCCGCCCGCGCCGCCTCGATGGCCGCGTTGAGGGCCAGGAGGTTCGTCTGCTCGGCGATGGTCTCGATCGTCTTC